>Ga0194128_10002013_pt1 | contig 33874 bp, 38 predicted proteins | sample TA2KigCa65mmetaG_FD_148650 | JGI IMG/M metagenome (GOLD analysis project Ga0194128, IMG submission 148650) | Freshwater microbial communities from Lake Tanganyika, Tanzania - TA2015037 Kigoma Deep Cast 65m | ecosystem: Environmental > Aquatic > Freshwater > Lake | place: Tanzania: Lake...
CGTTGATTAAATGTCGCCGTCTGACTTCGGCTACTGCTTTCATGCTTAACACTCCAGGTTGCTCCGGCTAAATGCCGGTCATTTAACATCCGGGGCGGGTCAGTTTTCAATGACGTTTCACCCCGGTACCTGGGTCAGGTTTGCATGATTATTTACACCGAAACACCGGCTTCTACAAAAATATTATCGGGGGTTAGCTCTTCACCTTTAGAGTGAGCGTAACCCATTAGGATTTTTTGTTGGGTTTCTAAGCTGTCACCGTTAGCGGCTTGTTCTGAAGTAGAGACCCGAGTGTAACCGTAGATTGTCATAAAATTCCTTAAAGTAGCGTGTCGACATTAAGTAAATTTTACGGTAACTGTTACTTAAGTAAAGCACTTTGTAGTAGCTTTTACGATGTAAGTGTCTAATTCTTATGGGAATTTCTAAAAAGTAACTGAGTCGAAGAGACGGGGACTTTTGGCTGGGGTCAAGTAAAATCAGTCGGTTACATTGTAAAAAGAGCCGCTATGTAAGCTGTTGATTCGTATGGATAACTGTCAGTTACCCCAGTCAGTTATACTTGATCCCAAAACTGGCGGTAACTTATTGATTCATAAAGAAGGAGGCTTTCGAAGGGCGTTCCTTTACCTAGAACCTTAAAACTTCTACATTCAGAATTTCCACCTCTGGGACACCGTTAAGTCTGGTGTCCCTTTTTTTTCGCTTCTTGTAAATTGAGAAAACACTCTCTGGACCAAGTTCGAAGCCCCTAGGTGACCTATACCCCTCCCTGATCAATAAATCGGCTATAGAGCCGTAAGTGAGGCTCTCCGAGTCCCTTAAATGGATGATTCGATTCGATAGTTCGGTTTGATAGGCTGAATAAGACCCAATCATCAGCCCTTGGGTCTTTAGAACAAGCTGAAAACGGACTAGGAAGTCTGTACTACCCCCTAACGAGATTACTCCACCGTCACTGATTTTGCCAGGTTTCTAGGCTGGTCTACGTCTGTTCCTTTTAGAACTGCAACGTGATATGACAGTAGTTGCAAGGGGACGGTGTACACAATAGGTGATATTTCGTTCTCTACTTCCGGTACTTTGATGATCTGAATGTTGGTTTCGGCAACCGCTGATAACGCTTCGTCCATGAAAACGATTAATTGTCCGCCACGCGCGCTGACTTCCTGCATGTTGGATTTGAGTTTTTCCAGCAGACTGTTATTTGGTGCTACGGTGATGACCGGCATGTCTGCGTCGATTAATGCCAAAGGACCGTGCTTTAGTTCACCGGCCGGATAAGCTTCGGCATGGATGTAGGATATCTCCTTGAGTTTTAATGCGCCTTCCAGTGCGATTGGGTAATGTGTACCTCGGCCTAAAAACAAGGCATTGTCTTTTTCTGCAAATTGTTCTGCCAAAGTTTTAATTTGCGCATCCAAGGCGAGTACTTTTTCGATTTTGCTAGGCAAAGTGAATAGCTGGGAGGTTAATTTTTGCTCATTAATATCTCCGAGTTGGAAACGGCGACCCAAAGCAATAACCATCAACATTAACGCCACTAATTGGGTGGTAAACGCTTTGGTGGAGGCGACGCCGATCTCTGGACCCGCGCGGGTCATTAATACCAGATCGGACTCTCTAACTAATGAGCTTTCAGGCACGTTACAAATCGCCAGGGAATACTTGCCGCCCAATTTTTTGGCTTCTTGCAATGCCGCTAAAGTATCTGCGGTTTCTCCAGATTGGGAGATGGTGACTACCAGTGTATTAGGCGCAAGCACTGGATTTCTGTACCGAAATTCGCTTGCGACTTCAATACTACATGGAACTCGAGCAAGTTCTTCCAGCCAATATTTGGCGACCAAACCGGCATGATAGCTGGTGCCACAGGCAAGTATTAATACCGATTGGACTTGGTCGAAAATGGTTGTAGCGTTAAAGCCAAAAGCATTTTCCAGTAAGGTGTTATTGCTGAAGCGGCCTTCCAGGGTTTGTGAAACGGCAAAAGGCTGCTCGTAGATTTCTTTGAGCATGTAATGCCGGTATTCGCCTTTCTCGGCGGCTTCCGCCGTTAATTGGCTTTCTTTTACAGGTCGTGTAACCAGGTTGCCGTCTTTGTCGTAAATGACCAGATCATTAATACCGATGACAGCAATATCGCCGTCCTCCAGGAAGATAAAGCGCTGGGTAACCGGCAATAAAGCCGCCACGTCCGAGGCGATAAAATGTTCGCCGATACCGATTCCGATCACTAACGGACTACCTTTGCGGCAAGCGATTAACGTATCCGGGTGTTCGGACGATATAATTCCCAAAGCATAAACGCCTTCAAGTCTATTAATGGCGGTTTTGACCGCCTGCACAAAATCGCCGGTATCAGCCAATGCGTCGTAGATCTGGTGTACGACGACTTCGGTATCGGTTTGTGAGGTAAACTCATAGCCGTCGGCCTGCTGCTGGCTGCGCAGGTGTTCGTGGTTTTCGATGATACCGTTATGAACGACCGCAACTTTGTGTCGGCAGATATGGGGATGTGCGTTTTGGGTGCTGGGTTTACCGTGCGTAGCCCAACGGGTATGCGCTATGCCGATAAAGCCATTAATAGGGTCGGCTGCCAACAGCTCTTCCAGCTTTTTGACTTTGCCTAATTCACGTTTCCGGTAGATTTCCCGGTTATTAATGACGGCCAGACCGGCCGAATCATAGCCGCGATATTCCAACCGTCTAAGTCCTTCCATTAATATGGGCACAACATTCCGTTGCGCCACACCGCCGACAATTCCACACATATTATTTTTCCTTTTTTACCGGACGTTGCCATCCGGATACTGAAAATTGTTTGACTCTGCTTAAGGTCAATTGCTCGGCAGGACAATCTTTAGTAACCGTCGAGCCTGCACCGATTGTGGCGTTCTTGCCGACGGTTACCGGTGCTACAAGTTGGGTGTCCGAGCCGATAAAGGCGCCGTCTTCAATGATTGTTTGATATTTATTAGCGCCATCATAGTTACAGGTAATCGTACCAGCCCCAATATTAACATGGCTGCCTACGGTTGAATCCCCTATATAGCTGAGATGGTTGACCTTGCTGTGTTCGGCAATCATCGATTTCTTTAGTTCCACAAAATTGCCAATTTTCACATCGTTTGCCAACGTCACTAACGGCCTTAACCGGGCGAAAGGGCCGATCACGCTGCCCGCGCCAATGACTCCATCTTCTATCACACAATTGTCCAGTATTTGTACGTTGTCGCCGATTATGCTATTAATAATCCGGTTATTAGCACCTATTTTGATGTTTTTGCCGATGCGGTTTACGCCTTCAAAGATGACATTAATATCTATTTCTATATCTTCGCCGAATAGTTCCAGCTTGCCTCTTAAATCAAAACGCGACGGATCTCGTAAAGTAACGCCGCTTTCCATTAATGATAACGCCTGTTCTTTTTGATATACCCTTTCCAAATGACTTAATTGCTCACGGTTATTAACGCCCATAACCTCATCTTCGCATTCCGGCTGAGTCGCTGTTATTTTTATACCTTCGTTAACCGCCATTTCAATAATGTCGGTTAAATAATATTCACCCTGGGCATTGTTGGGTTTGAGTTGCTCCAACCATGTCTTTAATTTGTCGCCTCTTACGGCCATGATGCCGGTATTAACTTCTTTGATTAACTTCTGATCGTTGGTCGCGTCTTTTTCTTCAACAATTTTTTCAATATGGCCGTCATGATCACGCACAATTCTACCGTAACCTTTGGGGTTTTCCAGATTCACCGTCAATAAAGCCAGTGATTTCTCGCTGACATGGGTTAATAACGTACGGACTGTTGCCAGTTTCAACAGAGGAACGTCACCGTATAAAATTAATACTATATCCTTATCTCCAATTTGACCGGCAACCTGTTGCACGGCGTGGCCTGTGCCCAGTTGTTGTTTCTGTTCGATCCAGTCTGCCTGCAAGTGCGTTAGTTGATCTCTGACCAGATCGGCGCCGTGCCCATAAACGATTTTGATTTGGTTATTTTCCAGATGCCGACTCATGTCATAAACATGTTCCAGCAAGGGCTTGCCGGCAATTTTATGTAGAATCTTGGGTATTTCCGAACGCATTCGCGTACCTTTACCGGCTGCCAAGATAATGGTGGTCATGTGCATTATTTCCCCCTAAACGCGTTCATTAATAAGCCAAAGCAGATTGTTGCTTAACAATTTCGCATGCAATTGCGGAATTAAAATTGGCTCGAATTACTCATTAATTGTTAGTAAACTCCGCTTTCCCGCCAATTTTCGCCGTTTCCTTGCTGAGCTTATAACGTTAAGCATCAACCTGCAGACACGTTATTAATCTGTTGATCTAGCCCAAATAAAAAAGCCTGATAATGTTATATCGCATTATCAGGCCAATTAGTTTAAATAAACATTAAAGCAGTTAATTAACCACCACGTTTTCTCAGCCTGTCTAATGTTCTCAGCTGCATAATGGCTTCTGCTAGTTGTGCTTGCGCCGTGGCGTAATCAATTTTACCGGATTTGTCTGTTAAAGCTTCTTCCGCTCTGGCTTTGGCTTCGATAGCGGCGGCTTCGTCGATATCTTTCGCCCTAATGGCCGTATCCGCCAAAATGGTCACCAGATGCGGCTGCACTTCCAGTAATCCGCCGCTTACATAAAACGGATAACTTTCGGTATCGCTGACCTTAACTCGCACTTCGCCCGGTTTTAAACGAGTGATAAAAGGCGCATGACGCGGTGCAATACCGACTTCACCCATTTCAGCATGGGCAAACACCATTTCTGCCGCACCTGAATAGATTTCTTTCTCGGCACTGACGATATCTACTTGGATGGTTGAGGCCATATTAGGGTTCGCTCAGATAGATTATTTCAGTTTTTTCGCTTTTTCCAGCGCTTCGTCTATGGTACCGACCATGTAGAAAGCCTGCTCTGGAATATTATCGTATTCGCCATTAATAATCCCTTTGAAACCGGCAATGGTATCTTTTAACGACACATATTTACCTTCCGCACCTGTAAATACTTGAGCCACAGTAAACGGTTGCGATAAGAAACGTTGTATTTTACGCGCCCTGGCGACAGTCAACTTGTCTTCTTCCGACAATTCGTCCATGCCTAAAATGGCAATAATATCGCGCAATTCTTTGTAGCGTTGTAAAACCCCTTGTACTTTACGGGCGACACCGTAGTGTTCTTCACCAATAACCAACGGATCAAGCTGGCGGCTGGTGGAATCTAACGGGTCGATAGCCGGATAAATACCCAGCTCGGCAATTTGCCGCGACAATACGACGGTTGCATCCAAGTGCGCAAACGTAGTTGCAGGCGACGGGTCGGTTAAATCGTCCGCTGGTACGTATACCGCCTGGATGGAAGTGATCGAACCGGTTTTGGTAGAAGTAATCCGTTCTTGCAATACTCCCATTTCTTCCGCGAGCGTCGGCTGATATCCTACCGCTGAAGGCATACGGCCTAATAATGCCGACACTTCCGTACCGGCAAGCGTGTAACGGTAGATGTTATCGACGAAAAATAATACGTCGCGGCCTTCATCACGGAAGTATTCCGCCATGGTCAAACCGGTTAATGCAACACGTAAACGGTTGCCTGGCGGTTCGTTCATCTGCCCGTATACCATCGCCACTTTGGATTTTTTCAAATCCTTAATGTCGATAACACCGGCTTCCTGCATTTCGTGATAGAAGTCGTTACCTTCACGTGTCCGCTCACCAACCCCGGCAAATACCGATAAACCGGAATGCTTGGTCGCGATATTGTTAATTAACTCCATCATATTAACAGTTTTACCGACACCCGCGCCGCCAAACAAACCGACTTTACCGCCTTTGGAAAACGGACAAATCAAATCGATAACTTTAATGCCGGTTTCCAGCAATTCCGCGGTTGCCGCCTGCTCGACATAAGTCGGCGCTTCACGATGGATGGTCCACTTCGTTTTTTCACCGATTTTGCCTTTTTCATCAATGGGCTGGCCAAGGACGTTCATAATACGACCCAACGTTTCCTGGCCTACCGGTACGGCAATCGGCGCTTTGGTATTAGTTACGCTCAAACCTCTACTTAACCCATCCGAGCTACCCATGGCAATAGTCCTGACTACGCCATCGCCGAGTTGCTGCTGAACTTCCAGCACTAAATCCTTGCCTTCTACAGTTAACGCATCATAGACTTTGGGCATCTCTTCGCGGGCAAATTCCACGTCAACAACCGCGCCTATGATCTGAACGATTTTACCCAAACTCATTGAGCGTTCCTCTTAAATAATAATTCGTTATGCATAGTTTAAACCGCTGCTGCACCGCCGACGATTTCAGAGATTTCCTGCGTAATCGCTGCTTGCCGTGCTTTGTTGTATATTAATTGTAATTCTTTAATCAAATTACCAGCGTTATCAGATGCGCTTTTCATCGCCACCATCCGCGCCGCCTGTTCACAAGCATTGTTCTCGACCAAACCTTGGAAGACAATGGACTCGATGTAGCGCGTTAATAAATGATCGAGCACGTCTTTAGCATCCGGTTCGTATATATAGTCCCAATATCCGCCCAAGCCTTCTTCGATTTCTTCCGCGACGACCGGTAATAATTTAGTCACCGTAGGCCGTTGAGTCATGGTATTAACAAACTCGTTATTAATCACGTAAAGTTCGTCAATACGGCCTTCTGCGTAAGCATCCAGCATGATTTTGATTATGCCGACGATGTCGTTTAAATGCGGGGTATCGCCTAGTTTAGTCGTTTGCCCCACCAGATTGGTTTTTAAATTACTGAAAAACCCAGACGCTTTGGTGCCTATCGCACACACGTCAATTTCAATGCCTTTTTTTTCCCAATCCGACAATTGGGTTAAGGTTCGCCTGAACAAGTTGGCGTTTAGGCCGCCGCACAAACCGCGATCTGAACTGATGACAATTAAGCCAACGCGTTTGACATCGCGCTGCACCAGAAAAGTGTGTTTGTATTCTGGATTGGCGTGCGCCAAATGTTTAATAATCTGGCCGATTTTTTTGGAGTAAGGACGCGTTGCCTGCATTCTGTCCTTGGTTTTCCGCATTTTGCTGGCAGCCACCATCTCCATTGCACGCGTAATTTTCTGCGTATTTTTGATGCTGGCGATTTTTAGCCTGATTTCTTTGCCGACAGCCATGGTTTACCTGCTACCAACTGCCTGTTTTAATGAAAGATTCGAGTGCATCTTTCATGCTTTGTCTAATTTCATCTGAAAAATCGCCGGTCGCATTGATTTTATCCATTAATGCGCCATGTTTTGATTTCATGTAACCGTGTAAAGATGCTTCAAATGACAACACCTTGTTGACTTCTACTGCATCCAGATAGCCTTCGTTAGCCGCAAACAGTGACATCGCCATTTGCGCAACAGACATGGGCGCGTATTGGTTTTGTTTCATTAACTCGGTTACACGTTGTCCGCGTTCGATTTGTTTACGCGTACTTTCGTCCAAATCGGACGCAAACTGGGCAAATGCCGCCAACTCGCGGTATTGCGCCAAGTCAAGACGGGTACCGCCGCCCAGTTTTTTAATAATTTTGGTTTGCGCCGCGCCGCCAACCCGCGATACCGATAAACCCGCATTCACCGCAGGCCTGATGCCTGAGTTAAACAAGTTGGTTTCCAAAAAGATCTGACCATCGGTAATCGAAATAACGTTGGTCGGTACGAACGCAGATACGTCGCCGCTTTGGGTTTCGATAATCGGCAACGCCGTCAGCGAACCGGTTTTACCCTTAACTTTACCGCCGGTAAGCCTTTCGACTTCAGCAGCATTAATTCTTGCTGCGCGTTCCAACAAACGCGAATGCAGATAGAACACATCACCCGGATACGCTTCACGTCCGGGTGGACGGCGGAGCAGTAACGATACCTGCCGGTAAGCCCAGGCTTGCTTAGTTAAATCATCGTAAATAATTAATGCGTCTTCACCGCGATCACGGAAAAACTCGCCCATTGCGCAACCGGTATACGGCGCAATAAATTGCAAAGCAGCGGATTCCGACGCCGAGGCGACAACGACAATGGTATGCTCCATGGCGCCATGCTCTTCCAGCTTACGCACCACGTTGGCAATTGATGAGCGTTTTTGCCCAATCGCCACATAAATACATTTAATGCCTGTGCCTTTTTGGTTAATGATGGCGTCTACGGCGATAGCGGTTTTGCCGGTTTGGCGGTCGCCAATGATTAATTCCCGCTGACCGCGGCCGATAGGAATCATTGCGTCAATGGATTTCAAGCCGATCTGCACAGGCTGATCGACCGATTGGCGGGCAATTACGCCAGGCGCAATTTTTTCAATCGGCGAACTTTCTTTAGTTTTAATAGCGCCCTTGCCGTCGATTGGATTGCCTAAAGCATCCACAACACGGCCGAGCAAAGCTTCGCCAACCGGCACTTCCAGAATTTTACCTGTGCACTTGACCGTATCGCCTTCTGAAATATGCTGATAAGCGCCTAAGACCACGGCGCCGACAGAATCGCGCTCCAGGTTTAGCGCCATGCCGAAGGAATTGCCTGGAAACTCCAGCATCTCGCCTTGCATGGCTTGAGAAAGCCCGTGTACCCGTACAATACCGTCGGTTACACTGACCACAGTGCCTTCCGAATGGGACTGCGCACCCAGATCGAAATTCTCGATCTTCTTTTTAATTAAGTCACTGATTTCAGATGGATTTAATTGCATGTTCTGTTCTCACTCTCACTGTAGAGCCTTACGCAAATTTTGGAGTTGGCCTCTGATGGAGCCGTCAATAACCCGATCGCCCGCCCGCACCAGGACACCGCCGATTAATGATTGATCCACGGCCACATTCATGTGGACTTTCTTGTTTAATGTTTTTTCTAATGCCGCAGCAAATTTTTGCTCGCCTTCTTTACTGAAAGGAAAGGCGGTTTGGACACTGACATCGATATAACCTTCGGATTCAGCCTTTAGTTCTTCGAATATCTGGGCAATTTTCGGCAACAAGCCCATACGGTTGTTTGCGGTTAATAACTTAATAAAATTCACCGCATCCGCATCGGCTTTATCTTTACCGATATCCAGAATTAACTGGGACAACTTATCCTTACTGAATCTGGGATTGCCTACCAATGCTTTTATTTCAGCGTTATTAATAACAGCAGACAGAAAAGACAACGTATCCGACCAACGGGTGGCGCTGGACGTCTCTTTTGCCCGCTTAAACACGGCAACAGCATAGGGCCTGGCTAATGTCGCTAATTCGCTCATGGCTTATTCAATGGCGGCGTTATAGTTTTTTGGAAATTTTATTAACAAGATCTTGATGTTTGTTCTTGTCGATTTCTGCCGTCAGAATTTGCTCCGCTGCCGACAAAGCCAGTGTTGCAACCTCTTTACGCAAGGTTTCTTTGGTTTGCTGAACTTCCTGCTCTATTTGAGCTTTGGCAGCCATGATTAAGCGGTCACCTTCTTTCTTGGCGGCATTTTTTGATTCCGCAACGATGTCGTTAGCTTGTTTTTGCGCCAGACTGACAATTTCCGAGGATTGGTCTTTCGCGGTTTTTATCAAGCCGAGCGCTTTCTTCTCGGCCAGCAGCATTTCTTCCTGGCCTTTTTCCGCCGCCGCCAACCCTTCGGCAATCTTTTTCTTACGCTCTTCCAGCGCATTGAACAAGACCGGCCATACGTACTCCATGACAAACCACACCAGGAGCGCGAAGGTAATCATTTGACCAATCAGAGTAATATTTATACTCATGATATGTTCCTCATTGTGTTATTAATGACCAGCCTTAACCGCCTGCCGCCGCCTGTACCGCCGACAAGAAGGGGTTTGCAAAAGTAAAGAACAATGCCAAACCGACGCCGATCATGGTCACCGCATCCAGCAAACCGGCCACGATAAACATTTTGACCTGCAGCATCGGCACCATTTCCGGCTGGCGCGCCGCGCCTTCCAGGAATTTTCCGCCGAGCAAACCGAAACCGATAGCGGTTCCCAACGCGCCCATGCCCAGCACCAGCCCGACTGCGATGGCAGTCATACCTTGTACATCGGCGATTAATTTAGCAATTTCCATGACAACTCCGTTACGTAGTTATTTATTTAAATGAAAGGGTTAAACAATTAATGATCTTCGTGCGCCATGCTGAGATAAACGATGGTCAAAACCATAAAGATAAAAGCTTGCAGCGTAATAATCAAGATATGAAAGATTGCCCAGGGCAAACTGAGTACCGGTTGTATATATGCAGGCAACAAGGCGATCAGGATAAAGATTAATTCGCCCGCATACAGGTTGCCGAATAACCGCAGCGCCAACGAAATCGGTTTTGCCAAATATTCGACAAAATTAAGCAGTATGTTGAACGGAATTAACAACCAGTGATGAAACGGGTGCAGCAACAACTCTTTGGCAAAGCCGAAGCCTTTAATTTTGATGCTGTAAAAGATGATAAGACAAAACACTGAAATCGACATGGCAAACGTGGCGTTTAAATCGGTGCTCGGCACTACCCGCAGATAAGGCAAACCCATCACCGAACCGATGGACGGCAGTAAGTCGACTGGGAATAAATCCATGAAATTAAAGAGAAACACCCAGCAAAAAATAGTCAGCGCCAGGGGGGCGATTAATTTGTTTTGACCGTGAAAACTGTCTTTGACTTGCGTATCGACAAATTCAACCAGCATTTCGACAAAATTTTGCACCGGCCCAGGCACGCCTGAAGTAGCGTCATCCGCCGCTTTTTTAAAAAACAAGATAAACAGCGCACCCAGGAAAGCCGAGAAAAACAAGGTATCCAGATGCAATGTCCAAAAGCCTTCGCCAGCGCGTAATGGCGTTAAGTGATGTACGATGTAACCTGTTGCACCTTCGGCATGAGCTTCGGCTGCCATTGTTTCCCTCTATTAATCATTTAGCGCATTAACAGCGCAAACCAGAACACCGACAAGGCGGCAATAAAGCCGACCAACAGCGGTCTTATGTCTATATTTGGAATCTGTATTATTAATATGAACAGCAGCGCCGTTAACAGCAGCTTGACTTTCTCACCAATGTAGAAAGAACGCAGCATTTTATCTGCTTCCAACTCTGCCGCCTTACTCATACGTAAAGCAAAATACAGATTCGGAATAAACGCCGCTACCCCGCCCAACGCTGCTGAAAAGGCCTTTTGCCATCCCTCAACAGAAAAACCCAGACTCACGAGCATAATTAATACCAGCTGATAAACCAGGACTTTAGCGACAGTAGACGGCACTCCTATTGCCACATTACTCTCCAAACGCTTAAGCAGCGGAATTATATCTGCCAGAGCGCGCTAAAGCAAGGCGACACGGATGAAAACTGCTTTTCCGGCCCATATTAGCTGTATTAATTTGGTGAATTAATAGAATTCGCCGCCATTAATGCTGACGGCATCCATCATCATCGATTGACGGTCAGACGTAAATCCGTTCAAGCCATACCATTTTTTTATTCGCTGATTGGCGGCAGATTCATCGCCTTAATCATCATCATTAATTCATTACGCTGCTTTTTTAACGGTTCGATTTCAGTTTCAAGCGCGGCTATGTTTTCCACAACCGTGCCTTTCGAGTCGTTCATTTTTTTCAGCATGTGCAGGCGATTTTCAATTTGCTTTTTGTGATCTTTTATCTGGTGCATTAATGGCGTTAATACGCTGCCGCTCCAGGTCGTCGCATCGGCATGCGCCTGCCGAAGAATGTTTCTGGCTTTAGCGATTAAAGTGCCGTACAAACGGTTAATGACTACGCTTTGCTCGGTCATGGTGGTTTTCGCGCTAACACGAAAGTTCTCGCCTTCCTCAAAAACCTGTTCTAATTCAATCTGATACTGCTTGATTGAAAACAATTGCGGTTCCAATTCCTTAAAGCCGTATTCATCGTGAAATTTTTTGTGAATGGCTTTAACCAAGCGGCGGGTTTCATTGGTGATATCCACCGAATCCTGCAATAAATCGCGCAAATCGTCGAAGAGCTTGCGGATGTTCTGCTTCATGCCGAAAGTGGTTAAACTCTTGGACATGTCGTGTTTGGTGTTTTTAATGATCGAGTCGATTCGTTCTTTGGAAAAAGAATCGATCAGCATTTTAGCCTGTACATTGAATACCCGGCGGCTGGCTTGGAAGTTTTCGATATTCTGCATGTACAGATTTTGCCGGTCACGCGTTTCCGCCATTAACTTGCCGGTCATATCTTGGTTTTGGAAGTCGATTTTCTTGAATTCCTCTAGTTGCGAAATGCCGTTTTTAAGCGACGATTCGGTCAAGCTTAAAGATTCGTTCACCAAAAAGCCGATGTCGGGGGTTACCGTTTCCATCAAAATATTGCGGCGTTGATTAACGATATCTTCCGCCAGATAGTTTTTCAGAATGTCTATGCGGCTTCTTTGCAACAATGCCTGGTCTTTTTTGACTTTAGCCAGCAAAGCCTGTTTTGCCGAAACCGGGAAAATAGCCGATTCTTCAATTTTAAGGGTAGTCGCAGATGTTTTTACTTGCGAAGCAATAGCCGACTGATAGCCTGCATCGCCGGCCAGATCGTCCCACATGGAGTCGATCTTGTTCATCACCACGGCCATGCCGCGTTTGCTGCCGCCGCGGGCATGACAAACGTGGTTGCGCCACATATCCATATCGCTTTTGGTGACGCCGGTATCTGCGGCAATCACAAACACCACCGCCTGCGCACTGGGCAATATGCTTAAAGTTAACTCCGGCTCGGCACCCAAGGCGTTCAATCCGGGCGTATCGAGAATGGTCAGCCCTTCTTTCAGCAACGGATGCGGGAAGCTGATTAAGGCGTGACGCCAGCACGGGATCTCCACCGTTTCGGGATTAATGATACCTTGTTCCGCCGCTTCCCTTTCATTCCACAAGCCTAATTTATCGGCAAGCTCGCGACTAACCCGCTTGGTGGACACTAATTCTTTGAACGCTTCCTGCATTTGCGTCGGCGAACTACAATCCAGATCGATGTGTTTCCAACGGCCGGGCGTGGACTTGAATTCCGCCATGGAAATATCTTCCAGACGGCTTTCAATCTCTAACAGACGAATGTAATTTCCCCCTTCTTCATCGAAAAACAGCTCGGTCGGCGACATGGTGGTGCGCCCCGGCGAAGACGGCAATAATCTGACGCCCGTTTCGGCAAAAAACAGCGAATTAATCAACTCGGTTTTTCCGCGAGAAAACTCGGCGACGAAAGCCAGGGTTATACGGTCTTGCTGCAAGCCATTAAGCACATTCAAAATGGTGTTGTTACTGCTGGGATCGTTCACATCATAGCGAATGCGCCATTGATGATACATTTCGATACCCTGTATCAACTTTGCTCGCCACAGCGAGTATTCGTGCATTTGCTCTTTAAATTCCATATTACTCATGGCAAGCCTTGGTCATCGATGTGTTTTATTAATGAATATAATCAAATGTATCAGACGTAAGAATTACAGGTAGTTGTAGACCAAAACACAAGATCTGTTAGCTTAGGATGTTTAAATTTTTGAGAGATTCTAAGCAATTATGCTCCGTACTTGTCTTGATACGCCATAATTTCTTCCAGCGGCGCATGCAAATCTGTTTTCCCATCCCGGATATGGCTGATAATGCTATTAATATTAATGATTGATAATACAGGAATTTTAAAGTTTTCTTCTACTTCTTGCACGGCGGAAAGCTGATTATGCGCTTTTTCCTGCCGGTCTAAAGCTATGAGCACCGCCATCGGCTCTGCACCGGCTTCCTTGATAATCTCAACCGATTCCCTGACCGATGTGCCGGCGGTAATCACATCATCGATTATTAATACCTTACCGGCCAATTTATTGCCGACGATAGCACCGCCCTCTCCGTGATCTTTAGCTTCTTTCCGGTTAAATGCGTAAGGCATGTCATTGCCGGTCATGTTGGCGTAAGCAATTGCCGCCGCACAGGCTAACGGAATGCCTTTGTAGGCCGGGCCATAGATCACATCGGGCTTTAACCCGGAATGAATCAGTGTTTGAGCGTAAAATTCGCCCAATTTACCGATCATTGCGCCGGTATTAAACAACCCTGTATTGAAAAAATACGGACTGATACGACCTGATTTTAACTGAAATTCACCAAATTTCAGAACACCGCATTCCAACGCGTAGGCAATAAATTCTTTTTGATAATCCAGCATAAATAAAGCAGACAGTGATTAAATTTGGAGTTTTTAATAAATTAGGAATCTATCTGCGCCATGATTTCATCGCTGATATCGGCATTGGTATAAACATTCTGCACATCATCCAGATCTTCCAAGCGCTCGACCAGACGCAGCAATTTTTCCGCCGTTTCCGCATCCAGCTCCGCCTGAGTGGATGCCTGCATCGTCACTTCGGCATTATCCGGCTCGAAACCGGCGGCGATTAATGCTTCTTTGACACCGAGATAGTTTTCCGGCGAAGTCATAACATCAACGGCGTTGTCATCATACGTCACAACATCATCCGCGCCAACCTCCAGTGCTGCTTCCATTAATGCATCCTCGTCCACACCCGGCGCATAACTTAAAATACCCGCTTTACTGAACAAATAGGCCACAGATCCATCCGTACCCAGATTGCCGCCCGCTTTGATGAAGGCATGGCGCACCTCGCCTACCGTACGGTTACGGTTATCTGTAAGACAATCGACGATGACCGCCGTGCCGCCGGGACCATAGCCTTCGTAACGCACATTCTCGTAATTTTCCGCGCCAATCGCACCCGACGCCTTTTTGATGGCGTTATCGATGGTGTCGCGCTTCATGTTATTACCCAGCGCTTTATCGATGGCCGTTCGTAACGCGGGATTGCTGGCCGCATCCGCCCCTGCACTTTTTACCGCCACCGTAATTTCCCGCAGCAGTTTGGTGAAAATCTTGCCGCGTTTGGCATCCTGCCCGGCTTTGCGATGTTTAATGTTAGCCCATTTACTGTGTCCGGCCATTTGTATACTTAAACTTAAATATTAATAATCAATGAACTGTAACTATTAATGCATATTCAATGCTTCGTAAGAATTAAAACTCAGCGTCATAATACACATTCTGCACATCGTCCAGCTCGTTCAGCATGTCCAGAAATTTTTCCATTAATGCCACATCGTCGCCGGCTATTTTAGTAACGCCTTTGGGCAGAAACTGAATCTCATCCACCTCAAAATCGATTTCACCGAAATAATCGGTTAATGCTTGTTTGGCTTTGGCATATTCGGTTGGCGGTGTAAACACAGTAATTTTGCCATTTTCATTCTCAACTTCCGTCACATCCACATCCGCGGCCAATAAAGCCTCCAGGACTGTATCTTCATCATCATGTTGAAACGCAAAGATGGCGTTATGGTCGAACATGTGCATGACCGAACCCGGCGTACCGATTTTACTTTTGGTTTTGGTAAAACACAGGCGCACATCACCGAAGGTGCGATTGGGGTTATCGGTTAAACAATCGACAATCACCATGCAATTGCCGGGGCCGTAACCTTCGTAGCGCGCCGGGTAAAAATCTTCCCCGCCGCCGCCTTTGGCTTTATCCAGGGCTTTTTCGATGACATGCGTCGGCACCTGGTCTTTTTTGGCGCGCTCGATCAAGCCGCGCAAGGTCAAATTCCCGTTCGGATCGACGCCGCCCGATTTGGCGCAAACGTAAATTTCCCGGCCATATTTGCTGTAAACCTTGGCCTTCATGTCCGAGGTTTTTGCCATCGACACTTTACGGTTTTGGTAGGCTCTTCCCATTAAATTGCGGCTCCGTTGGTAACGATTAAATAGTTAATTTTACCGGCAAGTAAATTGCGAGGAAATAGATAACGCGTTTCGTTAATAACTTGACTGCTTTGCGGCAATTACCCATTCAGTCTTGATTAAGTATCGTTTTGCTAGACTGAAACCAACAAAATAATAAATATATCTATTAATACAAAAACTTAAAAGAGGACTAAACTATGAACAGCAAACCGATATTAATAATTTTGACTAGCATCTTGTTAACCGCCTGCGCCAGCCAGCAACCTTACGGCTACGGCAATCAATACGGTTATAACACCGGTTACTATGGCAATAGTAACAATAACTACGGTTACAGCAATCAAAACCGCACCAACAACAACGCCCTGATCGGCGGCGGCGTAGGCGCTGTGGCTGGCGCTGCATTGGGAACCGCATTTGGCGGCAACGATTTGGCAAATGCCGGTTTAGGCGCGTTGGCCGGTGGCGCAGTCGGCGCAGCGGTTGGCGCGTATGTCGATCAACAACAGGAAAAACAGAACCAAAACAGCTGGCAACAAGACTCCTATTACGACGGTTATAGCCAGTAAGCTTGCCAAATTACCAATTGTCACACTGCCGCCAGTGCGGCTGTGTGACTTTTGGTGATAACTATTAAGTCTGGCAACGCAAGTGTATTCTGTTTTACAGGTTAGCTTCAATTAATCAACGGCAAAATCGCCGTTAAATCAGCGTCTTCAACAAACGCATCCGCCAACTCACGCGTTACTTCACGGTCGCACACCCCGCCAAAGCCGATGACGGTTACACCGGGCTGTTTGGCTTCCATGTCGGTCTTGCCGTCGCCGATTAATGCCAAACTGTTGTTGCCGCCCAGCAATTGCTTGCAGATTTCGTGCTTGCCGCCCGAACGCGCCAGCGGCGCATTAATGTCATAACCGGCATAACTGCCATCTTCGTGAAAAAAAATATCAACCGCGTGGACGTGGTCTTCAGGCAAGCCGAGGTAAGCCGCCAGCGGCAAGATGGCTTGGCGCAGGCCACCGCTAATGATGTGGACTTCCTTGTCTTGCATTAATAAGGTGTCGAACACGGCTTTCGTGCCTTCGACGATTTCTGCAATATATAAGTCTGCAACCCAGTCAATTGCGGCTTTGTCCGGCTTGATGGTGTCCAGGCGTTTACCGTAAACAGCTTCGAGCGGTAATTCGCCGTTCATCGCCCTGTCGGTCAGTTTTGCCATTGCCTCGAAACAACCGGCGCGGCGCGCCAGTTCGTCGATGCCTTCAATTTTGCTCAAGGTGCTGTCGCAGTCGAAGCAGATGATGTCGTAGTTCATTGATTATGAGTTTTAAATTCCAAGCAGAATGTGCTGAACGAAGTGAAGCGCATCGTTCGCGTGAGGTTTTTCCTAGACCGATGCGCCTCGTGATTCAAAACATCCTACAGTTGGCGCATCTTACGAGTAGAAAACAGTTATTTCACCTCTACAAATCATGAATAGGAAACTTTCCAAGTCTCAATCGCCTTTTCGGATAACCAAGTTTGGTAAGCGTTTAGGTTTTGTAAGTTCCATTGGCTATAAGTAGCAACTTTTCTCGCTAAAGGAAAATGACTTTCTAAGTATGCCTTTTGTTTAATTTCAAAATTAGCCCTTCGTAAATCATCCTTCTCAAGCAAAATCATATTACCTAAACGGTCTTGTATGTCATTCACTCCCTCGCCAAAATAGTCATCCCATTCTTCAGTAGGATTATAAGGACAGACGTGTTCCAAGGTAGTCGAATTGTGATCTGTTTTATTTCCTAAGTAAGCTTCAATTTCAGCCAATAAAAATCTAATTTTTTTGTGGATTGCCGACTGGGCATTTTATGAAATTCGAATGCATTAAAAAATTCTTCGTCATTTGGATATAGCCGTTTAAAAATTTCGCTATTTTTAACATGACTAGCCCGAGTCATTTCACTTGTATAAATCTTTATGGCAAGTTGATTATAGGCAGACTCTTGTTCATTAGGAGAATGATGACAAATGACGTTGTAACGAATTGCAAGCACATAGAGGTATTCGATTAACTTAACAAATTCATCCGCAGAAAAATGATGAAATGCCGCCATTAACATCGTGAAAGGTTGCTTGATATTGAATAACTCAAATCCTTCTAAATACTTCCTCACACTTCTATAAATGACATCCTGACTGCCCCACCAATCATCATGTGGATTCAAAAGTGAAGCATAAACAGGTGCATAGTCACTTAAAGAACGAAGGTAAGAATAGGCTTTTTCTGGCGTATCAGCTAATTTTCTAACAGAAGCAAATAAGTCCTTCTTCGTTACTAAAGTGGCCTGAAAATTATGATGGTAGCGTATAAAGTCAGTGAAATTACTTTCACCAAGTTGTGAAACAATTTCTGACCAATTTTCGTCAAGCTCATTCAGATCATGGTCTGAAATCGTGTTGTTTTTAGTCACAACAGAAAAAATATAGTTTTTTAATAAATCGGGGGTAGAAAGCTGCACATCTCTTGCGTTTAAAGTCTCAAAAACTTTATAGGCATTAAGATCATCTTGTACAACTATCTTCGTAAAAACCATGCCAGAAGATACTTTTTCGATAAACTCAGCAATTTCTTTTCCATTGCTCCCAGTTTTTTTGGACTCAAAAAACTTAAAGCACTTGTTTAGTAATTTATTAGTATGAGTTTGACCTCTTTTATTTGGCGGTTCGAGATCAGAACAGATTACCTTAAAATTGGTTCCGTTATTTCTATTTAAAGATAATTTACTATCTACTTTTAGTAAAATTGGGTTTTTAGAGCCAATATAACGCTCAGTCAACACTCTCAGTCTCTCTTTATTTTCACCTGCCTCTTCATTTTTCCAATTAAAAACTCGATGTTTTTCATAGCCGCGAGGACGACAATAGACAGTGTAATTAGTCTTTGCTGACCATCAATAATTTCAAAATCATGCTGGCTTTTACGTTGCAACACGATATATCCCATATAATGGTAATGCTCGTCTTTAAGGGTTTCTATATCAGCCCACAAATCTTCCCACTGCTCTTTATCCCACGCATAATCCCGTTGAAACCAAGGAACTTGGTATTTAACGCCATTTCCAATTAACTCTTGAAAGGTTTAGTTGGTAGGCTCCATTAACATGAATGTCATAGATTATTCCTAAACATTAAATATTCGGTAAAGACGCTTAGACCTCTAGCAATCGATAATATTACTTAAAGCCATATTCAACCTTATCCGCCAATTCTTGGTCTCCTACTCTCACAAATTAATCTGCGTCGCCATTTTCACCGGAGTCAAATCGCGTATTTGTTGCAGGATGTTGTCCGGCACGGGGTTGGGTACGCTGATAACCGCCATCGCCTGGTCTTTGACATCCGCCGTGCTGACTTGCATCCGCGTGATGTTGATGTTGGCATTGCCCAGCACGGAGCTGATTTGCGAGATAACGCCAGGGCGGTCGTCGTGGTGGGTGACGATGAGCGAGCCTTCCGGCACGGCTTCAATGTCGAAGTGGTTAATGCTGACCAAACGTGGACGGCGACCACCCAGCAGTGCGCCGGATAAGGCGAATTTTTGGTCGCCGCATTGGCCGGTCACTTTGATTAATGAAACGTAGTCGGTAGACTCTTTACACACCGACTCCACCAGCCCAATGCCTTGGCGTTTGGCGATGTTTTCGGCATTGACGCGGTTGACGGGGGTATCAAACTGCGCGCCCAGGACACCGACTAAGGCGGAAACGGACACGGGACGCACCGCCGCTTCCGCGGCTTTGCCGTAGAGCGCGACTTCGACTTGGGTGATCGGCTTGGTGGCAAGGCCAGCCAGGATTTTGCCTAAAGCAGTCGCCAAGTTCATGAAATCGACCGATTTGCTCAAATCTTCTGCTGATACCCGCGGCAAGTTGAGCGCATTGACCGCTTCGCCTGTCTTCAAAAATAACACCGCTTGGCGGGCGATTTCCACGCTGACTGCCACCTGTGCTTCTGTGGTGGATGCGCCTAAGTGCGGGGTGAACACGATGTTGTCGAGTTCCAACAAGGGCGAATCTTTGGGTGGTTCGTTTTCAAACACGTCCAAGGCCGCACCCGCACATTGGCCGGACTTTAAGGCTTCGTATAAGGCCGCTTCGTCTATCAAACCACCACGGGCGCAGTTGATGATGCGCGCACCTTTTTTCAATTTGGCAAGACGCTCGGCATTCAGGATGTTTTTGGTTTTTTCGATCAGCGGGCAGTGCAAGGTAATGTAGTCGGAGCGGGCGATCAAATCGTCCAATTCCACTGATTCTACTCCGTATTCCTGATAGATTTCCGGCGCGACGAATGGATCATAAGCAATGACATTCATCTTCAAACCGTGACCACGGGTGGACGCAATGCGGCCAATCGTGCCGAAGCCGATGATGCCCAAGGTTTTGTGGGCAATTTCGACACCGACCAGCGAACGCTCCCACTTGCCTGCTTTAACCGAACGGTCGGCGGCAGGCAGGCGGCGGCTTAACGACATCATGTGGGCAATCGCCAATTCCGCCGTGGTGGTGGCGTTGGCATCCGGCGTGTTCATCACGATTACGCCCATTTCGGTCGCCGCTGGAATATCGACGTTATCCACGCCGATCCCGGCGCGACCGATCAGCTTCAGGTTTTTAGCAGCTTCCAGCACTTTTTTTGTCACTTTGGTGTCGCTGCGGATTAATAAGGCATCGTATTCGCCGATGATTTCACACAAACCAGCTTCATCCAGCCCGGTTTGTACGTGGATTTTGATGCCGTCTTGCTCATTAAGATAGTTGATGCCCGCTTCGGAAAGCTTGTCGGAAATAAGGATTTTTTTCATGGATGTAAAAACCTAAAGAAAAGGCGCTAAAAATCCAATAGTTTACCAGCTTTGGTATAATCCTGATATGTTGCTAATAAGATATGGCTGATGAAATTATTAATGCGCTTTGTGATTGTTCTGTTAATAGGCTTTCTCGGTCTGGTTTTCTGGGCTGGAATTAACAAAGACCAGACCGCCGCCAACAGCAGCGAATTTACCACCATTACCGGCAGCAAAGTGGCGCTTAAAGATTTGCGCGGCAAACCTGTGTTAGTGACTTTCTGGGCGACAACCTGTGGCAGTTGCATGAAGGAAATACCGCATCTTATTGATCTTTATAACCGTTTTCACAACAAAGGTTTTGAGCTAATCGCCGTGGCAATGGCTTACGACCCGCCTAATCAGGTTGTACAATTGGCAAGGGACAGGGCATTGCCTTATACCATAGCATTAGACATTAATGGCGAACACGCCAATGCGTTCGGCGGTATCTGGGCAACGCCAACCACCTATTTAATCGACAAAGACGGCAAGATCAGTTGGGAAACCATCGGCATGTTTGAACCCGACGAGCTTGCCGAACGGATTGAGAAGCAGTTAATGTGAGACTTAAAAATTTCCGATCACCCTGAGTCCTTCGATAAACTCAGGAGAGCCTTGTCGAAGGGTTGACGGAAATTTTTATGCGATTGTAGTTAAGCCGTTATGCCCTTCAGCTTCGCTCAGGAGAGCGTTCGACAAGCTCACCACGAACGGCTTAACTGTTTTAGGACTGGTGGCATTAATGCTTATGCTTATGCTTATCGGGTTTTAATATAATTTTTTAATTTTTAAATTACAAATGCTCTGGCTAAAAGCATTACATTTAATCTTCATGGTCACCTGGTTTGCCGGGTTATTTTATCTGCCTCGACTGTTCGTCTACCACGCCATGAGCGACGACGCTGTCAGCATCGAACGCTTTAAGATTATGGAACGCAAACTTTACTTCGGCATTATGACGCCGGGCATGGTATTAACTTTAGTGTTCGGCATCTGGATGCTTGTCAGTTATGCCTGGGATTTATATGGCAAAAGCGGCTGGCTGCATGCCAAACTCGGCTTATTAATGGTATTAATGGTTTACCATTTTGTCTGCGGCAAGTGGCTGTTGGACTTCAAACACGACCGCAACCGGCACAGCCATGTGTTTTACCGCTGGATGAACGAGGTGCCGGTACTGTTTCTGTTTGCGATTGTAATATTGGCGGTGGTGAAACCGTTTTAACGGCTTAGCAACCCAGTTATTAATGATTAAACCGCGGTTGTGATCGGGTGCTTTTATATTTGAATCCCTTATAATGGCATTAACTACTGTCCCACAGACTATGTCGCGGCCTGAGCTATTAAACGACTATACAGCGTACCCATTAATGGTCATTAATTTATCCGCGCCTGAGTGACTGAATGCGAATTTTAGGCATAGACCCCGGCTCGCGATTAACCGGCTACGGCATTATTGAAGACACGCCGCGCGGCTTTCAATATATCGCCAGCGGCAGCATTCGCTCGACGGCGGATTACTTCCCCGACCGCCTTAAACAGATCTTTGAGAATTTATTGCACGTGGTAGAGCAATACCAGCCGGAACAAATGGCTATAGAACAGGTATTTATGCACATTAATGCCGATTCGGCGCTAAAACTGGGCCAGGCGCGCGGCACGGCGATTTGCGCGGTGCAGGCGGCGGGTTTGCCGGTATTTGAATATTCCGCCAAACAGGTTAAACAAGCCGTGGTCGGCAAGGGTAACGCCGCCAAATCTCAGGTTCAGCACATGGTGAAAATTCTGCTAAATATTCAGGGCGAACTGCAAATTGACGCCAGCGATGCGCTCGGCATTTGCCTGTGCCATGCCCATTATCAACAGACGGCAATGCGGTTGCAGAAGGGTTTGGGACAGTGAATTTTGCAAAGCCGATTAATGTCATTTCAAGCCCATTATGAATAAATTACGCTGGAAATTATTTACAATTTTAGTTTTTGGATTTTCAGCGCCAATTTGGTGGACTTGGGCTGTTAGTAAGCTCATTTATGCAACTTATATTATGAGCGGATCGCCTGATAGACCAACAGTTACACATTTATGGGGTACAGTCTACACCCCATCATTTCTTTTCGGTATCGTAGTAGGGTTTGTAATTGCAAGGTTAAGTAGTCCAAAACCTGTTAAGGGTTGGGTGCTTTTTATAAGTGCATTAGCCTTCGCTGAGGTATTGATTAATATTGTGTCTGCTATATCAATTGAAGAACTTCGCTTGACATTGATATCAACTGGAAACTTGTTCTTTTTCATAGGAACGGCTTTAGTCCCTGGAGTTTTCGCTATGCCGGAAAGAAATATAAGATGATCGGCTTTTTACGCGGCAAACTCATCCACAAAGCCCCGCCCTTATTGTTGTTGGACGTGCAAGGCGTCGGCTACGAAGTGGAAGCGCCGATGACCACCTTTTACAATCTGCCTGCCTTAGGCAGCGAAATTTTGCTTCACACCCATCTGGTCGTACGGGAAGACGCCCACATATTGTTCGGCTTTTCAACCGAAGCCGACCGCGCCATGTTTCGCACATTAATCAAAGTTAACGGCGTCGGCCCCAAGCTGGCGTTAACCATCCTTTCCGGCCTGACCGGCGAAGAATTTCATCGCTGCATCTTTCATAACGATGCACATGCCCTGGTGCGTTTACCGGGCGTAGGCAAGAAGACCGCGGAACGATTAATCATAGAAATGCGCGACCGCTTGCCGGATTTAGGCGATTTGTCCGCATCCGGCGCGGCAACTGTCAGCACCGTTTTGTCACCGGCCATGACCAACCCCAAACAAGAAGCCATCAGCGCCTTATGCTCTCTGGGTTACAAACCGCCGGATGCCAGTAAAATGGTGCAAGGCATTAATACTGATGGCCTTACTTGTGAGGAGATTATTCGGTTAGCATTGCAAGGGGCGGCGAAGTAATTTACTCAATTAATTCAATGCCGAATTGACAAAACTCAACCCTACACTTATAGTCTTACTTATTTCTTACTTAACGCATCATGGCTTCCGTCAACGTTAAATTATCCAGCAAAGGCCAATTAATTATCCCCAAACCTGTACGGGACGCTTATCATTGGGAAACGGGCCAAGAACTGACTTTAACCGATACCGGCAACGGCATTCTGTTACAACCGAAAGCCCCTTTCGCCGAATCCACGCTTAGCGATGTGGCAGGCTGTTTGCCTTATGTCGGCAAAGCCCTGTCCATTGATGACATGAACCAAGCCGTGGCGGAAGGACTGAAGGCGCAATTTCATGATTGCGGTTGACACCAACGTCGTCGTTCGCCTACTGACCAAAGACGATGCCGCGCAATTCCAAAAATCCTATCAACTGTTTGATAATAATGATGTTTTTATTACCGACAGCGTCATCCTTGAAACCGAATGGGTGCTAAGGTTTGCTTACGGCTTTGACGGCAAGCAAATTTCAACAGCTTTTAATCAACTACTCGGCTTGCCGAATGTAAATGTAACCCAACCAGCCTTGCTTGCCCAAGCTATTGCTTGGCACGAAGAGGGACTGGACTTTGCCGATGCCTTCCATTTGGCATATAACCAATATTGTAAGATTTTTTACACGTTTGACCAGAAAATGAGCAAGGTGGCAAGTAAGATAGGCAGTTGTAAGGTCAATGTGCCGACTTAGTTACGTAATCGTAGGTCACATTGCCGCGTTACGACTGCATGGATGCAGGAGGTAGGGCAACGCAGGAGCAGTTGCCGAACGGTTATGTGACAATGAGATATTAAATGTCAGGTAGCGCAAGCGCAACCTGACCTACAAGACTGCATTCCCACGCAGAGCGTGGGAACGATGAAACATGGGAACTAAAAAAATAGGTCAAAGGTATGGAAGGTGAAAAAGTTTTCATAGAAGTTATCGAACAAGGAATACAACGATTTATTTCAGTTGAAGCAAAGCGAACTAAAGAAAATTTCTTTCAAATAGTATCCGAAGCACCACTTGAGCATATTGATTATTATAAATGTGGCGATGTCGTCAAATGCGCTTGGCGGTATTTTGGTAATGGCTTTGATGGCGGAATTGTTGTGATTTCCAAGTCTGATAAGAGCTTACCTGAATTCCCTGTCGGAACTAGAGTAAGAGTTTCTGAACATGCTGGTTGGAAGTCAAATTTTGTCGGCACTGTGGTTTCATTCCCAGAGCCATCGATAACAATGCTTGGCCCTGAATCTTTGTATTTGATTGAGTTTGTTGAACCACAACAAGATAGAAACGAAGATTATACGTATACAAAAGCCCAAATATCTAATGTTTATCTTGATTTTGCTTAAAAAACAATTTGTGTGGTACTAGGCATGTAGATTGAGGTGAGCTTTTGAATCCCAACAAAAAAGACCGCCCCAATGTTAGGATTTGCCCCTTACCCACAGTCTACATTTAATCCAAATTATTTGAATTAATGCTCGAATCCGACCGCCTCATCACCGCCAAAGCTCAAGCTGACGAAGAACGCCAGGACCGCGCCATCAGGCCAAAGCGCCTGGCGGAATACATCGGCCAGCCGGAACTTAAGGCGCAAATGGATATCTTTATCCAGGCCGCTTTAGGGCGGAAGCAGGCGCTAGACCACGTCTTAATCTTCGGCCCGCCCGGCTTGGGCAAGACCACGTTGGCAAATATTATTGCCGCGGAAATGAGCGTCAACATCCGCCAGACTTCCGGTCCCGTATTGGAAAAAGCGGGCGATTTGGCTGCATTGCTGACCAATTTGGAAGCGCACGATGTGCTGTTTATCGATGAGATCCACCGCTTAAGTCCGCAGGTGGAAGAAATCTTGTACCCGGCGATGGAAGATTACCAACTGGATTTAATGATCGGCGAGGGCCCTGCAGCCCGTTCCATTAAGCTGGATTTACCGCCGTTTACTTTAGTCGGCGCGACCACACGAGCGGGTCTGTTAACTTCGCCTTTGCGCGACCGCTTCGGCATCGTACAGCGGCTGGAATTTTATGACATTAATGAATTGGCTGACATTGTTATACGCTCCGCAGCTGTGTTAAGTATCTCTATAGAAAACACTGGCGCCAAGGAAATCGCCCGCCGTGCCCGTGGCACTCCCAGAATTGCCAACCGGCTGCTCCGGCGGGTGCGGGATTTTGCCGAAGTCAAAGCGGATGGCGTGATAACCGATGCGATTTCCGGCCAAGCGTTGGACATGCTGCGAGTCGACACCAATGGTTTCGATGCGCTTGACCGCAAACTATTAATGGCAATGATCGAAAACTTTTCCGGCGGGCCGGTCGGTTTGGACACCTTATCGGCGGCGATCAACGAAGAACGCGGCACGATTGAAGACGTTCTTGAACCTTACTTGTTGCAGCAAGGCTTTATCATGCGTACACCCCGCGGACGCGTGGTTACGCAACAGGCTTATCTGCATTTTGGCTTAAAACCGCCGAAAAACGCAGTTATTAATGGAGATTTGTTTGAGTAAACCCTTTGTGTGGCCGGTGCGGGTTTATTATGAAGACACCGATGCAGGCGGCGTGGTGTTTTACGCCAATTATCTAAAATATTTTGAGCGCGGACGCACGGAATACTTACGATCAATCGGCTTTGAACAGGACGATCTTATTAATAATCAAGGCATTATTTTTGCCGTGCGCGCCATTAATGTAGACTACATTAAGCCCGCTCGCTTCAACCAATTACTGGAAGTCAGCACGAAAATTACTGCGGTTAAGAAAGTCAGCCTTGAATTTCAGCAACAAATTACCCATCATAACCAACTTTTAGTGTCCGGCGATGTGAGAATCGCCTGTTTGGATGCCATTACCCTGAAACCTACAGCCATTCCTAAAAATATAATAGGGCAGATCAAAGATGAACACTGATTTATCGATTTTTCAATTAATATTGGACGCCAGTTTTGTCGTGCAATTTGTGATGTTTCTATTAATAGCCGCCTCGCTCGCGTCGTGGACCTTTATTTTTTCCAAGCGAAAAGACTTAACCCGCGCCATCGAAATCACCGATGAATTCGAGGAAGAATTCTGGTCGGGCACCGCTTTGGCGGATTTATACCGCAAATTGTCAGCGAAAGACTTCAAGCCAGAAGGTATCGAGAAAATCTTTCTGGCCGGTTACAAGGAGTTTTCCCGGATGCGGCAAACCGGCAATGTCGATCCGATGGTGCAGGTGGAAAGCGCCCAACGCGCCATGCGGATTGAATTGTCGCGCGAGCTGGACAGATTAGACCAGCATTTGCCGTTTTTGGCGACAGTCGGCTCCATCAGCCCGTATATCGGCCTGTTTGGCACGGTGTGGGGCATCATGAACTCATTCATGTCTTTAAGTAAGGTCAAGCAAGCCACTCTCGCTCAGGTCGCGCCCGGCATTGCCGAAGCATTAATCGCCACCGCCATCGGCTTGTTTGCCGCAATACCGGCGGTCGTCGCCTATAACCGCTTTTCCACCCGGTTGGAAAGCTTGACCGGCCGCTACGAATTGTTCGTGGAAGAATTCGTCGTTCTTCTGCAAAGACAGGTGCACATGAAATGAGAAAAAACAAACGCAGAAAACCCATGGGCGAGATTAATGTCGTCCCTTACATCGATGTCACCTTGGTGTTGTTGATTATCTTTATGATTACCACGCCCATGTTGCAAACTGGGGTGGATGTGGATTTGCCGGAAGCCGAAGCGGCCAATGTCGAGCAAAAAGAAAGCGTCCCTCCCATCATTATCTCCATCAAAGCCGATGGAACTTACTTCATAGACTTGAACGGCGACGGCAGCGAGGATGAAAAAGACCAACTGCAGCCGGAAGAAATCAGCGACAAAATACAATCTGCGATAACGGGTAAGAAAAACCCACAAGTATTAATCAGGGCAGATAATAAAGTCGATTACGGTGCAGTCGTCAAAGTGATGGCAGAGTTAAAGAACGCAGGCGTTCCCAATGTGGGCTTGATGACCAAACCCAGCGACACACAATAACTCCATCATTTCAACACAATAATGGAAAACCAACCCAAGCTAACGCGGCCGTTTTTAGTTGCCCTGGCTTTGCATTTAACGCTGATCGGCTTATTTATTTTAAGCGCTTTATACAAACCGTCGCCTAAAGAATTAATGGACGACCAAGACATCATTCACGCTACTATCGTGGAAAACAGCGCTCCTTCCCAAATAAGCAAAGCTACAACAGCAAAACCGACGCAAGAAAAAAAACTGGTCACCGAACCTAAACCGGTAGAACAGCATGAGGATCAAGCCGCGTTAATTAAACAGCGGAAAGCGGCTGAACAGGCAAGAACTGAAGCGAAAAAACTGGCCGCAGAAAAACAAAAAATCCTGGAAAAAGCGCAACAACAGGCACAAACGGAAGCGGAAAACAAAAAGAAGGCAGAAGCCAAAATACAAGCTGCTGCTGCCGAACAAGCCAAGAAAAAAGCGGCTGCGGAAGCTAAAGAGAAAGCGCAAAAAGAAGCCGAAGTAAATGAAAAAATCGAAGCTAAGAAAACCCAACAAGCAGAAATAAAAAAGAAGAAATCAGAGGAAACCGCAAAGTCCGAAATAGCAGCCAAAAAGCAAGCTGCTGCGGATGCTAAAGCCGAAGCCGCCGCCAAAGCCAAGGCGGAAGCCAAAGAAAAAGCCGCTGCCGATGCGGAAGCCAAGAAACAAGCTGCCGCGGAGGCCAAAGCTGAAGCCACCGCCAAAGCCAAGGCGGAAGCTAAAGAAAAGGCCGCTGCCGATGCGGAAGCCAAGAAACAAGCTGCCGCGGAGGCCAAAGCTGAAGCCACCGCCAAAGCCAAGGCGGAAGCTAAAGAAAAGGCCGCTGCCGATACGGAAGCCAAGAAACAAGCTGCCGCGGAGGCCAAAGCCGAGGCCGTCGCCAAAGCCAGGGCGGAAGCTAAAGAAAAGGCCGCTGCCGATGCGGAAGCCAAGAAACAAGCTGCCGCGGAGGCCAAAGCTGAGGCCGTCGCCAAAGCCAGGGCGGAAGCTAAAGAAAAAGCCGCTGCAGAAGCCGCCGCAAAACTGGAAGCGCAAAAACGGCGCGCTACCGAGTTAGCGGCGGAAAAAGCAGCAAAACTGGCGGCGGCCGAACAAGTCAGAGCGACAGCAGAAAAAGCCAAAGCAGCGGCCGCAGGCGAAGCGGAAATTGCTAAATATAAGGCTATGATTAAGCGAAAAGTTGAAAACGCCTGGGTTCCACCGCCCGGCCAGTCCGGCTCCACTTGTAACGTCAGAATCAGACTGTCTTCTGACGGTACCGTGATGGATTCAACGGTTAATTGTAACGGAAACGACATTATTTCTCGTTCGGTCGAGAATGCCATTGAACGATCTTCGCCTTTGCCGGTACCGCAAGACCGGGCATTACTTCAGCATTTTAGAAGCATCAGCTTTAATTTTAGCGCCAGAAATTAACCTTAAGAATTTTTAATATCCTATTGATATTCAGGATATATTAACTTTTCTGATATAGTATCTGGCAGCAAACATACGTTTATCAAGAACAGGCAAAACACGAGGTAGATCCGTGAAATTGATTAATAAAAGCCATTGGCTGGCGATGATACTGGTGTTCTCGCCGCTAACGCAAGCCGAATTAACTATCGATATCTCCGAAAGCTCTGGCGGCGGCATTCCGGTAGCGATTGTGCCATTTGCATCATCCGGTGCGCCGGTAGATGTCAGTTCAGTCATTAATGCCGATCTGGCCCGCAGCGGTTATTTCAGCCTGCTGCCGCCACAGAATATGCCGAACCGCCCGAATTCCGCATCGGCTGTAAATTTTCCCGAATGGCAAGCTATTAACCAGAACTATCTGGTCGTCGGCCAGGTTAACGGCGGCGGCAACCAATACAGCGTACAATTCCAGTTGTTGGATGTCATGAAAACCGGACAGCTTTTGGGTTATCAAATGAACTCGTCCGGCGCCGATTTACGCCGCACTGCGCACCAAATTGCCGACATGATTTTCGAAAAACTGACCGGCAAAAAAGGCGCATTCGGCGGACGCATCGCTTACGTAACCAATAACGGCCAGCAAAGCCAGTTACAGGTTGCCGATACCGACGGTTTTGCCCCGCAAATCATCACCACATCCAAAGAACCGTTAATGTCGCCCGCCTGGTCGCCGGATAAAAGTAAAATCGCTTATGTCTCTTTCGAACGCAAAACGGCCGCTGTTTTCGTACAGGATCTGGCAACCGGACAGCGCAAAAAAGTAGCGGAATTCCCAGGTATTAATGGCGCGCCTTCGTGGTCGCCTGACGGCCAAAAACTGGCGCTGACTTTATCTAAGGACGGCAGCCCGGATATTTACACGCTGAACTTAAACAGCGGCGCATTGAACAAGCTGACTAAAAGTTATTCTATTGATACCGAACCGGCCTGGTCTCCGGATGGCAGCCAGATCGTATTTACTTCCGACCGCGGCGGCAAACCCCAGTTGTATATGATTTCCAGCACCGGCGGCGAAGAAAAAAGGATAACTTACACCGGCGATTACAACGCCAGGGCCAGTTTTTCGCCGGACGGTAAAATCGCCATGGTGCACGGCAACGGCGGCGACTACCGCATCGGCGTAATGGAACCCGGTAGCCGCTCCATTAATGTCATCACCACAGGACCGGCCGATGAGTCGCCCAGTTTTGCCTCCAACGGCGCAATGGTAATTTATGCCGCCAAGAAAGGCGGATCGTCTTACTTATCCGCCGTCTCCTTAGATGGTAAAATGCAGCAACGATTAGGACTTAACAGCGGCGGTGTACGTGAACCGGCATGGTCGCCTTAACAAAAACTTTTACGCAAAAAATAATTTCAATTCGGAGAATAACATGGCAAAAAAAAGTTTATTAATAGTGATGTTGATTACGGTGTTTGCCTTATCAGGCTGTAGCGAAGACGAGGCGGCCGAAGGACTTAACAACGCCAACCAAAACGCAGCCAGCGGCATTAATGACGCTTCAACCAGCGGCCTGACCGGTATGGCCGGCCCTGGTTACACCGGTATTACCGGCAACAACGCTTGGTTAGGGCCTGAATTCAGCGATCCCAACAACCCGTTATCCAGAAGCACTATTTATTTCATCTACGACAGTAGCGACGTGCAGCCGGATTTCATCCCGGTGATTAATGCCCACGCCAGATACCTGGCTGCACATCCTAACCAAAAATTAACTTTGGAAGGCCATGCCGACGAACGCGGTTCGCCGGAGTACAACATTGCGTTGGGCGACCAGCGCGCAAAAGCCGTTGCCGCCATGATGAAAGCGCAAGGCGCAAGCGACGGTCAAATGAATCTGGTTAGCTACGGCGAAGAAAAACCGGCAGTCATGGGTAATGATGAAAGCTCGTACGAACGCAATCGCCGCGTTGAATTGTCCTACCAGCGGTAATATTAAAGAGGTAAATGTTGATGAAAACCCGTCTTGCTTTGTTACTTTGCGCTTGCAGCACGGCCTGCGCAGAAGCGCCGCCAGTGGTGAATAATGCTGGCGTTGCTCCTAACCCGGCCGTACCGTCGGCAGCATTAACAAACGATTACCAGTTAATGAAACGCATTGAACAATTGCAGGGGGAAATTCAACAATTGACCGGTAAAGTTGAAGAGCAAGCCTATCACGTCGAAGAACTGAAAAAACAGCAAAAAAATATGTACACCGATTTTGACGACCGAATTCAAAATCTGGAAAAAAAATCCGGCGGCAGCCAACCCATAGGCGATACCCCTGCCGATCCATTATCGACCCCGCCCGCGACGCCTGATGCTGGCGCGGATACTTCGACTCCATCCGCCACCGCCATAGAAACGCCGACAAAGAGTACAGCAGAGCCGCAAAGCGCAGCGCCAAAGTCATCCGTTTCCGCGCAACAGGAACCGGTTCCTCCGCCTGCACCGGAAGCCATGCCTTTGTCCGCGTCCGAAAAACAGGAATACCAGTCTGCATACGATAATCTGCGCAATGGCCGTACGGCACAAGCCATCACGCAATTCAAAGCATTTATCGCTAACCATCCGACGAGTACCTATGCTGGCAATGCCTTCTACTGGTTAGGCGAAGCACATCGCGTCAACATGGACAACACCTCTGCCCGGCAGGCATTTAATGATGTCGTTGAAAAGTACCCGTCATCAGCCAAAGTTTCAGATGCCTTGCTGAAACTAGGCTATATCGAAATGGAAGAAAAAAACACCGGAAAAGCCCGCGAAATATTAATGCGAATCACCACAGATTTCTCCAATACCAGAGCCGCTGCTTTAGCAGAAAAGAAACTGGCGACCCTGCCCTAAAGCATAGTTGGCAGTGGAAAAACTCCGCATTACGGAAATCTTTTATTCCCTGCAGGGAGAATCGACCCTTAGCGGTATTCCTACCGTATTCATCCGGTTAACAGGGTGCCCGTTGCGTTGCGATTATTGCGATACAGCGTATGCCTTTACCGGCGGCGTTAAAAAAAACATTAGTGAAATCATTAATGAAGTTAACCGCTACGGTGCTCGCCACGTTACGGTTACCGGCGGCGAACCGCTTGCCCAATCTGCCTGTCTGCCATTAATGACAGCTTTGCTCGATCTTGATTATGTGGTTTCCCTGGAAACCAGCGGCGCAATAGATGTTTCAGCCGTTGACCCCCGTGTCATTAAAGTCATCGATCTTAAAACACCAAGCTCCGGCGAATTAAATAAAAATCTCTACCAAAACATTAATTACTTGAGCAAAATCGATCAGGTAAAATTCGTGATCGGCAACCATGAAGATTATGAGTGGTCGAAGCAAATCGTAGCGAAATACAGTTTAGCTACGAAATGCGAAATACTATTTTCACCGGTACAGTTAACACAAAACCCAACCGAATTGGCCGATAAAATACTCGCAGACAGACTGCCTGTCCGCTTTCAAATTCAATTGCACAAATATCTTTGGCAAGACGCCAGGGGTAAATAATTAATGTCTCAACGAGCAATCATCCTATTATCTGGCGGCCTTGATTCCATCACCGTATTGGCGCTTGCCAAACAACAAGGCTACGAATGTTATACCTTGAGTTTCGACTATGGCCAACGGCACAATGCGGAGATAAACGCCGCCATTGAGATTGCTAAAAGCTATCAGATTAAGGAGCATAAAATCATAAAGCTCGGTTTAGACGCCATTGGCGGTTCTGCATTAACCGATCAAAATATCGATGTGCCAACGCAAATGCAGGCAGGTATACCCGTCACTTATGTACCCGCAAGAAATACTATTTTTTTAGCTTACGCATTGGCCTGGGCGGAGGTATTAAAGATTAATGATATTTTTATTGGCGTGAATGCGGTGGATTACTCCGGTTATCCCGACTGCAGGCCCGAATTTATTCAGGTATTTCAAAGTCTTGCCCGTCTCGCCACCAAAGCAGGCATTGAAGGACACGCAATAACTATTCACACGCCGCTTATTGCCCTAAGCAAAGCCGAGATAATTAAACTTGGCGCATCATTAAATATCGATTACGCCAAAACAGTTTCATGTTATTCAGCCGACCAACACGGCAACGCCTGCAAAGTATGCGATGCTTGCCGTTTACGAATGCAAGGTTTTTTAAATGCTGGCTTTCCGGATCCCACACACTATCGCGCATAGAAAAATGTTGCAAAGATCAGCGTACTTGTTATAATTGCCGGTCTTTGGGTCGTTAGCTCAGCCGGTAGAGCATCGCACTTTTAATGCGGTTGTCATGCGTTCGAATCGCATACGACCCACCAAACAAAACAAGGGCTTGGAATAACACCAAGCCCTTTTTATTGCTCGCGGGGCACTAGCGGGGCAATCCTAAATAAATCAACACAACAATTCACAGTAAATAAGGCCGTTTTCTAAGCAAATTTGAGCCTGATCTTGCCTGGATTTCACGGACACTCCACTAAGCGACTTTTTGGGCTTCAAACGCTTCTGGGCTGAGATAGCCCGGTCTTGAATGGAGCCGTTTGCGATTGTAATACACTTCGATATATTCGAACACCTGATGCTTGGCATCGGAACGAGTCTTAAAGCGTTCGCCATGAATAGCTTCGACCTTGAAGCTGTGGTTCCAGCTTTCCATGGCGGCATTGTCATAACAATCGCCCTTCTTGCTCATACTGCAAACCAGCCGGTGTTTTCTGAATAGCTTCTGGTAGGCGGCTGAACAATATTGGCTACCCCGGTCAGAATGCACTATC
>Ga0194128_10002014_pt1 | contig 33862 bp, 34 predicted proteins | sample TA2KigCa65mmetaG_FD_148650 | JGI IMG/M metagenome (GOLD analysis project Ga0194128, IMG submission 148650) | Freshwater microbial communities from Lake Tanganyika, Tanzania - TA2015037 Kigoma Deep Cast 65m | ecosystem: Environmental > Aquatic > Freshwater > Lake | place: Tanzania: Lake...
CGCGCCTCTGCCCAGCGCATCACGGCCGTGCTCCCGTTCTACGGTTATGCTCGCCAGGACCGCAAAGACCAGCCCCGGGTGCCGATCACGGCCAAGCTGGTGGCCAACCTGATCGTGGCCGCTGGCGCGAATCGGATTCTTACGATGGACCTGCACAGCCAGCAGATCCAGGGGTTCTTCGATATTCCGGTCGATCACCTGTACGCCTCCCCGGTCTTCTTCGAATACCTGTCGCGCACGAAGCCCAAGAAATTCGTGGTCTGTTCCCCCGATGTCGGCGGGATGAAGATGGCGGCCGCCTATGCCGATATCCTCGGCGCCGGGCTCGCACTTGTCGCCAAGAAGCGCAAGAGCGCCACGACGGTCGAGGCGATCAATGTGGTCGGGGACGTCGAGGGCTGCGACGTGCTCCTAGTGGACGATATCACGGAGACCGCCGGAACCCTCTGCGCCGCCGCCAAGATCCTCCGCGCTCACGGCGCCAAGCGCATCCGGGCCGCAGTTAGCCACTGCATCCTGAATGAGGTTTCCGTCGAGCGCCTGAAGTCGGGCCTGATTGACGAGGTGATCACGACGAATTCCACCCCGGTCAATACCCTCGGGCTCCCCGTCACCGTCCTCAGTATCGCCAACCTGCTCGGGCAGGCCATCCAGCGGATCAACAGCAACGAGAGCGTCACAGGCCTTTTCCGGGTGAAGGGGTTCTGACCGGGGATTGTCTCCCGCTGGATTGAATGTAGGGTCAGGAGATGCTCGTTCCCGCCTTTCGCCTTCTGGCCGAACTCCTGCTGGCGGCCGCCACCGTGGTTGCCGCCCAACCCAAGGCCCCCTCCGCCGCGTCCATCCGTCCCTCTCCCCCCACGGTCCGTGTCGATGCGTCCCCACTGGAGGCGGGCACGGAGCTGGCTCGCTTAAGGAGTTATGCGGACGTCATTGAGCCCGCCCAGAAAGCGGTGGTCTCGGTTTACTCTACGAGGATCGTCCGGGAGCGGATGGCCATCAACCCGCTTTTCCGGCAATACTTCGGGGATCTGCCGGAGCGTGAGAGCCGCCAGGAAGGTCTGGGCTCTGGGGTCATCGTGTCCCCGGACGGGTTTATCCTGACCAACAATCACGTGATCGAGGGCGCGGATGAGCTGAAGGTCACCTTGGCCGACGATCGCGATTTCTCGGCGCGCGTCGTGGGCACGGATCCGAAGACCGACGTCGCCGTCCTGAAGATCGAGGCGGAGGGACTGCCGGTCCTGACCTTGGCCGACAGCGACCGGGTCCGCGTCGGGGACATCGTCTTCGCCGTCGGCAATCCTTTGGGGGTTGGCCAGACGGTCACGATGGGGATCGTCTCCGCCAAGGGCCGCAGCCGCTTGGGGCTGCTGGAGCGGGTTTCCGGGTACGAGGATTTCATCCAGACGGATGCCGCGATCAATATGGGTAATTCCGGCGGGGCGCTGATCGATGCCCGCGGGCGCCTGATCGGGGTTAATAGCGCCATCATCTCCCCGTCGCGGGGCAATATCGGCATCGGGTTCGCAATTCCGGTGAATCTGGCCCGCTTCATCATGAACAGTCTGGTGGAGACCGGCACGGTGGCGCGCGGCTATCTCGGGGTCACGAGCGACACCCTTACTGCGGAACTGGCCGAACAGCTGGGTCTGGCGCGGGGCTCCCGAGGGGTGATCATCACCGAAATCGACGCCGCAAGCCCCGCCGAGGCCGCCGGCCTGCGCCGGGCGGATGTGATCGTCGCCCTTAACGGCCAGGCGCGCGGCTATCTCGGGGTCACGAGCGACACCCTTACTGCGGATCTGGCCGAACAGCTGGGTCTGGCGCGGGGCTCCCGAGGGGTGATCATCACCGAAATCGACGCCGCAAGCCCCGCCGAGGCCGCCGGCCTGCGCCGGGCGGATGTGATCGTCGCCCTTAACGGCCAGAATGTCCTCACTTGGGAGGATCTCCGTGTCTTGGTGGCGCAGAGCCTGCCGGACTCTAAGGTCAACCTGAAGGTGCTGCGCGACGGCAAAGCTCGCACCGTGGAAGTCGAGCTGGGCCGGGTGATCGACAACCCGGACGAGCTGGTTGCCGGGGTGGAGGCGGCCCCGCTCACTCCGGAGGTGCGCCGGCGGCTTGGGTTGAACGATTCCCGGATCGCCGGCCTGGTGGTCACGCGGGTGGACGAGGATTCCCCGCACCGCGGCCGCCTGGCCGAAGGGATGGTAATCCTCGAGATCAACCGGGCTCCGGTCCCGGATCTGGCGGCTGGCCGGGAACGCATCCGCAGCGGGCGCAACCTTCTCGCGGTCTTCGACGGTCGCGGGATCCGCTACTTGGTAGTGAATGTCAAGTGATGGCCCGCACTCCGGGAGCCCTGTTCAGCTGCCGGGCTTGGTGACGGGGATGCGAGCGAGCGCCTCAGGCACGGCGCCCGCCGGATAAGTCGGGAAACTCAGTTCCAGTAAGGAAACCGGCGGCACCACAAAGCGGGCCTCGCCCGCGCTGCGATCGACCAGCATCGCGATGGCCTGCGCCGCCCCGCCCGCCTGCCGGATGATCTCAAGGCACTCCAAGACGCGGCCCCCGCGGGTCACGACGTCCTCGGCGACGAGCACCTGCTCACCCGGGGTGAGGGTGAAGCCCCGGCGGAGTACTAGGGCATCGTTTTCTTTCTCCGCGAAGATGAACCGCGCCCGGGCCTGCCGCGCGATCTCCTGCCCGATGACTAGGCCGCCCATCGCGGGAGCCAGCACCGTGGTGAACTGGATTCCCTGGGCACGCAGCTTGGCGAGCAGGAACTCGGCTAGGCGCTCGACCGCGTCGAGATGCTGGCATACCTGGGCGCATTGGAAGTAATGGCCGCTATGCAGGCCGGAGCGGAGCACGAAGTGCCCCTGCTGCAGCGCCTTGGTGCGAGTGAAGATCTCGAAGATTTCCTGCTCGTGGGTGTCCATATGGGGGAGGCTGCGGCAGCCGGGCGGAGCGCTTCAATCCGATTCCGGACCAGCGCTCACCAGTGCCCGTTCTCGCCCGGCTCAAGGTCTTGGGCGAAGGCGACCAGAAGCTGTACGCAGCGCTCCACGTCCTCCAAGTCCACGACCTCGCTGGGGGTGTGCATGTAGCGCAGGGGAATGCTCACCAGGCCGGTCGCAACGCCACCTCGGGCCATTTGAATGGCTCGCGCATCAGTACCGGTCGGCCGCGGGTCCGCCTCCACTTGGAAGGGAATGGAGTTTTTGCGCGCCGCGCGCTCCAGCCTCTCGAACACTCGCGGATTGATGTTCGCACCCCGACAGAGGATCGGTCCCTCGCCGAGTTTGGTTTCGCCAAAGCGGCGATTGTCGCAATCCGGATGATCCGTCGCGTGACCGACGTCCACGGCAATGGCTAGGTGGGGGTTGACCGCATAGGCGGAGGTGGTGGCTCCCCGGACCCCGACTTCCTCCTGAGTGGTCGCCACGCTCACGACCCGCGCTTTCAGGCGGTCCTTTTGCCTTGCGAGACGCACCAAGGCCTCACCAACCACGTAGGCCCCGACCTTGTTGTCAAAGGCCCGCGCCGCCCCGACGCTGCCGTTGAACAGTTCTAAGCCGTGATCGTAGGTCGCGACGTCCCCGATGTTAACCCGCGCTTGGGCCTCCGCCTTGGAGCGCACCCCGATGTCGATCCAGATCTCATGCTTCTTCGGCACGCGCTTCCGCTCGTCCTCCTCCATCAAGTGGATGGCGCGCTTGCCGGTCACGCCCCGCACGATCCCCTGCATGGTCTGGATCAGCACCCGGCGGCCGGAGATGACGCTGAGGTCGTGCCCGCCGATGGTATCGAAGTAGAGGTACCCCTCCTTGTTGATGAAGGTAATGATCAGCCCGAGTTCGTCCAGATGGCCTGCGAGCATCAGCACGGGGTCGCCCGCCGGGTTGAGGGTCGCGAGGCGGTTGCCCAGCGGATCTCGAGCATAGGCGTCGGCTGAAGGGCGCACGTGCTCGTCGAACACCGCCTGGGCCTCGGTCTCGTAGCCGGAGGGCGAACGGGCGGCGAGCAGGGCGGCGAGGAAGGGCGGGATGGTATAGGAGGACATTGGGGCGAAAGTTCAGTTGCGTTCAGCGGAGCCTGAAAACGAAACTGTCCCCTCGGAAAGCCAAAATGACCATTTACCCAGCGATTGATATCCGCGGTGGCCGGTGCGTCCGCCTCCTCCAAGGGCGGGCGGATCAGGAGACGGTTTACGCTGAGGATCCCGCCGCGGTCGCGACCGGGTTCCGCCAGGCCGGCAGCATATGGGTCCACGTGGTGGACCTCGATGGCGCCTTTGCCGGCGAGCCGCGCAATGGGACCGCGGTCCGCGCGGTCGTTGCCCAAGGGCTCCGGGTCCAGCTCGGCGGCGGCCTGCGCACGCGGGCGGCCGTGGAACAGGCGCTCGGCCTCGGCGTCGCCCGAGTTGTGATCGGCACCCGTGCGGCCGAAAGCGACGCCTTTGTTGGCGAACTGGTCCAAGCCTTCGGGGAACGGATCGCCGTCGGCATCGACACGAAGAACGGACAAGTGGCGGTTAAGGGCTGGGTAGCCGACTCGGGGCTCAGCGCTCTGGATCTGGCCCGGCGAATGGATGCCCTCGGCGTCCGCACGCTCATCCACACCGATATCGGCACCGATGGGATGCTGACGGGGCCGAATTTAACCGCCCAAGAGGCGATGCTGGCGGCAGGCCGGGCGAATGTGATTGCGAGTGGCGGCGTCAGTCGCCGGGAGGATGTGATCGCCTTAGCGGCCTTGGCCCGCCGCGAACCCCGCCTCGACGGGGTCATCGTCGGAAAGGCCCTCTACGAGGGCCGCGTGGATCTTGCGGACCTTCTGCGCCTCGCTGCCTGAGCCGGCCCGGGGCAGCCCCGGAGCTCTTCGACGATCTCCTCTAGGGGGTAGGTAACAATCTCCGCCAAAGTGGGATGGTACCACGGGGCCTGGAGTAGGTCGACCGCGGAGGCCCGCATTTTCAACGGGCCAGTGAAGGTGTGGATGAGCTCACCGGCGGACGGGCCGACGATCTCCACGCCCAGAAGCCGCCCGCGCCGCGGGTCCGCGAGGACCTTCACGTGGCCGTGGAGGGCCTCCATCAAAATAGATTTGCCGTGATCATTGAACGGGTAGCTAGCCGACAGGTAGGGCCGGCCCGCCGCCTTGAGATCGCGTTCTTGTAGTCCTAAGGTTGCCACCATCGGGTCGGTGAAGACCACGTTCAGCAGCAGGGAGAAGTCCACGGGCTTCAGCCCTTTGACGCCTGCGGCGTGCCGGGCCGCCAATTCCCCCTGTTGAATGGCGATGTGCACGATCTCCGCCGGTCCGCTGCAATCACCCCCCGCGTAAATGTGGGGTTGAGAGGTCTGCTGCCACCGGTTGATCCTCACGCGGCCGCCGGAAAGGACGCGGACGCCCGCCGCCGCGAGATCGAGTCCGGCGGTCTGCGGCTCACGGCCCAAGGCATTCACCAGATGCGGCGTGCGGATCGTGTGGCGCCGGCCTGCGTGCGTGTAGTCCACGCGGAACCCGCGCGGGGTGCGCGCCACCCGTTCGAGCCGGGTATCCGTGATGATCCGCAGGCCTTCCTTCCGCAGGGCCGCCGTCACCGCTTGCACCGCCTCGGGCGAATGGTCGCGGAGCAGTTGCGCGCTCCGCTGGATCACGGTCACCCGAGAACCCAACCGCGCCAGCAACTGCGCCAACTCGCAGGCCACGACGCCCCCTCCCAGCACGACCACCTGAGGAGGGAGGAAATCAAGGTCCAGGACCTCGTCGCTGGTCCAGGCCCGCGCTTCGGCCAGCCCGTCGATGGGCGGTACCGAGACCCGGGAACCGGTGGCGATCAGGAACTGCTTCGCCCGCAGCCGCCGCCCGTTGGACAAGGCGAGCGTGTGCGGATCCAGGAACCGGGCCTGCGCGCGGATCAGGGTGAAGTCCGCCCGGGCCATCGCCTGCTGCCGATAGGTCGCGAACTCGCCGATGATCCGCCGCTTGCGGGCCGCCAGCTTGGGCATATCCGCCGTGGCGAATGGCACCCGCAGGCCAAAGCGGCCAGCGTGGCGCGCGTGATGCAGAACCTCGGCCGCGTAAAGCAGGGTCTTGGAGGGCATGCAGCCCCGCAGGATGCAGAGGCCGCCCAATTCCTTCGCCCCATCGATCAGCGCCGTCCGGCGGCCCAAGGCCGCCGCGACCCGCGCCGCATTGAAGCCGGCGCTGCCGCCGCCGATCACCGCAAAATCAAAGGTCCGCATAAATTGAGCTTAAGCCGCGATCGCCGTCCGCACCGTCGCTGCCTGTGTCGGAGACACGACCCGCGCCGCCACCTCCAGGCCGAAGGCCAGAGCCGTACCGGCCCCGCGCGAGGTGATGAGTCGCCCATCAACTACGACGGCCTCACCCAACTCGGCCCGCGGCAGCTCCCCAGCCACAGAGGGATGCGCCGTGTGCCGGCGCCCGTTCAGTACGCCTGCGTCCAGCAATACCGTCGGCGCCGCGCAAATCGCCGCCAGCCACCCGCCGGCGGCGTCCTGGTCCCGCACCCACGCCAGCAGGGCCACGTGGCGTCGCAGGAGGGCCACCGCCGGGCCTCCCGGCAGCAGCACACAGTCGTAGGTGACTTTACCAAGGGCATCCCAGCGGGTATCCGCGACCAAGGTGAGTCCGTTACGCCCACGCACGGCCAGCTTCGCTTCCAGAGCGGCAAGGGTCACCTCGGCCCCGGCCCGGCGCAGAACGTCCACCGGGGCCACCACCTCCAATTCCTCAAAGCCGGGTGCGAGGGGCACCAGGACCTTGGGCGGGAGGACAGGGGAGGCGAGGGACATCGCGGGAACGTTTCGCCGCGGCCGCAGCGGGACAAGGCGAAACGCGGTAACGATTAGCCTCGCGCGGGCGGCACGAGTCGCTGCGATGCAGGAATGGACGCGGAGTCAGGTGGCGGCGTTTTCATCGTCGGGTGCGGCTACGTCGGTCAGGCGGTGGCGCTCCGGTTGCGTGCTTGCGGGGTGAGGGTCACGGCGCTCACCCGCAATCCGGACACTGCTGCGGCGCTGGAGACTGCGGGGATTTCGACGATGATCGCAGAATTGTCCGGGGAAGCGTGGCATTCCCGGGTGCCAGATGGGATCGCTGCGGTGGTCAATTGCGTGAGCGCCGGAGGGGGCGGGCTGGAAGGTTACCGGTGCAGCTACGTCGAGGGGATGCAATCGCTGCTGCGCTGGGCGCGCACGCGCACGGGGATTCGCACCGTGGTCTACACGGGCAGCACCTCCGTCTATCCTTTATCCGGGGGCGCGGAGATCGACGAGACCGCCCCGGTGGGTGGCGGGGAACGCGCACAGTTCCTGCTGCAGGCGGAGCGTCTCCTCTTAGCGGAGCCGGGGACTTTTCGGGCCTTTGTCCTGCGGCTGGCGGGAATCTATGGACCCGATCGCGATCATCTGGCGCGCCAAGTCCGTACCGGCGCGATTTCCGGGCGCCCGGAGGTGCACCTGAACCTGATCCACCGCGACGACGCCGCGGCGGGCGTGGTGGCCGCGCTGCGGGCGCCGCCCGGGATTCCGGGCGGCATCTATAATCTAGCCGACGACGGCGCGGCAACGCGCGGCGAGGTTGTGGCGTGGCTGGCGTCTCGGCTCGGCGTGCCGCCGCCGGTCTTCACCGGCGAGGAGGGGCCCCGCCGCGAGGGGCCGGCGCCGGACCGCGTCATCCAGAGCCGTCGCGCCCGGGAACTGCTGGGCTGGCGGCCGCAGTACCCAGACTTCCGCGCGGGCTACGCCGGTTTTGTATCGCCTTGAGCGGATCGCCCGGGTCACTTCCGGGGACAATCTTACTCTTCCCATGGCTGGACTTGGCAAACTCGTGAAGCAGGCGGAGAAAATGAAGCGCGGCATCGAGGCGCTGCAGGCCCAGCTGGACGCGAAAGAAATCGACGTTTCGAGCGGCGGTGGGGCCGTTAGGATCAAGGTCACTGGCAGCGGCCGCTTTGTCGCCCTGACGCTCGATCCGGAGTTCCTCAAGGAGGATGCCAAGCTGGTGGGCGACACGGTGTTGTCCGCCGTGCAGGATGCAGCGAAGCAGGCGAAGGACTATCACGAGTCCGAGATGCAGAAGGTCACCGGCTCCTTCCAGATGCCGGGATTGTTTTAAGTTGTCCGAGTTCGGCTCCAGTTCCCTGCGGCGATGAGTTCGGCCTTCGAACGCCTCCAACAGCAGCTGAAGCAGTTGCCCGGCTTGGGCTATCGGTCGGCCGAGCGGATCGCGCTGCATCTTCTGGTAGAGAAGCCGGCACGCCTGCCGGATTTGGTGGCGGCGCTGGAAGCCGCGGCGGCAGCCGTGCGTCGATGCGAGAGGTGCGGCAACGTGGCCGAGGGCTCGTCCTGCGCGATCTGCGCGGACGAGCGCCGCGAAGCCGGCGTGGTCTGCGTGGTGGAACATGTGCCCGACTTGGTGGCGATCGAGCGGAGCGGAGCATTCCGGGGCCGTTACCATGTGCTGCACGGCAAGCTCTCCCCCATTCAGGGCGTCGGCCCAGAACAGCTGCACCTCGTGCCCCTACTCGATCGGGTGCGTTCGGGCGAGGTCACAGAGCTCATTTTAGCGTTGCCGAATGACGTCGAAGGCGAGGCGACCTGCCATTACCTGATCGAACACCTGCCAGCCGACCGGGAGGTGCGGACCTCACGGATCGGATTTGGCCTGCCCAGTGGGGGCGGGGTGCTTTACGCGGATGCGGTGACCCTGCGGAGCGCTCTTGAGGGGCGGAAGGGATATCGGTAATCCAGCGCTGGAGCGGATTTGCGCTTGCTCCAAATCCGTGCGCACCTACTGCTCTCAGCAACCTCGCGGGCGTAGTATATCGGCTATTATGTGGGCTTCCCAAGCCTGAGAGGCGGGTTCGACTCCCGCCGCCCGCACCAGTTTTCATCCGCAAGCGTTTCTTTATTCCCCAAATTTAATTTTAAAGAAACTCGCTCCCTTCTCGTTGCGTCCGCGTCCGCCACCGGCCTCGCCTTCGCGGGTACGGAAGGGAGCGAGTACGGGAAGAGCCGGGCCGCAGCGGGCGAGGATGTTTAGAACTGCGCCCCGGGCGGTGGCTCTGGCTAGATCGCCAGCCCCGCCAAGCAGAAAGGGACCAGTTCCAGGTTTTCCCAAGCGCCCGCCCGAGAGGTGGCTGGTTTTACAGAACGTGACGCCGGGCGAGCGCCATACCCGAAAGTCTTGGATCTGGCCTGCATAGAAGGCGCATCGGACGGACCCAGAGGCGCGTCGCCGGCACGAGCTGCACGGCCCTTGCCGCCGCGCAGGCCAATGCCGCGAACGGCGGGAAGAACGGAGCCTGAGTGACCCGAAATAGCGGCCCGAAACGCGGGCCCCCGCGCGCGCACCAGCTCAAAGACCAGCCGGGATCCGTTCGGCCTGCAGGCTGCCCCAGCGCGCGAGCACGCGCCGATGCAGGTCCGCCGGGGCCAATCCATGCGCGGCGCGGAGCACCTCCGCGTTGGAGCCGTGTTCGACGAAGCGATCCGGCCACCCCAGCCGCTCCAACGCGCAAGGGCAGTCGCCCTCCTGCACCACCTCCAGTACCGCGCTGCCAAAGCCGCCGGCAAGCACGTGGTCCTCCAGAGTGACGAGCAGGGGAATGCAGGCCGCGTGGCTCAGCAGCAGGGTCCGGTCGAGTGGCTTCACGAAGCGAGCGTTCACCACGCCCACGGAGAGGTTTTCTTCCTTGCCCAAGCGGTCCGCGAGAGCGAGGGCGTCCGTGACCATCGAGCCCAGGGCCCAGATCATGATGTTGGAGCCCTCGCGCAGGACCTCGGCCTGGCCAACCGGCAGCAACGAGGGTGTCGCCTTGATCGGCCGGCCAGTCGCCGCACCTCGGGGGTACCGGAGGCACGACGGGCCCGGCAAGTGGAGCCCCGTGTGCAGCATATCGACGAGCTCATCCTCGTCTTTCGGCTGCATCACCGTCAGATTCGGGATGCACCGCAGGTAGGAAAGATCGAACAGGCCGTGATGCGTGGGGCCGTCCGCCGGGGATAGCCCGGCCCGGTCTATGCAGAAAGTGACCGGCAGGTTCTGCAGAGCGACGTCGTGGATCACCTGATCGTAGGCGCGCTGAAGGAAAGTCGAATAGATCGCGCATACCGGGCGGATACCCTTGGTCGCGAGGCCAGCCGCGAACAGCACCGCGTGCTCCTCCGCAATACCCACATCGAAGAATTGACCGGGAAGGGCGTTCGCCAATTGCGACAAGCCGGTGCCGCTGGGCATCGCCGCGGTGATCCCCACGATGTTCCTGTCTGCCTGCGCGAAACGCGTCAGGGCCTGACCGAGCACGTCCTGGTAGCTCGGCGGGGCACCTGCGCTTCCCTTGCGGCCTTCGCCGGTGAGGGGATCGAAGGGCGACGCCCCGTGGAAACGCTCCGGATGCTCTACCGCTGCGGGCAGGCCTCGACCCTTCTTGGTTAAAACGTGCACCAATACCGGCACGTCGCAGTGCTTGGCGAACTCTAGGTTCTTGGTTAAAATCTTGGTATCGTGGCCATCCACCGGGCCTAGGTATCGTAAGCCGAACTTCTCGAACAGCGAGGACTCCACGAAAAAGTCCTTCGTCTCCCTTTTCCACTTGGTGTAGACCCGGTTCAGCTCCACTCCCGCCGGGAAGCTCTTGAAGAAAGCCTCTAGGTCGTGGTGGATGCGGTTGTAGGTGGGGTTCGTGCTGAGGCGGTTCAGGTAGCGGGAGATCGCGCCGACGTTGCGAGCGATGGACCATTCGTTGTCGTTGAGGATGACAATCAGCCGTTGGGTGGCGTTGACCACGTTGTTGAGCGCCTCGAGCGTCACCCCGCAGGTAAAGGCGGCATCGCCGCATACGGCCACGACGTGCTCCGAGCTGCCGCGCAGGTCGCGGGCGGTCGCCATCCCGAGGGCCGCAGAGAGGGCGGTGCCCGCGTGTCCTGCCCCGAAGGCGTCGTGGGGGCTCTCGCCTCGCGTGAGAAAGCCGCTGGCCCCTCCGCTCTGACGGAGATTCCGGAAGAATTCCCCGCCGCGGCCGGTCAGCAACTTGTGGACGTAACCCTGGTGGGCGACATCGAAGACAAAGGAATCCCGCGGACTATCGAATACCCGGTGCAGCGCGATGGTGAGCTCGACCACCCCTAAATTAGGCCCGATGTGGCCGCCGTTGCGGGCGGTCACGGCAATGAGTTCTTCGCGGATCTCCTGCGCCAACTGCGGCAGTTGCGCGGGGGTGAGGGCCTTGACGTCGTCAGGGCCGAGGATCGCGTCGAGCAGGCGGGGGCCCGCGGGCGCGGGGGAGGCGTCGGTGCGTTGTGGCATCGGCTCAGGCCTCCCGGCCGGTTTCCAGGCGCTCGGTCACGATGGTCCCGTCCTTCTGACGTCGAAGCTGTTCGATTCGGAGCTCGGCCTCTTGGAGCCGTCCCTCGCACACCTTAAGCAATTGCGTACCCAGCTCGAAACGGGCGATCAGGTCGGCGAGCGGGACATCGCCCGCCTCCATCGATTCCACGATGGCCTCGAGCCGGGTGAGGGCCTCCTCAAACGAAGGTTGGACGGAAGAATCTTCCACGTCGTTAAAATGGAGCCGCGCCGCAGCATTTCAAATCATCTTTCGGCTCGCGGCTTCCGCGCAATCGCATCTCGTGGTTAGATGGTTTCTGTCCTTTGGATCGCCCTCGGCCTGCTGACCCTTCGCCTCGCCGCCTCCCTCGTCCTGTCCGCTCTGAATCGCGTGGAGGTGCGCCGGAATGCCGCGAGCGCGCCGCCCGCCGTTGCGGCAATGATGGACGCGGCCACGTATCGCCGGGCGGTGGATTACACGCTGGCCCGCTCCCGCTTCGGCGTGCTGGCGGAGGTTTTTGACACCTTGGTGCTGGCCCTCGCCCTCCTCAGCGGGATTTTGCCGCTGCTCTTCAATGAGACGGCCGCCTGGGGTGGTCCTGATTCCATCTGGAACCAGGCCCTCTTTGTCCTGCTGGGGAGCGTGCTCCTCGCGATCCCCTCGCTGCCGTTCGAGTGGTGGGAGCAGTTCCGGCTGGAGCAGCAGTTCGGCTTCAATCAGTCGACCCCGCAATTGTGGGTCACCGACAAATTGAAGGGCATCGCGCTGATGTTCCTGCTGGGTTTCCCGCTGCTGTGGGCGCTGCTCTCGCTGGTGCGCTGGGTTGGTGCAGCATGGTGGCTCTGGGGCTTCTCCCTACTGTTCGGGTTCCAACTGCTGATGCTCATTCTTTATCCCAAGCTTATTCTACCTCTTTTCAACAAGCTCACCCCCTTGCCGGAGGGGGCGTTGCGAGAGCGCCTCCTGGCGCTGGGCGACCGCACCGGCTTCCGCGCGCGGGCGATCGAGGTCATCGACGGCTCCAAGCGCTCCGGTCACTCGAATGCGTACTTCACGGGCTTCGGCCGCTTCCGGCGGATCGTGCTTTTCGACACTCTCGTGGCCCAACTGACGGCGGAGGAGCTCGAAGCCGTGCTCGCTCACGAGATCGGGCACTACCGTCGTGGCCACATTCCCAAGCTAGTCGCTCTCTCGGCGCTGATGATGCTGTCGGCCTTTGCAGCGATCGCCTGGTTGACCAATAGCTCGTGGTTCAATCCCGCCTTCGGGTTCCCGCCCGCCCAGCTCGCGCCCTCGTTCCTGCTCTTCGGGCTGCTCAGCAGCGCCGTCACCTTCTGGTTCTCGCCGATCAGCAATCTGCTCTCTCGCCGCCACGAGTACGAGGCGGACGCCTTTGCCCGGGAGGCGGTCGGGGGACCGGCGCCGATGATCGCCGCGCTTCGTAAGCTGGCGCAGAAGAACCTCACCAATCTCACCCCTCACCCTTGGTACAGCGGGTTTCACTATTCGCATCCCACGCTTGTGGAACGGGAGCGGGCGCTGCTCGCCGCGCCTGCCCCAGGGTGATCCCAAGATCAGCTCCCAGCCGCGGTCGCGGCCTGAAGGCTGGGACGCTCCTGCTATTCTTGGTGGCGGGCCGTTTGGCCGGGGAACCTCTTCGGATCGCTACTTGGAACGTCGGGAACTACGGTCCGACCGGGCGCGTGACAAGCGCTGGCTACCGCTCGGATTACCCTAAGCCAGAGGCCGAAAAGGCTGCTTTACGGGCCACTTTACACCGCCTCGACGCCGATGTGCTGGCGCTGCAGGAAATGGGACCGCCCGCTTATCTGGAGGAACTGGCGCGCGACCTCGCGCGGGAGGGTCTTCATTACCCGCACCGCGCCATCGCCGCGGACGGCGAGCCTCGGCGCAACGCCCTCCTGTCACGACGTCCGCTTCACGCGGTGCAAACGCACCGTGACTTGGAGTTTCCCTATCTGGGCCAGACCGCCCGCTTGCGCCGGGGCTTGCTGGAAGCGTCGCTCGCCACGCCGGAGGGCGACCTCACTTTGATCGTCCTGCACTTGAAGAGTCCCTTGTCTGACGACCCCCGCGATCCCCGGGCGGACGCGCTCCGACGGGCGGAGGCCGGGGCGGTGCGGGACCGCCTGCGCGAGCGCTTTCCCGATTCCCGCGGGGCCCGTTTCCTGCTCCTGGGCGACTGCAACGAAGTGCCGAATGGCCCCGCCGTGCAAACGCTCCGTCGGCGCGGCCGCACCGAGATGCTCCGCCTCGCGCCGGCCGCCGATGACCGGGGCGACTCGTGGACGCACCACCACCGCCGAGGGGAGACCTATGCGCGGGTCGATCTGTTTCTGTACTCGCCTGCCTTGGCGCCGTGGATCGCGGGGCCGGGCGTGATTCTGGACGGATCGGACGTGCGTCAGGCCAGCGACCACCGTCCGGTGGTCATTGAGTTGGCGCCGCGGCCAATCAGCGGGGGCTAACCGTCACGGGCACCGTCACCTCGCCGGAGCCGTAGCCCTTGAGGTACAGCTTGCCGGAGCCCGGCTTGCCGCCCTCGACGTTCACGTTCACCTGCGTCTGCCCCTGCGGCACGATCACCTCGGGCATAATCACGCTCTCGGGCACGTCGGTAGCGACGTCCAGCAGGGTGCCGCCGACCGGGGCGGGATTGGGCAGGGCGAAGCTGAGGTTGGCGCGCTCGCCGGTGCGGAGGGTGAGGACGGACGGGGAAACTGTGATGCTGCTCGGGTCGATTCGGAAGGTGCCCACGGGCGAGGTCCCGGGTCGATCCGGAAGGTGCCCACGGGCGAGGTCCCGGCGACGCTGGACACGGCTACCTGGTAGTTGCGATTAGCCTCCAGGGCCGGGACGAAGAAACTGATGGAGTTGGGCGACTCGAAGGCGGTCCGAGCGGGAGAGCCATTGAACTGGATCACGTCCTGCGGGGTGAACCCGCGGCCGACCACGCTGATCCGGGCCCCGACTGGGCCGCGGTTGACCTCCAGCGACAGCACGTAGCGGCGCACGATTTGCACCGTCTCGACTTGGGTGTAGGCCTCGCGGGGGGTGAGGACGCCATTGCCCTCCACATTGTAGGTCACGAGAAAATAGTAGGCCAGACGGTCGCGGCCGGCGGGCAGTTGGTACTCGAACTCGTGCAGTCCGCCGCCAAGCGGGCTGAGCTTCATCTCGAAGCTCTTCCCGTCGACCACGATGTTCGGCGTCAACCCGACCACGGTACCGGTGCGCTTCGCGATGCGGAGACTGAAGGTGTAGATCTGCGATGGGTTCTCCGCCATCGACTTGGGCGTGAGGTCCGTCAGCGTCACCGCATCGCACCCGCTGAGGAGCGCAAGGCCGGCGGCGCAGGCCAGCCAAGCGAGGACTTTGGTCGCGACGGGACGGACAAGGGAGTGCATTTTTTCCTATGAGTGGTGGGAAGAGCTGGCTTCAATGGCAAGCCATGAACGGGTCGATGACAGTTTCGGAGCGGTCCGGGTTCCCCGCCGTCACTTGGCCCTCGCCGGAGCAATCCACGGGGCTCTACGTGCACGTCCCGTTCTGCGCCTCCACCTGCGACTTCTGCGCTTTCTATCAGGAACAGCCAGAGGCGGGGCAGATCCGGCGCTACCTGGCGGGCGTGGCCCGGGAGGCGGCGCTGGTGCCCACGCCGGCCCGCATCGATACCGTCTTCATCGGCGGGGGCACCCCCGGATTATTGGCTCCCCGCGATCTCGCCCGGTTGCTGGAGGTCATCCGCGCCCGGTGCGGCGGCTCCCCCAGGGAATGGAGTATCGAACTCGCGCCGGGGTCGGTGAGCCCCGAACGGCTCGCGGTCTTGCGGGAGGGCGGGGTAACGCGGATTTCTCTCGGGGTCCAGAGCTTCCAGCCGGCCTTGCTGGAGGCCTTGGGTCGCCGGCATTCGCTCGCTCAGATCGAACGGGCCTGGGAACGCATCCACGGCGCGGGTTTCGCGAGCGTGAACCTGGACCTGATGTTCGCCTTGCCCGGCCAGACGGCTGAGGAGTGGGCGGCGGACGTGCGCCGCGCGGTCGAGCTTGGCCCCGACCATCTTTCGACCTATTGCCTGACCTTCGAGGAGGACACGCGCCTGTGGCTGAAGCTGTCGCAGGGCCGGGTGCGGCTGGATGCGGAGTTCGAGGCGCGACTGTATGAGGTCACCTGGGCCCAGCTGGCGGCCGCGGGCTACGCCCAGTACGAGGTGTCCAACTTCGCCCGTCCCGGCCACGCCTGCGCCCATAACATGTCTACCTGGCGAATGGGCCAGTGGATTGGTCTCGGCCCCTCGGCCGCTTCCCAACAGGGCGATTGGCGCGGCAGTAACATCGCCGATTTGGAGGCGTGGCTGACCGCGATTGAACGAGGGGAGCGCCTGACCGGTGAACGCACCCGGCTTACGCCGGCGCTGTTGGCCGAGGATGCTGTCATTTTCGGGCTCCGGATGAATGCCGGGGTGAATCTCGCCCCGTGGCGCCGCCGAGTCCCCGAGTTGCCGTGGTTGGCGCTCGACGCGGAGCTGGCGACCTTGGAGGCTGAAGGGATGTTGCAGCGGTCCGCCGACACGCTTCGCCTCACGCCCCGGGGACGACTGCTGGCGGACGCCTTGGCCGTGCGGATCATCGCCGCGCTTGAAACTGGAGTCCCTGCCTAATGCTGCGAACCGGGCTGCTTTTCGTCTCCTTGGCGCTTGCGCTCGGGGGCTGCGCCTCGACCCAGCCGCTGCCTGCCGCAGCCCGGCTTACGGCGCGTTTCCACTTGGAAAATCAGCAGGGTCAGGGAGTGCCCGCGACGCTGCCGCGCAGCGGTCTCAACCTCGGGCTGAATCCCCAGCCCGTCGTGACCGAAGGGGACATCATCAACGTCGAATTGGTGCAGGTGGAGCTGGGCCGTTGCCTAATGTTCCAGGTTTCGCCGTCCGCCGCCCGCGACCTGTACCGGATGACCGGTTCGAATCAGGGCCGCCGGCTCGTGCTTTTCCTCGATGGGGTCGCCAGCGGCGTGCGCCGGATCGATGGTCCCATCGCGGACGGGATCCTCTACTGTTTCGTGGAGGTGGACGACGAGGCTCTGCCCGGGCTGGTGGAGAAGCTGCGGCGCACCACCGAATTCCTGCAGCGGGAACTGCGGAGGAAGGGATGAGGCGAAGGGTCTTTTTGGGCGGGCTTTCGGCCTGGACGTGCGCGCCTGGCGCCTCCGCGCCAACCCGGCCGGGCTTTGAACTGGTCTGGCCCACACCCCACCGGGGTTGGGGCGAACGCCGGCCCGTTTCCGAATGGCTCCAGCATGCAGGATCCGGCGATCCCGCATCCGGCGGATTCGGCGGGGTGCGGAGCGGGGGCAGTCGTTTTCACGAGGGGATCGACATCCAGCCGGTGGGACGTGACCGGCAGGGTAATCCCACTGATCCGGTCTTCGCCGCGATGGAGGGCGTCGTGCGTCACGTCAGCGGGACCGCCGGGAACAGCGGGTACGGCCGCTACGTGGTGCTGGAGCACCCGGCGCGGCAGCCCGCCGTTTACACTCTGTATGCCCACCTCGCGCGGATCGCCCCCGAGGTGCTTCTAGGTGCCGCGGTGCGAGCCGGGCAGGCGCTGGGTGTGATGGGGCACAGCTCTGGCGGCTATCGCATCCCTCTGGCGCGGGCCCATCTGCATTTTGAGATCGGGGTGGCGGTGACGCGGGACTTTGACGGCTGGTATCTCCGGCGCCGGCTTGGCGGACGGAATGAGCACGGGATGTGGAACGGGATGAACCTGCTCGGGGTGGATCCGGTGCGGTTCTTCGATGCGTGGCGGGAAGGCGCGGTGACCGAGCCGCGCGACTTCCTGGCTAGCCTACCCACCGCGGTGCGCTTCCGCTTGGCCTCGTTCCGCCGACCCGATTTCGTCGAACGTTACCCGGCTCTAGTCCGTCAGCCGCTACCCCTAGGGCCCGTCGCCGGCTGGGAAATCCGGTGCCATTGGACCGGGTTGCCCTTTGCCTGGACCCCGCTGACCGCCGCGGAGACCGCAGGTCTGCCGGTGAACCAAGTTTCCTTCCTGGAAGTCGATCCCGCGATTGGCCGCCAACAGCGCAGTCGCATCCTTGCGGTGCCGTGGCGCGGCGGCTGGAAGACGGGCAAGGATCTCGAGACTGTGCTGCAACAGCTCTTCGCCTGGGGCTGACGCCGGCGCCGCTGTCACCTGGCCTTTTTGCCGCTGGGGGCGGACAGTGAGGGGCGCGCCTCGGGGTGACGCGCGAGGATCGCGCGCAGCTTGGCCACAACCTCCGGCTGTGCCGCCGCGAGATTACGCCGCTCCGCTGGATCGGCCGCGTAATCGTACAGTTCAAGCTCCGCCGTCTCCGGCGCGGCGCCCGGGCGCTTCCATTCCACCAGCCGGTGTTGCTCGGTGCGGATCGCGCGGCCCATCCGTCCCTCGCGAGGATAGCAATGATAGGCGTGGTCGCGGACGCGCGCGACCGGATCCCGCAGCACCGGGACCAGGCTCACTCCGTCGATCGGCTGGGGTCCGACCGGCCGGGGCAGGCCCGCTAGCTCCGCGAGCGTAGGGAAGATGTCCACCGTCTCCGCTGGCTGTCGCGAGGAGGTCCCTGGCCGGGCCACCCCAGGAGCCACAATGACGAGCGGAATGCGGTTCGCCTGCTCGTAATTGGTGTGCTTCGTCCAGTACCCGTGGTCGCCGAGGTGCCAGCCGTGGTCACCCCAGAGGACGATCAGCGTGTTGAGGGCCAAATCCAGCCGGTCGAGTTCCGCGAGCACGCGCCCGATCTGGGCATCCACGTAGCTTACGCATGCATAGTAGGCGTGGATCAGGGTCCGTTGCAGCGCTTCATCGCGGAGATGGTCCACCTCAAGTGGACTGTAGTTGACAATCTCTCCCCCGACCTTGCCCGCATAGGCGGGGGCCCCTTCTGGATCAGCGGTGAAGTCCGGCAATGGCAATCGCGCCGGATCGTGGAGGTCCCAGTAGCGGGAGGGAGCGGTGAAAGGCAGGTGCGGCTTCACGAAGCCGAGGGCCAGGAAGAAGGGCGTGTCCTTCCGGCCCGCGGCGGCCTGGAGGCGCCGGATGCCCTCGTCGGCGATCCGTCCATCGGCGTAGGCTAAATCGGGGACGTCGAGCCGTTCCCAAGCGGCGCCGCGGGGCAGCGCGCGGATCTCCCCGAGGCGTTGGTTGGTGAAGTAGGCCTCCTCGCGGGTTAGTCGGCCATTGGCCGAATTCGCCGGGTCGAGGTACTCTACCACCTTCTCCACCACGGTGGGCACGCTCCACGAGGCGTCATCGTCGCGGTTGCCGTGGCCGGTGTGCAGGATCTTGCCTACCGCCTCCGCGCGCCAACCGTGCCGGATGAAGTGCTGGGTAAGGGTGACGGCGCCCGGCACCGCTTGGCGGAAGTTCTGCGCCAAGCCGTAGATACCGAGCGAGGTCGAACGGGAACCGAGCAGCAGGTTGTTGCGTGAGGGGGAACATACGGACTGATTGCAGAAGGCCAGATCGAAGCGCATCCCGCGGCCGGCAAGACGGTCGAGGTGCGGCGTCTGCGCCCATGGGTCACCGTAGGCGCCGAGATTCGGCTTCAGGTCGTCTACGCACAACAGCAGGACATTCGGCCGCGTGCCGGCGAAGGCGCTCACGCCCAGAAGCAAAGGTAGCAGGAGCAGATGAGGGTCGGGTAACTTCATCCGGGATAGACCAGCAGGCGCGAGCCCCGGCTGGCAACGCCATTGCCCAGCGGGGCGCCGGTTCCGGCTCGCCTCGGCGCCGCCGCTCCGCGCACGCTGCGCAATCGCCTATGAAGATTGTCATCACCGGAGTTACCCGGGGTCTCGGCCGGGCGTTGGTCGGGGAGTTCATCGCCGCGGGGCACACGGTCATTGGCTGCGGCCGCACGGGTGGGGCCATCTTCGACCTCCGGATGAGCCACGGGGCGCCCCACGACTTCACCTGCGTCGATGTCGGGCTCGATGCGAAGGTAGCGCTCTGGGCCGCCAAGGTGCTTGAGCACGATCAGCCCCCGGACTTGCTGATCAACAACGCCGCGGTCATCAATCGGCGGGCGCCGCTTTGGGAGCAGGATGACCGGGAGTTCACGCGGTTGGTGGACGCAAACATCCGCGGCGTGCAGAATGTGATCCGTCACTTTGTGCCCTCGATGGTTGCGCGGGGCCTCGGCGTTATCGTCAACCTAAGCTCCGGCTGGGGCCGGAGCGTCGCCCCGCAGGTGGCCTCCTACTGTATGTCCAAGTGGGCGATCGAGGGGCTCACCCGCGCGCTGGCGGCCGAATTGCCCGCCGGGATGGCGGCGGTCCCGCTCAATCCCGGCGTGATCGACACGGAACTCCTCCGCTCGTGCTGGGGCGAAGGCGCGGGGGACTACCCGACGCCGGAGGTCTGGGCGCGAAGGGCCGCACCTTTTCTGTTGGCGCTGGGGTCCAAGGACAACGGTCGGCCTCTCACGGTGCCGACCTGAGCCCGAGGCTTCCGCTGCGGGATCAGGCCGGGCGCTCGCCGCTGGGGCGAAACTCCGTCGGAACCGGGCCGCGGTGGGACGCCAACTCGGTCGGCAGGTTCAGGCTCGGCAGCGCGGTCCGCTCGAACGTTTCCAGAAACCGCTGCAGCCGGTGTTGGCGGCGAGCGCGGGTGAAGAGCGGCTCCGCACCTTGGGGGGGGAGGGGGAACGGGGTTTGCATTTTGGTGTGTTCACAAACTTTGCACAGTGCGTGCCAAAGCGGCACTATTTTATTAAACACTGTGTGCTAGGTTTTTAGGAAAATTTTAGTCCGAGTAAAGGCACCCGGGCTGGGGAATTGTTCCCAATAGGACCCCTTGAGAACGGGAAGGTTTCCCAATGCAAACGAGATTAGCGTGGACGCGCCCTCAGTCCCGCCGCCGCGAGTCCAGGATCAGGGTGACCGGGCCGGCGTTGACCGAACTCACCTCCATCTCCGCGCCAAAGCGGCCCATCGCGACCGGCCGACCCAGACCTTCGGCCGCCAACCCGCAAAAGCGCTCGTACAGCGGCCGCGCGACCTCCGGACGGGCCGCAGGATGATAGGATGGCCGTTTGCCCTTCCGCAAACTCGCCAACAGCGTGAACTGGCTTACCACCAGCAACCCGCCGCCGGTATCGACCAGGCTGCAATCCAGCCTTCCCGCCTCGTCCGCGAAAATCCGCAAGGCCAGAATCCTCCCGACCAGCCAGCGAGCATCCTCCTCGGTGTCCTCGGCCGCCACGCCCAGCAGGATCAGCAGGCCGGGACCGATCGCACCGATCTCCTCGCCGTCCACGGAGACGTGCGCCGCGGAGACGCGTTGCAGCACGGCGCGCACGGGACGACCCTCAGATCATCGGATGGTGCGGCTCGGTCTCGGATTCGTAATTGATCCCGGGCAAGCCGAAGCCGAAAAGCTTCAGGAACTCGGAACGAAAGCCGGCAATGTCCGTCTCCTGGGCTAGGTTTTCCGTGGTGACCCGCGGCCAGATCTCGCGCACGGCCCGCTGGATTTCCGGCCGCATCTCCCAGTCGTCGACACGCACGCGCCCGGCCTCGTCAAAGCGCGGCGGACGCTCCCCGTACAACTCGGTGGCGAACAGCCGCTGCATCTGCTCGATGCAGCCCTCGTGGCTGCCGGCCGCCTTCATGACCTTGTACAGGATGGCAATGTATAATGGCACCACCGGGATCGCCGAGCTGGCCTGCGTCACGAGGGCCTTGTTCACGGAGACAAAGGCCCGGCCGCCGCCGTTCAGCTTCAGGAGGGAATCGATGTTGCGGGCCGCCAGGAGGGAATCGATGTTGCGGGCCGCGCGCTCGAGATCGTTCTTGGCCAGCCCGACGGTCCCATTCTTGTAGATCGCCCACGTCACCTCCGGCCCAACGTAGGAATAGGCTACCGACTGTGCCCCCGGGGCGAGCAGGACTCCCTCCGCGAGCGCATTCATCCAGAGCTCCCAATCCTCGCCGCCCATCACCGCCACCGTATCGGCGATCTCCGCCTCGGTGGCCGGCTCGATCGTCACTTCAGTGACAATGCCCTTGTCCGTGTCGACCGTCCGATTTGTGAAAGGTTGTCCGACCGGCTTGAGGACCGAGCGGTGGACGACCCCGGTGCGGTGGTGGGCGCGGCGTGGGGAAGCGAGGGAGTAGACGACGAGATCCACCTGGCCGAGCTCAGCGCGGATCGTCGCGAGGGCCTGGCGCTTGATGTCGTCCGAAAAGGCGTCGCCGTTCAGGTTGAAGGCCTTCAGTCCGGCCGCGCGGGCGGCGCGCGTGAAGGCAAGGGTGTTGTACCAGCCTGGGGTGGCGGGGCGTCCTTCCTCGGAGGGCCGTTCGAAGAAAACGCCCACGGTGGCAGCACCCGAGCCGAAAGCCGCGGTGATGCGCGAGGCGAGGCCGTAGCCGGTGGAGGCCCCGATTACGAGCACCCGCCTGGGGCCGCGGGCGACGGGGCCCTTTGCCTTAACGTGGTCGATCCACTCCTGAACGTGCGCCGCGCAGCCCTCGGGATGGGCGGTGACGCAGACGAAGCCGCGAACCTTGGGTCGGATGATCATTTAGACGGAATCCTCCGCGGGGGCCACCTTTCTAGGCAAGTGGGTTTTGTCGGACGGAATTTGGTTGGCGGGCGCGATGCGGGGGCGTTCGCTGGCCCGGATGCCCCTGCTTGCTGAACTGACTCCCGAGGTGGCCGCCGGGCGGGAACTCACCGCGGCGGAAGTGCAAGGGATCGCGGACGCGCTCGCTGGCCCTGAGGAGACGGAGGCCGACAAGGGCGCGTTCCTGACCGCCCTGGCGCGGCGCGGCGAGACGCCGGCGGAGGTGGCGGCCTTCGCAGTGGCTTTCCGCGACCGGGCCCGGGATCCCGGGCTTGGCGAATGGTCCGGACGGGCGATCGACATCGTTGGCACGGGCGGGGACCACTCTGGTGGCTTCAACGTGTCCAGCGTGGTGGTGCTGGTGCTCGCGAGCGGGCACGGGCGGGGACCACTCTGGTGGCTTCAACGTGTCCAGCGTGGTGGTGCTGGTGCTCGCGAGCGCGGGTGTTCCCGTGATCAAGCACGGCAACCGTGGCATCACCTCCCGCTGCGGCAGCGCGGACCTGCTGGCAGGCCTTGGGGTGGACATCGAGGCCGGGGAAGAGCGCCTGCGCGGCGCCCTCCGCGAACTCGGTTTCGCCTTCCTCTTCGCCCCCGCCTACCACCCGGCCTTCCGTCTGATTGCCCCCGTGCGCCGCGCGCTCGCGCAGCGGGGCCAGCGTACTGTCTTCAACATTCTGGGCCCGCTGATCAACCCGGGGCGCCCGGCTCACGCGCTCGTCGGCACCTTTTCGCCCGAGCTCGTGGCGGTGCTGGCCGGCGCGCTCGACGCGCTCGGCACACGCGCAGGACTGGTCGTGCACGGCACCATCGAGCCGGGCCGGGGCATCGACGAGCTTACGTCCGCCACGGGGAATCTCGTCCGCGGCGTGGGGGCGCGGCGGGAGGTCGCGGGCACTTGGCACGCGGCGGACTTCGGTCTGGCGCCCGCGCCCTTCGCCGACCTTGTCGGCGGCGAGCTGGCGGAGAACCTCGCGCGAGTGGAGAGCTTGCTGGCGGGCACGGCGCCCCGGGGGCTGGAGGATACGGTGGTTCTCAACGCCGCAACGGGCCTTTGGCTCACCGGACGGGTGGCTACCGTGCGCGCCGGGTTGGAACCTGCCCGGGACCTGCTCCGGGGCGGCGCGGTCCAGCGCAAGCTCGCGGCGGTCCGCGAGTTCTTTCGCGCGTGAGCCGGCGCTACTTCGGCACGGACGGGGTCCGCGGGCCATATGGCGGCCCCGTGATGAACGAGGCCTTTGCCTTCCGCCTCGGCTGGTCCGCCGCCACTTGGTCCTTTGGGGCCGATGCGCCCGTCGAAGCGTTACTCGCACGCGATACTCGAGCCTCTGGCCCGTCGCTGCTGGCCGCGGTTGCCGCCGGGATCTCCGCTGCGGGCCTGCGGCCGGTTTCGTTGGGGGTTATGCCCACGCCGGCGGTCGCCCGTGCGGTTCAGACCCGCGGCGCTGCCCTCGGGGTCGCGCTCACGGCCTCCCATAATCCCGCCAGCGATAACGGCATCAAGTTCTTCACCCGCGGGGGGCGGAAGCTCATGGACGCCGATGAGGCCGCGATCGAGGATTGTCTGCAAGCCGCGCCCGGGCCGCAGGCCTTCCCCGAGCTCGCGGAGAGTCCCGCGGCGCAAGCGTATCGTGACTGGGCGGCGACCCTCCTACCGGTGGGTGCCCTCATCGGGTGGCGGCTGGTAGTGGATTGCGCCCACGGCGCCACGGCGGAAACGACACCCGCAGTGCTGCGCCAACTCGGCGCCGAGGTGATCTCCCTCGGCATTGCGCCGGACGGCACCAACATCAACGACGGGGTCGGCAGTGAGCACCCAGGAAAAATGTGCGCTACGGTCAAATCCACCGGAGCACGAGTCGGGCTGGCCCACGATGGCGATGGTGACCGTCTCGTCCTCGCCGATGAAACCGGGACCCTGCTCGATGGGGATGATCTAATCACGCTGCTCGCCCTCGACGCGCTCGACCGCAATGCGCTCCCAGGGCGCACGCTGGTGGTTACGGAACAGAGCAACCTCGGGGTCGACGCCACCATCGCCCGCCGTGGCGGCCGGGTCCTGCGGACCGCGACCGGGGACCGTCAGGTCATCGCGCGAATGCGGGCGGAAGGCGCCACGCTTGGCGGCGAGACCTCCGGGCATATCGTCTGCGGGGACGTCTCGCCCACGGGCGACGGCCTGGTCGCGGCGCTGCGCGTTTTGGAAGTGATGCGGCGCCGCGGTGAGCCCCTTTCCCAACTGCGGCGTCAATGGGAGCGTTTCCCGCAGCGGACCGCGGCGATCCGGGTCCGGGCGCGGCCGCCGCTGGCCAATCTGCCCGTCCTCTCCGGGGCGATCGCGGCTCTCGAAGGCAGCCTAGCCGGGCGCGGCCGGGTTCTGGTCCGGTATTCGGGCACCGAGCCGCTGCTGCGTCTGCTCGTGGAGGGGCCGTCGGATGCGGACGTGGCCGCTGGCTTGTCGCAGCTGGCCGCAGCGGCGCAGGCCGAGGGGATCGCGGCGGACGGTTAGGGGCCGAAAAGGTTACAGCTGTCGGACAGTGAGTGTGTTAGACGGACTCTGACGTTGACCGCCGCGGATCCCGCGCCCTTGGTTCTAGAAGTATGCCTGAGATTGCCGTCGCTTCCCTGGACCCCCGACATCAGAAGCTGATCGAGAACGCGCGGGTCGCGCTGGATCGGGGTAACCTCGAGTACGTGATCGAGGTCACCGAACAGGTGCTGCGGATCACCGAACAGGTGCTGCGGATGCAGCCCGGGTGTCTGCCGGTCCGCAAACTCCGCCGGGTGGCCCAACTCCGCGCGCATCGCGGCAAGGGCGGTGGCTTCGTCGGTCGCGCGCTGTCCGGCCTCTCCGCGGCGCCCGTGCTCCTGACCGCGGCCAAGAAGGAGCCCGCCCAGATGTTGGAGGCGGCCGAGGGCTTGCTGGAGAAGGATCCGACCAGCGTGGGCGCCCTCAAGTTGCTCGCCGAGGCGGCCAAGGGCCTGAACTTGCCGGAGACGGTGGAAGTTGCTCGCCGAGGCGGCCAAGGGCCTGAACTTGCCGGAGACGGTGGCGTTCGCCCTCGAAGCCGTCCGGGAACAGGAACCGGCCAACCGCGCCAACCTGCTCGCCCTAGCCGAGGCCTGGCTCGCCGCCGGCAAGCCGGCGGAGGCGCTCAAGGTGGCCGATGACATCCTCCGCGACCGACCGGCTGATGCCGACGCCCAGAACCTGATGCGGAAGGCCTCCGTGGCCCAGACGGTCGGCAAGCACAAGTGGGACGACCAAGCCTCGTTCCGAGACAAGCTGCGCGACGAGGCCCAGGCCGTCTCGCTGGAGCAGGCGGCGAAGGTCGTGACCGGCGACACGATGGGCAACCGGCTGCTGGAGGAGGCTCTCGCGCGGGTCGCCAAGGAGCCCAACAATCTCAACCACTACCGCACGGTGGCGCAGGCCTACCGGCAGATGGGCAACCTCGACGAGTCGCTCGTGTGGGTCCGCAAGGCGCGGGAGCAGCCGGCCGGCCGGGCCGACGCCGCGCTCGAGAAGCAGGAATCCGAACTGGCGACCGCGGTGATCGAGCAGCACACGAAGGCCGCCGAGGCCGCTGTGGCCGGCGCCCCCGGTGACGCCGCCGCCCAAGCCCGCCTCGAGGCGGCCCGCAAGGAGCTTACGGACTTCAAGCTCACCGAGACCCGGCGCTACGTGGAGCGCTATCCGAACGACTATCCGGCTCGCTTCGCGCTTGGCGGGCTGCTGCTCGAATCCGGCCAGGTCGATGCCGCGATCGCCCAGTTCCAGCAGTCCCAGAAGGGGCCCGCCGTCCGAGTCAACTCGCTCGTCGGCCTCGGCCGCTGCTTCAAAACAAAGCGCCTCTTTGACCTCGCCGTCGCCCAGCTCACGCTTGCCAAGAACGAGCTCACGGCGATGGATGACGCCAAGAAAGAGGTCATTTATGAGCTCGGGGCCTGCTTCGAGGCGATGGGCAAGGCGGACCTCGCCATCGAAGAGTACAAGGTGATCTACAGCGAGGACATCGGCTTCCGAGACGTCGCGGACAAGATCAACGCCTTCTACGCGAGGGGCTGAGCCGGACCAGCTATGGCCCCTCCGGCGCCCGCCCGGGAAACTCAAGGCGTCGCCGGGCGCCCCCGTTCTGCAAGCAGCAAGGCCGCGGTCATCGCCAGCAGGCTCAGGAGCAGCGGCCCCAGCTCGGCTGTTTCCCCAAAGAGCAGCAGGGACGCGGCCACGCCCAAGGGAACCTTGGCATTGTTCATCACCGCGAGAGTGCCCGTGCCGCACCGGCGGGCGCCCGCGTTCCAAAGGTAGAAGCCCAAGCCGGAAGCGATGAGCCCTAGGTAGGCCACGGTGAGGACCTGGCCGCCGTCCAGCCGGGGCGGGACGGGTTGGCGGGCGATCAGGAGCAGCGCGGGCAGCATTCCGCCGCCATAGAGCAGCCCCATCGCCTCGTGGTCCGGCAGGTTCGGGCGGTCACGGCTCCAGTCGCGATAGGCCAGCTGGCCGGCCGAAAACGCGAGATTGGCCCCCTGCACCAGCAGGACCCCGCGCAGCGTTACGGCGAAATCCGCCGCTCGGTTCACCAGCAGCGCGGCGCCCGCGATCGCGAGGAGGGAGGCTCCCAGCGCCCACGGCCGGAGACGCCGCGCCCGCAGATCAGCCAGCAACGTCACAAACAGAGGCGTGGTTAGCGTGAATAGCGCGACCTCGTGCGCCCGCAGGTGCTGGAAGCTCTCGAGGTAGAGGACGTACATCACCCCGAACTGGAGCGCTCCGATGCCGGCGAGGGTCGCGGCGCTGCGGAACCCCAACGCCCGTGGGCGCACGAACGGCAGGAATACCAGCGCCGCGAGCCCGAGCCGAGCCGCGGTCACCCAGGCGGGATCCACCCCGGCCAAGTTGCGCTTGATCAGGCCGAACGAGCAGGCCCAGATCAGCGAGGCAAGCAACAGGGTCGGCATCGGCGGTTCAGACGCGAAAGAGGGCGCCCAAGCGACGACCCAGCAGCAGCGAAAGTCCCGCGATGGTCACCCCGAGAAACACCATCGCCCAGACGCCCAGCGCGCTGGCGATGAACTTTCCGTCCCCCAACAGCTGGAAGAGTTCGAGGATCGCCTTGGTGATCGGATAATAGGCCTGCTTCTGCGCTAGGATGAGCGAATCGCTGACCTCCAGCATCGCGAAGGCGAAGGCCAGCAAGCCGCCTGCAATCAGGTTCGCGGCGATGAGCGGCAGGGTGATCTTGATGGTTGCCTTGAGGGGCGGGCAACCGAGGTTCTGCGCCGCCTCTTCCAGGGTTTCACTGGTCTGCTGGAACCCGGCCGCGGCCGAGCGGACCACGTACGGCAGCCGGCGCACCGAATAGGCGATGATCAGCAAGATTGTCGGATCTCGCGTCGGATTGAGGAATGAGAAGAATCGCCCGTCCTGCGCCATCGCCAGATAGCCGAAGGCCAGCACCAGACCGGGCACCGCTAGGGGCAGCATCGCGAGGAAGTCCAGCACCTGCCGCCCGGCGATCCGGCTGCGCACAACCACGTAGGCGATCGCAACCCCGAGCACGATGTCGATCACTGCGGAGATGCTCGCGAAGCGCAGGCTATTTGCGATCGCGGAAACCGTCAGGTCGTGGCCTAGCGCCAACTCGAAGTTCTCCAGCGTGTAGCGGGTGGGCAGGACCGAGCCGTACCAGTCCTCCGCGAACGCCACCAGAATCACGCCCAAATGGGGCAGTACCGCGAGGAACGTGATCCCGGCGAACAGCCCGGTGCAAAGCCAAGCGCGTCCCGCCGGCAGCGCCTGCGCGCCGCTGGCCGAGGTCGCCTTGGCCATCATCGCGTGGCTGGACCGGCCGAACAGCAGCTTGCTCACCGCATAGAGGCCCACGGAGGCGACCAGCATCACGGCCACCAGCGCGAAGGGGAGGGGATTCATCCCGATGTCCTTCAAACCGTGATAAATCTGGACGCTTGTGACGCGGTCGTAGTCAAACACGAGCGGTGTCCCTAGCTCAGTGAAGGCCCAAATGAAGACAATGGTGCCCCCCGCGAACAGTCCGGGCCGGATCAGCGGCAGAGTGATTCGCCGGAAGCGCCGGAACCCTGTACAACCCAGATTCTGCGCCGCCTCCTCCATCGCCGGATCCACGTTTGCCAGCGCCGCTACCGAATTAAGGTAGATGATCGGGTAGAGCGACAGGGCCTGCACGGCCGCGATGCCCCAGAACTGGTGGCGCGCTAACCAGTCGATTGTCTCTCCGGGCTCTAGCAACCCGCGATGCCCCAGAACTGGTGCCGCGCAAACCAGTCGATTGTCTCTCCGGGCTCTAGCAACCCCGCCAGTTGCAGCAGGCAATTGAGGGCCCCGTACTGCCCGAAGATCTGCTTGATGCCGATCGCCCCGACGAAGGGGGGCAAAATCATCGGGACCAAAATCAGCGCCCCCAGCAAGGCCTTGCCCGGGAATCGGAAACGGTCGCTCACCCACGCCAAGGGCAACGCGAGGCCAAGAGCGAGGCACGTGGTGGTCGCCGCCAGCAGCAGCGAGTTGCCCAACGCCCCGACGTGGTGCGGATCTGCAAGGATCGCACCAAGGTAGGAAAGGGTGAAGCGGCCGTCCGCATCCACGAAACCTCCTCGCATGATCTGCAACACTGGCCAGAGGAAGAAAGCCCCGAAAAAGAGGCCCGTGAAGGCGAATACAAGGCGGGCAAAACCCTGCGACATCGGGCGGAATCTGGGCCCCGCCGCGCAGCCCGCGCAAGGGGGAATTGGCTCGCGCCCACTCCATTTTCTCCTCGCCGGCTGCACCCGTCGCCGGAAAGTTTCACTTGGAACATGCGCCGCCCCTTGTCTTCTCTGCTGCTGTCCTGCGCGCTCTGCCTGGCCGGCTTCCCGTTGGCCGCCCAAGTCACCGAATCCCCGCATACCGTCGCGCCTGGGCGCGTGCTGCTGGAGGTGGACGGGGTGCGCCTCGCGGTCGGACGCGACGGTGCCGACGGAGGGACGCTGGACGCGCTCGCGGTGGGCTCAACCCTGCTTACCACTGGTCTCACCCGATCGCTCGACCTGCAGGTGGGCGTCGACCTCTTCCTGCGCCAGTCGGTTTCCCTCGGCGGCCAGAGGGACTCGGACGCCGGCTTCGGCGATGTCCGCCTCCGGACCAAATGGACCTTCTGGCGCCTGGACTCCGGCGCCGCCGCCCTCGCCCTGATCCCCTACGTGCGCCTCCCCACTTCAACCGCCGGGCTCGGCAGCGAGCGGATGGACGGTGGCTTGATTTTACCTTGGGCGAGCACGGGGCCGGCCGGGGTCGTGACCGGTGCGATGCTTCATTGGAACTCCGCCTCAAGTGCAGATGGCCGCCGCTACCAGTGGAGCGGCGCCGCCTACGCGCGCCGGGACTTGTTCCGGTTGCTCTCTGCCTACGCCGAGGTGACCTTGGCCGCGGCGTCAGGCGCGTGGGCTGCCCGCGAGGGCACAGTCGGCGCCGGGGCCTTGCTGCGGCCCTGGGATGGGCTCGAGATTGATTATCAGATCCAGCGCGGCCTGAACCGCCGGGCCCCTGACTGGATCCACTCCCTGCGCTTCAACTGGGACTGGTGATCACTCGCCGGCTCAGCCGGCCTCGGCGGGAGCCACCCCAATCTTTCCGGCCGCGGCGAGGCTAAGGGCGAAAGGTTTGCCCCGGGGGCGGCGTAAGGTGACCAGCCCCGCGGTCAAGTTGCGTTCGGCGACGTGCGCCACCGCGCCCGGGCGCAGGCCGTGCGCCTCCGCAAAGGTCAGGAAGTCAGCCGACTGGTCGGTCACCCGCACCACGCGGAGAGAGACCTCCGTCGCGCAGGTGGCCAAGGTGGCGTAAACGGCTGAGCTCAGGGTCCCTTCGACGCTGGGGATGGGATCGCCGTGCGGGTCGGTCGCCGGATGACCCAGCAGGGCGTCCAATCGGCCGAGCACCACGTCCGAGATCGCGTGCTCCAATTGCTCCGCCTCCGCGTGCACCTGCGACCAGTCCATCTTGAGCACGTTGACGAGGAAGGTTTCGACTAGCCGGTGCTTGCGCAGCACGTTGAGGGCAACCCGGTGACCGGCGGCGGTGAGGCGCAGCCCGCGCCGGGGCTCGTGGAGAACAAGGCCGGAGTCCGCCAGCGCCTTGACCATCGTCGTGGCGGTTCCCGGCACCACGTCGAGGGCAGTTGCTATCTTTCCCATCGGGACCAGGCCGTCCGGGGAGCGTTCCGCCAGCAGCAGGGCGTGCTTCAGGTAGTTCTCCACTGCAATTGTGGCCATGGAGTGAGTGTTGGCCCGCGGATTGGAACCTGCCAAGGATATATTTTGACAATTCAAAATAGGGGCTTTGGATCTTCGGCATGCGGTTAGCCAGCCAACGACGGTTCCTTCAAGGGAGGAGCTCATGAAGCCAAGGGAGGAGCTCATGAAGCCCGCGCTGTGGGCGCTTCTGGCTCTGGGCCCAGCGATGCTGATCGTGTGGCCGCGCTGGGGGCTGCTGGCTTGGTGGCAGCGTGAGCGGAAGCGAAGGGAGCGGGAGTTGCGGGAGGATGCCCTGAAACATCTGCTGAAGAGCGAGGCGGAGGGCGCGGTGGCCTCGCTGCTGAGCCTCGCGGGGGCGCTGCGGGTGAGCGATGGAGTCGCCGCCGAGATCGTGTCGGAGTTAGAGCGTGAGGGACTGGCCGCGGTCGAGAGTGGCCGGCTGCGGCTGCGGCCCGCCGGCCGCGAGATCGCCCTGCACGTGGTTCGCACACACCGGCTGTGGGAAAGTTATCTCGCGGAGCGCACCGGCGAACCGGAGGTGCGCTGGCATCGGCTCGCGGAGCGGGCGGAGCACCGCCTCACCCCCGCCGAGACTGCCGCGCTGGCCGCCCAGCTGGGCCATCCGCTCTTCGATCCACATGGGGACTGGATTCCGGCCTCGGGCGACGGTCTGGCCGCGGAAGCTGGCGCCGCCCTTGAGGAGTTTTCGCCGGAACAGCCCTTCCAAATCCATCATATTGAGGACGAGCCCGAGACCGTTTACGGGCACCTACTGCGCCTCGGCCTGCGGCCCGGGATGCGCGCCTACATCGTCTCCCGCAACGATGCTAAGATTCGCTTGTGGGCGGACGGCGCCGAATACGCTCTCAGTCCCGGAACGGCCCGCCAGCTTTCGGTCCTTTCCCTGCCCGGGGTGACTGCCGCCGCGCTGCGCGGGGAACGCTTCCTCTCGGGCTGACCGGAGCCTGCCGCGGTGCGGAACGTCGTCGTTTGCTCGATCTCGGCTTTGTGCCTGGATCTATCGTGGAAAGTGCGCTCTCCGGCCCCGGGGGTGACCCGACCGCCTATGAGGTGCGGGGCAGCCTGGTAGCGTTGCGCCGCGAACAGGCCCGCTACGTGCGGGTGGGCCCGCTGCCGGGAGGTGCGGCGTGAGCACGCCGTCCCGCCCCGCCCCGGCCGCCGCCGCCTGCGTGGATTGCGAGGTCTACCGCGCGGCCCGGCTGCACAAGCTGGGGCTGCAGCCCGGCCCTTGGGACCACGTCGTCGCTCTCGCCGGCAACCCCAACACGGGGAAGAGCACTGTTTTTAACGCCCTCACCGGACTTCGCCAGCACACCGGCAACTGGCCGGGTAAGACCGTCGCCCGCGCCGAGGGCGGTTTCGCCTTTGCGGACCGACGCTTCCAGCTAGTAGACCTCCCAGGCACCTATTCCTTGCTTTCCACCAGCCCCGATGAGGAGGTCGCCCGCGACTTCATCCTCTTCGGGCGTCCGGACGTCACCGTGGTCGTCGCGGATGCGACGCGCCTCGAGCGAAATCTGAATCTCGTGCTGCAGGTGCTCGAGATCACGGAACGGGCGGTGGTCTGCCTCAACCTGATCGACGAGGCGGCGCGCCATGGCATCCAGGTGGACGAGCGCCAGTTGACGCGTGATCTGGGCGTCCCTGTGATCGCCACCGCCGCTCGTTTCGGCCGTGGATTACCCGAGTTGCTGGCCGCGATCGCCGAGATGGCGGCACGGAAGGTCCGCGGCTTCGGTTACCGCTTGAGCCAAGAGCCGCCCGTCATCCGCGCGGCCCTCGTTGATCTCACCGCCCGGATCGAGCAGGCCTATCCGGGGCTGCCGAACGCCCGCTGGATCGCGATGCGGCTGCTCGGCGGCGACGAGCGCGTGGCCGAGGCCCTCCGCCGCGGGGAACTTTCCGCCTTGGCGGAACGCGCCGCCCGCGGTTCCGAGGGCGTCCTCCGCGAATCCTCGCTGTCTGCCCGATGAACCCTGCTTCCCCCGCACCGGCCTCGGCTCCCGCCGTCGAGGAGATCCTTGCCCACGCCCGTCGCCTGCGGGCAGGCATCCCTGGCGACATCCACGAGCACTTGGTGGAGGCGCTTTATGCGGACGCCGGCCGCATCGCGGAGCGCTCCGTCTCGCGGCCCGAACGCCCGGCGCGTCCTACGTTCGACCGCACGCTAGACCGGATCGTCACCAGCCGGATCTGGGGACTGCCGGTGATGCTCCTGCTGTTCACGTTTATGTTCTGGCTGACCATTGCCGGCGCGAATGTGCCGTCGCAAGGGCTGGCGGGGATTCTCGTGGAAAACGGCCACCCTTGGCTGCGCGGGCTGGCGGACGCGGCCGGGTTCCCGGGGTGGCTCCGAGGCCTGCTGGTGGACGGCGTTTACCTGTCCACCGCTTGGGTGATCAGCGTGATGCTCCCGCCGATGGCGATTTTCTTCCCGCTGTTCACGCTCTTGGAGGACTTCGGCTACATCCCGCGCGTGGCTTTTAATCTGGACGCGCTCTTCAAGCGCGCGGGCGCCCACGGCAAACAGGCGATGAGCACGATGATGGGCTTCGGCTGCAACGCGGCGGGGGTGGTCTCCACCCGGATCATCGACAGTCCCCGCGAACGGCTGATCGCCATTCTTACCAATAATTTCGCGCTCTGCAACGGCCGCTGGCCCACTCAGATCCTCATCGCGACGATCTTCCTCGGCAGCCTCGTGCCAGCGCATTTTGCGGGCCTCGTCTCTGCGGGGGCCGTCGCCGGCGTCGCGCTGCTTGGCCTCGGCTGCACCTTCCTCGTGGCGTGGCTGCTTTCGCGCACCGTGCTGAAGGGGCAGGTCTCCACCTTCAGCCTGGAATTGCCGCCGTATCGTCCGCCGCGGCTCTGGCAGACGCTGTACACTTCCGTCCTCGACCGCACCCTGCTCGTGCTGTGGCGTGCGGTGGTCTTTGCGGCGCCCGCGGGGGCCGTCATCTGGCTGGTCGCGAATGTCCGGTTTGGCGAGGGCAGCGTGGCGGAGTTCCTGATTGCCGGGATGGATCCCTTCGGCCTCGCGCTGGGACTCAACGGAGTGATCTTGCTGGCGTACCTGATCGCGATTCCGGCCAACGAAATCGTGATCCCGACGATCCTGATGCTGACCGCGCTCGTGGCCCGATTGGCCGGAGTGGGCGAGGGGGCGGGGGTAATGGTGCAGGCGGACTCCCCAGCGTTCGTCGGCGAGGTCCTGCGCGCGGGCGGTTGGACCGTGCTGACAGCGGTGAACCTTATGTTGTTCAGTCTGCTCCACAATCCGTGCAGCACCACGCTCTATACCATTTACAAAGAGACGGGCAGCGCCCGGTGGACGGCTCTGGCCGCGCTCCTGCCGGTGGGTATGGGATTGGTTCTGACCTTCGGGGTAGCGACGGTGTGGCGCCTTCTCATTAGCTGAGGCTCGCGCATAACTTCTCGCTTGCGCTGATGCGCGGAAACTCGCTTTCTCCGCCCCTGCAACGCACCCGTAGCTCAATTGGATAGAGCATCTGACTACGGATCAGAAGGTTTGGGGTTCGACTCCCTACGGGTGCGCCATTTCTTTCCCTGTCTCTCTGG
>Ga0194128_10002015_pt1 | contig 33843 bp, 31 predicted proteins | sample TA2KigCa65mmetaG_FD_148650 | JGI IMG/M metagenome (GOLD analysis project Ga0194128, IMG submission 148650) | Freshwater microbial communities from Lake Tanganyika, Tanzania - TA2015037 Kigoma Deep Cast 65m | ecosystem: Environmental > Aquatic > Freshwater > Lake | place: Tanzania: Lake...
GGCGCTGCACCGGCCGGCGGTGCACGCCAGGCCTGCGCGCGCGCACCGCTACCGTCCGGTGCGGCCCGCGTGCTGCGGCGCGGCCGAGGATCGCTGCGATACCGTGCACCGGCTCGCCTCATGGGCGGGCGAAGCGACCCAGTCGCTCGGGTAGTTAGCGCACCCTGTCCAGACCGGAGCGCTCGAGCGCGGCCTTGAGCTCCACACGCGAGTTGGGCATGCGGTGAATTTCCACCGGCCGCAGACGCCGGCATCCGCCGCCTGGTTCTCGATGCCGGCTGCAGCTTAGAGACCGCTGTCCAGCCGCTTGCGGCTGATGTACGTGGCGTGAAAGCCGTTGGGGACCCGCTGCGGCACCAGGACGCGCGCAATCGGACCGCGCCCAAATTCCCGGCCGCGGCAATCGAACACCTGGATCTCTGAGCGAACCTCGAGCGGGTTCCAGACGAAGCTGACCAGGTAGCCATCGTCCTCCTTCTGCGCGTGGTCGGCGCGCGCAAAGCCGGGCTCGTTGTAGTAGAACGCCGGGCCCTCGCTCCAGGCCTGGTAGCCGCCCGTCTCCAGGTCGTGTTTGGTGAGCCCGGTGAAGCGCGGCTCCTCCTCTCCGCCGTGCGGAAACACGATATGGTAGGACCAGCGGTTCTTGCGCCCCGCGTACTCGGAGTTGATGATCGGGAACTCGCTGTTCAGGACGTCGTCGATCGCGCGCTCACGCGTCTTCCCCGAGCGCAGATCGAAACGCCACTCGTAGAGCATGAAGTCGCGCTGGCGCTTGCGGATGGTCTGGATCAGCCTGGCCACGTCCGGCTGGCCTTTCTCGTCCAGGTACAGGCGGTAGGGCGTGCCCACCATCACGATCTCATCGCCTTCCTCCCAGGCATTGGCGACGTGCAGCATGTAGGTCGGCTTGGCCTCGAACCAGCGGATGTCGCCGGCGGCCCCGTAGCGCGGCACGATGCCGAAGCGAGACGGGAGCTCGGGTTCAAAGCGCAGTTTGTGCCGCCCCAGCTTGAGCGCTTCCGCATCCGGCAACAGCGGGAAGTCGTGCAGGATGGTGTAGTTCTCGGTCACCGCCATGTCGTGCGGCAGGCGCGGCCCCGGCAGCTTGACCGGGATACGGTGCTTCAGCCTGCCGTCGGCCCCGATCACCCCGTAGCTCATGTACGGCGGCTCCTTGCCGTAGTCGAAGAACAGCAGCTCCCCGGTGCGCTCGTCCGGCCGCGAATGCGCCGAGAGCTTGCCGATCGCCCCGCCAAAGGTCGCCGGCCCCAGCGTCTCCAGCGTCATCAGGTCGACGTGGTAGGGCACGCCGGTCAGGTAGAACATCGTCAGCAGCTTGCCCGCGTGGTACTTGACGTCGGTATTGGAGTTGTTGCGCTGCGGCTCGTCAGGCCGGTCGGCGCGCGGCGCCTCCTTCAGGCCCTTCCAGAGATGGCGCCCGGCTGCGCGCTCCTCCTCGAAGGCCGCGGTATGGATCCAGCGGTTGCGGTAGCTGACGCGGCCGCGGTCGAAGTAGGCGGCGTGCAGCATGCCGTCCCCGTCATAGACGTGGTAGCGCCAGTCCGGCGGGTACATCGGGTTGGGCCCGTTGCGCACGTAGACGCCGTTGAGATCGGCCGGCAGCTCGCCGATGATCTCCAGCTTGTCGAAGTACGCCTCCCGCTCGATCGGAGCGTTCGGTCCGTCAAGACCGGGGATGGAATGGCGCGGCAGGTCTGCGAGCTTCATGGCACCCCTCAGTCGGCGCGGAATCCCGAAGCCTTGACGGCGCTCTCCCAGCGCTCGTAATCCGAACGCACCATGCGCGCGAACTCGTCGGGAGTGCTTGGAAACGGCACCAGGTCGATGGTGCGCAGTTTCTGCTGCACCTCGGGGGCGCGCAGCGCGGCGGTGATCTCCCGGTGCAAGGTCTGCACCGCCGTGGCCGGCGTGCCGGCCGGCGCGACGAAGCCCGACCAGATGTAGATCTCCATCTTCGGATAGCCGAGCTCCTTGAACGTCGGGACATTGGGCATCAACGGCGAGCGCTGCCCGCCCGTGATGGCGAAGGCTTTGAGCTTGCCGCTCTCGAGGTGCGACTTGACCGAGATGAGCGGCAGGAAGGCGGAGCGTACCTGGCCGCCGAGCAGGTCCTGGAGTGCGAACGGGCTGCCCTTGTACGGCACGTGGGTCATGTCGATGCCGGCGAGCTGGTTCAGGATCACGCCCGCGAAGTGCGACGGATTTCCCGCGGTGAATGAGGCGAACGTGGTCTTGCCCGGGTTGGCCTTGGCGAAGCCGATGAACTCGGCGAGCGAGGTCGCCGGCACGTCGCCGGCGCCGGCGAATGCCATCTGCGATCCGACCGCCTGCGATATCGGGGCGAAGTCCTTGAACGGATCGTAGGGCAGCTTGCTGAACGTGTGGGGATTGATGGACATCAGTCCCGAGGTCGCGAGCAGGATGGTGTAGCCGTCCGGCGGCGAGGACATCAGCGCCTGCGCGGCGATCAACCCGGCGCCGCCAGGCTTGTAGTCGAACACCCACGGCTGGCCGGTGGCCTCGCGGAACCGGTCGGCGACCATGCGCACGACGGTGTCGTTCACGTTCCCGGCGGGGAACGGCTGGATCAGCTTCACGGGCTTTGCCGGGAACTCCTGCGCCTGTGCCGTTGCGAAGGCCAGCATGCTTGCAATGACGATAATTCCCTGTTTCATGCCTTTATCCTCATGTGGTCGGTTGCCTTGATCTCGCGTTGCATCCAGCGTACCAGCGCCGCTGCGAGCGGCGCCATACGCGCGTCGATCGTGTCGTAGCGGCCCTGCCGCGCCAGCCCGATGAGCTTCTCCCGGTTGGCGCGGCCCTGCGGGGAGTCGTTACCCGGCCCGCGGGATATCAACGCGAGCCGCGTGATCCTGTTGCGGACCTGCGCCGCCATGGCAAGCGCGAGGTAACCTCCGAACGAGAAGCCGGCCAGCGCGAAGCGCCCGGGCAAGGCCGCAAGGTGTGCGGCCGCGATTTCATCCACGCTGGCGCTCGTCCCGTGCTCGGGAACGATGCAGTCGACGGGCCCTGGCCGCGCGCGCACCGCGTCCCACACTTCGGCGGTGTTGCTCAACCCGGGGAGGAGGACGAGCGGTTCACCCATGGCGAGCCCGTGCCCGCGCGTATTGCTGGCGCAACTCGTCGGCGAGCGCCGCCACCGGCTTCACGCGGTCGACGCAGCCCACGCCCTGTCCGGCGGACCAGATGCCCTTCCAGGGCTGCTGGTTGCTGTTCTGCCCCCTGAACTCCATTTCCTTGCGCGGCTGCAGGTTGTCCGGGTCCAGCCCGGCCGCGATGATGGTCGGGCGCAGCATGCTCGCGTTGGCGCCGGTGAAGGCCTTGGTCACGACCAGGTCGTCGGGCCCGCATTGCGTAAGCATCTCCTTGTACTCGGCCTGCGCCTGGCTCTCCTGCGTCGCGACGAACATCGTGCCCATGTAGCACAGATCCGCTCCCAGCACTTCTGCGGCCCGGATGCCGGCGCCGTCACAGACGCCGCCGGCGTAAACGATGTACCCGTCCCACCATTTGCGCACCTGGGGCACGAAGGAAAAGCCGGCCATCGCGCCGGTGTGGCCGCCGGCGCCGGAGCTCACCAGAATCAGGCCGTCCACGCCGCAGTCCGCCGCCTTGTGCGCGAGCGCGAGGCTGTTGACATCCGCAAACACCAGGCCGCCATAGCCGTGGACGATGTCGACGGCGCGACGCGGCGAGCCAAGCGCGGTGATCACGATCGGCGCGCGGTACTCTGCGACCAGCGCCAGGTCGGCCTCGCAGCGCTCGTTGGTGCGATGGGTGACCACGGTCGCCGCCCAGGGTCCGACCGGCCTGCCGCCGGCTTCCCGCTGCAGCGCGGCGTACCCCGACGAGATCTCCTGCAGCCACTGTTGCAGCGCTTCGGTCGTGCGGCAATTGGGTGTCGGAAAGGCGCCGATGATTCCCTCGCGGCAGGCCGCGAGCACCAGCGCCGGCCCCGAAATGAGGAACATCGGCGCGGCAATCAGCGGCAGCGAAAGGGCGTGCGGAAAGGGCTTATGCACCATCGCGTGGGCGGCACGCTCCATCAGGCGGGGTCCCGGCGCACGACAAAGCTGGCCACCGTGGTGCAGCTGCCGCCGATGTTCAGGGTCTGGAAGGTGCGCGCGCCCTCGACCTGGCAATCGCCCGCGGTGCCGGTCACCTGGCGCGCCGCGTCGAGCAGCATGCGCGCGCCGGTCGCGCCCACGGGATGGCCGCAGCCGATCAGGCCGCCGCTCGGATTGATCGGCAACTCGCCTCCCATCCCGATGCGGTCCTCCTCGACGGCCTTCCAGGACTCCCCCGGCGCGGTCAGACCGAGGTGATCGATGGCCATGTACTCGGTGGTGGTGAAGCAGTCGTGCGTCTCGACGCCATCCAGCGACTCTGGGCCCGCGATGCCGGCCCGCCCCCAGGCTTGGGTGATGGTGTCGCGCACATGCGGCAGCACGTAGGGTGCGCCGCGGCTGCGCGCGAGCTTCTCCTCGAACAACAGCCCGGCGGTGCGGTGGCCCCAGCCCGCGATGTAGGGCAGGTCTTCCAGCTTGCCGCCGCGGCGCTCGACCCAGCGCCTGGCGAAGGCGGGTGAGGCGAGGACCACTGCCGCGCCGCCGTCGCTGATCTGGCCGCAGTCCTGGCGCCGGATCATGCCTTCGATGACCGGGTTGGCCTCGTCGTCGGCGCGAAAGCTGGCGTCGGTGAACTGCCACTTGCGCGTCTGCGCGTTCGGGTTGCGGCGCGCGTTCTCGAGGTTGGTTCGCGCAATCGCGCCGAGGTGCTCGTAGCGCAGGCCGTAGCGGCGCTCGTACTCCGCTCCGAGCAGGCCGAACATGTAAGGCCACATGAACTTCGCTTGCTGGCCTTCGCGGCCGACCCAGGCGGCCGACCCCTGGTACTGCGCCGCCTGGTCGCCGTGGACATTGCGCTCCTCCTCGGCGCCGAGCACCAGCGCGCACTGGTAGCGGCCGCATTCGATCTCGGCCATGGCCGCGAGCACCGCCATGCTGGAGGAAGCGCAGGCGGCTTCATGCCGGGAAGCGGGCGTGCCCCAGAAGGCGGGCAGCACGGAGGCCACCATCGCGCCCAGGTGCGCCTGCCCGCGGTGCAACTCGCCGAAGGCGTTGCCCACGTGGATGGTGTCGATCTCCTCCGGCTCCAGGGCGCAGGCCGAGAGCGCGCCCTCGGTGGTCTCGCGCACGATCGCCGCCAGGTCCCCGCCGCTGCGTGACCAGTTCCTGGCGAAATCGGTCTGGTGGCCTCCGAGGATGAACGTGCGCATGACCAGGCTCCTTTTGCAGGGCTCCTAAAATACGACCGGTCGTGCTTTTATGTCAAGCTTGGAGCCGCTCCCGCAGCACCCGTTTCAGCACCTTGCCGAAGGCGTTGCGCGGCAGCGCCTGCAGCAGCAGCAGCCGCTCCGGCAGCTTGTAGACCGCGACCCGCTTCTGCGTGCGCAGAAACCCGGTCAGCTCTTCCAGCGTCGGCGTCGATCCGCCCTGTGCGACGACCGCGGCGCAGACCCGCTCGCCCAGCCGCTGGTCCGGATAGCCGATCACCGCCGCCTCGCGCACCGCGGGGTGCTCCAGCAGCAGCGCCTCCACTTCCTCCGAGGAAATGTTGAAACCGCCCCGTACGATGATGTCCTTCAGCCTGCCGACGAAGCGGTAGAGCTGGCGCTCGTCGCCGGCGATTTCGAACAGGTCCCCGGTGCGGAACCAGCCCTGCGCGTCGAAGGCGCGCGCGGTCATCTCCGGGGAGCGCCAGTAGCCGGAGAAGATGGCCGGCCCCTTGACCCGCAGCTCGCCCGGCCGTCCGGGCGCCTGGATCTCCTCCCCGCTTTCCGGGTCAACCAGCTTGGTGAGCACCCGCCGGCTGACCGGCAGGCGCCATTGGTGCGTGCCGGCGCCGAAACGCGGGAAATAGCTCGCGCGCTGCGCCGGCTCCGGCAGGTCGAGGCTGCTCGCCGTCAGCGAGGCGCCTTCGTTGGTGCCGAAATAGTTGGTGACGTCGATGCCGTGGCGCTCCGCGAGCACGCGCAGAGTCCATTCCGGCAGCGAGCCGCCACCCGAGCCCAGCGCGCGCAGCCGCAAGCCCGCAAGCAGGCCTTCGTTCTGCGCCAGCACGGTGAGCGTGGCCGGCGAGGCGATGGAGTAGTCCACGGCTTCCTCGCGCAGCTGGGTCACGAACAGGTTCAGGTCGAAGGGATGGTGCAGCACCAGCTTGCCGCCGGTGATGAGCCAGGGCAGGAACTGCCCGGCGATGCCCGCCATGTTGACCAGCGGGAAAGGGTTCAGCAGCGTGCAGCCCTCGGTCAGCCGGCCTGCCAGGATCATGTTCTCGGGGATCGACAACCACTCGTTGTGGCTGCGGGGGACGCCTTTGGGCACGCCTTCGGTGCCGGAGGTCCAGCACAGCGTCGCCACCTCGTTGGCGTCGACCTCGGCCTCGGCGCGCAGGCCGGCGCTATCCGGGCCGAGAACCGGGTCGCCCAGCGCAACGACCCGACCCGGGGGCTCGATCAGCGCGCGCAGCATCTCGGCATGCCGATAACTGAGTATGCGCTCCGCCGTCAGCGCGATCCTGGGACGCGCCAGTGCAGCGATCTGCACCAGTTCATGCTCGCGGTACTGGATCGGGACCGGCGTGATGATGGCGCCCAGGCGCATGCAGGCGAGGTACGCGATCGGCAGCTCGGCGCAGTTCGGCAACTGGACCAGCACCACGTCGTCCTTCGCCACGCCGAGCCGCGCCAGGGCCTGCGCCAGCCGCTGCACCTCGGCGCCGAGCTCGCGCCACGTGAGCCGCCGGGGCCTGCCGTCGACGAAGCGCTCGCGGTTGGGCGGATCGACCAGCGCCAGGGCGTCGGGCCGCCTGGTGATTTGTACGTCCAGCCAGTCGTGGATGCGGCGGGTTCCCCACCAGCCGCGCGCAGTGAGCTCTTCGATGCGCTCGCGCGGCGCGAGGATCATCGCGCGGCGCGGCGCCGGTGCGGCTGCGCGGCGTGGTCCCGCAGCAGGCGCTCGAACGCCAGCCGTGCCCGTCGCGCGCGCGGGTCGGTGCCCAGGAGCCTGCGCAGATGGTGATGCGCGTGCACGATGCCCAGGAACTCGAACGCGAACTGGGCGGGATCGGTGCGCGGGGCCAGCTGGCCCGCCTCGAGCGCCTGCCGCGCCAGGCGCTCGATGGTGGATTGCAGGGCGTGGTGGCCGCGCACCACCGCGTCGCGCATCGGCCCCGGGGGCGCATCGTCGAACTCGAAGGCGCAGCTGATCAGGATGTCGCCGCTCGGCACGCTGTCGGACCGGATCCAGGCCATCCAACCGTCGAAAAGGCGGCGAATGCGCGGCACTCCGCGCGGCGCCGCCACGGCCGGTTTGAGTACGCGCTCTACGAACATTGCGGAGGCCAGCTCCAGCGTCCGGATCTGCAGGTCTTCCTTGGAATGGAAGTGCGCGAACAGCCCGCTCTTGGAAAGCCGAGCGTGAGCGGCGAGCGTGCCGAACGACAGGCCCTGAAAGCCGATGCGGCTGGCAAGGGCGAGCGCCTCGTGCAGCACGCGCGCCTTGGTGTTCTGACTCTTGGAGATCTTCGCGGTCGGTTTGCCGGCGGCTGCCACGCGCGGCATCGTACGACCGACCGTGCTTTTTCTCAACCCTACGGCAGTTTCAGCGCTACTGTCTTAAAGAACACCAGACGCGGCGGCGCGGTTCAGGTCTTCCCGCGCCAGGGTACCAGCCTGGTCTCGAGGGCGCGCATGGCGAGGTCGAACGCATAGGCGACCACGCCAATGACGACGATGCCCATGATGACGATGTCGGTACGCAGGAAGTTGGAAGCGTTGAGCACCATCTGGCCGAGACCGGCGGTGGCCGCGACCATCTCGGCGGCGACGAGCGTCGTCCAGCCAAAGCCCACCGCGATGCGCATGCCGGTGAGGATCTCCGGCAGCGCGGCCGGAATCACCACGTGGCGTACCACCTGCAGGAAGCTCGCGCCCATCGAGTAGGCGGCGTGGATCTGCTCGATCGAGACCGAGCGCACGCCGGCGCGTGCCGCCATGGCGAGCGGCGCGAAGCAGGCGAGGTAGATGAGGATGATCTTCGCCGTCTCGTCGATGCCGAACCAGATCACGATCAGCGGCAGGTAGGACAACGGCGGCAGCGGCCGGTAGAACTCGATCGGCGGGTCGAACGCACCGCGCGCGATGCGCGAGACGCCCATCGCGATGCCGATGGGGATCGCGGTCACGCAGGCGGCCGCGAAGGCCGCCAGCACGCGCCACAGGCTCCAGCCGAAGTGATTGACCAGCGGCTCGCCTCCCTGGATCTCGCCGCGGTTGGCATCGAGGAAGGCTTTTGCGATCGCCTCCGGCGCCGGCAGGTACAGTGGAGCGACCCAGCCCAGGTGGGTTGCCAGCCACCACAGCACGAGCAGCGCCGCGACGGTGATGGCGCTGATCGCCGTGCTCGGGCCCTCGCCCGGCATGCGGAAGCCGCTGACCGGCCGCGGGTCGCTCATGCCGGCGCGCGGTGGATACGCGAGAGTATTTCCTCGCGCAGGCGGATGAATTCGGGATCGGCCTTCACCCGCCGCGCATCGCGGCTCTTGATGTAGCGGCGCGAAAAATCGACCTCGTAGGTGTGCGCGATGCGTCCCGGCCCCGGCGTCATGACGATCAGCCGCGTGGCGAGAAACAGCGCTTCCTCCACGCTATGCGTGATGAAGAAGAAGATCTTGCGCGTGGAATGCCAGAGTTCGAGGATCAGCTCCTGCACCGATTCGCGCGTGAAGGCGTCGAGCGCGCCCATCGGCTCGTCCATCAGCATCACTTCCGGGTCGCTCGCCAGCGCGCGCGCGATCCCCACGCGCTGCTGCATGCCGCCGGAGATCTGGTAGATCGGGTGCTCGGCGAAATCCGCCAGACCGACCTGCCGCAGCTTCTCCAGCGCGATGTGCCGGCGCTCGGCTTGCGGCAGGCCGCGCATGCGCAGGGCGAATTCGACGTTGCCGCGCACCGACAGCCAGGGCATGAGCGCGTGCTTCTGGAACACCACGCCGCGCTCGCGCCCCGGCCCGGTGACGGCGCGCCCGTCCAGGCGCACCTCGCCCGCCGACGGGACGAGGAAACCGGCGATGCAGTTCAGCAATGTCGTCTTGCCGCAGCCCGAGGCTCCCAGGGCGACGACGAAATCCCCGGCGTCCATGTCGAGCGACACGCCGGAGAGCGCGAGCGTATGCCGGCCTGCTTGGCCGGCATAGTTCACGCTGACGTCGCGGACTTCGAGCTGCGCCAACGCGCTACTTCATCGCGCGCTGGATGTAGCTTGCGTTGACGCCCACCGAGTAGTCGGGCAGCGCCTTTTCCAGCTGCTTTTGCTCGACGAGGAATTGCGCCGTGGCGGCAAACGCCTTGGCCGCGATGCTGTTCTTGCCGCCACCCAGCCACTTGTCGGCCTGCTCCTTGATCGGCACGTAGGCGTAAAGCGCCATGCCGGCCGGCGTGTCCTCGGGTTTGGCGCCGCTCCACTTGGCGACCGCCTTCACTTCCGCCGAGTCCTTCGTCCACTTGGCCTTGTTCTTGCGATAGGACTCGTCGTGCGCGGCCATGATCTTCACCAGCGCGACGATGAACTCCTGGTTGCCCTTGGCCCAGTCCTTGTTCGCCGCGACGGCGTCGAAGGTGGCCTTGCCCGTCTTCGCGGTGATCTGGCCGGAGGTGATCACCACCTTGCCGTTGCCCTTCACCTTGGTGAGCACCGGATCCCAGATGTAGGTGGCGTCGAGGTCGCCGCGATCCCAGGCGGCGGCGATCTCCGGCGGGCGCATGTTGAGGAACTTGACGTCAGCGGCCTTGAGCTTCGCCATCTCAATCGCCACCATGGCGTGGAAGTGGCCGGTCGAGGCGAAGGGCGTCGCCACGCGCTTGCCCTTGAGGTCCTCGATCTTGTTGATGCCCGAGCCGTTGCGCGCCACCAGCGCCTCGGCATCGCCGATGTCGTCTAGGATCCAGAACAGCTCAAGCGGCAGCCCGCGCGAGATGCCGGCGGCAAGGGGCGCTGAGCCCAGCTCGCCCACCTGCACCTGGCCGGAGGCCATCGCCTTGATCACTTCACCGCCGCCGCCGAACTGCTTCCAGTTGATCTTGTAGCCGGTCGCTTTCTCGATTTCCTTGGACTCCTGCGCCACGCGGTAGGGCACCAGCATGTCCTGGTAGGCGATCGTGACCTCCTTCTGCGCCAACGCGCTGCCGGCGAACGCGAGGGCCAGTACGGCCAGTTTACGTTTCATGCTTCTCTCCTCCTGGGTTGGACTACAGCGCCTTCAGCACGGCGCGAAGTTTTTCGGTCATTTCGTCGATGTGCGACTTCTCCGCCACCAGCGGCGGGGCGATGATGCCGGCGTCGCCCGTGGTCTTGATGTGCATGCCGGCATCGAACAGCTGCTTCTGCCACCGGTGCCCGCGCCGGCCGGGCGCGCCATCGGGCGCGACCTCGATGCCGGCGAGAAAACCGCAGCCGCGGATGTCGCTGACAACCGCGGCATCGCGCAACGACCACATGGCGTCGAGAAAGTAGGGCGAGAGCGCCGCGGCGCGCTCGAACAGCCGCTCGTCGCGGTAGATGTCCTGCGCCGCGAGCGCCGCCGCGCAGGCCACCGGGTGCGCCGACCAGGTATAGCCGTGGAAGAACTCGATCGCGCCCTCGGGGGCGGCGGCCATCAGCGTGTCGTGGATCTCGCGCCGCGCCGCCACCGCTGCCATCGGTACCGCGCCGTTGGTGATCGCCTTGGCCATGGTGACGATGTCCGGGGTCACGCCGAAGCTCTGCGCGCCGAAGGGCGCGCCGGTGCGGCCAAAGCCGCAGATCACCTCGTCGAAGACGAGCAGGATGCCGTGCGCGTCGCAGATCGCGCGCAGGCGCTCCAGGTATCCGCGCGGCGGCACCAGCACCCCGGTGGAGCCGGCGACCGGTTCCACCACGCAGGCTGCGATGTTCTCCGCGCCGTGCAGCTGCACGAGGCGCGCCAGATCCTCGGCGAGCTCGGCGCCGCGCGGCGGCTGCCCGCGCTCGAAGCGATTCTCCGCGAGCCAGGTGTGACGCATGTGCGCGACCGCGCCCGGCACGCCGGCGAAGGCGCGCCGGTTGTTGACTATGCCCGAAAGCGCGATGCCGCCGAAGTTGACGCCGTGGTAGGCGCGCTCGCGCGAGATGAAGAGCTGGCGTGTGCCCTCCTTCTTCGCGCGGTGGTACGCGAGCGCGAGCTTCATCGCCGTGTCGACCGCCTCCGACCCGGAGTTGACGAAGAACACCCGATCCAGGCCCGCAGGCAGGATCGCCGCGAGGCGGTTGGCGAGCTCGAAGGCCTTCGGGTGGCTGCGCAGGAAGTTCGGCGTGTAGTCCAGCTCCAGCAGCTGGCGGTGCACGGCCTCGGCAATTTCGCGCCGACCGTGTCCCGCCGCGCAGGTGAACAGGCCCGAAGAGCCGTCGAGCACCTTGCGCCCATCCGGCGTCCAGTAATACATGCCCTCGGCGCGCGCGACGAGCTTGGGCTCCTGCTTGAACTCGCGGTTGGGGGTGAAGGGCAGCCAGTGCGCCTCCATCGACGGCGCGGCGGGGGCGGGGGCGAGGGCGGTGCTCCTGGGAAGCGCGGACATGGAATTTCTCCCTGCGCGGTGGCTAGCCGCGCCCATCGAGCGGCACGTAGGGGCGCGGCTCCGGGCCATTATACATAGTCAGCGGGCGGATGAGGATGTTGTTCTCAGTCTGCTCCAGCACCGACACCGCCCAGCCGGGCACGCGGCCGATGGCGAAGATCGGCACGAACAGGTCCGGCGGGATGCCGTTCAGGTAGTAGACCACGCCGGCGTAGAAATCCACGTTCACGTTGACGCCGTGGCGCGCGTAGGGCTTCATCGCCGCGACCAGGGCCTCGAGGATCTGGTACCACTGCGGCTGGCCCATCTCGATCGATAGTTTCTCTACGCCCGCGCGCATGTGGCGCGCGCGCGGGTCCTCGGCGCGGTAGACGCGGTGGCCGAAGCCCATCACCGCCTCCTTCGCGGCGCGCTTGCGCTTCACGTACTCCGCGGCTTGCGACGCCTCGCCGATCTCCTTCGCCATGTGCATGACGTTCTCCGCGGCGCCGCCGTGCGCGGGGCCGGAGAGCGCGGCGATCGCCGCGGTCACCGCCGAATGCAGGTCGGCGTCGGTGCCCGCCACCACGCGCGCGGTGAAGGTGGAGGCGTTCGAGCCGTGCTCGGCGTGCAGGATCATGTCGGTGTCCATGAGCCGCGCCGTGTCTTCGCCCGGGCGCCTGCCCTGCAGCATCCAGAGGAAGTTCGCCGCGTGCCCCAGCGCCGGGTCGGGCGCGACCGGCGCGCGGCCGTTGCGGATGTGCTCGTGCGCGGCGACGATCATCGGCACCTGCGAGGTCAGCCGGATGCCCTTGCGCAGGGTCGCCGCCGCCGACTTGTCGGCGGTGTCCGGGTCGAAGGCGGCGAGCGCCGAGACCGCCGTGCGCAGCACGTCCATGGGGTGCGCGTTGCGAACCGTCCTGATGATTTCAAGGATGTCCCTGGGAAGCGTGCGGGCAGATCTGAGTTCGTTGGTGAACGCTTCAAGCTGGTTCCGCGCAGGAAGCTCCCCCTTCAGGAGCAGGAAACAGGTTTCCTCGAAAGTGGATTGCTGGGCGAGGTCGTGGATCGAATAGCCGCGGTAGCGCAGCTCACCCGCGCGGCCGTCGATGTAGCAGACCTTGGAGCGGTCGAAGTAGACGCCCTTCAAGCCGCGGTGGATCTCGATCTTCTCCGGGGTGTCGCTCATGGTTCCATCCCGCTGAAAAACCGCCCTCCACGAAGAGTACCCCTCCGGTGACGGAGTTGCTAGCCCGGCCGGCGAGGAAGGTGCTGGGCGGCCATCGCTGTCCTGCGGCTACTTGCCGTACAGAACGCCCGGCAGCCACAGCACCAGCTGCGGGAACAGGATCACGAGCGCGAGCCCGATCAGCTGGATCATCATGAACTGGAACATGCCGATGTAGATGTCGCTCAACTGCCAATGGGGCGCCACGCCCTTCAGGAAGTAGGCCGACAGCGCCACCGGCGGCGAGAGCCACGCGGTCTGCAGGTTGACCGCGATCAGGATCGCGAACCAGGTCATGTCGAACCCGAGCTGCTTCACCATCGGCAGCACGATCGGCACGAAGATGAGCACGATCGGCACCCACTCGAGCGGCCAGGCCAGGAGGAAGATCGCCGCCATGATGATCACCAGGATCACGTACTTGTTCAGCTCCAGCCCCAGCAGCGCCTGCGACAGGACCTCGGGCGTGCCGAGCCGCGAGAACACGCCGCCGAAGAAGTTCGACGCCGCGACCAGGAACAGGATCATGCAGGACACCTCGATCGTCTTCAGGACCGAGTTGTAGAGCAGCGGCCAGGTGAGGCGCCGGTACAGGATGACGAGCGTGAGCGAACCGAACGCGCCGAGCGCGGCGCCCTCGGTCGGCGTGGCCACGCCGCCGAGGATCGCGCCCAGCGAGCACGCGAGCAGCACCGAGATCGGGATCATGCCTTTCACGAACTCGACGAGCAGAGAGCCGACGTTCGCCGCGCGCTCTTGCGCAGAGAGTGCCGGGCCGAGCGAAGGATTCAGGTAGCAGCGCGCGAGCGCGTAGGCCGCGTACATCGCCGCGAGCATGATCCCGGGGATGAGGGCCCCCGCATACAGGTCGGTCACCGGAATTCCCATGACCGGCCCCATCACCACCAGCATGACGCTGGGCGGGATGAGGATACCAAGGGTACCTCCGGCGGTGATGATGCCGGCCGACAGGCTGACGTCGTACTTCGAGCGGTCCATGGAGCGCGCCGCCATGATGCCGAGCAGCGTCACCGACGCGCCGACGATGCCGCTCGCCGCGCCGAACAGGGTAGCGACGAACATGCACGACAGGTAGAGCGACCCGTTCAGGCCGCCGAGCATCTTCTGCATGACGAGGAAGAGGCGCTCCATCAGCCCGGCGCGCTCGAGCAGCAGGCCCATGAAGATGAAGAGCGGCACCTGAGCAAGCGTCTGCTCCTTCATGGTCGCGAAGGTCTGGAAGAGCAGCAGGTGGAACACGGTGTCGCCGAAGCCCCAGTAGCCGAAGCCCAGGCCGAGGAAGATCAGCGTGAACGCGATCGGGAAGCCGATGAAGATGGAGGCGATGAGCGCAACCAGCATCCATCCGCCGATGACCTCGGGGGTCACTTCGCGTTGCCTTCACTCGGCAGTTCGTCGGCGAGCGCTTCCTCAATCGAGCGCTGCTTGGTCAGCCATGCGCCAGTGCGGATCGCATGCACGCACTTGAGGAACTCGGACGCGCCCTGCAGGAGCAGCAGGCCCAGCGCGACCGGCAGCACCGACTTGAGCGGGTACAGCGGCGGCATCCAGGCGCTGGCCATCGCGCGCTCCTGCCGCTGCCAGGACAGGATCGCCCAGTCCACCGACAGCCAGAAGAAGATGGCGATGCCGGGAAAAAAGAGGAACAGGTAGCAGAACGCGTCCACCGAGGCCTGTACCTTCACCGGCCACTTCTGGTAGAGGAAATCGGTGCGGATGTGCGAGCCGCGGTACAGCGTGTAGGCGGCCCCCAGCATGAACAGCGCCCCGTAGAGCATGTACGAGAGGTCGAAGGCCCAGTACGTCGGCTTCACCAGGTAGCGCATCGCGATTTCCCAGGTCATCACGAAGATCAGCGGAATCACCAGCCATCCCGCGATGCGGCCAGACCAGTCGCTGATCGCGTCGATGCCGCGGGTTACGCGCACCAGGGCGCCCGATTCGGTTCTCATGCACCCTCCCCAAAAAAACGGGCGGCCTGGCGGCCGCCCGTACCGGTTCGCTGCCGGCGGGCTACTTGCCGCCCTTCAGGTGCGCCTCGGCGACCGACGTGTTCAGCTTCTGGATGCTGAGCCAGTAGGGCACCGTGTCCTTGGCGAATGCGGTCTGCGAATCAAGCACCTTCTTGAAGAACGCGTTCTTTGACGCAGTCTCGGCGTAGACCTTCTTCGCCGCCGCCGTGTACGCCGTGAAGTAATCCTGCGGCGTGTCGTGCGCCTGCACGCCGTGCTTGGTCTTGAGCTCGATCAGCGCCAGTGTGTTGGCGCGGATGCGATACGCCATGGTGTCCATGAGGGACGCCATCGCCGCGGTCTCGAAGATCGCCTGCACGTCCTTCGGCAGCTTGTTCCAGAAGTTCTTGTTGATGTAGATGTCTGCGTTGACGACGTTCTGGTGCAGGCCCTGCAGGTAGTAATGCTTGAACGCCCGCTGAAAGCCGTAGGCGATATCGGTCACCGGGCAGCACCATTCCGCGCCGTCGAGCACACCGCGCTCGGCCGAGGGAATGATCTCGCCCCCGGGCAGGAACACCGCCGGCACGCCCATTTCCTTGTAGATCGCGCCCGGGATCCCCGGCGGGGTGCGGAAGCGGCGCTTCTTCAGGTCTTCGACGCTCTTGATCGGCTCCTTGAACCAGCCCAGCGCCTCGGGGCCGACCGACTGCACCATGAAGCCGACCACGTTCATCTTCAGATGCTGGTCCCACATCTCGCGGTACAGGTCCCTGCCGCCGCCGTGGAAGAACCACGAGAGCCAGGCCATCTGGTCCATGCCCACGCCGGAGCCCGCCGAGGGCGAGCCGAACAGCGTCGCGGCGGGGTGCTTGCCGGTCCAGTAGTGTGTCCACGCGAAGCCGGCTTCGACCAGGCCCTTGTCCACCGCGTCGAGCGTCTCGGCGGTGCCGACCACTGCGCCGTCGGCCAGCACCTCGATCTTGAGGCGGCCGTTGGTCATCGCCTCCATGCGCTTGGAGAACTCCTGCAACAGCTTGAACTCGTCGGCCGATGCCGGCACCACGGTCTGCAGCCGCATGCGATGGGTCTGCGCAAGCGCGAGGCCCGGCAGCAGCGCGGCCAGGAGCGCGAGCGCGGCCGCGCGGCGCATCCAGCTAGTGAACCGATCCATGTTGTCCCCTTTTGTTGACTGGTCAAAGAATGAAACCGCTTGCAAAGACTATTTTAGGGGTTCGTCATAGTCAAGCTGCGGTGCAACAGAAAGCAACTGCAAACGTTTTCATCGGCAGTGCTAGAGTTGCCCCCGATGGCTCGACGCCCCAACCCGAAGCTCTCCGACGTCGCCCGGGCAGCCGGCGTTTCCCTCGCCACGGCCTCGCGCGCGCTGGCCGACCCGGGCCTCGTGCGCCGGGAAACGCGCGAGCGCGTCCAGGGCGCGGCGAGCATGCTGGGCTACGTCCCGCACGGGGCGGCGCGGGCGCTGGCCACGCGCCGTTCGCGCACCGTGGGCGCGGTGTTCCCGCCGGTCGACAACCCGATCTTCGCGGCGGCCACGCAGGCGCTGGGGCACCAGCTGGCGACGGCGGGCTACACGCTGCTGCTCGCCGCTCACGAATACGACCCTTCGGCCGAGCTCGCGGTGACGCGCGCGCTGCTGGAGCGGGGCGTGGATGGCCTGGTGTTCGTCGGCATGGACCATGACCCGGAACTGTTCACGCTGCTCGCGCAGGCCGGCGTCCCTTATGACCTGATGTGGTCGCTGGACCCGGCGCGCTTCCACCCGTGCGTGGGCGTCGCCCACCGCATGGCGTCGGTGCGCGCCACCCAGCATCTGCTGGAGCTTGGCCACCGCGAGTTCGCGGTGATCGCCGGGCATACCGCCCACAACGACCGCACCCGCGAACGGCTGGCGGGCGTGCGCGAGGCTCTCGCGGCGCGCTCGATCGAGCTGCGGCCCGAACGCATCGCGGAGGCCGAGTTCGCGCTGCCGCAGGCGCGCGCGGCGTTGCGCCTGCTGCTGGAGCGCTCGCCGGGCTTCACCGCGCTGGTGTGCGGCAACGACGTGCTGGCGATCGGCGCCCTGGCCGAATGCGCGAGCCGGGGCATCGCGGTTCCGGCGCGGCTTTCGATCGTCGGTTTCGACGACATCGACATGGCTTCGGGGGTCACCCCCGCGCTCACCACGGTGCGGGTTCCCGCTGCGGAAATGGGCCGGCGCGCGGCCGCGCGCATGCTCGCGCGCCTCGCCGGCGGCGCGGTGGCGCACGTGGAGGAATTGCCGGCGGAGGTGATCGTGCGGGCGAGCACCGGCCCGGCGCCGCGATGATCGAGGCCGATTACATCGTCGTCGGCGCGGGGTCGGCGGGCTGCGTGCTCGCGCACCGGCTCTCCGCCGACGGCCGCCACCGCGTCCTGCTGCTGGAAGCGGGCCCGCGCGACCGCTCGCTCTGGATCCACCTGCCGATCGGCTACGGCAAGACCATGTTCCACCCGGTCTACAACTGGGGCTTCCAGACCGACCCCGAACCGACCATGAACGGGCGGCGCATCTACTGGCCGCGCGGCCGGGGCCTGGGCGGCTCCTCCTCCATCAACGGCCTCATCTACGTGCGCGGCCAGCGCGAGGATTACGACGCCTGGGCGGCGGCCGGCAACCGCGGCTGGGGCTGGGACGAGGTGCTGCCGTACTTCCGGCGCAGCCTCAGCTCGGTTTCGGACATCGGCGCGAAGCACGAGCTGATCGAAGCCATCATCGCCGGCGCCGGCGAGCTGGGAATCCGCCGCAGGCCCGACTTCAACGGCGGTGACCAGGAAGGCGTCGGCTACTACCAGCTGTTCACCAAGGCTGGCTGGCGCTCGAGCAGCGCCACCGCGTACCTCAGGCCGGCCGAGGGCCGGCCAAACCTGCAGGTCGAGACCGGAGCGCAGGCGACGCGCATCCTCTTTGAAGGTGCGCGCGCGGTCGCGGTGCAGTACCGCAAGGGCGGCGCGATGCGCGAGGCCAGGGCCGCCCGCGAGGTCATCCTCAGCGCCGGCGCGCTGCAGAGCCCGCAGCTGCTGCAACTCTCGGGCGTGGGGCCGGGCGCGCTGCTGCACAGCTTCGGCCTGCCCGTGCTCAAGGACCTGCCGGGCGTGGGCGAGAACCTGCAGGACCATTTGCAGTTGCGCGTCATGTACCTGTGCACGCGCCCGATCACCACCAACGACGACCTTGCCAGCTGGTGGCGCAGCCTGAAGATCGGCCTGCAATGGGTCCTCACCCGCAGCGGGCCGCTCGCGATCGGCATCAACCAGGGCGGGCTGTTCACGCGCGCGTTGCCGGAGTCCAGGACGCCGGACGTGCAGTTCCATTTCGCCACGCTCTCGGCCGAGCTCGCGGGCGCGAAGCCGCACCCCTGGCCGGGCTTCACGATGTCGGTCTGCCAGCTGCGCCCCGAATCGCGCGGCACCGTGCGCATCCGCTCCGCCGACCCCTTGGAGCCGCCCTCGATGCAGCCGAACTACCTTTCGGCGGAGCTTGACCGGCGCTGCGCGGTGGCGGGCGTGCGCCTGGCGCGCTCGCTGGCCTCGACCGCGGCCCTGCGGCCCTACGTCGCGGAGGAGTATCGGCCCGGCGCGCAGGCAACAACCGACGAGGAGCTCCTGGAGTTCGCGCGCGATCACGGCGCGACCATCTTCCACCCCTCAGGCACCTGCAAGATGGGCAGCGACCCGATGGCAGTGGTCGACGATCGCCTGCGCGTGCACGGCCTGCAGGCCCTGCGGGTGGTCGACTGCTCGATCATGCCGGCGCTGGTTTCCGGCAACACCCACGCGCCGGTGGTGATGATCGCCGAGAAGGCATCGGATCTGATCCTGGAGGACGCCCGCTAGGAAGAATCCCCGCTACTGGGCAAAGGTCGCCGCCAGTTCGCCCGCGGCGCGCTGCAGCGTGGGGACATGTTCGAGCGCGCGCGGCAGGGGCATGCGCGCCACCGGAGCCTGCATCGCCACCGCGCCGATCGCGCGTCCGTCGCGCCAGAGCATCGGCACCGCCACGCAGACCAGGCCGGTGATGAACTCCTCGGCATCGGTGCCCACGCGCTCGCGGCGCACGCGCTTGAGGTGCGCCTCGAGCGCGCTGCGCTCGGCCAAGCTACACGGGGTGTGCCGCTCCAGCCGCAGATGCGCCATCAGCCGCGCGCGCCGCGCGGCGGGCAGCAGCGCGAGCAGCAGCTTGCCGCTCGCGGTGCAGTGCAGCGGCACCTTGGAGCCGGGCTGGAGATTGACGCGCAGCGGCGAGGGCGTCTCGACGCGGTCAAGGTAGACCACCTGCGCGCCCTCGAGCATGGTGAGGTTGCAGGTCTCGCCCAGTTCGTCGACCAGCCCCTGCAGGATCGCGCGCCGCGCGCCGCGATGGGTGGAATTCGCCAGCACCCGCAGCGCGAGCGAGGACAGTCTCGGGCCGATCGTGAATCGCCGGCCTTCCGGCTCGCGGCCCACCAGTTCCGCGCCGGCGAGTTGCCCGAGCAGGCGATGCACCGTGGGCTTGGGCAGGCGCACGCGCTGCGCGAGGGAGGCGAGCGTGACCGGGCCATCGTTCTGGGCGAGCGCGTCGAGCAGCGCAAAGGCGCGCACGCTGGCGGCGGCATGGTCGAGTTTGCGGGCCATGAAATCGCCAAGTTATCAGAAAATGGAACGAATCCGGCACATTTTCGCACTCCGCCTTGTCCCCGCGAGGGCGCTGTGGAAGACTTCTCTCCTCGTTCAGGAGGAAACCCCATGGGCAAGACCGAAACAATCCCCGTCCCTGCCGCCGTCATTGGCAAGCAGAAGATGACGCCCTCGGAAGCCTTCGTCGAGGCGATGGTCGCGCAGGGCGTGCGCAACGTGTTCGGCATCGTCGGCTCGGCCTACATGGACGCGCTGGACCTCTTCCCCGCCGCAGGCATCCGCTTCATCCCCACGGTGCACGAGCAGGGCTCGGCGCACATGGCCGACGGCTACTACCGCGTCACGGGCAAGCACGGCGTGTGCATCGGGCAGAACGGCCCGGGGATCACGAATTTCGTCACCGCGATCGCGGCGGCGTACTGGGCGCACAGCGCCGTGGTCGCGATCACGCCCGAGACGGGCTCGCTGTCGATTGGCCTGGGCGGCTTCCAGGAGACCGACCAGCTGCCGATCTTCTCCAAGATCACCAAGTTCCAGGCGCACGTGAACAACCCGGCGCGCATGGCGGAAATGACCGCGCGCGCCTTCGACCGTGCCATCCTCGAGATGGGCCCGACGCAGCTCAACATCCCGCGCGACTTCTTCTACGGCGAGATCGAGTGCGAGATTGCGCAGCCGATCCGCGTCGAGCGCGGCGCCGGCGGCGGCGCGAGCCTGGATGCGGCGGCGGCGGTGCTCGCCGGGGCGAAGTTCCCGGTGATCATCGCCGGCGGCGGCGTGATTGCGGCCAACGGCGTCGGCGCCTGCGTGGCGCTCGCCGAGTTGCTCGATGCGCCCGTCTGCAACTCGTACCTGCACAACGACACGTTCCCGGCCAGCCACCGCCTGTGGTGCGGCCCGCTCGGCTACCACGGCTCCAAGGCCGCGATGAAGGTGCTGTCCAAGGCCGACGTGGTCGTCGCGCTCGGCTCGCGCCTCGGGCCCTTCGGCGTGCTGCCGCAGTACGGCTTCGATTACTGGCCGGCGCACGCCAAGCTGATCCAGATCGACGCCGATGCCAAGGTGCTGGGCCTGGTGAAGAAGACCTCGGTCACGGTGAATGGCGATGCGCGCGAAGCCGCCGAAGCGCTGGTCGCGCGCCTCAGGGGCCGCAGCCTGGCGGGCACGGCGAGCAAGGCGGAGCGCCTGGGCCTTGTCAAGGCCGAGAAGGAGGCCTGGACCAAGGAACTCGCCGGCTGGGACCACGAGAACGACCAATGGAGCCTGGAAGTCGCCAAGGACTCGAAGTTCATGCACCCGCGCATGATGCTGCGCGAGCTGCAGAAGGCGATGCCCGCCGATGCGATGGTCTCCACCGACATCGGCAACATCTGCCAGGTCGCCAACTCCTACCTCACGTTCGACAAGCCGCGCTCGATGTTCGGCGCCATGATGTTCGGCAACTGCGGCTACGCCTTCCCGACCATGATCGGCTGCAAGTCGGGCGCGCCCGACCGCACGGCGGTGGCGTACGTGGGCGACGGCGCCTGGGGCATGAGCTTCGGCGAGATCCTCACCTGCGTGCGGGAGAACATTCCGGTGACTGCCGTGGTGTTCAACAACCAGCAATGGGGCGCCGAGAAGAAGAACCACGTCGACTTCTACCGCAACCGCTTCCTGGGCGTGGACCTGGAGAACCCGAGCTTCGCCGGCATCGCCAAAGCCATGGGGGCCGAGGGCATCGTGGTGGACAAGGTGTCCGATGTGGGCGATGCTTTCCGGGCGGCCTGCCAGGCGCAGAAGGAAGGCAAGACCACGATCGTCGAGATGATGTGCACGCGGGAACTCGGCGACCCGTTCCGCCGCGACGCGCTGAGGAAGCCGCGCCGCATGCTGGAGAAGTACAAGGCGATGGTCTGATCCCGCGGCAAACGGGCAAACAGGGTCTGAGGAGGCCAAGATGAGGAAGATCGTTTTGTTGGCGGGGCTGCTGCTGGCAACCCAGGCGGGGGCGCAGGACTGGCCTGTGAAGCCGGTCCGGTTCATCAACCCGTTCCCGGCCGGCGGCGGCACGGACACGTTCGCCCGGCCGCTGTCGGTGGTGTTGAGCAGGAACCTCGGGCAGCAGTTCATCGTCGAGAACCAGGGCGGTGCGGGCGGCACGGTCGGCGCGGCGAACGCCGCGCGGGCCGGGGGCGACGGCTACACGTTCCTGATCGGGGCGGTGCACCACACCATCGCGCCGAGCGTGTACCCGAAGCTCAGCTACGACCTCGAGAAGGACTTCGTCCCCGTCACGCTGCTCGCCACGGTGCCGAACGTGGTGGTGCTGAACTCGAAGACTAACTTCAAGACGGTGAAGGAACTCGAGACGTTCGCGAAGGCGAACCCGGGGCGGCTGAACTACGGCTCGCCGGGATCGGGCACCTCGCAGCACCTCGCGGCGGAGCTCTTCAAGCTGGGCACCAAGACCTTCATGGTCCATATTCCCTACCGCGGCCTCGGGCCGGCGATGCAGGACTTCCTCGCCGGCAACTTCGAGGTCATGTTCGACGGGCTGGGGGCGTCGGCGGCGCAGATCAAGGCGGGCAAGATCCGCGGCATCGGCATGATGGCGCCGAAGCGCCATCCTCAGTTCCCCGACATCCCGACCATGGCCGAGCAGGGCTATCCGGGCATGGAAGTGTCAACCTGGTACGCGATGTGGGGCATCCGCGGCACGCCGCAGACGGTCATCGACAAGATGTACGCCGAAGTGTCGAAGGCCCTCAAGGATCCGGCCATCGTCAAGGTCTGGGAGGTCACCGGCGCCGACTTCGGCGGCCAGCGCCCCGGGGAGTTCGCCAAATACGTGCGCTCCGAGATCGAACGCTGGGCCAGGGTTTCCAAGGCGGCCAACATCAAGGTGGACAACTGACCTGATAGGCGCGGCCCAAACCCCGGTTTCCGAGGCGCGCGACGCGGTCGCTGGGTTGGTGCGCCGCGCGCGCGACGCCCAGCGCGAGTTCGCCCGCTGGCCGCAGGCGCGCGTCGACGAGGCCGCGCTTGCCTGCGGCTGGGCGATCATGAAGCCGCAGAACAACCGCGTGCTCGCCGAGATGGCGGTGCGCGACTCGGGCCTCGGCAACGTCGAGGACAAGATCCAGAAGAACCATCGCAAGACCCTGGGCCTGCTGCGCGACATCGCCGGCGTGAGGACGGTCGGCGTGCTCGCCGAGGTCCCGGAAAAGGGCATCACGGAAATCGCGCGGCCGGTCGGCGTGGTCGCCGCCATCACGCCCTCGACCAACCCCGGCGCGACGCCCGCCAACCAGATCATCAACGCCATCAAGTGCGGCAACGCGATCATCCTCGCGCCCTCGCCCAAGGGTTCCAGCACCGGCGAGAAGCTGCTCGAGTTCGTCCACGCCGAGCTTGCAAAGGTGGGCGCGCCCGCCGGCCTGGTACAGATCCTCCCCGCGCCGGTGACCAAGGCGGCGACGCTCGAGCTGATGCGCCAGGCAGACCTGGTCGCCGCCACCGGATCGCAGGCCAACATCCGCGCGGCGTACTCCAGCGGCAAGCCCGCGATCGGCGTCGGCATGGGCAACGTGGTCTCGATCGTGGACGCCAGCGCCGAGCTCGCCGACGCGGCGCGAAAGATCGCGCTCTCCAAGACCTTCGACAACGCCACCAGCTGCTCGTCCGAGAACTCGGTTGTGATCCTCGCGCCGGTCTACGACGCGATGCTGGCCGAGTTGGCGAAAGCGGGCGGCGTGATGCTGGGCGACACCGACAAGGCGCGGCTGCAGAAGCTGATGTTCCGCGACGACAAGCTCGCCCCGGCCGCGACGGCCCAGGCCGCGCCGCGCTTAGCGTCGCTGGCCGGCGTGGAGAACGCCGCGGCCAAGGCGGCGCGCTTCCTGATGGTGGAGGAATCGGGCGTCGGCCCCGCCTGTCCCTTCTCCGGCGAGAAGCTCTCGCCGGTGCTCGCGGTCTACCGCGCGGCGGGCTTCGACCAAGCCTTTGCGCTCACCCGCCGGATCTACGATTACCAGGGCCGCGGGCACTCGGTGTCGATCCACACCCGGGACGAGGCGCAGGTGCGCCGGCTCGGCCTCGAGATGGAGGTCGCCCGGGTGATCGTCAACCAGGCGCATTGCATTGCCACCGGCGGCAGCTTCGACAACGGGCTGCCGTTCTCGCTGTCGATGGGCTGCGGCACGTGGGGCGGCAACAGCTTCTCGGACAACATGCACTGGCGCCATTTCCTCAACATCACGCGCATCGCCCGCGTGATCCCCGAGCGCGTCCCGACCGAGTCCGAGATCTTCGGCAGCTACTTCGCCAAGCACGGCAGGGGCTGATGGCGCAGCAGACCCTGCGCGACGTGCTCGCCGGGCATGTTGCGCGCCAGCCTGACCGGCCCTTCCTGATCGCCCCCGAGAGCGGACGGATCCTGCTCTACCGCGAGATCGACCGCCAGTGGCGCATCCTGGCGCGCTTCCTGGCAGCCTCAGGCCTTGAGCGCGGCGACAAGGTGGCGCTGTACCTGCACAACGGCTACCAGGCCGCGCTGCTGTTCCTCGCCACCATGGTCGGCGGCTACGTGATCGCGCCGCTGAACCTGCTCTCGCAGCGCTCGCAGCTGGCTTACGTGCTCGATCACTGCGACTGCAAGGTGCTGTTCACGTCGCGCGAATACGAGAAGGCCCTGGGGGAGGCGCTCGCCGACGTAAAGCGCCGCATCCGGGTGATCGTCATCGACACCGACTCGCCGGCGCTCTTTCTGGATGAAGAACTGCCGGCGAAGCAGCTCGAGCCGGTCGCGCCGCAGGATCCGGCGCTCTTGATGTACACCTCGGGCACCACGGGGACGCCCAAGGGCGCACTGCTCACCCACGCCAACCTGGTGGCGGGCGGCCGCGCCGTGACGGACTGGCACGGCCTCGGGCCCGAAGACCGGTGCCTGTCGTCGCTGCCGATCTACCACATCAACGGCCAGGTGATCGCCACGGTGACGCCGTTCGTCTCCGGCGGCAGCCTGATCGCGCCGCGCCGCTTCAGCGTGTCGACCTGGTGGGACATGGTCGAGCGCCACGAGGCGACCTGGATCAACCTGGTGCCGACGATCATCGCCTACCTGCTGAACGCCGCCGAGCCCGGGCGCAAGTACGCCTTCCCGAAGGTGCGCTTCGGCCGCTCGGCCTCGGCGCCGCTGCCGCCCGAGCAGCACCGCGCCTTCGAGCAGACCTTCGGCGTGTCGGTGACCGAGTGCATGGGCATGACCGAGACCTCGTCGGTGGCATTCGCCAACCCGCAGGATCCGGCCAGGCGCAAGTACGGCAGCCTCGGGCTGCCTTGCGGCGTCGAGGCGCGCGTGGTGAACGGCGAGCTGCAATTGCGCGGGCCGAACATCATGACGGGCTACTACAAGGCCCCGGAACTGACCGCGAAGACGTTCGATGCCGAGGGCTGGCTGCTCACGGGCGACCTCGGCCATGCGGACGCGGACGGATTCTTCTACATCTCAGGCCGCTCCAAGGAGCTGATCATCAAGGGCGGCGAGAACATCGCGCCGCGCGAGATCGACGAGGCCCTGCTGAAGCATCCGGCGGTGCTGGAGGCCGCGGCGGTCGGCATCCCGGACAAGAACTACGGCCAGGACATCCTCGCCTGCGTGGTGCTGAAGCAGGGCGCGAGCCTGTCGGAGGCGGAACTGCGCCAGTTCTGCCTGGGGGAGCTCGGCCGCTACAAGACGCCCCGGGAGTTCCGCATCCTCGCCGAACTGCCCAAGGGGCCCTCGGGAAAGGTGCAACGGCTCAAGCTGGCCGGCGACGTTTGAGGCGGTTCTGGCGTGGGCAGAGCGGATCGTGGGCATCGCGCACGCGCCGATCACGCGGTCTGCCGGAGAGATTCCCTCCGTAGGCGCAGACAACCCCCACGCCGGCTTACCCCATGTGCCAACCGTGACTCACGACGATAGACTGGCCCGTGAGCGCTTTGGTTGGAAACGCGGCAAGGAAGAGCGCCACCTGGGCGACTTCGTTCACGGTGGTGAACTCGCCATCGACGGTCGTGCGCAACATGACGTCCTTGACGACCGATTCCTCAGAGATGTTCATCTCTTTCGCGAGTTGAGGAATCTGCCGCTCGATCAGCGGCGTGCGCACAAAGCCCGGGCAGATGAGGTTGGAGCGGATGCCGTGCGGCGCGCCCTCCTTCGCCACCACGCGGCACAGGCCTGCCAACCCGTGCTTGGCGGCGACGTAGGGGCCTTTCTGCACCGAGGCCTCGAGCGAATGCACCGAGCCCATGAGGATGATCGAGCCGCCGCGCTTCTGGCGGATCATGTGCCGCAGGCAGGCGCGCGTGGTCAGGAAACCGCCATCGAGATGGATCCCCAGCACCCGCTTCCAGTTGGCGAAAGACACCTCGGCGATGCTGTCGATGTGCTGCACGCCCGCGTTGCTCACAAGAATGTCGACGCCGCCCAGCTGGCGCACCGCCTCATCCACGCCCCGCTCCACTTGCCCCTCGTCGGTCACGTCCATGCGCAGGCTGATGGTGTTCTTCGTCCCGGTTCGGGGTTCATTCAAGTCCGCGATGCAGACCTTCGCCCCCGCCTCGGCGAAGACGCGGGCGATCTCGGCGCCGATGCCGCTCGCTGCGCCGGTGACGATGGCAGATTTCCCGTTGAGCGTCATGGGGGCTCCTGGGGGAGTAGGAACACGAACGGCGGCGCCATCGCGAGCCAGGTCTCAGGTGCGCAGAAATCCACCGTCGACGGCGATGGTCTCGCCGGTGATGAACGACGCGGCTTCCGAGGCGAGGAAAAGGGCCGCCCTTGCGATGTCCTCCGCCTCGGCAAGGCGGCCGAGCGGTATGCGCGCGAGCACCCGCTCGCGCAGCGCGGCGTCGAGCTGCGCGCTCACCATGTCGGTGGCGACCACCGCCGGCGCAATGGCGTTGACGCGGATGCCCTGCGCGCCGAGCTCGCGGCCCAGGCCGCGGGTGATGGCCACCACAGCCGCCTTGGTCGCGCCGTACCAGACGTTGCCGATCGCGCCGCCGCCCTTTTCGTGCGACACCGAGGCGATATTGATGATCGACGCGCCCCGCCGTCCCCGCATGGCGGGAACCGCCGCCTGCACGCAATTGAAGATGCCCGTGACGTTCACCGCAAGCAGGCGGTCCCAGGCCTCGCCGGTGGTCTGGTCGAAAGGTCCGGAGGCGAGAAGGCCGGCGTTATTCACCAGCACATCGATCGCACCGACTTTGTCCATGCATTTTCTTACCGATGCGCGATCCGTCACATCCATCGCCAGGCCGCCGCCCGCGATGTCGGCCCGGTGAACGACGAAGCCTTCCTTTTCGAAACCGGCAGCAATACCCGCGCCAAGCCCGCGAGCCGCGCCGGTGACGAGCACGACCCTGCCGTTCATGAGGAGAAGGTCATTTCGGTGCCCGCGAAGCGGATGCGCGCGTACTCGATGTCGCGCCGCTGCGCGAGCCAGCCCGCGAGCTCGGCGAGCGGCGTGGTGCGAAAGCTGTATTGCGGCGGCGGCTTGCTCAGGGGCGCGAGCAACTTGCGGTCGTAGAAGGCGGCGAGCAGCAGCTCCTCGTCGAGCGCGCCGGGGAGCTCGCGCCGCAGCCGCGGCAGCCAGGGCTCGAGGTTCTCCCCCGGTCGGTTGCTGACGAGGTCCTTTTCCTTCAAATCGATTCGATCGAGAAAATCGCCGGAAATCGGAGCGGCGAGCTTTCCATAGCAGCCGGCCGCGTACTTGCGGACCTCGTCCGGGATCGTCTTGTAGCGCTCGCCCTGCACCACGTTCAGCACTGCCTGCGTGACGATGTACTGCGCGAACGGGCTCACCGCGATCGGATAGCCGAGGTCCTTGCGCACGCGCGCCGCCTCCTCGAGAATCTCGGGCAGGCGGTGCTCGATTTTCATCGTCTGCAGCTGGTAGCGCAGGTTGGAGATCATGCCGCCGGGAATCTGGTGCTGGTAGAGCGCCGGATCGTATTTCGCCGGCACGCCGGCGGGCTTATCCTCGCGCACGCACAGCCAGCGGAAATAGTCCGCCACCCGCTTCAGCGCTTTCCGGTTCATGCCCGTCTTGAACCCCAATCGCTCGGCGCGCCCGGCGATCTCCTCTGTCGCCGGCAGCGACGCGCCGTTCGCAAGCGGCTCGCTCGCGGTGTAGCCGTGGGCGAAGCCGCTCTCGATCGCGACCTGATAGACCTCGGGCGCGAGCCCGGATTGGCAATGCGAGTGCAGCTGCACCGGGATCGGGCCTGCCGCCTGGACCACAGCCGAAAAGAGCGAGCGGCCGCGCTCCGGGGTCAAAAGGCCGGTCGGGTCCTTGATGCACAGGATGTCGGACTTCTGCTCGACGAGTTCTTTCGCGCGCGCGACGTAGTACGCGTCCGTGTGCACCGGCGAGAGCGTGTAGGTCAGCCAGCCGTTGATCTTCATCCCCGCCTCGCGGCCGGCCTTGATCGAAGATTCGAGGTTGCGGTTGTCGTTCAGCGCGTCGTAGACCGTGAACACCTTGATGCCGAGCTTCGCCAGCACCTTCGCGTTCAGCTCGACCACGTCGTCCGGGAAGAGCTCGAAGGTGTAGAGGCTCTGGCCTCGCGTCAAGGCGTCGGTTGGGGTGCGCAGCCGCTCGCACAGCAGCTTGACGCGCGCGAACGGATCCTCGTGCAGATAGCGCACGCAGACATCGAACACCGCGCCGCCGAGGATGTTGATCGTGTCGTAGCCGCAGCGATCGATCTCCTCGAGGATTGGCGTCATCATGGCCGTCGTCATCCGGGTGCCCCAGAGGCATTGGTGCGCGTCGCGCAGCGTTACATCCACGAAACCGAAGCGTTTCATCGCAATTCGATCAACTCGGGTCGATCAGCATGAGCGGCTGGCCGTGCTCGACCGACTGCGCGTTGCCGACCAGGACTTCCCTGACGACGCCGCTCAGGCCCGCCTCGACCTGGTTCATCAGCTTCATCACTTCGATGATGCCGACCACGGTGCCAGGCTCGACCTTGCTGCCCGCCTCGACGAACGGCGGCGCATCCGGCGCCGGCGCGCGGTAGAACGTGCCGACCATCGGGGCGTGCACCGCCGGCGCATCCGCGGGTGCTTCAGTTTTCGACAAAACCCTTTGTTCCGGCTCGCCTTTCGGTTCCACTGGCGCATGGCTACCCACTTGCGCTCCATTGGCCCGGCGCACGTTGACCTCGATGTCGCCGACCTTGAGGCGGAATTCGCCGAAGTGCGACGCGGTGCGGATCACCTCGGCGATCTTCAGCAGGTCCTGGTAGGACAGTTCGCGGCTCGCCATTGGCAGGATAATATTCGACCATGAGCCTACCCGTCATCATTACCGTCGCTATTACCGGCGCCGTGCCGAAGAAGAAGGACAATGCGGCGGTTCCGGTCGTCCCCGCCGAGCAGGTGGAGTCGACGCACGAGGCCTTCGAGGCCGGCGCTTCGCTCGTCCACATCCATGTGCGCAATCCGGACGAGTCGCCCGGCTCCGATCCCGAGCTCTACGGGCGCGTGCAGGAGGGAGTGCGCAAGCATTGCCCGGGCATGATCGTGCAGTTCTCCACCGGTGGCCGCGGGCGCGAGCAGTCCAGGCGCGGCGCAATGCTGTATCTGAAGCCCGATATGGCGTCGCTCGCCACCGGCTCGGTGAACTTCCCGACCAACATCTACGAGAACCCGCCCGACTTCGTCGAAGGTCTGGCCAAGGCCATGCTCGAGAACGACATCAAGCCCGAGGTCGAGGTGTTCGACCTGGCGATGCTCTACAACGCCGCCAATCTCGTCAAAAAGGGCCTGCTCAAGGATCCTCCGCATGTGCAGTTCGTGATGGGCATCCCGAATGCCATGCCTGCGCGGCGTTCCATTTTTGACTTTCTGCGTTCCGAACTCAAACAGGTGCTCCCGAACGCAACCTGGGTCGCCGCGGGGGTCGCGCGGCACCAATGGGAAGTGAACCAGTGGTGCATGGAGACCGGCGGTCACTGCCGCACCGGGCTCGAGGACAACCTCAGAATCACCCCCGACCGTCTCGCGGCGAGCAACGCGGAACTCGTCAAGCTCATCGTCGACAACTGCGCGAAATTCGACCGCCGGCCTGCGACGCCGAAGGAAGCGCGGCGGATACTGGGGCTGCGCGCGGCCTGATCGCCGGCGGTCAGGCCTGGCGCGACTGCGCCACCACCGGCGCGTTTCAGGCCGCGAGCGTGTCGGGTGCGGTGTAGTCGTAGCCGAGGTCGTCGGCGACCGCCTTGCAGGTGACCTTGCCGAGGGCGACGTTGAGGCCGTTGCGCAGATGCGCGTCGTCGGCCAGGGCCTTCCTCCAGCCCTTGTTGGCGATGGCGAGCGCGAAGGGCAGGGTGACGTTGTTCAGCGCGTAGGTCGAGGTGCGGGCGACACCGCCCGGCATGTTGGCCACGCAGTAATGGATGACGTTGTCGACCACATAGGTCGGCTCGGCATGGGTGGTGGCCTTGGAGGTCTCGGCGCAGCCGCCCTGGTCGATGGCGACGTCCACGAGAACCGCGCCGGGCTTCCAGTCCTTCAGCATGGCGCGGGTGACGAGCTTGGGCGCCGCGGCGCCGGGGATCAGCACCCCGCCGATGACCAGATCGGCGGTGGCGCATTCGTCTTCGACCGCGCCCTGGGTGGAGTAGATGGTCTTGAGCTGGGTGCCGAAGCGCGCGACCAGCTCTTCCATGCGCTCGGTGCTCTTCTCGAGGATGGTCACCTCAGCGCCCATGCCGAGCGCAATGGCAGCGGCATTGGTGCCGACCACGCCGCCGCCCAGGATCACCACCTTGGCGGGGGCCACACCCGGAACGCCGCCGAGCAGCACGCCGCGGCCGCCCTGGGCCTTCTCCAGGCAATGGGCGCCGGACTGGACCGACATGCGGCCGGCGACCTGCGACATCGGGGCCAGCAGCGGCAGGCCGCCGCGCGGCGAGGTCACGGTCTCGTAGGCGATGCAGACGGCGCCGGAGTTGACCAGATCGCGGGTCTGCTCCGGATCGGGCGCGAGATGCAGATAGGTGTAGAGGGTCTGGCCTTGGCGCAGCATGGCGCGCTCGGCCGCCTGCGGCTCCTTGACCTTCACCAGCAGGTCGGCCTTGGCGAAGATCTCGGCGGCGGACGGGATGATCGTGGCGCCGGCCGCGGCATAGTCGGCGTCGGTCGCGCCGATCCCGGCGCCGGCATTGGCCTGCACCCAGACCTTGTGGCCCTGGCGCACGGCTTCGCGCACCGACAAGGGCGTCATGCCGACGCGGTATTCGTGATTCTTGATTTCCTCCGGTACGCCGATGAGCATGTTTCAGTCCTCCAAGAGCTAGTCTAGCGGGGTGCCAGGTCCGCCTGGGTGGTGAAGGAGTCGGCGTAGAACTCGTCCTCCGGCAGCCGGCACTGCCCTAGGAAGTCCTTCTTTGCCGAATCCACCATGACCGGCACGCCGCAGGCGTAGACCTGGTGTGCGGAAAGATCCGGGAAATCCTGCATCACCGCGCGGTGGACGAAGCCGGTGCGCCCGGTCCAGTGGTCCTCGGACAGCGCGTCCGAAATCACCGGGACGTACTTCAAGTGCCCCTGCGCCGCCCAGCCTTCGGCGAGCGCGTTCAGGTACAGGTCCTTGGGCCGCCGCCCGCCCCAGTACAGCGTCATCGGCCGCGCGATGCCCTTGTGGATCATGTGCTCGATCACCGCCTTGATGGGCGCGAAGCCGGTGCCGGAGGCGACGAACACGATGGGCCGGTCGGAATCCTCGCGCAGGAAGAAGGTGCCCAGCGGGCCCTCGAAGCGCAGGATGTCGCGTTCCTTCATCTTGCCGAAGACATGGTCGGTGAACTGGCCGCCGGCGACGTGGCGCACGTGCAGTTGCAGCAGTTCGGCGTCGTGCGGCGCGTTGGCCATGGAGAAGCTGCGCCGCGCGCCCTCCTTCAGCAGGAACTCGATGTACTGCCCGGCAAGGAACGCGAGCTTCTCGTTCGCGGGCAGCTTCAGGTGCAGGGCCATCACGTCATCGGCGAGCCGTTCCATCTTCTGCACCCGGCAGGGCAGCGTCTTCACCTGGATGTCCTTGGCTGCGCCGACGGTGCGTGCCTCGATCACCAGGTCCGACAGCGGCCTGGCCTGGCAAAAGAGCGCCTTGCCCTGCGCCCTCTCCTGGTCGGTGAGCGCTTTCTTCTGGTAAGTGCCGTAGTCCACGCTGCCGGACAGGATCTTGCCCTTGCAGCTGCCGCAGGCGCCGTTCTTGCAGCCATAGGGCAGCACGATGCCCTGGCCCAGCGCGGCGGCGAGCACGGCCTCGCCGTCCTCCACCTGGAAGGCGAGACCTGCGGGCTGGACCGTGACGGTGTGCATACAATGTCCGCTGCGAAAATGGCTACGGTGAAAAAGCGCCTGCTGATGGCCGGTTTTGGCGACGTCGCGCGCCGTGCCTTGCCGCGCCTGCAACCGGCGTTCGAGTGCCGGCACGGGTCGCGCGCCACGGGCTTCGACCTGGACCGGCCCGAAACCCTCGCCGGGCTCGAAGCCGACGCGGTGCTCCATTGCGCGCCGCCCCCGCCAACCGGGGAAACCGACCCGCGCACCGCGCACCTGCTCGCGGCGCTGGAAAAGGCCCGCATTCTACCCAGCCGGATGGTCTACGTCAGCACCAGCGGGGTCTATGGCGATTGCGCCGGCGCCGTCGTGGACGAGTCGCGAGCGGTGAACCCGCAAACGCCGCGCGCCATCCGGCGCGCCGATGCGGAGCGCCAGCTTGCGCTATGGTGCACCGCGCGGGGCATTGCCCTGGTGGTGCTGCGCGCGCCGGGCATCTACGCCGCCGACCGGCTGCCGGTGGACCGCGTGCGCGCCGGCACGCCGGTGCTGCGGGACGAGGACGACGTGTTCACCAGCCACATCCATGCCGAGGACCTCGCCGCGGCCTGCGCGCGCGCGCTGCAACCCGATGCCCCGGGCGGGATCTACAATGCGAGCGACGAGAGCCGCCTGAAGATGGCCCAATGGATGGACCTGGTCGCCGACCACGCCGGCCTGCCGCGACCGCCGCGAGTCGCGCGCGCCGAGGCGGGCGCGCGAATTCCCCCGGCGCTGCTGTCTTTCATGGGCGAATCGCGCCGGCTGGACAACACGCGCCTGAAGCGCGTGCTCGGCCTGCGGCTCGCCTATCCGACGGTGCGCGAAGGATTGAAGCATGCCCGCATTGCTGGTGCTGACCAACCTGCCTGACCGCGCCGCGGCCGAGCGCCTTGCGCAAACGCTGGTGGAGCAGCGCCTCGCGGCCTGCGTCAATCTGCTCGCGCCCTGCCGCTCGGTGTACCGCTGGAGCGGTGAACTGCAGCGCGACGAGGAGCACCCGTTGCTGGCGAAGACCACCACGGAGCGCTACCCGGGGCTGCAAGCCGCGATCCGCGCCGCCCATCCCTACGAACTCCCGGAGATCATCGCGGTCCCAATCGAGTGCGGTCTGCCCGAATACCTGGAATGGATCGGGTCCGAGACCGGCTCATCCACGCCCCCATGATCCGCCTCCTTCTCCTGCTCCTCGCGCTTGCCGCCGGATCCGCGCAGGCGGGGAACCCGGTGGACCTGCTCGAGCCCGAAAAGGCGTTCCGCATCTCGGCGCGGGCACTGGATGAGCGCACCGCGGAGGTGAGTTTCGTCATCGCCGAGGGCTACTACATGTACCGCGACAAGTTCCGCTTCGCGGCCCAGCCCGGGGCGAAGCTGGGTGCCGCGGAACTCCCGCCAGGCGAGCGCAAGAAGGACGAGTTCTTTGGCGAGGTGGAGACCTACCGCAAGCGCCTCGCCATCCGCATTCCGGTGCTGAGCACCGACGGCACGCTGCGGCTCACCGTGACCTCGCAGGGCTGCGCCGACGTTGGGGTGTGCTACGTGCCCATGGATTCGCAGGTGTCGTTGCGCTTGGCCGCGCTCGCCGGCGGGACGGGGGCGTCGGACCGCGGCCCGCTCAGCAGCCTGGTCGAGCTCGCCGGCCGCGCCAGCGACCTCGAGATGGCGCAGCTGTTCGAGTCCGGCAGCCTGGCGCTGGTGCTGGCGAGCTTCCTCGGCCTGGGGCTGCTGCTCGCGTTCACCCCCTGCGTGCTGCCGATGATTCCGATCCTGTCGGGGATCATCGCCGGCGAGGGCGCGCGCATCGGCAAGCGGCGCGCGTTCCTGCTGTCGCTCGCCTACGTGCTCGGCATGGCGGTGGCCTACGCCGTCGCCGGTGCCGCCGCCGGCTGGTCGGGCACCTACATCGCCGCGGCGCTGCAGAACGCCTGGGTGCTGCTCGCCTTCGCGC
>Ga0194128_10002016_pt1 | contig 33836 bp, 54 predicted proteins | sample TA2KigCa65mmetaG_FD_148650 | JGI IMG/M metagenome (GOLD analysis project Ga0194128, IMG submission 148650) | Freshwater microbial communities from Lake Tanganyika, Tanzania - TA2015037 Kigoma Deep Cast 65m | ecosystem: Environmental > Aquatic > Freshwater > Lake | place: Tanzania: Lake...
ACGGGCCCGTGGTGGCGGCGAAACCGAGCGATGTGAGCGTGTCGGCGTCCTTCTCGCCCTCCACGACGTACACGGGCTCGCCGTCGCCCACCGCCTTCAGCACGGCGGGCAGGTTGTAGAGGACCTTCCGCACGCCGTCCAGCGAGTAGACGTAGTCGCCTGGGACGTCGGGGTCCGGGCGCCTCTGCAGGAACGTCTTCTTGCCGTCCTCGGTGACGTAGCGGAGCTTCTCGTAGACGAACTCGCCGTTCTCGTCGTAGTACTTGTAGATCTTGACGAGCTTCTTGCTCTTGGGCTTTCTCGGTTTCCTCTCACGGGTGAAGTCGTTGCTCTTGGTGTCGGCGAACAGCTCCGCCGGGCGCATCCCCATGGCGGAGCAGATCTGCTCGAAGCTGCACCCGTTGCCGCGGTGGCAGTAGACGCCGATGTTCCCGTTCTCGTCCCTGACCGACAGGGACGGGTTCCTGTCGTCATTCCGGCACGGGCACCTCGCCATCCATCGGTCGGGACCGTTCGGCCTGACCCCGTCCAGCCTGGACAGGAACCGATGGGCGGTCTCTGACGTCATCCGCGCGTCATTCGTAGTCCGTGCGGGGGATGGATATCTTGAGTTTGGCCCTGATCATCTTGCGGGCGTACTCGGTCATCCCACCCCAAATCCCGAACTGCTCCCACTCGAGCCCGTGCACGAGGCACTCAAGCTGCACGGGGCACCGATGGCATATCTTCATGGCCTCCGAGCCCAACGATCCGCCACGCCTGGTGTGGAACTTGAGCGTGTACCATAACTCAGTCGGATGCCCGACGCACGCACCGCCCTTGGGCGGTCTCGGCATCACGCCCCCCGCGCCCCCGCTCACCATCCCGGTCGCCAGCGGTCTTTTGCCTAGAGTTCCTTTGCTTACGGGCATCGTCCCCATCCCTTCTGTTCGCAAGGATGGTATCGCCTACACCAAACGCAAGTCAATCCTCTTCCAAGCCTCGTAGACGAGTTTACGGATCCTGTTCTTCGTTTTGTCCACGGGTAACTTGAATGCCTCGTCAACGATGTCCCCCCTCCTGCGCAGGCAGGCGTAGGTGACCTCGAGGATCATGTCGTCCCAGGCGTCGGTGTTCCTCGCCATCAGCCATGTCCTCGGGTCGTAGACGCCGTGCTTGGCGAAGGCATGGTCCTCGATGTCCGCCTTGGTGGCGACGATCTCCATGTGCCACCCGACGGTCCGCTCTATCGCGAACACGAGGTCCATCACTCCGCTCTCGCCACGGGCTTCCTTGATCGTCCTGACGGCGTTGACGAAGCGCTCCTCGGCGATCAGCGCGCAATGGGCGTCTATCTCGTCGAGCCTGTCCTTGAGTTGCTCGTCGTTCTCGTTCTCGGCGATCTCCCTCATTATCTCGTAGTCCTCGAAGAAATCAGGCATGTCGTCCTCCCCGAGACCATCCGGCCAGTCCTCGTTTTCCATCACGAACCTAGCAGAACCCTCTGCACGGAGAGCTTCTTCTTCGTCGTCATCGAGCTCTCGTCCATGCTCGCTATCGCCAGCTCCTCGGTGCTCGTGTGGCGGTAGTGGTCAAGGTACTCGCAGGCGGCGTTGTAGACCGACCAGGCGTTGTGCCCGAAGCGACCCGAGTTCCTGTCCGACACGTACACCTTCCCGATCAGGTTCCACACCGACTCCCTGAACTCCCGCTCCCTTTGCGACTCGTTCTTCTTCCTGGGTTGCACGATGTTGAGTATCCTCTCGTTGATCATCCTCGAGGTGTTGGACACGGACGCCAGGGACTCCACGGAGCGCCTCACCTCGTCCCCCCACTTCACGGATATCCCCAGGACCTCACGGGCGTCCTGGATGATGGAGTCCACGTTGCGGGTGTGCCTCGCCGTGAAGACCCTCCTCGCCTTCCGCTCCCCGAGGATTATCGTGTTGTTGCACACGGCCCTCACCTCGGTGTTGGCGTAGCGGATCGGCCAGACGCCGTCGTGGCCCGCCGAAATGACCAGGTACCGGGCGAGGGAGTCGTTGACGCCCGAGCACGCGACGCTGAGCGACCCGAGGTCTATCGTCGCGAAGAAACGGGCGCCCCCCTTGAGGACGCCACAGGTGTCGATCACCGCCCGGCCGCGCGACGCATTGACGACGGCCAACGCCCGCTCGAGCACCTCCTTGTTCTGCCGAACCTCGTACCTCGTGCCCACGGTGGCGAGGGGATCGAAGCTCCCGTCGTTGTTCTGCCTCATGGTGGCCCTGCCGTCCGGGATGATGATCGCCGAACCGTCGGAGTTCCTGACCAGCCTGCCCGAGTCGTCAACGGCGGCGACCTTCGTCAGGACCACGTCGTAATCGGCCTGCGAGGCGACGAGCATCTGCTCAAGGGTGCCCATGCTCCTCACGGGCGTGCCGAGACGGTGCCACGGGATCTGCCGGTCGTTGTAGGCGAACCGGGTCCAGCCCGTCTTCGTCCTCTCCAAACCGTGAGCCATTTTGTTCACCTCCCTGGCGCAATTATCTCACAAAAGCAAGACTAATAAATTTGCGGCTAATCACGGGAAAGCGATAGGCATTGCAAATCGCCACGGGTGACCGTATCGTTGGACCATGCCGAACAACGAAGAATCAGACCTCCTCGCCGAACAGGCGAGCGCATACCGCAATGTGATGATGTCCATGAAGAAGCTCGCCGTGCTCGCGGAGAAGGGGCCGGTGGACATCCCGTCGATCCTCGTCATTCGCTTCGGAACCAGCACGGGCACCGACGCCTACAAGCTCGCGAAGTCGTACGAGGCGAAGTCGCACGAGGGGAACAGCAACATTTTCTACGAGGAGAACGGGGCCACCCCCTACCTCCTCCACGAGGAGGACGGGGTCGCGCTCTGCGAGGCGATGATAGACCTGAACGAGTACGTGGGCAGGGGCTCGTACCCCGGCAAACACATCTACGAGGCCCTCACGCACTTCCACGAGGCCTACAAAAACGTTTCGCCCTGGACCGTCGCCCTCGTGGCCGACGGGATCGCCTGCCACGCCGCCGAGGACCCCGAGTGGCTGAAGTTCATCGAGGCCCCGGAGAATGCCGACAGGGGCTTCCACGAGCTCTTCTGCGACGAGCCCGAAGCCCAGAAATGGCTCGGCGAATGCATAAGCGTCTTCCTCATGTCGATCACGGGCGAGATGGTCTCAGCGAGCGTCAACTACTCCTACGGGGACAAAACTTTCCCCCCCGAGCCGATCTTCCAGCCGTCCACGGTGCGGCAGGAGGGCAGCGTTTTCGACAAGGACAGGGATTGGCTCCAGGGGCAGCGGGTCATCATCCAGATGGTCCTCTTCTTCGCCCACCTGGAGGCCGAGGAGGCCAAATCCTTCTCCGATCTGGGCGACCTGACCCAGGGCCGTGACTAATGTCACTTCAGAGAAAGTCCCTGTTAGGGGTTGCAATCCCCGTGGGTTGCCCATAGAGTCTCAGGCAAGCAAATGCAAACGACAAATAACATATAGCGAAATAGCAATCAACTACTAAAGAAAAGAGATACGACATGAAGACCAAGCCAACCGCCGAGGACATCGAAGTCAGCGTGCAGACGATCACCCCGGAGGACGCCAAGGTGCTGTTGCAGACGAACGTCAACAACCGCAACCTGAGCCGACGCCGAATCGGGATGTACGCCAACGACATCAAGCGCGGCATGTGGAAGCTCACGGGTGACAGCATCAAGCTCGCCAAGAACCCCAAGACGGGCGAGGTTCGCCTGATCGACGGGCAGCACCGCCTGCTCGCCATCATCGAGGCCAACCTCCCGGTCCAGACCGTGGTCGCCACGGGTCTCGAGGAGGACGCCTTCTCGGTGATCGACCGAGGCAAGACGAGGACCTACAACGACGTGCTCAACATGAGCAAGGTCAAGAACGCCAACACGGTCTCGTCCGTCGTCCGACCCGTCATCGTGCTCGAGGCGGGCCTGAACCCCTACGGGGCGGGCATCGACCTCGTCACGCCAGAGGACGTCGTGCGGTACGCCATGGAAAACGAGGAGATGGTCCAGTGGGCCGTGAACCGCTCGTTCAAGATGCGCGAACACCTGTCGGGATCGGGCACGGCGTGGGCGATGTTCGTGTACCTGCTCGCCAGGAAGCACGGGATCAAGTGCGCCGAGGCCTTCAGCAACAGCCTGCTCATGGGCGTCGGCTACGGGATCGGGGACGCACGGGCCGCCCTGCGCAACTGGGTGCTCCGCAACTACGGGAAGTACAAGGGCACGTCGCGCGGCGCGTACGACCAGTGCGCCATGATGATCAAGACCTACAACTACACCGTGACGAACCAGAAGGTCGCCCAGCTCCGCATGACCGACATCGGAGGCGACAACTGGCCGGAGTTCAACGCAAAGAAGTTCTCCGAATAACGGCGATTCCCGATGGAGCGTGCCGTGACCAGCAGGGACGCCCACGACACCGGGGAGCACGAGAGGGAGAGGAAGCTGATACGGCGGGTGCTGGAGAACCACGAGCGTGGTTTCATCCTGGACGCCGATCTCATCGCCGAATTGCGCGAAGCGGTACGCAGGCACAGCGAGCAGGACGCGCGATGAAGCGCAGTACCATATACAGCAAGATGGTCCGCCACGGGCTCGCGCTGCAGTTCCTCCTCACGCTGTCCCTCCTCGTGATGCTCGTCGCCTTCGCCGTGCACTTCAACTGAAACGTGCCGTGACCAGCAGGGACACCCACGACATCGAGGAGTACGAGAGAGAGAGGAAGCTGACCGACATGAACGAGACCCAACAAAAGATAGAGGCCCTCAGGAGGAAGCTCCCCCGCAGCGAGCAGTACATACAGGTGGACGAGGGTTGGTACCAGCTGGTCATCGATTGCGACGCCGAACTGGCCGCGCTCAACGACAAGTACCAGCCGTTGCAAATCAAGGAGAAGTTCGGCGGCCTCCGCTACTACTTCACCCCGTCGGCCGATACCACGGCCGAGCAGCGGGACGCGATGTACGGGGTGGTCGCCAAGTACGAGGCGATCGCAACCAAGACGTGCGAGGCGACCGGCAAGCCGGGCGTGCTCATGAAATCGATTGGCGGCTGGCTCAAGACGCTCGACCCCGAGTACGCGGAGAACACGAAGCACTACGCAAAATACTCGGTAGTCGAAATCATCCGCCACGAGACGTCACTCGGTGACCGCGAGAAGCCGGCGTAGACCGATGGCCACGCGAAACGCCACGGGTGATTTCCAGCACAGGAACCGCCTCGAGCGAAAACTGGATCAATACAACCACACGATGGAGCTCGTCAGGACGATCATCCCCGTGATCGTGCTCGGTTTGCAAATTTTGATATTGATACATCTGAGCAAGTGAGCCGCCGACCGTTCAGGTCGGGCCACTAACCGTGCGAAGCCCGGCAATGTTCTAAAATCTACGCATGGGAAAGCGTAAGCGCAAATTCACATACGCATTCAGCAAGATGCAACTCCAGATCACGATAGAGGCCTTGCTCATGGCGCGCAGCAACGGGGCGCACTGCGAGGTGCTGCTCATCGAGGAATCCGGCGTAGAGCACAAGTTCGACGGCATTTCGGACGACGGGGGGATCGACAACCTCGTGGACTCGCTCGAGGCGAGCCACACGGGCTACGAGATCAAGCTAAGCCCCACGGGCAGGCTGTACACCCGTTCCGAGGACAAGTCAATCGAGACCACGATCAACGCGCTCAATTACTCGCTCGGCCAGCTCGAGGAGGCCGAGACGGAGGAGATGGACAAACTGGCGGCCGAGGCGGCGCCGCAGGTGATCGCGGATATCTACAAGTTCCTCAGCGACGAACCAACGCACGGCTGAGGGGTTGCGAGGGATCTTTACACCTCCGGCAGTTTCCGACAAGAAAACATGCAATTAGTGAGATGTCCTGCCCCGGGATGCGGCCTACAGACCGAAGTCCTCGGTCGGGCCTGTCTGGAATCCACCGACGGCCCCATCGAACACCTGGAAACCTGCTGTCCGCAAGGACACCAATTCTTCTTCCCGGTCTTTATGCTCGACCGTAAACCCTATTCGGGTACGATAACCGATCCAACGGAGACCGAAAATCCCTGAAACTGCCGTCGCAATTGACCAAGAGAGGAGTGGTTTGTGACCAAATTCCATATTGCTGGAACTGGCTCTCGCGAGTTGGTTCTAGACGAAGATAAGCGTCGTGAAGTTCGTGATTATCTTGCGAACCTCTTGACTAACGCAAAAGCCGAGCACGGTGACAATCTGGTCGTTATCAGCGGAATGGCGGAAGGCTTTGATGAAGCACTCGCGCGTGCCGCGATCATGGCCGGTGTGCCGTTCATTGCGGCGATCCCCAATACTGGCTACATTAAGTATTACTGGGGTAGGACCAGCATGCTCAAGCGTGACAGAATGGCTGAAGCAGAAGAAATTCTGTCAAAAGCAAGCGAAATCGTCCATGTCTGCGATGGCATATATGCGCCCGATGGTCGTCACGCCAACTTCCATCGCAATGAGTGGATGGTTGACCACGCAGATATCGTCTGGGTCTACAACCCGACTACTCGTGGTACTGCTCAATGCTATGCCTACTGTAAGAAGATGGGCAAGCGTACGATCATCATCGACTAATTACCCGGGCCCCCCTTCCCGCGTCAAGCTCGGGGTGACCTGCCCGACAACTCGGCATGCCAAGGCGCCATATCCTTGATGGCTTCCAGCCTTTGCATCATTTCGGCAAGGTCTTCTTGGATCAAAGTAACCTCCCAAAACACAAACGCATCCACGGGCGCGGCATCGGGCCCGAACGCCTCGTCATAATATGCGACGAAATGATCCTTGATGGCAAGCAAGAGGTTCTTCAATTCAAGCATCTGCGCCTCGTCCAGGCGTTCTATGTTGGCGTATTTGATTTCTTTGTCCGGACTTTCATCTTCCCAGTACCATCCGTTTGTGATCTCCGGGTCGTACACGCGCTCCTGCGGGTTTTCTGGGTCGTATGCGTTCGGCTCGGTCATTGCCTGAGCCTCGCCATGCATTCCGCCTTCATGATGTTCAGATCAAGGTCGTTGGAGACCATCCCGTACCGCTTGCCGCAGTTGTCGTGCCCGGCGGCGAACTGCCAAATGTCCCAATCCTCCCAACCCGTCAGCGGCTTGGGTTGCTCGAAAGACAGCGCCCAGGCGGCCCAGTCGGCGGGCTTCATCGGCACGCCGTTCGCCTCGAACGCCTCGGGCGAGTACTGGACGTACTTCGCCACCCACAGCGGGCAGTTGCCGTGCTTGCGCGACTGGACCCTCGAATTCCAGAACCAGTCGCCGCTGTATATCGCCGGGGGCTTCCCCAGTTCCGTGGTGGCGCGGGCGACGATGTGGTTAACCGCTTGCTTGACCAGTTTTGGGGGCAGGTCGCCGTGGTGGGGGCAGTGGGATTCGATGTCTATTTGCGGGACGAGATTCGCCCCGTACGTGCGGTGCGCCTCGAGAAGCATGGATATCTGTTTCTCGGCGTCGAGTTCCGGTTTCACGTAGACGTAGTAGCCGAACGGTATCTCGTTGTTCTTCGCGCGCTTTGAGTTGTATTCGAGCAGGGCGTCCTGCTTCGTGCCGACGTTGCTCCTGATGTAGGCGAAATCGAATCCGAACGAGGCGACCTTCTTCCAGTTTATTGTCCCCTGATACTCGGACACGTCTATGCCAGTGAGATATTTCTGATTCTTATTCATTTTGTTGTTTTTTCATTTTGTTGTTTTTTTTCTAAAGAATTAGAAATATGATTATTGCGCCCCGTAGAAATCATTATTCCAGCAAGAGTTCCAGTGATAAAGGTCGCGACGCTTGAAAGTACACCGAAGAACATTTTGTCGTTCTCCGCCTGCGCGCCTATCGGTTGGGCTACGAAGACCAGCGCGTAGAGCACGCCTACGGTGGTAACGAGGAGCACGGCCCCCAGAATGCATCCCACCACGAATTTCAGTCGCGCGTCGAGTTCGTCAGTCGTGAGACGCGGGCGATTGCGTAGCCTACTCATCATCTTTCTTTTGCATTCCTTTGGCGCCGAAGTAACCGCCGATCTTTCATGGTGTTGTTTCCTCCGTCGGGTCAAAGCCCAATAGTGTTTTCGTGCAGTTGCCGTCTACTTCGCAGATCGGTGGTTCGCATTCTTTTTTCCCCCAGTTTGCGGGGTCTTGACACGAGTAGCGATAACTTCCATCGTATCCACATCCAGACAAAAGCAAAATAGCCACCGCCACTAGCGCCTTTTTCATTCTGCATCAGGAGCTTTCTTTGCCTTCTTGTCTACTTTATTAAAGACTTCATTGATTTCTTTTGCGCTGAGTTTACCATCATCTAGGAATGCACGTGACAAACCTTCAATAACTGTAGCTACACCCGCAATGCCAGCCATAAATACAGCCTTCCAGATTGGCACTCCAGCTATCGTACCTGCACCAACCACACCCAAACCTGATGCGGCAAAAGTTGCAACCATTCTAAGTAATATATTCTTCAATTGTTCCATTTTAAAATATCTCCCACAAGATATAGTAATAGTTATTCGTCTTCAATATCCTCTTCCTCATCCATACCGACATCAACGAGTCCGTCCGGTATGGCCGCTAAGCGACAGCGTCCGCCTGGTTCTATTTTTTGTTTAATAATTCTGCATACCGATTCTGATTCGTGCAGCACGCAGTTCTCGCAGCGTACGCCTATTTCATAGTCTTCGTTTTCCGCTTCGGAAACATATCCAACCCATATTCCGTTGTTGTCCATGTCGGAAAGTTTTCCGTATTTTTGAGCTATTGATAGTAGGCTGTTGGCAAACTCTCTTTCTGCAGCCGACATTCTGACCCTATCCATGTCAGAAACGTTGTAGCGGGACATGGATTTTGGATTAAGCTTCTTAGTGGCTTCGCTAATATTTTTAATTAAGCTCTTTTGATAACCCAGTTCAGATAGCCAATGGTTAGTCACAATTTAAATCTCCTGTTAATAAAATAATAGTACTACATTTTTTGCAATATATCAAGTGCGATTAACCATCTCCACTTAAGCGCTTTCTAAGCTCTTGACCCTCGTCTGGCGAAGCCACTCCCTGTTTTGGTTGCGTAAATTTAGTCCTTGCTTTACCCAAACCAAACCCCGCAGTGCTCAAAAGGGCTGCGGCAGCCAACGTTCTTAAATTTTTTGAATTCTTAAAGCCTTTGGCCACACCTGCGGACAAGGCCTTTAAATCTGACCCTATCACCTTAACAGCTTTAGTTGGCGCCATTCTGGTAATGTCTCCTGCCGCATCGTCGGCCAGGGCTCTGGCCGCAGCGGGAGTTGTGGTAGAAGTTCTGCCGCCTGCATCAACAACTCTGGTCGCTGCGGCAGCGCCTTTTGCAGTGGGTGTTGGTGCTGGTCCGGGAGTTGTTGAGGCTGTTGCGACTGGTCTACCAGCTGCTGTATCGGCTGCAGCTTTTTCGGCATCTATCTTTTTGTTGTCAATTTCTATCAAAGAATCCGCTAAATCTTTTATTGCCTCATCTTTTTTCTTTTCTATTAAACCTTCTATTTTTTTTGTTGGATCTAATTTTTCTTCTACTTTTTCTTTGACTTTGTCTGCAACTTTTTCATCGATATCTTTTTCTTCTTCACCTTCTTTTTTCTCAGAGGTTGCTCCTTTTACTGCCGCGTCAATCACCGCGTCTTTTATTCCTTCGCCACTCGTAGCCAAGGTCTCACTCAGCATTTTTTCTACATCTTTGCTCTTGACTCTTGGTGGTATGTCCTTTTTAACTTTTTCACCTTTTGATTCAACAGTTTCACCAACTTTTATTACCGGTCTTTTGTCTCCTGTTTTTACTGCATCAGCAACAGTCTTTGTTTCCTTATCGTCAACGTCAGAAGAACCTATTGGTTTTTTGGGTTCTTCGGTTTTTTTGGGAGATGGTTTTGGTTGAGGTCCTCTATGTTGTGGATGTCTTCCCGCTATTTCTTCTGGACTGTGATGACCAAGCTGTGGAGCGCTTTTTGCTTTTGCTATTTCATCATCAAACCTTTTTGCCGCTTCTTCGCCATGAGTTTTTGATATGTATTCACGATTTTCTTTTATTGCTTTTTCTCTAATTGGATCAAAAGCTTCGCCAAATTCCCCAAAATCTGCTGCTCCGCAGAATTGTACCACTACCAACCACATCTGCTGTGGTCCTAGCTTGTTTGACTGCGTCATCGCCAAAAAGTTGTTGATATTTACCGTCCTCTCCAAGGCCAGCATCACCGTAGTATCCAGAAAACGGGGTAGAATAGCGATCTTTTCCGGTAAGATTATAATATAATGTGCCAGTAAAAGTAGATTTCCTAGTGCTAACGTCAGATGCCGAGCCCTTAACAGCATCTTTAAACTTATCAGACTTTGTTTCTTCCAACATTTTTTTTCCAAGTTCAGTGTCAGGAAGCACTCCGTAAGAGAAAGATTCTGCTCTTGCTTCCTCCAATGCTTTAGCTCTCATTAGATCAGTAGTTGCTGTATCAATTTCGCCTTTTAGTTTGTTAAGCCCGGCGACGTCGCCGCTATCTTTTGCCTGTTTTGCCCTGTAGATATTATATAATGTATCTAATCTACCCCTGATTCCTTCGCTCTCTCTGCTTCCTAGACCAGCTTTTTCTGAAACACCATGACCAATTTCATGTAAAGCAACCTTTAAAAGTTCTCTATTTATTAGATCTATTGATTCGGCATCTGATGAAACACCAAATCTACTTTTCATAATCTCCGTGCTTAACATTCCTGGAGAAATTACTAGAGCACTTTCTGGCAGTTCTGTTGTACCACTAGGGTTCGGAGAAAAAATTCCCCTATCAATTATATGTTTTGTAAACTCTTGTACACCACTGGGGGTCAGATTCACGTTTGGGGTAGTTGACACCATTCCAGCAGCCCTTGCATCGACCCTCAAAATTGGACTGATGGCTCTTTTCAGCTCACTATCAGGTAAGTCTGAAACCTCATCAGTAAACATAATGGTTTTGTCAATTACGTCGCCGTACTTTAACAGTAGCAGAAGATTTTCCACCGCTTAAACGAGAATTAAAAGAAAAGCTTAATTCACCAATTGAGCCTAAGCTACTGTCAAGAGTCTCATTGAGGGAGTTTAGAGCTTCTACATTTATATGTTTTAAAGACTGTTCAGTAGCTTTAACAGGACCGGAAAGTTTAATGGGACCAGGGCTAGTTCCCAATAATTCATCTGGCGTTGGTATTGATTTCACTGGCTGGATTCCAGGATAAGGAGACTGATATCCTGGTTTGCCAACTAATAGTTCATGAACTTCTGGATAATTTTTTTTAAGTAAAATCAGATCCTCTGCCAACTCTTCTGCCGTTACCCTCAAACCAAATGATTTAGTAGTTTGAGTGTGAGCGCCTGTAGATGTCCAGCTGTCTTTTATGTAATGATTTATTTTACCAATCTTTTGTGCTGCATCTGATGCAAAAGCTTCATTTGGAGCCGTTGTTGATTTGTCAAAAAGTGGAAGTCCTGTTTTGGGATCAAATTTGGAATATCCCGTGGTAAAACGACTAGATATCCTTGGAGTGACTTTTGTGTTAGCCTCTAGTTGAAAATCGGGTCCAATTTCCGCTAAAAGATTTTTTTTTGAATGAAATTCCTCTAGAGCACTTATCAATTCATCTCTTGCTTCAAGGGACTGAGGATATGCCGTATAGTATTTTCCCCCGCGCTCGCCTCCGCCAGGGAGTCCAACTCTTTTAAATTTATGACCAGTGCCACGAAGAAATTCATCTATGGCTGCCAGGGTATTATCGCTTTCATTTATTGGATCAAAATGTATTTTATGTCCAATGTTGAGACTAATTGGGCTGGACGGCGGCTTTGTCGTATCCATATTATTTAACTATTCCAGCGATCATAATCCACCTCTTATTTCAATAGTAACATTTATTGGAGCGGGCAGAGGGAATCGAACCCTCACGATCAGGTCGGAAACATGATAGTCTACCATTAACTTATACCCGCGTAGGGTACTATTATATCAGGATGATACTTAAAATATTTTTCGGGCAGTTGTTTCAAATGCTAAAAAATTGGAGGACATATCTTAGGCTTTTTAAGTCTAGGAGTCCGTTTTAGTCCGAAAAAAGGTATTCCCCAGATTGATTTGCGGTAGGTTGACCTTTAATTTTGGAATCAACAATATCTTTTACCATCTCAATTGTTTTATTTAAATTAATATTACCAAAGTTTAAAGACAAATGAAGATCCCAGACTGCGTCAGTTACTCTTCTAGCCAAAGATTGAGCTACCTCAGTTTTAATACCATCAATTTTCATACAATCGTATACTAAACGATATGTTTCAGTGTATGATATTTGTGACATTTCAATCCTTTCTTGGGCGTAGGGGTTTTTCAACCCCCACACCGCAGAGCATCTGACTTCGTCTGTATAGTATACCAAAAAAATGGTAAAAAACTCAGTAGGGGAAAAAGTTCAAAAATGAAAACTGGCTTCAAAAATTTTTTTCAATTTTACCCTATATAAGGATTTTAAAAAGGTACTATATAGTATATGTCTCAATTGTGTAGGAGAATTTCATGAATCAAGATTTAGCAGTAGCTGGTGGAGTAGGTGGAGCTGGTTTAGCTGGTGGATTATATATGGGCTATAAGATGGGATCTGGCAGGGCGGGAAGAACTTTGAGAAAATCCGCAGAAATTACGGCTAAAGCTGGAAGAAAACATGGAAGAATGGCCGGAAGAAGAATGTTTGCTGGAAAAGGATTGATGGGAGCTACTGCAGGTCTCAGTATGGCAGCAGCCTATCAGCATTATGGACAGGGAGACACGCTTGGAACTATGGCTTATGGAGCAGCAGCTGGAGGAACAGCAGCCTTGGGTGTTAAGTCATTTTTGTCTGGTGGAAGGCATAGGGCAGCTTCAAGATCAATGCATGCCAGAGCTGCGGACATGGGAAGAGCCGCAGGAATGGCTGATGATGCAGTTAGAAGTGGAGCTAAAGCCATGTCCAATATAGCCATTGAGGAAGCACGAAGGGGAGCTAGAGTTTCTAGGGCTATTCCCAGAGCAGGCAGAGCGCTTTCAAGAGTTCTCTAAGATCAAATTTAGAGTTCTACTTTGCCTTAAAAAGCATTTTTAATCATTTTTTGAACAAATAAATTTTTTTTGATTATCCTTTTTATTTGCACAAAACATTTTTATGATATTACGTCAAAACTGTCTATTCCGGGAATTAAACCCAAACCAGATCCATTTTCCCAATTTACAAAAACCGTTCCTGCGTCGTCTACGTGCGAAACGATTCCGACGTCACCAGGAACCACATCGGTATAAGCATCAGAAGTGTAAACCATTTTTACTTTTCTTCCGATTAGCTCATCGCCATGCTCTACCAAAGACATAATATGCTCTTGCAAAAGAGCAATGTCTTCGTCTAAAACATGTTCGTCATTCAATAGTTTTTCAACTGTCTTATCAGAACAAAACCATAGATCATTCTTTTTCACGAGACTGCTTCTTTCTGCCGACTTTTTTGTATTTTTTGCATTTCAACATCCTTTGAAGAATGGCTTGCTTTGCTTCTGCATATTGGAGGATATTCAATATTTACAAAAACTGTTACACCTTCACCACAAGATGGACATACCCATCTGGTAGCAGATCGAGTGTTTTTTGTTTTCAAGTTACTCACGACTGCAACTTCCGAAAAAGGAACAACGTTTTCTCGCACGCAGCTTGGACAAAATCTGGGTTTTCTTCCCCGGCTACGCACCCTAGACCAACTCGAAGAACACATTTCACAAATTAAAATCTCCTTAGATTTAGTCATTTGATACCTCTGTCATCAATATTCAACATATATAATACACAAGATATCTAAAAACGACTACTTTTGCTCCTGCACATAGGTGTGAAAAGGCGCTCCAGTGTGCGGATCATTTCTTGCTGCAATTGCAAGAGCCTTTAAAGCCATGGTCTTGGCTTGATAGGGCGACTTTATCTTCTTATTGCCCAACATGGCCTGCAGTGCGCCTAAAGCGTACGCGGCACCAGTTCCAAGGACATGCAGTCCATGTGCATCAGAATACCAAGAATAATCGCCATCAACTACGTATATAGTTCCGTTGACCGCAACAATAATGGTAGAGTCTTGTTCTGCTATATGTCTTTTGTCTTCATGATTTTCCGGAACTGCATAACCTTGTGATTCAAAACATTCCCTTAAGGAAGGTATAAACTTTACGGTAATAAACTCATCAAGTTTCTTACTTTTAAGATTAGTAGGCGTTGGTGGGTTAAACGCATGATGCAGTATGTTGATTGCACGTAAGTCTCCGGCTGCACCCAGCAAATACTTTCCGTTAACTGCAACCTTACTGCTACCTTCGCGAAGAGTGTTAATCTGAGTTATATTACCGCTTTCCTCAGCATCGGAAATTCTTGAATCCGAGCAAACAACAGCAAAGTTCTCTCCCTGAATCGCAACAATAGTAGTCATATACTATATTATACACTCATTCTTATGGATTTTCAGTTGAATCTTTGGTTGTAAAATACGTAGAACCAAATACTTCAACTGCTATTTGCCTAACTTGTCCTGGTTTAGTGGTATTTTCTACAAACATTTGATTATAATACCAACGTTTTTTCTTGTTTTTCTTCTTTTTACGTTTTCCCATTAAAGCTCCACATTTTTAATATCGACATAATTCACTCTCTCAGCTTTATAGTTAGTTCTTATGTTCGAATTAAAATATTTTCCATAAGAATGAGCTTTACAAAAACCAGAATAAACTTCAAAAGGAACTTCGTAGTAAGCCCAAATTGATCCGGTATTAAAAGTCAACATTAAAATATTACCATCTTCAAACCAAGACATTTTTACAATGAACGAACTGTCTAAAGGAGAAAAAGTTTCAATTTTAGAATCAGAAACTTGTCGCGTAGCTAAAGTTTTCTTCGTCATAAGTAAAATCCTTTTGGTTTCTTGTAAGAAAATTGATTAATAATTTTACCAATATCAGAATAAGATGAAGTACAATAACATATTTAGACATGATCATCTTTCTGACTTAATGTGGACATTTTGTATAAATATCCTATGCGCGCCCGGCGGGAATTGAACCTGCAACCTACAGATTAGAAGTCTGTTGCTCTATCCAGTTGAGCTACGAGCGCCAATAACTACTGCACATCTGGATAGGCATAAATATCCTTTGTTTCTTGATCAATGAAAAGCTTTATTTGAATTATGTTTTCTGTATCTTTAACGATATAAAAAAAACCATTGTCCCAATAAGCTCCTTCGACCAAATATCCTAAAGGATTCTTAATCGAATCAACTAAAATATAAAAACCGTTGTCAGACATTTTATAGCGAAAGATTCCCAACGGAATCACCGACCAATATCCTGAAGATAATTGATCTTTAGCAAAATGTTGTGTAACTTCCGTAGCAAAAGGAATTTTTCCGTGTAAAGAAACAAACCTATCAGCTAGTGCCTTTACGAAGGAAATATCCATTGCCTTTGAATCATACGTAAACCACTTCTTAGAACTCTGATAATATTGTAGAAAAAAATACGACTCATCTTCATAAAGAACAGAAACATCTTTACTGGACTTAAGTAATTTTTCAACAAATGAGCTCATTCAAGATCCTGGTTCACGTAGATAAATAATAACTAAATATACCCTCGATTGCCGCAACAATTATCGCGCCAATCGCGGCTAGTATAGCGGCAATGATCACTGGATCCATTAGTTTTTATCTCCCATTTCATTATGTTTTAAGTCTGAACAATATTGGTATTTTGTTCAGAAATACGATATTTAACATACAGAGTTTTATTCTCTATATTGGTCAAAAATTTAAGAACAGACATCTTCCATTTATAATGCTTAGACTTAAGATCGTTAATCTTGGAAAGTCTTTCGTATTCTTTGTCTGGTTCATGCAGCTCAAAATCAACTTCGTTATTTATGGCTGAAAGATCCATCTTGAATTTGGCATTCTGACAAGATATCTGCAGCTCTACTTCTCTTCTTAGATTCTGCAGTGTGAATAACCACAGTTTCAAAGAAGAATGAAGATAGTCTGAGAATTCTTGGGAAGACTCATTCTTAATATCATTAACCACTATTTCTTTAAAACGATCGAAATCGCTGTTTGGCTTTGTCATAGTTAATTACCTTTTCGATAACAAAATTGGTACGCTTGTAACATATCGGCATGGAAAGAATCTTGAGCGACATTTCCAGCTTTAATTATATATGATAATGAATACAAGGGAAATATAGGCCAGGATCCCAGCCAAGATATCTTTCCCTTGTAGTTTTTTATTGCAGCATCGGGACCAAAAAAGAACTTCAACGCATTTGTCCCAATAGGACAAATCAATTTGGGATTCATTATTTGGATCTCTCGATGCAAATATGAAGAGCAATTGTCAAGGTGTCCTTTGCTTATCGCGGAAGGATGTATTGGACATCTTACGAGATAAGTAAGACAAACTTTTTCGGAACTAAATCCAACACTTTTCAAAGAAGAAACAAACAACGCAGATGGCTGTTGGTCGATGATTGGAGAATCCAAAACAAAGACAACATCTGGATCGTTTACATTCCACTTTGGAAGATTTGGACTTGGGTTTGTTCCTATACTTTGACATTTCTTGCAATTATGAGTAACAGTGTGGAGATCTGTAATTTTAATGTTGGCCAAGATTTGAGCAGTGCGCTCAACTCTACACTCTTGTATAACATCAACTATATCAGTCTCACCAAGTTGTGCCTCAAATGCCTGAAATATTCTTTGTACAACGTCGGATTCCAGAAATCCTAGTTGGCCGTAAGATCTTTCGGCGGTTTTTGCTGCGTCGTCGAAAGCCTCACTAATAATGCTGTTTAATTCTGAGTTAATATCAGAATTCATCTGGGACGTTAGATGAAGCTGAATTCGACTTAGAAGAATTAGATTCTGAAGAATCCTTCTTTTGATACGCTGAACCGGCGTATGTAATCGACTCAGCTGCAATAATTACCTTGGAACGGTTTTGGTTATCTTGCTGCCAACGCTCTTGAACTAGACGACCGACAATCTGAATTTGTGAACCCTTTTTCATTTTGCCGCTCGAGATTTGATTGGCAACAAATGATGCATTCTTGTTTACATATTCAGATCCGTCTCTTAGGTAATAAGTAATGTCAAAGAAACCACTACTCATTCCAGAACCTTTTTCACTGCCCGCGTAATCTACGGCGATACGGATTTTTGCAATGTTACCATTGGCAATTATCTCCGGATCAGCAATTACTCCTGCAGTAAGTATAACTGTGTTTTTTGGGTCTATCATATTATTTTTCCTCTTCTTTCTGATTTTCTGGTAATGTCTGTTTAAAATTATAGGATATATCATCTAAATATTTTGTAGACTGACGAACAGCTTCTACTGCACCGTAGTGTATCATAAGATTGTTGATCAGACTAACAAACAAATTATATATTCCAGTTTTTAGATCGACTATTACATCGGTTGAAACGTACTCGCTCACCTCATCAACAAGAGGTGGGTTTTTTATTTCTTCATTTTCGTTTTGTGACACTTGTGGGACCTACCCTGTTGGACATAGCTTCATCGATTATTTCAGACAAAAGCTTCGAATCTCTGTAACCTTTGTCATAAAGAACAGAAATTATTGGTTTCGGATCTATGTGATTAAATGTTATTAACTGGAGGTTCAAGACATCATTAATAGAATACAACCTATAGTTGTTTAAATCTCTCTTAGGTTGAGGATATCTTTTGTGCTTTTCTCTGTTTGCAACGGTTAATGTAGATATATTAAGTATTTTTGCAACCTCAGACCTATTAAAAGAAGGAATAGAAGATTTTAATTTTGACAATTTTTACTACCTTTTTTAAACTTTATATAGGTATATATATTAGCATTAAAAGAACAAAAAATCAACTACCAAATACTATTCTTGTGAGATAGTTGTTGTGTTCTTGCAAGAACAAATTAAATGTATCACTCATAGTATTTGTAACACGAAAATTTCTTGCAACGAAATGTGTCGCCTGATTGCAGGCGTCAAGCAAAGTTGACTTTCGATCAACGAGTATGCCTTCAACCCACCTAAAATACGATGCCGAATCAAGAACGCCAGAAATAGTTATATGCTCGTTCTCATCCCATTCTTCAAAAGGGGGTTCATCATCTTGCCAATCTTCGGTAAGGCACAATCCCATTTCCGACGACACCCATTTAGCAACTTCATTCCAATTGTTTTCATGAAAACGTCTTATTTCCATAGTAAAGAAATTCTCGTTTATAGAAAAAGATGTCCATTTACATGCAAGTATGTTGTTAACGGGAACAGATTGCCACAGTTTAAAATGCGCTTTAATGACACTAGGATGTACCTTGTTTGAAGAGTATCTAACACTCTCTAAAAGAGTTTTTATATCGTCTATATCGTGCTGTGGCAACGTAGAATGTTCAATGAGACTATTCCACTTATTGGAAATCAAATACTGAGAGACAGTCTCGGTAATATCAAAATTGAAACCGCTATTCCAAATCCAGTCATATGCAGATGCTATAACACCTGATATGGTCTTTGGATACTTCTCGTAATCTTCCATTTGCGCAAATGTTGGACGGCAAAGCTCGCCACTAGCATAGAAGTTTAGCAACGGTGGCAAATACAAATTTTGTTCAAAAGATGTAAGTAGTGTATTGGCAAAATACATTTGCACTCTAGTTATTCTCATGTTAGATTTGTCAAAAACGGCGACATACACCTGCCATGGAATCGGAATAAAGAAACTTTTTTCGTTTACCTGATCATCGTGTTCCCTATATGCTTCCACATAATCAACATGCTTTTGAGTTGGTGGCATTTCAAATACAACCATATTTTCAGAAATATAGCGAACACCGGGAAATAACAAGCTATCATCCGAATATTTCAACTTTGATTTATCACCTAAACCATACGTTTGTATATGACGTAATGATTTTGCGTATTTATAAGGTGTAAACTTTTCTATTTCAAAAGAATTATAATTAGAACGAGAATCCGGAGTATATACATGGGTATAAAAAGAATGATCTATCAATTGCTTAGCAATATATTCAAGTTGCGACTGATCAAAATCATTTTTTTGAAGTTTGACGTAATCGCTGTATTCAGAGTGAACAGACGAAGTCTCATAAAAATATTTAGACCGCGGAGAAGAAAAAATATCTTCCCCCATGCTAAACATTCCTTTTATAGAAGGAACATTTGCAGTATGTACATCATTCTCGTATGCATAATCATTTGAAAGGTATTGTGGCAAATAATCCAGAGGCGTACTGTTGGGCATTATACACTCTCCATTTCTTTATCTAATTTGACGGATTTTAAGTTTACCAACATTCCATTGGAAACAATAGTATTATAATCAAGCTCTACAGACAAACCTTTTTGAGCGAAACTGCTATCACCGTTGTTATCTCGATGTAAATAAGTTTGAAAAGCATTGTTCACCGTATTGCCTCTTGTGTTATTTGGACTGCATTGGTCGTAAGACAAATGGTCGTCCATTCTTCTAGATAAGTAATGTACGTTATTGGCGCGGCAATAAGCATCGTATTCAGAAGAAAGTTGACGGTAAAAATCCGCATACAAAAATGCGGTCAAATTTGGATTTGAAACTATTGATTGGTCGATATACATACCTTCGGGAATGTTTACGACGTCTACTTGCGCCTTAATAAATATTATGTTATTGTAATGATCAAGAACTTTTCTCCAACAACCCCACATTCCCTGAACGTTGGGCAGCGTATACTCTTCAATCTCAGGTGAATCAACATAATACATGGCGTCTCTCGCATGCATCCGTAGAATATCAACAATTTTACGGCGAACACAATTATAATGCCTATCCAAACCAGACGATGCCAACTTTTTATAAAAAAGAAGAGTTTCTTCATAGCTCAAAAATGACATACAGTACAAAAAGTTTTGCCAGTAGCGACCATTTGAATTTGCCCAATAATCAAGTGAATCAAAACCTTTAGGAGTAGTCCTAAGCTTCATATCTTTTATGCGCTGAAAAACGCCCATTTCATTTAAAATAGAATGAGATACCGAAGAACTATATACAAGATCAGGATTCCAACTGCGAAAATAATCATTAAACATATAAATAAAAACGTCAGCAATATTGTAATTCATGCTTCCAGATGCTATTCTTTGTGACAAGTGCATGCTAGAATCTCCAAAACAAATTCTTCCATCGCCAAAGATATTTGGAAGCACAGGGACAAGAACCTCGTCTTGCAATGAAGAAATAGGTCCATTGGATACGTAAAGACTCTGAATGTAATTACTTGGTCCGTTGCCCATGTTTACGACAGATACTGTCCATGGAATCCATATTTTTCTACCAATAAGACATTTTGAATTTTTACGAGAACCATGTTTCTTTACAGAAAAATCGAGATCTATTTGAGTGGGGGGACGCTCTATAACATATAAACTGTTTTCGTTGTCCACGTACCTAACAGCGAGTGGATACGGTGACGTAGCATTGGTAACAGGACGATTATTGATCTGACGTGCATATTCTTTATTCAATGTTGTAGCTTCTGTATTTGCAAATGTAATTATATAATCTATGGTCTTTTTTGGTCCGTACGTTTCATATTTTCTGTAACTATCTGTATATGGTTGTTTGTTATAATATATCGTTGTTTCATATTTGTAGTTAGCAAACTTGTGAAAGTATCTAATATAATGAGGAACGGGATTAGAACTAATAAAATCTTGAAAAACTTGCCGGATTGATCTTTTTTCTACCTTTTCCACCTCTTGTTTAATCTTTTTTGCCAGCTTCATGAAAACTCCCATCTTATTTATGAGGATATAAAATTAGAAATCAATCTAGAAAAGTAAGAAACTTTCTTTGGTTTGATCTCTTCAGATTTTTCTTGAACCTGTTCCGTTTGGCAATTGTAATCATAACCAAAAGCAGCCTCTTTTACCCATTTATCAAAAATTTTCTCGTTAGATTGGTTGTCGTCGTCTGAGTCGTAACTCATGTAAACAATCTTCTTGTCAAAAGAACAAATAATATATTTTGTAATTTTTGTTTCGTTTTCAGTATCATAATAATCAATTTTGATAAATGAAACTTTAGCATCATTAAAAGAAGCCGTTTTGATCTTTTCAACATTAAACTTGTAGAAAGAACAAGCAGGAAATGCATTGCTCATAGGACAAGGAAAAGCTTGCAGCTTTCTTTGTGATTTTACTGTTACAAGTCTTTCTTCGGAAGAACAAGTGTGATGAGGCGGTGGGTTGGCAAAATCATAACCCTTTGAAACAATGCTAAAGTCCCTAGAAGTAAAAGATTTACATACCGGCAGAATACCATACTGATATATAAAACTAATATCATCAGGTGCAACCTTATCAGAAATTACAGGACCCTTTGCTATTAAATCGGTCGATATGACCTTTGTCATCTGCTATCTCCATGTCATTTGAGTTGATAAATAATTTTGATACTCTGCATTTTTAATACGATCTTGCAGCTTCATATTTTCTTCAGAAATTTGTTTAATTATATTCAAATAATAATCAGAATCTTGTTCTAAAACTTTAATAACATATTTAGAGTTTTTGGGATTGGAAAAGAAGTCTTTACGTGAAGCAACCACTCCACTAAATATATTTTTAGAAAGATTTTCATAATAGTTATCTGGATTTCTAACTGGTTTGAATATAACAAAACTACCTTTGCCACCGCCAATAAACTTTATACTATTTATTGTTTCAAATACAGCAATTATAAATTGATTGATACTAGGAGAATATACATTAAAACCAAAATTTGATGCAAAAGCATTTCTGGATCCAAGATATATATAAAAACCATCATCAAAATCACATGTGGATTCTGCAAAATTATTTTGTTCTTTAAACTGCTTGACAATGATTGGATCAAAATTAAGAATCTCATCTGTAAATTCAGGCTTAGTAGAATTTATTATGCTATTAGATGTAATTGAAAATATTGTTTTGACAATATTATAATTTTTCATAACAATATGATAAATTATATTGTCAGTAAGTGGAATTACATTATTTTCAATAGCCATTTGTTCTTTGGTAAAATGCCGATCTAACAATATTTTAAAGTTATTATAATCATACAAAGATTCGATAGTTATCATTTTTGCTCCATTTCAACAGTTTCAAACTCAAGAATCTGTTCTTTTACATGATCCGCGATTGTTGAGGCAGATATATGCAAAGAAAGAATATCAGGATATATCTTTTTTACGACAGGATATATTTTAACTAAATAATAAATATTATTTATAAAATCAACATATCTTGGATCAACAAACAATACACAAAAATTATTTTTGTTCTCCGTTAGATAACTTTTGATCAGCCATGTTTTTAATGGCTGAGGCAAGGTCTTTCTCAGATTCGCCCAAGAGTCCATCTGCACCCTCTTTCATTATGTTCAACATCTCTTTTCTTGAAGAAGAAAGCGTTTTTGCAAATGATTCTTGTGCCTCAGGACTAGCAAAATTGATTTGGCCAAGTAAAGCTTCCATAAAAACAGCTTGTTCACCATAGCCTATAACTAAGGTTGCTACCTGTTTTTCAACGTTTTCAATAGATTTTTCAACTTCTTGAAGTCTACTTTCAAATTTGCTTGCCATTTCGGTCAAGACTTGTATCATTTGCTCTTTCCAAATATCAAATTCAGATTTATTTTCCGCAAAAATCTCGGATGTCATACTTCGTACCAATCAACATTATTTGATACATGCGAATGTAAACACAAGCTAAGAAGATAAGAAATACTCACAATCTCAGTGCGAGTCACCTTGATACTATCAACTGACAGTGGCGCCTTCATGTCAGGTATGAAGGCACCGCTGTCAGACTTACGAGCTTTAAAATGTCCGGACTTCCATACAAATGCAGTTGTGTCAACAACATCATTTGAAGACCAGTATTGACATTTAAAGATTCTACTAACAGGTTGATTGTTAATTATAGCCCCACCATAGGAAACAAAACTTTCATCGGTTGTAGTTCCCATACGACTATTGGCAGGAAAGTTTAAGGCAGCATTGCCGTCAACTATTGCCTTGAGATATGCCGCAAAATCTACTGCATCAACAAAACATGCCGTAGAGCTGTCAAGCTTTCCTTCGGGTGAAGTTTTACCAATATCAATCGAAAACTTCAGCCCTTGAAACCAAGGCCTAATTGACAAAAATCCACTTTGCGTTTTAGAACGAAACCACTTTTTGTAAAGAGGTTTCTCATAGTTTTTTTCTTGTGTAGTTTCTTTGTCTTTTTCTTGGAGATCATCCAGAAAAGACTCTACAGATTCTTCAAAAGACATATTAACCTTTCCCTATAATTTTACTTCCCAATCATTAGAGGAAGATGTAGATCTTCCAAGTATATCACTTATTTCATTAAACTGCAAGGTAGATGACCAATCCCACTGCTCATAAGCAGTACGATATAGAGATTTAATCATTTCTCTATCTTTGTTCCAAAGTATATTACGAATGCTCGGAATATACTCAATGATATCTTGGGTGGTCAAATTTCTATGATAGTTGGAAACAACATCGAATTTCGACTGCCTGATCAAAGATCGTATCTCCGCGCCGGTAAAATATTTTGTTTTAGAAGCAATTCGCTCAAAATCATGTTCTGTATCACCCAAATATATCTTTAGAATCTCTATACGTTCTTCAAACGTAGGCAATCCAACGAAAAAGATCTTGTCAAAACGCTCTGCACGTAGCATCTCTGGGCGAAGATTGTCAATCTGATTCGCGGCACACATTAAGAATACATTTTCCGGCAATTCTTGTAGACCAGTCAAAAACTCTCCGTGAACACGGTCAGTAGTGCCGGCATCCACGTGATTTGAACTAGAGCCGCCGGACAAATCTCTGCCAAACTCGTCAATCCAAACACACAGTGGCGCCATCACCTTGATTTGGTTAAACACTGCACGCATATTAGCTTCTGACTGACCAACATAAGAGTTCATGGCTTGCGCCACACCAGTTCTGGCAAGATCCAATCCCAATGCGCTCGCGGTCGCCTCGCATATGGCCGATTTGCCAGTACCTGGAACACCTACAGTCAAAATTCTGCGTATCGGGGAAATTCCGTACTTCTCAGCTTCTTGTGGATTCCGCCAAAAGTAAATATTCTTGGTAATGACGTCCTTGATTCGATCAAGACCACCAATGTTTTCAAATTTAATCTTTGGCTTTATTATTTCCAGTATACCATTACGTTTAATGGACGCCATCTTAGACTTATAAACGTATTCAGAACTTACTTTACCAGAATCTATTACGGAATTCAATAGGGTGTTAATCAAGCTAAATTCCGTCATGCCAAGAGACGACTTCGCAATTTCGGCAAAATGCTCGGAATGTGATGAAGAAAATATCTCACCATTCGTACAAGCATACATATGCGTTATGATGTCAAGGATTTCATTATAAGTTGGGTAACCATCTTGAATCTCAACGTATAAATGTTTGTACTCTTCTGGACACGCAAACGAACAAAAAACAATAAGCTGAAGAGACAACAAAGAGTTATCATCTGACATAAAAGAACGGCGATAATCGTGCATCAAAGAATTTGCAAACGGAGCAAATTGAGAAGCAGTTTTGGCTCCATTTTCAAAAGAATAATGTATAAACGTGGACACGTTTTTGTTTTCTAAACCCAAAAGGTAAGAAACCGCAACTTCAAATGAAGACGTGGTAACGGTCATTTTTGCATTTGAATCTTCCGACATCGGATTGGGAATCTCTACCAAAACAGGCTTCCAAATATTATTGTCATACTTACTAAAAACGCCCTTGTCCATAGAGTAAAACTCTCTATCAGAATTAGCAAGGATCATATCCGTAAGTCTATGATAATCCTTGGTCGTTACCCACAAGGCCGGAACGCCAAGTTGTATTTGCTGGTGAAGCATAAATCTCCCAATATGAATAAGTATAAGCCTTTGTAAAAAATTTTCTGGTCATACGAGGAAGTGCCCATGAAGACACCCCCCCGTATAACCATTTTGTAAAACTAATGATTTTTAATCTCAGTTAAAATTTAATCACTAGTTTCACAAAATTCATCAGCCCTTTTCGCCAGAGCGACGGTGGAACTCGACGTTGTCACCAGGTTGAATGACATAGTCCTCATCGAGCTTGTCTTTACCCTTATAGGCAAATGCGTCGCTGGAAATGCCCCAAATCTTGCTAAACTGTTGGCGAACTTCGCCAACAGTCTTGCCCGATACTGGTGCTGGCTGGTTGTACACACCGAAACGAATGTTTGCGGGTTGACCACTAGCCACTTCCTGCTGTTGTGTTGTATTGCTATCCATGTTCGTTATCCTCCGTTATTATATTGTTATTAATTGCCCCTCAATCATACGATTGTATGGTTGAGACATTCCAAGTCCAAGATCAAAATATATCTCGGTTTCCTCAGGATTTTGGTCGGAAATTATAGTTTTTTGAATTCGAGCAAGAATATAGGCTGCAACAGCCATATTAGTGGCAAGAATCTGAGTGCCGCCTTCAATCTCTGCTCGTTCTTGACATGACATTTCTCCAGGATTTCTGTCTGGTGGATTCTCATATTCAGAATGTGTAACGGCTGGATGGTTGGTGACATCTAAACCATTCCGGCGACGATAATGATATACGGAACCGAACAAATTATCATCGTTACCGCCAGCCAAAACATCGATGTTGTCTATGTTTGAAGCCGCATCAAAAATGATTTTACGAGCAGAAAAATTGTCAACAACCGCAAGAACAATGTCGTTTTCGGTAATCAAATCTTTGACATTGATCTTTGATGAATCGTCAGGATAAGATTCACCCTGATCAGCAACAACCCATTTGGGAACACCAAATATATTAGTATGAGGAAATTGTCTTGTGAGCTCCAACGCTTTGATGCTGGCTTTATTGCCGATTTGAGTGAAATCCTGGCGTTCTAAATTTTTTGCTTCATAATTGTCACCGTCAACGATTATCAATGCAGAACCAGGAAATTTCCACTCCAACACTCTAACAAGACCAGCGGCAAGCCAAGTGCCAATGCCGCCTGCGCCGATCATGATAACACGTTTAACATTTTGTTGTTGCATAAATACCTCTTATTTTTTAATTGATATCAATACTAGAAGCCGTGTGATCAAAAGCTTTGTAGTGATAACATGGAGTTATTGGTTCGCTCAATTTAATTCCGTCCGTCACAAAATCAACAAGAGCTTCATAATAATAAGGGCAATCAGAGGTATATTGATACTGACACGTTAGACAATCCGTTGAAGGATTGTAGATCTCTACGTCATCATGCTGCCTCTCGAAGTCGTTTATATCATCAAAGAGTACAGTCTTTGGACACGTGCATTTTGAAGGACTTCTAAAACAACAAATAGTTTTATCTGGGTCAAAACCACCGTAGTATCCTCCTTCATCGTCATCTTCATCTTCAGATGCCCGATAAGGGGCATACTCCTCAACGATGGAAGCGCCACTGGTGTACCCGGGAACCCTTCTGCTTGATATCTTCATCAGTTGCCCCTTCATCGTTTGGGCGACTTCGTCGGTGACCCATAGATACACATTTCTGTCGCCGGTCATGTAACGTTGTGCCAGATATTTCTCGGCCTTTATCAGTACGTCCTTGAAACCGTCGTTCATAGAAACTAACGGTAGATCACAAACTGGGCAAGATCCAGATGTAAGATCATAGTCAGACAATGCGTAGTCACATGCAGGACAATCCAAATCCGCATTGTGAGGATCAAGTTCGGCCATGATAAGATGGGGAGTTTTGTCTCCTGCATCCGGAACATAGCAACTAGCAAACTTGGACTTAGTCGTACCAGCTGCCGTAGATCCCAAGGTTACTTGCTGACCCAGCGTTCCAGCTTTGCCACTGTGGTGAGTTCTTGTTTGCGTGTTGTGGGACGCTGCTTGAAATGCCGAGCCCCCCGTAGGGGGGTGAACTTTTTTTACTTTAGTAGACCACTCTACCACTAAAGAGTCAGGATCACGATTTGCAACATAACCCTCAAAGACATCTTCTGGTTTAAGGGTCCAAGAATTACCACCCATCTGCATCTCGATGTAATATTGGGTAGCGCCACCGCTTACAGTCTTCTGCCAACCATAGGTGATGTGAAGGCCGTCAAAGTTTACTTGATCTGCGTGGTCAGTGCCAGAAGCGTACGCGGCCATACCGGGATGACTATGCACCGATCCAACGATCAAAACATTATCAGGCTTTTCGTCAACGATTGAATCTGGGTTGTAATTACAGTGGACTGATGTATTGGTTTGTTCTGGAACAAGCACTCCCCATCCTGTAGAATCTTTCTTAGAAGGATCGAAGGTCAAAAGAACTATTGATTCTGTGCCGTGCTGGGCATCTACTAGACGAAAGAAGTCGTCAAGTCGATTGACAATCTCTAATGGTATTCCCGGAAGAGTATATTCAGCTGTTTCTCTAATGGCAGCCAAATCAGCGATTTCAGTACTTACCTGACTTACAGCCTTGCCGATAATATTACTGACAACCTTCACAATTGAAGTTGTTTTCTCCGTAATAAGGGTTGGGGATGAACTAACGGTATATGGAGAATTGCCGTTGTAGCTGTAAGTGGTGGAAGTAGATTTAGTTTCTTTATCTTCGGCGATATTACAGATAAGATAATATATAGAAAATCCAAGATCTTCTACAACATCTTCAATATCGTACCGGTCAGCATAAAAAACTGGCAACCCATCTGTTGCCCAAAAGTAATTCAACTGCTCCAAAGTAACCGTATTGGTCGCTTCGGTAACATTTTCGTCTTTAGACATTAATACTCCTTTATCAGCTAATCGTTATTTTTGTTTAGAACACAACCTTATTGACATCCAGGTGAACTGTTGCACCAACTATTGACTGTTTTTCATTGATACCCAATTTGTTTATCATATTTTTAAATAAATCTTGATTAAATGGCACAAAATCTGCAACCATGGAACCATTCTCTTCGTGCAGATTGGTCACACAAGAATTACATGCGCTATGAACCGAGACAACAAACTCCCCAACTTCTATCTTGTTTATCTTGCCACAATTCATCATTGCATCGGTAAGATGGGACTTCAATAAACCGCATGGACAAGTGTACATTTCGCTAGCTTTATGTGCGCATTGCGCACAATATACATCAACTTTTGCCTTATGATTAACGGTACCATCACCGTTTAAAATCGGATACAAATAAGCTTTTCTAGGAAATATATCTTTAAATTGATCCAGGTTTATTACATTGTTGGTACCACAGAAACATTTTTGAAGATATTCTTCGTAGTCATGTTCTTGAGCAAATTCGGGGAGACAACTATTGCATAAGTGCGAAAATTCATCAAGATCATGTTTGAAAGCAATATCAGAAGGTATTTTATAAACAGGAACGGGATCATGACCATATGCACCCCACGCAGTATCACAATTGTCACACGTAAGACAATTATCTAACTCGGTGTGCAAATGTGCTTCGATATTGGATGCGTAGTAAACATATTCCGATTCGACTGGAAAATACTCTCCTGGAGTTTCTAAATATACATAATGATCACCTATGCAATCGTGACAAATTGCATTTCCGTTGTAATCAAAAGTTGCACTGTGATTGTTGCCAAACATTTCACCGCAATAATCGCAAGTCCAAGTCTCTTCTTCTTCTTCTTCTTCTTGTTCTTGTTGAAATAAATCATTTTGTGGCTTGGTCTTTGTTGCCTTTTTTTCACGATGTTCTACGGAAAAAGTATAAGGATTATCCTTGCCCACAAAAGAATACAATGAAGGAGCAAGGGCAAATGAAGATTTTACCATGTCCGCAATTTGTTCATTTGTAAGTGAAAGATCTTCACGTGCCGCCAAATTGTATAATTTGGGTATATTTCTGTCCGTATAATAAGCTTGATAGTTACCTAAAACCGCCATTGCGAAGGTCAATGGAACACCGTCGTCTTGGTGTTGAGATTGATGATCCATGTCCCCAACAAGAACTGGAATCCACAATCCGTCACCAAGAGTCCATTGGAACCCTTCTGATTCAGTTTTGGACTGCCACTTATCCGGACGCCATAAATAATCGTAAGCTGTGTAATCTTTGTCAAGTGTCTTATATTTTTCTTCGTAGAATCTTGGTCCGTCAGTTTCAGACATGTTTGCATCATTGTAGGTTTCTACACCGCTACAACGTTCGATAAGTCTCGTTATCTTTTCGTTGAATGGTAAAGCAGACCAATCTTCTTTGAGATAAAGACAAATCCACCCTACTGCATTTCCACGGTAACCCCTACAGTTAATATTGGGTAAGTTAACGTGGTAAAGTGGTTGGTTGGAGTGCGTTATCGGATAAGGAGAATAAAACATTTTGGCGCCCAACAAAGCACCGTTTATGAAATCTCCTACAACTATTCTATAAGGCTGGGCCAAATAGTAGGTGTTTGCATTCCGGTCGCTTTCTGTGGCGCCCCAGTTGATATGATAACAACCAGGTGCGTGTTGCACGGAAATCTGCATATGCGGACCGGTAGAACGTATGGATAGTACGCCCGTTCCGTCTAATGGCATCAAACCAGTATCGAAGTGGGACATCGCAGAAAAATGACGATAGAAAGAAACTATGTCTTTATCCGTGATTTGATTCAAACCAAAAGATGTTATTGAAGAACGAAGAACGTAGTTTCCGTCATCGCGTTTTAACAAAGAATAGTTAAATGTATCACTCATTAATTTCTCCCAAAAATTTATGTATATCTCGTTCAATGCTTTCAGTGAAATCACCGAATGTCGACGCAAACCAAGTCGGATCTTTTTCGGCGTGTTCAATAATCTTAAGCTTTGAATTCAAACTATCTTTTATTTCTATTAGATCTGCTACCCGATCAAGGGCTTTGCCAATTCCTTTCAGAGTCTCCTTGTCGTGAGTCATGTTCAATAGAACTTGAATGACAGGAAAATCATCAATTTGAAAATGGTCTATGATTTTCTCGATGCGTTCCTCTATGTTTGACAGTTGAAACTTTATCTCCTTTTTGGTTTCCAAAGAAGAATCAATGTTGAAATTGAAAGTTTTAATTGGAAGAGAAGACTTCTTGTCTGGAGTGTCGGTCATAAGAGCTCCTTAGTACTCGAGAACTTTCTCAACTTTTTGTATATGCGAATGCTTATATATAAAAGAAGATAATTTGTTCGTCCAGTAAGTAAGATCAAATCCTTGGGATATTGCCATTAAACGAATATTTCTTGTGAATAATTGTCTTTGCTTAGGCGATAAACCGCCCCACAAACCATGTTGCTCATTCAATATGATAGCAGTATATAAACATTGGTTTTGCACGGGGCATTTAAAACAATATTTAATAGCAGACTTTTTTAAACTATAGTTTTCTGTATCATAAAATGGGGCATTACCTACAGTTCTACAAACAGCGTCCACTGACCAATGCGTCACCCTAAGGGTAACGCTTTCTTTGTGTTCTGCAAATACTTGTGGATTGCTTTTGAATTTCATTAAAAACCAAATCCTAAGTTGCGTCTTATGAATGCAAAATTTTCGGCTATGTACTCTGAAGAACTCATTATCTTGGAATCAAGATCATCTACTTTTCTTTCAACAACTGCAGAAATGGGCTGTCTATTCAAAACTGAACATATCTTCAGATATATTTCAATGTTGTAGTTTATAGAAAAATCTAACATTTCTAAAACAGAAGAAACGTACGTATTGAAAAAGAAACTATCAATCTTTGCACTTGTTGCTTGAGAAATAAACTGCAATATTTTTTCATTTGCTGTGGTAGTGACAGAACTGATAAAATCGAAGACAACTATTCTTTTTGCGATTGACTCTTCTAAAACATCAGCATAAAGATCGCTGGCAAATTTGTTGTTGGTTAAAGAATTCAAAGCGTTAAAAACTGTGCGATTGTATGAATCTGCAGTAAAGATAAAACTATGGGCGGTATCGTATAGCGCATGCGCCAAACGAGCACGAAATATAGTTGAATCAAGATTTGAAACATTAGTATCATTCAACAAATTTTCTAAGTCATCAGTTAAAGCATTTACGTGCTGACTCGTTTTAGACGAACTTTTGGAAGAATCAAAAAGGTCGTCATCGTTAGACGATATATCAGAATACATGATATCTCCTTGGGGTTTTAATAATTAACAGATCTGAAACCCGCCACAGTTCTGTAAGAATTCACAAAATTGTTGGATGTCTTGGAGAGATAAAAAATAATTTTTATCCCAACTATCAACTAAACCAGTACCTTTGCAAACATGACATTCTTTTATCGTATACTCACAATCATTCAAAGCATCTGATTGTTCTGCATTTACCTGTAAAGAATTCTTTGCAACTTTAATTGTTTTTTTGCCGTCGCAACCATGACAAATAACTTGTTGTAGAGTGGCAAGCTGTGCGTCTCGATCTTCTATATATTTTTGTGCATTTCCGGAACTAATGTCGTCTCTTAGTCTTTTTGCAAGTTTTTTAGAGTTAACAGCACCAAGACCGTCGCCGTCATTTGAATGTCCGTATTTGACTTTATGAGCAATATCTGGATGCATATCTAAACAGTAATCCCACAAAGGATGCCAACCCCACACATTGCGTCGAAAATATTCGCCTGATTTTTCGGTTGGATTTTTGCCGTAAACGTCCATTCCCATAACTATTTCTCCTTGTTGGGATCAGGTTTTGGTTTTGGTTTTGGTTTTTGTGGATCTTTTTTGACTTTGCGAGATTTAGCTAGTGACATATTTTTTTAACTCTTTTGCTCTTCGTAAATACCAATAGTGATATAAAAACACATCTTGTATTTCATCATAGTCCATACTCTCTTCAAATTCTACGCCGGCATCGTCTGAATAATGTAGCACTTCATAAATATGATCTAATAAAGCTCCTGTAGAAACCCATTTGTCGACCAAAATAGATTTTTCTTCAGGAGTTAAAGACTCCCACTCTTGCTGTGCCATTTTTAAATAAATATCATCTGAAAAAAGCGTGTTAGCCATAAAAAATGACGCCTTTAAACAGATTTATACTGAACGCGCGTTAATGGGCGTGCAGTTAAGATTGCTTTATCGGTATGAATTTCATAGTAAGAATTCGTGGAATCAGAAGAAAACGATTGAACAACCATTTCTTCAGTATTTTGAGATTGGCCAACAAACAGAGTCATTCCAATCTCTAGGTTTTCTACCGCAATAGATTTCCCATAATAATTATCTGGATTCAAAGGCAGCAAAATACGAATTCTCACTGTATCAAACATATCAATCCTCTCTAAAAATCTAAACTTTTGAAAGAACAATCAATTAAACTAAAACTGATTGAGTTTCCTTTAAAAACTCTCTAAACAACGTTCTGTCAAAAGAAACCTGTAGTTGCGCGTGCCAACGAGCTATGTCAAGCATTTTGTTTCTAATGACCATCAGTTTAGGTGAAATGGCGTATGGAACTACTGCGGGTTGATTCTTGTTTGCAAACAAACAGGGTTCAGACTCCATCATTAGTTTAACCATCAGGGCTGGTTGAACATTGGTGCTCCGTTGTTCGCGTTGGTATTCTTCTATATCATGCGTATCTCTGCTTGTCATGACATGACCTTTCATTCGGCAAAATATTCTGTTCGATAATTCTGTATACTTAATTGTTTTCTCATTAGATCATTTACGACCTTTTGGCCCTCTAAAGCTTGGGCTATAAGTTCTAACTGACGAACCTTATAATGCTCCAAAGAATAGGCAGAGGCAACTCTTTGATTCTTCTTTGTACTTGGACCACTGTATGACTCACCCTTGTAAACATAAGCACCAAGCTCGTGATCCCAAACTATTGGATGATGTACATGATTGTTCATTTGTAATCCCTTTCATCTTTCTCTTCCTGAACATATGATTTTACGGTTATAGCAAACATTAGACCAAGAAGAACAAGAATTATCAAACCAAAAAAAGATTCAACAATCATTATTAACCCTCCTTGTCTATTAGGCGCTTAACATAAAATCCTATTCTAACACACACTATAATTGTTACCACAAAAATATGTTTATTTCTGTGGTGTCTAGTATATTATGATGATCAGCTATTAACGACAACATATGTATCAAATGGTTTATTTTGCGCAGCCCATTGTGGATTTAAAGTTTTGTACCATCCACCAGGAGACTGCATCATAACACCAGATTCTCCAGTTGCTTCGCAAGTGACTCTGGATAAATCTTCATACTTAGCTATGATAGCGTTAAGGTTAGTTCTTTCACCTTCTGGAGTTTCCGAATACTCTTCAGACTGCTCTACATAAAAACGCAAAGCTCCAAACTTTTGTTTAATCTGAAGTATCCTATAACGCGGATCAGCGTTGAGTAATTCTATGTGACACTGCAAAGCTAGTTTATACCAACCTTCATCAATGTCAATATATTTTGCTGGATCGTAATCATAAAAATTATATCTCACTGCATTGTGTAAATGAAATATTGATATATCATCCATTATCGTCTTCTTCTAACATTTTATTTATAGCTTTATCCAAATCAAGAATCTCTTTATCAACCAATTCGTTTTCCCATTCGTCTACCGCATAGTTGATGTGTGGTTCTAAAATTTGTTGGACTTGAGTCAACCAATTTATTTCTAATTCTTTTTCAGA
>Ga0194128_10002017_pt1 | contig 33835 bp, 33 predicted proteins | sample TA2KigCa65mmetaG_FD_148650 | JGI IMG/M metagenome (GOLD analysis project Ga0194128, IMG submission 148650) | Freshwater microbial communities from Lake Tanganyika, Tanzania - TA2015037 Kigoma Deep Cast 65m | ecosystem: Environmental > Aquatic > Freshwater > Lake | place: Tanzania: Lake...
TTCCTTGCGGTCGCGGCTCTGTAGGGTTGTCGGCGTAATTGGGGCGTTTGGGGGTGGGGAGGTGGTGGCGACTTTCATCGTTTTGTGCGGCCCTCGGCGGGTCATTCGGGCTCCCTTGCGGTCGCGCCTCTGTAGGGTTGTCGGGGTAGATGGGGTGTTTGGGGTTGGGGAGGAGGGGGTAGCTTTCATCGTTTTGCGCGGTCCGCTCCGTTGTGGTCGGGGGCGGTGTGGACGGCAATTCGCTCATTTCAAGAATCCGCTTTTGCCGCTGCCGGTGGCCGAGAGTTCGTCGTTGCGCGGATCGTCGAGGGCGAGGACCTTTCGCAACAGCGGGCTGAGCGCGGTTTGGGTTTCCGGGCGGAGCAACCGTTTCTGATACTGCTGTTGCGGCAGATCGGCTCGGACGTAGAAGCCGTGCAGGGAGCGGCGCGGCGTGGCGGTGTGGTTTTGCGTACCGCCGTGCCAAAGGTGCGAGTTCATCAGCACGACGTCGCCGGCTTGGCCGAGCGTCACCTGCTCATCGGGGTGAGGGGCGTTGGGATCATTCAAGACCTGTTGGGGCGTTTTGCCGGACCGGTGGGTGTTGGGGACGAAGCGGGTGGGGCCATTCAACGGCGTGAAATCGTCGAGCATCCAGATCGAATTAAAGACGGCGAAGCCGCGTTCATCCTCGACCAGGCCCATGTCACAGTGCAACGGCTGGTGGCTTTTTTCGCCGGGAAGGGCAGCGCGGTAGTTGAGGCTCGAAAGTTTGAAGTCGGGGCCGAGTACGGCCTCGGCGGATTCGAGCAGCATGGGATGGGAGACGAGCCGCCGGAACGTCTCGCCCTTATCGACGAGATTGGCCAGGCGGTCCGATCCTTCTTCTTTCCGAAATTCGCCGCCGGCGTTATCGCCTTCGACTTTCAATATCGCTTCCGTCTCGCGCCGCAACTCGGCGAGCCACTCCGGGTCGATCACGCCACGCATGATCAGGTACCCTTGTTCCTGGAGCAAACGCTTCTCTTCCAAAGTCATGATTGCCGTAACGGTCCGATTGTAGCGCATGGAATTTCGCAGAATCCTCATTCGCGCGACGAACTGGGTGGGCGACGCCGTGATGTGTTTGCCCGCGATGGCGGCGGTGCGCGCGCGGTTTCCAGAAGCGCACATCACGCTGCTGGCGCGGCCGTGGGTGGCGGGGATCTACGACAACTCTCTGGTCGACGATGTGATCGCTTACGATCTGGCGCGCGGTCCTCGCGATCTTCGCGCCAAGCGGAAGCTCGCGCGGGAGTTGCAAAGCATGCAGTTCGATTGCGCGATCCTATTTCAGAACGCGTTCGAAGCGGCGGCGCTGGTGTGGATGGCGCAGATTCCGGCGCGGATCGGGTACGCGCGAGACGGGCGCGAGTTGTTGCTCACCGACCCGATCGCGGCGCCGGGCAAGGACGAAATTCCGGAGCACCAGCGCTTCTACTATTTGGAAATGCTGCGTCGCGCGGGTTTGATCGAACGCATCCCCGAGTGTGAGGCGATTCGCGTGCCCGGCGTCGAGTACTTGCGCGTGCACGGGCGGAAGATGTTGCGGGATCGCGGCGGAAACGGCGACTGGATCGGCGTAAGTCCAGGCGCGGCGTATGGGACAGCGAAGCGATGGCTGCCAGAACGTTTCGCCGAAGCGGCGATCGATCTGGCGCGGCAGTGCGATGCGGGGGTGGCGCTGTTCGGCTCGCCGGATGAAAAAGAGTTGTGCGAGAAGGTGCGCGGGATCGTGAGCGGCGCCGATGTGAAGACGATCAATTTCGCGGGCACGGCGAAGCTGGATGAGTTTGTGGCGATGGCATCGGCGTGCACCGCTTTTCTGACGAACGATTCGGGTGCGATGCATGTGGCGTCGGCGGTGGGCGTGCCGACGGTTGCGGTGTTCGGCGCGACCGATCATATCGCCACGGGGCCGACGGGGCCGCTGGCGTCGATCGTCCGCGAGCCTGTGGATTGCAGCCCGTGCCTGTTGCGCGAGTGCCCGACCGATCATCGCTGCATGAAAGCCGTCGAGTCCTCGCGAGTGGCTGAGGAAGCATGGAGACTCGTGCAGATCAGCCAGTCGTAAAGCAGCGATTGATTGCGCTGGCGTTTGCGGCGGTGATTCCGCTGCTGGCCGGATGGCGGTTGGATCAGCCGGGGATTCAAGCCGACGAGGTGTTATTTTCATCGGTGTTGTGGGAACCGGTCGTACCGTCGCCGATGGTCCGCGTGCTGGGTTTTCGAATTCCGGCGATGTGTTTTCCGTATATGGGCACGGTGAAGTCGGCCATCTACGCGGTGCTGTTTCGTTTTGTGGAGCCGTCGAATGAGTCGGCGCGGTGGCCGCCGATATTGCTCTGCGCGCTGACGGTCTACTTGTTCTGCCGGTTGTTGCAGCGGCTGGGCGAGGATCGCCTGGCGGTGCTGGCGAGTGCGGTGCTTGTTTGCGATGCGACGTTCGTGTTTAAGGCGCGCTGCGATTCCGGGCCGGTGGTGTTGCAGTGGTTGTTGTGTGTGGCCGGATTTTACTGCTGGGTGCGATTGCGGAGTTGGCCGTGGGCGCTGGCGGCGGGATTCTGTTGGGGGTTGGGGCTTTGGGACAAGGTTACGTTTCTGTGGATTTTGTTCGGAATCGGCGCGGGGGCGTTGGCGGGGTTGCGCATTCCATGGCGCGCGGTTCCCGTTGCGGCGTTTGGGTTCTTTCTGGGCGCGTATCCGTTTTTGGCGCACAACGTGAAGACGAATTGGTCGTCGTTTCGCGTGGAGGGCACCCGCGGATTGACCGCCTCCGAGTTTCGCCCGAAGGCTGAGGCGTTGTGGTACACGATGAACGGGCGGCAACTGTTCGGATCGATGGCGATGATCGATGGGCCGCCGTCGCAGGTTGACAACACCGTTGTGCGCATTGGGAAGTTTGCGGGTGAGCCGACGAGTTCGTTGTTTGCGTGGCTGTTCGCTATCGGCGTGCTACTAGGCTGGCGCCACCGATTCTATCGTTTTGCGCTGGTTGCGTTTCTGGCTGGTTTTGCGGCGATGGCGCTGGCTGCGGGCGGCGGGAACGCGCCGCATCACCTTGGGCTGCTGTGGCCGTTGCCGCAATTGATCGTGGCGATGGGGCTGTTGGCGATGCCGTCTTTATTGGCGCGCGGGGCCCTGGCCGTTGTTTTGATCAGCCAGTTGCTGGTTGTCAATCAACACTACTCGTTTCTGATTCGGTTTGGCGGCGACGTGGCGTGGACGGATGCGATCGGTCCGCTGTCCGAGCGCATTCGCAAAGATCCTTCGGCGTCTTATCGCTTTCTCGACTGGGGCGTCTACGATGCGGCGTACCTGTTGACGCGCGGTAATCGCGCGATGCGGGTGGGGATTCCCGACGACACAGGAGATTGGACGGCGTCTGTCTACGTACAGCGCGCCGAGGGTTCGATCTTTCTTTCGGACGATTGGAAACGGTTCCGCGAGAAGGCAGCGGCTAAGCGCTTGCTGATTGGCGAGCAGGAGCGCATCGCCGATTCGTTTGGCCGGCCGACGTTTGTGGTTTTTCGGCTCGCTCCGAATTCGGCACAATAGAACGGTGGACACGAGAACGAAAATTGTCGATGCCGCGAGAGGGCCGCTGGCCGTTGCCGCCTATTTCGACCCCATGGTGGCGGCGCATACGGACCGCTTGCGCGAGTTGGCTTTGGAACACGGGCCGTTGACGGTGTGCGTCTGCGATCCTTCCGATGCATTGCTGCCACCGCGTGCGCGGGCGGAGTTGGCGGCGGCATGCCGCGACGTCGAACGCGTGGTCATTGGCGAAGCGGCGCTGGCTGGGTTTGAACGTGTCATCGACGAACGACCCGGCGACACGGAGCGACGCGCGGCGTTGATGCGCCATGTGCAGGCGCGGAATGGCTGAGGTTTTGTTCGTCCGGTTGGGCGCGTTTGGCGATGTGCTGCACGCGTTGCCGGCGGCCGCGTCGCTAAAACGCGGACTGCGCGGCGTGCGGCTGACGTGGGTCATCGAACCGCGTTGGAAGTGGCTGCTGGCGGGGAATCCGGATGTCGACGAAATTATCGAATTGAACCGGCGATCGGCGGAGAGTGTGCGAGCGGCGTGGGGCGCGTTGCGGTCGAAGCGATTCGATATCGCCGTCGATGCACAAGGTCTGATCAAGTCCGCGCTTGTGGCGCGGGCGAGCGGCGCGCCGGTGCGCATCGGTTACGCACGGGGTGTTGCGCGTGAAGGGTTGTCGACATTGTTCTACACGTCGCGCGTTACGCCGGCCGGCGCGCATGTTGTCGAGCATGGCCTGGCGCTGGCGGCGGCGGCGGGGCCGGAACAGTTGACGATCGATTTTCCGTTGCCGTCCGGCGCTTCAGAAGGCGTGTTGCCCGATGGCCCGTTTGTGCTGGCCGCGCCGTTTGCGGGATGGAAAGGCAAGCAATGGCCGATCGAATATTATGGCGAACTCGGCGCGTTGCTAAAACAGAAAGGGTACAGTTTGGTTTTGAACGTTGCGCCGGGCGCGGCTGTGCCCGAGGGTGTTGTTGTGCACACGAGTTCGATTAACGGCTTGCTGGATGCGACGCGCCGCGCGGCGGCTGTTGTTGGACTTGATAGCGGTCCGATGCATTTGGCCGCGGGGCTTGGAAAGAAGGGCGTGGCGCTATTCGGCCCGACCGATCCGGCGCGCAACGGACCGTATGGAGGGACGATTGAAGTCCTGCGCGATCCAACCGCGCCCACGACATATCGGAGAATAGATGAGATCCTTCCCTGTATGCGCGCGCTGTCGCCGCGGCGGGTGTTTGAACGATTGCTTCCATGCCTGGCTACCTCTTCCCCAAACCCTACGCCGACGCGGTAGCGCGGTGGCGCGTGCCCAGCGGGTTCATACTGTTGGCCGCGTTTCTGTGGCTAAGCGCGCCGTCTTTGTCGAGCCTGCCGGCCGGGATTGGCGTGTCGCTGTGCGGGTTGGCGCTGCGCGCGTGGGCGGCGGGGCATCTGGAAAAGAACGAACGGTTGATCGATAGCGGGCCGTATCGATACACGCGCAATCCGCTGTATCTGGGCACGTTTATCGCGGCGGTGGGGCTGGCTATCGCTGGGCGGTCGTGGGTTGTCGGCGGCATTTCCGTGGCTGTTTTCGCGCTGGTGTATTTGCCTGTGATGGAGGCCGAGGAGCAGCACTTGCGGAAGCTGTTTGCGTCGTACGCCGCGTACGCGGATGCGGTGCCGTTGCTCGCGCCGGGGTTCTCGTATGCGGGATCGCCGACACGGTTCCGTTCGGCGTTGTATCTTCGAAATGAAGAGTACAAGGCGTTTGGAGGATTTCTGGCCGCGGTTGCATTCTTGTGGTGGAGGGCTAACGGTGCACATTGAACTCGACGCGCGCGGCGCGAAGTACCTCGAAAAGATCCGGAAGATCGCGTTCGCGCTGCCGGATGTTGCCGAGACGGAGTCGTTTGGTCATCCGTGGTTTCGCGCGGGCGGTGCGAAGGGCAAGGTGATCAGCGTGTTCGGCGCTGAAGGCGGCGCGTGGAGTTTGTGCTTCAAAGTGGGCAAGAGTAACATGAGTTTGTTCTTGAAAGACCCGCGCTTTGTGCAGACGCCATACATCGGAAAACACGGATGGGTGTCGTTGAAGCTCGATCCGAAGAAGCCGGATTGGGAGGAAGTGGCGGAACTTCTGCGCACGAGTTATCGCAATAATGCCGCGCCGAAGTTCGTCAAGAAACTCTAAGGGGGGCGTGGGGTGGTGCAACGGTTGAAAGGCAGAGGTATTGGTTGGGGAGGGTCCGCTCCCTTGCGGTCGAGGCTCTGCAGGGTTGTCGGCGTAAATGGGGTGGTTGGGGGTGGGGAGGTGGTGGCGATTTTCGTCTTTTTGGGTGGCCGGTCGCGGCGCCGAAATTCGTTCGCAAATTAGAAGCAGGGCTTGATTAGCGTCACCTTGGTGTAGGCGATTTGGAAGCCGCACTTTTCGTAATTGCGGTGCGAGAGGCTGCCGGGTTGGACGTCGGCGGTGGCGATATCGCAGCCGTTATTGAAGGCGATGTGGAGCCTTGCGCGAACGAGTTTTTTCTGGAGGCCGGCTTCGCGGTAGCGGCGGATCGTGCCATCGCATTGCAATGTCGCGAGGCCATCGCGGATGTCGATTTGGGCGGCGGCGGCGGGAACGTCGCCGGCTCGGACGATCACGTTTTTGCACGTAGGGACGGCTGAGATCGTTTGCGCGAGAACGACGCCGCTGGGTGTGACGACGTCGAAGAAGGCCTCGGCCATGGCGCGGGACCACTCTTGGTCGCCGGTGGCTTCGACGACATCGGGATCGGCGTCGTGCGGCGTCACTTCGCGCGCTAGCGTGTGCTCGAACGCGCCGAGTTCGTAGCCTCGGCGGGACAGATAGGTGAAGAGAGCGGCGTCGGCGAAGGGCGAGAGCACAAACGATACGGGCGCCATGCGCTCTTCGTAGAACGCTTCGACGGCGTCGAGGCTGGATTCGGCTGTCGGCGTGATCATGCCGGCGCCTCTGATTTGCGTGAGCGGCGAGGCTTCGTCGAGAAAGGACGCGACTCCGCCGGCGCAGTCGATCCACGCCGCGTTCGACGCGGGGAATAGGCAGCGGTGGGCGTCGACAACGTCGCGGCCCATCGCCGCAGCGGCTTTTTCGAGGCGAACGGCGAGAGCGAGATCGCAGTGCAACATACAACGACTACTAGGCGAGAATGATGCCGCCCTTGATCGAATCGAGAGTGATGGCGAACGTCAGGTCTTCGCCGGCGAGCGGGTGATTGGCGTCGAGCAACACAGACTCTTCATCGAACTCGGCGATGACGGCGGGCAGGTAGCCGCCGGTGCCTTGCAGTTGTAACTCAAGGCCGACTTCCAACGGCATGTCGGGAGGAAAATCGGACTTCGGTACGCGGAGCAACATCTCTTCGCGCATGGGCCCGTAGGCCTCGTTGGCGGGGATGGTCTTGACGACGCTTTCGCCCACCTGGAGTCCGGTGACAGCGGCGTCGAACCCGGGAATCACCATTGCTTCTCCCAGTTTGAACTCAAGCGGCTCGCGGCCTTCCGAGGAGTCGAACACAGTCCCGTCGGAGAGCGTTCCTTTATAGTGCACGCGGACGGTGTCGCCGCTTCTTGCTGTCATAACTTGGCAAGCATAACACGGCCGGTTGGTACACTCGATTCGAATGGCTTTAAAACGAATTGGAATCCTCACAGGCGGCGGTGACGTGCCTGGGTTGAACTCGGTAATCAAAGGCGTCACCTACCGTGCGGTGGAAGCGAATATGGAAGTGCTCGGCTTCCGGCGCGGATGGGAAGGGCTGACGCATCTGAACCTGGAAGATCAGGCTTCGAAAGACAAATACCTGATGCCGCTGAACCGCGAGAACACGCGGCGCATCGACCGCGACGGTGGAACGGCTCTGCACTCCAGCCGAACGAATCCGGCGAAGATGCGCAATGTGCCGGCGTTCCTGGACGCGTCGAGTTTCCCGAGTCAGGAAGTGACGAAGAAGGGCGAGACGTACACGGCGTGGGATGTGTCGAAGCACGTCATCAAGAATCTGGAAACGCTGGGCGTCGATACGCTGGTGGCGATCGGCGGCGACGATACGTTGAGCTATGCGCAGAAGCTGCACGCGCAGGGATTCAAGGTCGTCTGCGTGCCGAAAACGATGGACAACGACGTGCGTAACACGGAGTACTGTATCGGCTTTTCGACGGCGATCACACGGGCGCACGACGCGATTCAGCGGCAGCGCACGACGGTTGGCTCGCACGAGCGCATTGGCGTGTTTCGCATCTTCGGGCGCGACGCGGGTTATACGGCGCTCTACACCGCGTACGTGACGTCGATTCGTTGCGGCATTCCCGAACACAAGTTCGATTGCGAACGCATGGTGCAGCTGCTGGCCGATGACAAGAAGCGCAATCCTTCGCAGTATGCCCTGGTCGTGCTGTCGGAAGGCGCGGCGTGGGAAGGGTACAAGGTCGTCGAATACGGCGAGGCCGACGACTACGGTCACAAGAAGAAGATGAACGTCGGCGAGGTGTTCGCCGAGGAGTTGAAGAAGCGCGCGAAGCTCGAGGCGATCTTCAGCGATTTGACCTACGACTTGCGCGGCGGTTCGCCGGACTTCACCGATAAGCTTGTTGCGACGACGTTTGGCAACATGGCGTTCGACGCGATTCTGGAAGGCAAGAGCGGCTTGATGGCGGCGATCAACGATGGACGTTACGCGATGGTCGAGATTCCCGATCCGGCGCTTGGGCCTCGCCACGTCGACGTTGGGTCGATGTACAACCTGGAACGCTACCGGCCGAGCTATCAGGGCAAGGCGGGCATGACGATTTTTCTTACCAATCCGTGATCGATTGGTTCAAGCGATTTTCTAAACGTCCGGTTTTGACGGCGGATCTGCAAGCGCGGATCCGCCGTTCGTTTGAAGAGGCGGCTTCGGACGAGGAACATTTTCCGTCGACGATCGATCCGCGGATTTTGCATGTGCGGGTGTTGTTGGAGACGTTTGGTTCGCTGGATGGCAAGCGAGTGCTTGACGCGGGGTGTGGCAAGGGGCGCTTTGGGCGCGTGCTGGTGGGCGAGCATCCGGGGGCGCGGGTGCATGGGATGGACATTGCGCTGGCGATGCTGCGGCATGTGGCGGCGCCGTTGCATGCGTGCGCGAGTTCGTTGACGGCGCTGCCGTATCGCGATGGGGCTTTCGATTTTGCGTATGCGACGGAGTCGTTGGAGCATGCGGTGGAGATTGAGAAAGCGGTCGCGGAGTTGTGCCGTGTGGTGAAGCCTGGCGGGCGGATCGTCATCATCGACAAGAACAAGGAGCATTGGGGCAAACTGGAAACGCCGGAGTGGGAGCGGTGGTTTGGGCGCGCTGAGATGGAGGGCTGGCTGCGGCGGCATTGCGCGCGGGTGGAGAGTAGGCCGATTAGCTACTGGGAGGACGTTGATCCGGATGGGATGTTTCTTGTGTGGATTGCGGAAAAGTAGAGGGTAAGATAGATGCATCGTGCGAATTGCGGTGTTGCTATTGGGTGTATCGATCGCGCAGGGCAATGACCTGTTTGAAACGCGGGTGCGCCCGGTTTTGATGGAGCGGTGCGCGGGGTGTCATGGCGCGTCGGAAACTTCGGGGCTGCGGGTGGATTCGCGCGAGCGGTTGCTGCGCGGCGGGAAGCGCGGGCCGGCTGTGATTGCCGGTAAGCCGGATGCGAGTTTGCTGCTGGCGGCGGTGCGGGGGCAGTCGTTGCAAATGCCGCCCGCGGGGCGGTTGAGCGATGCGGAGATTGGTGCTCTTGAGACCTGGGTTCGTGATGGGGCTGTGTGGCCTGTTGCGGTTTCGGCGGTTCAGTCGAGCGGCGTGTTCTGGTCGTTTGAGCCGCTGCGACCGGTTACTGGATCGATCGACACACACGTTCGCGCCGGACTGAACGGGATTGCGCCGAATCCCCGGGCGGATCGGCGTACTTTGATTCGGAGGCTATATGCCGATTTGACCGGTCTGCCGCCGTCGCCGTTTGAAGGGACGATTGAACAGCTTGTCGATAGGCTGCTGGCTTCGCCGCAGTTCGGCGAGCGCTGGGGCCGACACTGGCTCGATGTGGCGCGTTTCGGCGAGGACGATTTTTCCGGCACGGCGCCGAAGCCGTATCCGAATGCGTGGCGGTATCGCGACTGGGTGATCGATGCGTTCAACAACGATATGCCTTACGACATGTTTGTGCGCGCGCAGCTTGCCGCGGACTTAATGCCTGGCGATAACAAGAAGTACATCGGCGGGCTTGGGCTTTTCGGATTTGGTCCCTGGTATTACGGCATCACGCAGCCGCCGCAGGCGCGCGCCGATGAGCGGCACGATCGCGTCGATGTTGTCACACGCGGTTTTCTTGGGCTCACGGCGGCGTGCGCGCGCTGCCACGATCACAAGTACGATCCGATTCCGCAGAAGGACTACTATGCGCTGTCGGGTGTGTTTGCGTCGAGCGAGTACAAGGAGTATCCGCTGGTCGACGATAAGACGCGCGAGGCGTACGAAGCCGCGCAGAAACGCATCAAGAACGTGCAGAAGGAGATTGATGCGTTTATCGCGGCGCAGCGCGATTCGTTGGCGGAGATCTATTCGCGGCAGACGGCTGCGTTTCTCATGGGCCGCGCTGGGCTTGATGCCGATGTCGCGGCGCGGTGGAAAGAGTACCTGAAGAAGCCGGAAGAAGACTTTCCGTTTTTGAAGCCGTGGTTGGCGTCGAAGAGTGAAGCCGATGCGCAACAGTTTCAGGATCTGCTGCTGGCCGTTGTTGAAGAGAAGCGGGCGATGGACGACGAAAATAAGCGCGCCGTCATTCGCGGAACGGCGCCCGATGAAAAACGCCGTAAGATCATTTTGCCCGGCAATTACGACTCCGAGGCAGACTTCAATCCGGGCAGCGAGGTGGTGACGAAGTCGCTCGACCGCGAGCGTTATCAGCTTTGGCAGAAGATGATTGGCCGGACTGAAGCTCTTTATCGCCTCGACGAGAAGGGTGTGGAGAAGCGGCTGACTGGTGAGTGGAAGCGGCATCTCGATGGGCTACGGGCCGAGCTTGTTCGATTGAAGAAGGCGTCGCCGCCGCCGTATCCGTATCATCAGGGCCTGACCGAGCACACGCAGCCGATCGATCTGCCGCTCGATCTGCGCGGCGATCCAACCAGACCGGGCGAAATTGTTCCACGACATTTCCTGACGAGTTTGTCGAACGGGCGCGAAATTTCTTTGCGCGAGGGCAGCGGGCGGGCGCAGTTGGCGGAGGCGATCGTCGCGCATCCGCTGGCCGCGCGCGTGATGGCCAATCGTATTTGGGCGTGGTTGTTCGGCGCGGGTGTGGTGCGGACGCCGTCGAATTTCGGACTGATGGGTGAGCGGCCGGCCAATCGCGCGCTACTTGAGTATTTGGCCGCGCGGTTCGCCGCGTTGCAATTTTCTCCGAAGGCGTTGATTCGCGAGATCGTGCTGTCGGAGACGTATCAGGCATCGAGCGCCGCCGCACAGAATGCCGATCCGGATAATCGTCTTTTCTGGCGAGCGAATCGCAAACGGTTGGACGCCGAATCGATCCGCGATGCGATATTGGCTGTGAGCGGTGAACTGGATTCGAAGGTCGGCGGCGAGTCGTCCGAACTTTCCGACTCCAACGTGCGGCGTACCGTCTACGTGCGGGTCGGGCGGTATCAGCAGAACGAAACGCTGGCGCTGTTCGATTTTCCCAGCACGTCCGTGCACGTTGAAAAACGCGCCGTGACGAACGTGCCGCTGCAGAAACTGTTCTTCCTGAATAGCCGGTTCTTTCGCTTCCGATCCGAGGCGCTCGCGCAGCGCGCCGAGTGCGCGGCGACTTCTATCGACGAGCGCGTGGCGCTGCTGCATCAGTGGCTTTTTCAACGCGCGCCTTCGTCCGAAGAGGCCGCAACCGCTCGCGAGTTCCTACGCGATTCCACTTTGCCGCAGTACGCCCAGGTGCTGCTTTCCACCAACGAGTTTCTTTATGTCGATTGATCGCAGAGCCCTTCTTGCCCGCGCCGGCAGCGGTTTCGGCGCGATTGCGCTGGCCGATTTGATGCACGCCGAAGATCCGTTCGCGCCGAAGCCGCCGCACTTCGCGCCGAAGGCCAAGCGCATTATCTACATGATCATGAACGGCGGGATGTCGCAGGTCGATACGTTCGATCCGAAGCCCTCGCTGACGAAGTATCACGGACAGAAGATGCCCAGCGAGCAGCCGAAGACCGAACGCATTACGGGGTCCCTGATGCGTTCGCCGTTCGAGTTCAAGAAGTCGGGGCAGAGCGGCATCGAGGTCAGCGAGATCTTTCCGAACATCGCGCGCAACATCGACAAATTCAGCGTGATCCGGTCGATGCATACCGATGTGCCGAATCATGAGCCGTCGTTGTTCATGATGAACTGCGGGGCGATTCAACCGGGGCGGCCGTCGCTTGGCTCGTGGCTGACTTATGGCCTTGGTACGGCGAATCGGAATCTGCCGGGCTACATCGTGTTGTGCCCCGGTACGCCTGTTGTGGGGCCGCCGCTGTGGGAGTCGGCATTTTTGCCGGCGGTGTATCAGGGGACGTTCGTGAAGGCGCAGGAGAAAGATCCGCGCAAGTCGGTGCAGTTTCTCGATCGCGATGGAAGGCCCGAGACCGCGCAACGGAAACAGTTGGATCTGCTGCGCGCGTTGAATGAGAAGCATCGGGAAGCGCGGCAGGGCGATTCGGATTTGGACGCCGCGATCCAATCGATGGAGAGGGCGTTCCGTATGCAGACCGAGGTACCCGAGGTTTTCGACATTGCGAAGGAATCGGAAAAGACACGAGAGCGGTATGGTGATTCCGATTTTGGGCGGAGTTGTTTGATGGCGCTGCGGCTGGTGGAAAAGGGCGTGCGGATGGTGCAACTTTATTACGGCAACAGCCAGCCTTGGGACTCGCACGAGGACATTCAGGCGCATCGCGCCAACGCGCGGCGGGCCGATCCGGCGGTTGGCGCGTTGGTGGAAGATCTCGACGCGCGTGGGTTGTTGAACGAAACGCTTGTCGTCTTCGGCACGGAGTTCGGCCGCACGCCGGCGGTGGAGAATTCGTCGCTTGTGAAGTTGCAGAACGGGCGCGATCATAACTCGGCGGGCTATTCGATTCTTGTCGCGGGCGGCGGTGTCCGCGGCGGATACGTTCATGGCGCGACCGATGAGTTTGGTTATCGCGCGGTGGACAAGCGCGTGCATAATCACGATCTCAATGCGACGCTGCTGCACTTGATGGGACTCGATCACACCAAGCTCACGTACTTTTATAGCGGCCGGAATTTTCGCTTAACCGATGTTCACGGCGAGGTCGTGCGCGAAGTGCTTGCATAAGTGCTACGATTCGCGGTATGGAAACCGTGAACTGGAAGATCAAAGCCGACAACTTGTCGACGTGTAACTGCGACTGGGGCTGCCCGTGCCAGTTCAACGCCCGGCCGACGCACGGATTTTGCGAGGCGATGGTCGGTATCCACATCACCGAGGGGTTTTTCGGCGATGTCGATCTCGGCGGCGTGACGTTTTCCGCCGCCGCGAAATGGCCGGGCGCGCTGCATGAAGGCAACGGAACGATTCAGCTTGCGATCGATGCCGCGGCGTCGCAGGCGCAGCGCGAAGCGCTTCTTGCGATGGCGAGCGGCAAGAACGGCGGCACGTTTTTCGAGATCATGTCCGCGGTTTGTCCGAACGTGCTGCCGCCTCTGATCGCGCCGATTTACTTTGCATCCGACCGTTCAAAACGTACGGGAGAAGTTCGTGTCGAGGGCTTGGGGGCGGCGCGGGTGGAGCCGATTCGTAATCCGATTACGGGAGAGGAGCATCACGCGCAGATTCATCTTCCTAATGGCTTTGAGTTTAAGTCGGCTGAAGTCGCTAACGCCGTTTCCATCGACGTGACCGGATCACCGGCGGTCAACATGAATCACAGTAATTGCCACGCGCACTTGTCGACGATTGAGTGGGGCAATTGACGACTGCTCCGTTACGTAAGCGCGGGGGTGTTGGTTGGGGAAGGTCCGCTCCCTCGCGGTCGCGGCTCTGTAGGCGGTTGCGTGCATGCAGCTAGCGGACGAACATCCAGAGGCCGGCGGCGATCAGGACGGCGCCGGCGATGCGCGCGATTAACTCCGCGCGCGGCGCCAGCTTTTCGATCAGCACGAAGATCGAAATCAGCGCGACCCACATGATGTTCATCACTCCGGCGGCGAACAGCAGTAGCATCAGCGCCCAGCAACATCCTGTGCAGTAGGCGCCGTGCCACACTCCGGTCGACAGCGCCCCGGGGACGCCCGGTTTCCAGCCATGCATGATGACATCGAGCGGGCCGCGGCAGTGCTTAAGGCAGGCGTGTTTCAGCGGCGTGAACTGAAACACGCCCGCGACGATGAGGATCACTCCGGCTATTTTCGCGCTCGACGGTTCCATCATCATGGTCAGGAATCCGTACTTCTCCAGCAGCCAGTGCGCCGCGGTCGCAACCACGCTGAAGGCTGTCCACACCAGCAAATAGCCGGCGAGAAACGCGCTCGCCGGGACGTAGGGGCGGCCGGCCGCTTGTTGTGTTCGACTGTGCTTAGCAAACAGCAAGACAGCGGGCGCGATCGACGGCGTCATCATCGCGATCATCATCACGACCCACATCGTCAGGTTGTAAATTGCCGCTTCGGTCGACCACGAAATATCGACGTGCCCCGACATGTCCATGCCGGCGTGCATGGCGTAAATGGCGTTGGCTTCGCGGATGGTGTAGACCCAAGCCAGCGCGGCGATGAGGACTATTCCGGTGATTAGGACTGCGCGGTCACGATACATGGCTTAGTCGATTAAGAGCAATACTACGCCGCGCGGCGGGAGATTGCCCGCGTACGATTCGGCGAGCGCGCCGAGATTCCTTCGCGCCCAAACGTCTTGTACGCTGCGCTAACCTTTGAGTCCAAGATCGGGCCAGCGCACGCGCACATCGGCCGGTTCGATGCCTCGATTGGACAACGCCAGCGCGGTGCGGCCGCCGTTCAACGTCCGCGTCCAAATTTCGATTTCGCCTTGTTTGGCGAGAAGCGAGCCCGGTTGGTTGAGCGAATCTTGATTGACGGAGATCGCTTCGCGGTTCAGTACGATTGACAGTAGCGTCGCGCTCATCTTGCGCGGATCACCATCGATAATCAATGGCGCGGCATGCATTGCCCACAGTGTAAATAGCGACCTTTGTTCTTCTGTCGGTAGGCCGTCTATAGCCGGCGCGGTTTCGATGGGCGCGAGGCGAAGTTCCTTGGATTACAGAAAGTGCTTCAACGCGGCGCCGCCGGGCGCGTAGATATTGACGTAGCCCGCGGCCCTCATGCCATTGGCGACGATTGCATTCGCGGCATCGTGTATCAATTGTTCGTCCGCGTCGCGGCACACCCACGCCATGGGCGGAGCGGCGCTGAGTACCGAGGCCGCCAGCAACGTGAAAAATTTCATCGCTGTACTAAATGGTAGAATGATTTCTTGCTGGGTCTCGAGCTTCGTGCAACGGGCGGCTGCAAACCCCGCCAGGTCCGGAAGGAAGCAACGGTAGTGGTTTAGCTTGTGTGCCGCGGATCACCCGGGGCCTAGCATTTTCTATTTCGGCTCCCATGTATCAAGTCATCGCGCGGAAGTACCGGCCGCAGTCGTTCGCTGAACTGGTCAGCCAGGAACACGTTAAGACGACGCTCGACAACGCCATCAATCAGCGGCGTATCGCGCACGGCTATATTTTCAGCGGGCAGCGCGGCACGGGCAAAACGACGGTAGCGCGCATCATGGCGCGGTGTTTGAATTGTGTCGAAGGACCGACGGCGACGCCCTGTGGCACGTGTTCCAGCTGCAAGGAAATCACGACCGGCGGCGCTGTGGACGTGATCGAAATCGACGCGGCGTCCAATCGCGGCATTAATGAAATGCGCGAACTGCGCGAGAGCGTTCGCTTCCGGCCGGCGCGCGACCGCTTCAAAGTTTTCATCATCGACGAAGCGCATCAGATTACCAACGAGGCGTTTAACGCGCTGCTGAAAACGCTGGAAGAGCCGCCCGAGTGGGTAGTCTTTATTTTGTGCACGACGGAGTCGCACAAGATTCCGACGACGATCGCTTCGCGCTGTCAGCAGTTCACGTTCCGCAGCGTTGAGTTCGCCGAACTTGTCGCGCGGATGGAGTGGATCTGCAAGGAAGAGGGCATCACCGCCGAGCCCGATGCGCTGGCCGTCCTGGCGCAAGCCGGCGAGGGCAGCGTACGCGATTCGCTCTCGGCGCTGGATCAGGCGATCGCTTGTTGCGGCACTACGCTGAAGGCCAATGAAGTCCGCGCGCTGCTGGGCTTGTTCGCGCTCGACGGGCTCGACCAGGTGATGGACTCGATCGATCGCGGCGACTCGACGCGCATGCTTGAAATCGTCGCCGAACTCGAACGGACCGGTGCGAATCTGCAACACTTTTGCCGGGAGTTGGCGCGGCATATTCGCAACCTGCTTGTCGCGCGTATCGCGGGAGCGGGCACGCGGTTGATCGCCGCGTCGCCGAACGAGCAGACGAAGATAGCGGAGGTCGGCGCGCGGTTTAGCGAGGAGGATCTGACGCGGTACTTGCAGATCACGCTCGATGTTTACCGCGACCTGCAATATTCGCTGCAACCGCGGCTGCATTTGGAATTGGGCCTGTTGAAGCTGGTGCATGCGGGCAAGCTGCTTTCGATTGAAGAAGCGCTGGCGGGGGTAGGGAGCGCGCCGTCGGCGCCGAAGGCGGCACCACCCGCACCACCGAAAGCCGCGGCTCCGGCGGCGTCCACCGCGCCACCGTGGAATTCCGCTCCGGCTCCGGCGAAGGCCGTACCGCCACCCGCGCCGCCCAAGCCACAGGTTGCGCCGGGAACGATCAAAGAGCGCATCCACACGGCGCTTGCCGAAGCCGGGTTGACGTTTACCGCCGATGGCATTGAATCGTCGATCGTGAACGAACACGTCGCGGAAATCGAAGTCGTCGCACCCGAAGAGTTGCAGCTATCGCTCAGCGAGAAAGAGCTGCAGCAGTTCCTGATCAAGATTGGCATTCAGAAGCGGCTGCGCATTCGCTTTGAGGCGAATGTCGCCGTCAGCGCGTCGAAGCCCTCGGCGCAATCGGCCGAGGACGATGAGGTTACCGCGCGCGCGATGTCGCACCCGATGGTGCAGCGGTTTCAGGAAACGTTTAAGGACAGCCAGGTCCGCCAAGTTCGAAATTTGAAGGAGTAGCTTTATGAAGATGCCCGGAAACATGAACGCAATGATGCAGCAGGCGCAACGCATGCAGCAAAAGATGAAGGAGGACATCGACGCGATCCGAGTGGAGGCGAGTGCGGGCGGCGGAATGGTCACCGTCAACATGGACGGCAATAAGAAGTGCCTGGGCGTGAAGATCGACGCCGAAGCCGCCGGCGACGCCGAGATGTTGCAGGACATGATCATGGCCGCGTTGAACGAGGCCTATGCGAAGGTCGAGAAGGAATCGCAGGCCAAGATGAATGCGATGCTCGGCGGCCTTGGTCTTCCGCCAGGAATGTTCTAAACGCGCATGCCCGAATTTGCCGAACCTCTCGCACGGTTAGTGGATGAGTTCCGGCGCCTGCCCGGCATCGGGCAGAAGTCGGCGCAGCGGATCGCCTTTCACATCCTGCGAGCGGCGAAGCAAGATGCGTTCCGGTTGGCGCAGGCAGTGATCGATGCGAAGGAGAAGCTCGGTCTTTGCGCGATTTGCAACAACGTCAGCGCGGGCGAGATGTGTCCGTACTGTGTGAGCGAAACGCGCGATCGGAGCGTCATTTGTGTTGTTGAGGAGGCGCCGAATATTCTGCCGATCGAAACGACGCGCACCTTCGAAGGGCTGTATCATGTGCTGCACGGCGCGATCAGTCCGCTGCGCGGGATCGGCCCGGAGCAGTTGAAGATTACGAATTTGCTGGAACGCCTGTCGAGCGGCGAGGTGAAAGAGATTATTATCGCCACTAATCCAACGGTGGAAGGCGAAGCGACCGCGGCGTATCTTTCGCGGCTTCTTAAGCCGTTGGGCCTCCGCGTGACGCGGATTGCGATGGGAATACCCGTAGGGAGCGACCTGGAATATGCCGACGAAGTCTCGATGTCGAAGTCTTTGGAGAATCGCCGCGAGCTTTAGCTTTGCGGCTTGTTTGTTGGCGCAGCCGCCGGGCGAGGCCGCGCGCGCGTGGCGTGTCAAGAACGAGAAAGCCATCGTCGCGGAGTTTCTCGATTTCCTCGCGATTCCGAACGTTGCGCGCGACATCGAGCGACCTTTTATCGCCAGGAACGCCGATTGGATCGTCGCCGCATTCGCCAAGCGCGGTATTCAGGCGCGCAAGTTGACGGTCGACAAAGCGCCGCCCGTTATATTCGCCGAGTGGAAAACTCCAGGAGCGACGGAGACGATTATGTTCTACGTGCACTACGACGGCCAGCCGGTCGATCCGTCGAAGTGGACCGTTACCGAGCCGTTCACGCCGAAAGTTGTTGGCGACCGCATTTACGCGCGCTCGGCTTCCGACGATAAGGCGCCGATCATTGCGCTGCTGGCGGCGATTGACGCGGGCGTGAAGCCGAAAGCCAACATCAAGTTCTTTTTCGAAGGCGAGGAAGAGGCGGGATCGGCGCGAGTCGGCGAGATCATTCGGAAGTGCAAGCCGTTGCTCGACGCCGATGTGTGGCTGTTCTGCGATGGCCCGGTGCACCAGAGCCGCCGCCAGTTGATCGCGTTCGGCGCGCGCGGGTCGATCGGCTTCGATCTTACGATTTACGGCCCGAATCGCGAGCTACATAGCGGGCACTACGGCAACTGGGCGCCGAATCCCGCGCAGATGCTGATGACGCTGGTGGCGTCGATGCGCAACGACGACGGGCTTACGCTGATCGATGGTTTTGGCGATGGCGCGATGCCGCTCTCGGCTCTCGAAAAGCAGGCGGTGGCCGATGCACCCGATATCGGCGCGGAACTGATGCGTGAGTTGTCGCTTGGCCGTACGCTGGGCGATGGCGAGAAGATCGAGATGCTGGTCAACCGGCCTCTGCTCAATTTGCGCGGGGTTTCGAGCAGGGCCGTCGGGCGGGCGGCTCGCAACATCGTGCCGTCGACGGCGACCGCTTCTTTCGACATCCGGCTCGTGAAGGGCCTCGACGGGCGCGTTGCGCTGGAGCGGGTTATCAAGCATGTTCGCGGCCGCGGCTATCACGTGGTCGACAAGGACCCCGATGCGGCGACGCTGCGCGCGCATCCGAAAGTGGCGAAGATTTCGTCGGCCGAAGGCGGCTACAACGCCGTGCGCGCGTCGATGGATTTGCCGATCTCGAAGAAGGTGATCGACGCGGTTGAAAGTGTACGCGGGCCGGCGGTGAAGGTTCCGACGATGGGCGGGAGCCTGCCGATGGCTGTGTTTGAAGAACTGTTGCAGCGGCCGCTTATCATCGTACCGATCGCGAATCACGACAACAATCAGCATTCGCACGACGAGAATATTCGCATCCAGAACTTGTGGGACGGGATTGAGACGATGGCGGCGCTGTTGGCGATGTAGTCCGTTTACCAGCTCTTGAAGTTGACCTCCACGGTTGCCGTTGTAGCAACGGGCTCACCGTCTTTCATCGCCGGAATGAATTCCCATTTCTTTAAGGCCTCGACCGTCATCCCGTCGATCCCCATTCCAGGGTGTTCCAATACATCGACCGCCCGAACCAAGCCTTTTGCGTCGATGTGGATCTTTACCTTTACCGTACCGCCAGGCCACTTCGCCTTGCGCGCCTCTTCGCTATATTGCGGTTCGATGCGACGCACGAGTTGCGGATTTGAAGTTTGCGCCCAGAGGGCGATCGAGAAAACGAGTAAGAGTTTCATAAGAGGCGGAAATTAACCTCCACGGTTGCCCACACTGGTACAGCGGCGCCGTCGCGTTTGCCGGGACGGAACCGCCATTGTTTGACTGCGTTGATCGCCCGTTCGTCCAGACCGAGGCCTGGGCTTTGGACGACTTCGATATCGCGCGTGTTGCCCTTTTCATCGATGACGATTCGCAGCAGTACACTTCCGTTGAAGCGCACTTTGCGCGCTTCGTCGGAGTACTCCGGATCGATTTGGTAGAGCAGCTTCGGCGCGGTGCTGACGGCGCTGAGCGAGAATACTCCGGCTTTTGCGCCGCCTTTTTGTCCCACACCGTTCCTGCCGCGATCGCCGATGCCGCCCGGTCCACCCGGCCCATCCGAGGGTGGCCCGGGCATACCCGTCGGGCTGCCGAACATCGCCGATTGTATCTGAATGTTGGGTGCGGAGAATACGGCTGGTTCGATCGGTAGAGCGGGTTCGATTTCGACGATGCGCGTTGTCGGCGGCACGATTACGATCTCGGCGACGCGCGGGAGTTTTCCTTTTGAAGCGGGCCGTGTCTCGGCACCGCCGCCGCCGCCTTCCTCGGAGCGCTTTTGCACGGGCGGCGCGGTGAGCCGCTGATCGATGTGATGGGCGATCAATTTCGGCACAGAGACGATCGCCGGGGACTCGCGCAGGGCGAACACAAGGGCGATCGCCGCGGCGTGAATCGCAATGCTCGATAGTCCGGATGGAGCGCGCATGCCGAATTCAGAGCAGTTCGCCTGCCATTCGAAAATGCCAACAAAAACGGTGGTTGCGGCGCACGCGTGTGTGCACCGCAGCCACAGGTGTTACTTCTTTTCCGCGATCGCGAACAGGTGCGACATGCCGCGCACATACAGAACGCCGTCCACTATCGCGGGCGACGTCATCAGCACTTCGCCCATCGGATTGGTGGCCAGCAGCTCGTATTGCACGCCGGCTTTGATCACGTTGATCTCGCCGTCTTCGTTCGATACGTAGATGCGTCCGGCCGCGGCGATCGGCGAGCCGGAATACGCGCCGCCCGTGCCGATCCGCTGCTGATAGATCTGCTTGCCAGATGCCGTGTCGTAGACATTCATGATGCCTTGGTTCTGCACGATGTAGAGATGTTTATCGTAGGCCACCGGCGTTGGCATGTAGACGCCGCGCGGCTGTGTCCACGCAACGAACTCGGTCGCTTTCGATAGATCGCCCTTCGCGCCGGGCTTGATGGCGTAGGTCTTTTGAATCGGCGGGTACGAGTTTGAGACGAAGTAGAGGCCATCGGCGAAGATCGGCGTCGTGACGGTGATCTCCGAGTTCGGCCCGACGTTCCACAACTCCTTGCCGGTCTTGACGTCGTAGCCGCGAACCGACTTCGTTCCGTTGGTCACCAACTCGCCGTTGGGCATGACCGTAGGCGTGCCCCAGGTGGGGATCTCTTCGCGGGCGGTGCGCCAGCGCTCCTTGCCTGTCGCGATTTCGTACGCCGCGATGAAGCTATCCTTGTGGCGGTCGACTTGAACGATGACCGCGCCATCGTGGACGATCGGCGAACTGGCCGCGCCCCATTCGTAATCAGGCTCGAAGAACCATCCGGCGTTGACGATGCCGTGGTCTTTCTTCCAGGCGAGCTTGCCGTCCCATGTGTAGACGTACAGGCCTTCGCTGCCAAAGTACGACACGACGAATTTTCCATCGGTCGCGCAGGTTGAGTTCGCCTGCGTCGCTTTTGGATGGCGCTTGGTTTTGGGCAGGCCTTCGTGAGCGAGTTGCTCCCAGACGATCTTGCCGGACTTGCGGTCGACGGCGTAGGTCTTCCATTGCTGCTTCGATGTGTCGGCGTGCGACTCGGTCGTGCCGTACAACCCGTGCTTCACCTTCGATGTCGCGTCGGCTGAGATTGCCGATGTTACGAAGACGCGGTCGCCGAACACGACTGGGGACGACAGTCCGAGTCCCGGAATCGCTGTCTTCCAAAGCACGTTCTCGCCTTTTTCACCGTTCCACCGCAGGGGCGCCGTTGCCGACGCGCTAACGCCTGAGGCGCCGACGCCGCGAAACTGCGGCCACGATTCGGCGGCGAACGCCGCGGCTGAGAGCAGAATCAGGGACTTCATTTCGCCACCTTCGTGAACGTCATGGTCCGGCCGTTCTGTTCGAGTTTGATCGACCCCGCGCCGTCGAACGTCAATTTGCCGTTCACGGCCGCGAGTGTGAAGACCGTGTCACTCTCCGCGGCCATCGCAAACTTCGGCTGACCCGTGCCCTGCACGTACATGATTCCGTCGGCCGCCGTGACGTCGAGCTTCAGCGGTACATCGGTCGAACCGTATTCGCCGACGTACTTGTTCAACACCGCCATGTCGGTTTTCTTTGCCGGAGGCAGCATGCCTTTGCGAACGAACTCAATGTTCTGCCCATTTTGATTCAGCGTGAAACCGTCCTTCTTGAAGGTGGCTTTCAGATTCGCGGGCGCGAAGCTGAATTCGGTCGCGCTATCGGCGCTTAGCGGCGCGGCCTGCTGGCCCTCGGCCTATATCTTTAACTGACCCGCTTCGTTCAAGATCTTTATCGGTACCGGAATCGCTTGCGAAGCGTACTCACCCGCGTACGAGGCGAGCGTTTCCGCCGCGACCTTTTCGATCTTCGGTTCCGGCGCGCCAGCCTTGCGGAGCACCGCGGCCATGTCGTCTTTCTTCACCGTGATTGCGGCCTTCAGCGCGCCTTCCAATTCGGCCGGTGTGAACTTGTGTTGCAGCGCCGCTTGTAACAGCGCGGCGTTGCCCATGCCAACCGTCATGTTCAGTTGCCGGCCCGTAAGTGTGACGCCCTTGGCGAGCACCGCCTTCACCACGTCGGTCAACTGTTTCTGTAACGCGCCGTCGATCAGCGACGACTTATAGAATGTGTCTGTCACGTTCGGGTTTGCGCCCTTTTCCAGCAGAAGCAACGCCACTTCGGCATGCCGGTTAAAAACGGCCATGAAGAGCGGCGTGGAGCCGTACTGGTTTTTCCATTCGAGCGGGGCGCCCGCTTCGAGCAACTTCTTCACCTCCGCCAACTGGCCGCGGCGCGCGGCGGTATGCAAGTCCTCGCCCGGGTCGGCAAACAGCGCCATGCCCGCGAGAATTATAATCAGGAATAGTTTCATGCAGCCTCTCTTCTCTCCAACGTCCATGGTACCAATTTGTTCCCTTTTTGTTCTAGCGCTGCCGCTGATGGCCGACTGGGTCGATTGGCGCGGCCCGAATCGCGACGGGCGTTCGCCGGAAAAAAACCTGCCGGCTTTGTGGTCGCCCGCGGGTGAGAACCTCGCGTGGAAAGCGCCCGTCGGCGGCCGTTCGGCACCCGTTGTGCACGGCGATCATGTTTACATTCTCACTGTGCTCGGCACCGGCAAGAACCTGCAAGAGCGTCTGGTGTGCCTGGACACCGATACAGGGAAACAGCTCTGGGAGCAGCGGATTAATCTCTGGTTGAGCGACGTGCCGCCGCATCGCGCGGCGTGGTCTTCGCCGTCGGTGGATCCGGAGAGTGGCAATGTCTTTGTCTTCAGCGTTCATGGTGTGCTCACTGCCTTTACACGCGACGGCAAGAAGCTATGGGAGCGCTCGTTGGCCGAAGATTTTGCCTTTGTAACGACGCACGGCGGCCGGACCGGATCGCCAATCGTCGATGGCGAACTGGTCATCGTCAACGGCATCTCGACCGGTTGGGGCGCGCTGTCGCGAGCGGGTCACCGTTTCTGGGCGTTCCATAAGAAGAACGGCGAACTCGTATACTTGAGCGCGCCTGGCGGACGGCCGTACGACACGACGTATTCACCGCCCATCATCGCCGAGATCGACGGTGTCCGGCAGTTGATCGCCGGTGGCGGCGACGGGAACGCCCACGCCGTGAAGGCACAGACCGGAGAAGCGCTGTGGCGCTACGAGGTTTCGAAGCGCGGCCTGAACACGGGTGTGGTCGTCAACGGCAAGACCGCCTACATCACGCACAGCGAAGAGAATTTGGACACGAGTGAAATGGGCCTGTTCAGCGCGATCGATGCGACCATGCGCGGGCCGATCAAGAAGGATCAGGCGAAGTTTTACTACCCGGGCTATCAGCTCGGTTTGAGTTCGCCGATTATCGACGGCGACCGGTTCCTGCAGGTCGACAACGGCGCCAACATCTTCGCCTTCGACGTGCAGACCGGCAAGCAGATCTGGAAGCAAAACCTCGGTACGATTCAGAAATCGTCGATGGTGCTTGGGGACGGGAAACTGTACGTCGGTACGGAGAACGGCAAGTTCTATATCGTCAAACCGCACAACGACCGCGCCGAGAAGTTGAGCGAAGTGTCGTTCATCAAGCCCGGCGAAAGCGAGGAGGAAGGCGAGAAGGTGATCGCGTCGGTGGCGATCAGCCAGGGGCGGGTGTTCCTTGTTACGACGAAGAACACCTACGCGATCGGAAAGAAACAGGCCGCACCGAAGGTCGATTTGCCGAAGCCGGTCAGCGCCGCTGCTGGCGCAGCCGCGAAGTTCTTGCAAGTCGTTCCCGCCGAGATTCTGATTAAGCCGGGCGAGTCCGCGAATTTCCGCGCGCGTCTTTTCGATGAGAAGGGCAACTTCATTCGCGAGGAGAAGGCCACGTGGGCGATCGAAGGCTTGAAGGGCGTGATCAACCAGGATGGCAGGTACATTGCGTCGTCGGATAAAGTCGCCCAGGCCGGCATATTAAAAGCCACGGCCGCGGGTGTGACGGGGCAGGCTCGCGTGCGCGTGGTTCCGCCGCTCGATTGGAACTGGGACTTCGAGTCGATGAACGTCGACACGGTTCCGATGGAATGGGTTAATTGCAATACCAAGTACGCCGTGCGACAGGAAGAGGGCAACAAGGTGCTAGTGAAGTTTGCCGACAATCCCGCCACCAAACGCGCGCGTGTGTTCATGGGGCCGACCGATCTGTACGATTACACGGTGCAAGCCGATGTGCGCGCTTCGCAGAAGCGACGGCAGATGGGCGATGTCGGCGTCGTGGCGCAACGGTTCAATTTGATGTTGTTCGGCAATGCGGAGAAAGTGGAACTGCAGACGTGGCAGCCCGAGACGGAACGCACCACGTCCGCGAAGTATCAATGGAAGTGGGATACGTGGTACACGATGAAACTGCGCGTCGAGAATTTGCCGGATGGCCGCGTGAAGGCGCAGGGCAAGGTCTGGCCGAAGAGCGAGGCGGAGCCCGCCGCTTGGACCGTGGAACGCATCGACCCCGCCAATCTCGCCGAACGCCAAGGCGCGCCTGGCATCTACGCCGACGCCCCGTATGAAGTCTTTTTCGATAACGTGAAGGTAACCAAAAACTGATGACACGCAAGAATGTGCAAACCGCGCTGCTCGGCGGCGCTCTGCTCGCCGGCTATTTGACCGCGAGCGACGCCGCAAAAGACTGGCCGATGTGGGGCGGAACCATGGATCGCAACATGGTCTCCAACATGAAGGGCGTTCCCGACAAGTGGGATTACGCGAAGAAGGAGAACGTCAAGTGGGTCTCCAAGCTTGGTTCGCAGAGTTACGGGAATCCGGTCGTCGCCAACGGCGTCGTGCTTGTCGGCACGAATAACGAAGGCCTGCGCGATCCGAAACAAGGCGGCGATCGCGGCGTGCTGATCGCCTTCCGCGAGTCCGACGGCGAGTTCCTTTGGCAGATCACGCACGAAAAACTGGCCGCGGGCCGCGTCAACGATTGGCCGTATCAGGGCGTCTGCTCCTCGCCGCTGGTTGAGGGCGATATCGTTTACTACGTGTCCAGCCGCGGCGAAGTGATCGCCGCCGATTTGAAGGGGATGGCGAACGGTAACGACGGCCCGTTCAAGGGCGAGAAGCATACCGGTCCAAAAGACGGCGACATCTTGTGGTCGTTCGACATGATGGAAGAGGTTGGCGCGTTCCAACACAACATGGCCAATAGCTCGCCTGTGATTCTCGGCGATTTGATCTACGTCTCGACTTCAAATGGCCAGGATGAAAGCCACGTCAACGTGCCGTCGCCGAAGGCGCCGTCGATCATTGCGCTGAACAAGAAGACGGGCAAACTGGTGTGGGAAGATAACTCGGTCGGCGAGCGGATTCTGCACGGCCAGTGGTCGTCGGCGGCGGTCGGCAAGATTGGCGATGTCGTTCAGACCGTCATCGGTCAGGGCGATGGATGGGTGCGCGGCTACGAAGCGATGTCGGGCAAGAAGCTGTGGGAGTTCGATATGAATCCCAAGGATTCGGTGTGGCCGAAGACGCGCAACGAAGTGATCTCGACGCCGATCATCGTCGACGGGATCGTCTATATCGGCAACGGTCAGGATCCGGAGCATGGCGAAGGCCCAGGGCACTTGTATGCCATCGACGGCACCAAGCGTGGCGACATCACCAAGAGCGGTTTGATTTGGCACTTCGATAAGATTCGCCGATCGATTTCGACCGGCGCGTTTAAGGATGGCTTGCTTTACTACGCCGACTTCTCCGGCTTCCTGCATTGCGTGGACGCCAAGACCGGTACCGAGCTTTGGAATCACGACATGCTCGCGGCCGTGTGGGGCTCGCCGATTATCATCGATGGGAAGGTCTATCTTGGCGATGAAGATGGCGACGTTTCCGTGCTTGCGCATGGGCGGACGAAGAAGCTGCTGTTTGAGACGAACATGGGCAGTTCGATTTACTCGACGCCCGTGCCGGCGAATGGGACGCTGTTTATTGTCAATCGGAATGAGTTGATTGCGATAGGGAAGAAGTAGTTAAGTCTTTAGTTTCAACTGTTCGACATCCGCCAAATCCACGGGTCGGCCCGCCGCGGTCTTCGACTTGATAAGGTCGTCCACCGAAACTAAGTGGAACGGCACGCTTTCGAAGACGAGAGTATTTCGCTGACGCCACGCCTCCTCGAATGCCAAGCCGGGTGTTGCAGTCTGAATGTCTACGCGGGCGCGGTCTTTGAATATCGTGATTTCGTTGGCGAGAAGCTCTTTTGCCGTAATCAAGTGTGCCGTACCAAATCCAGCTTCGCGCAAGGCCGTGAGCAGTTTTTCGGCATTGGCCTCATTCGCCTCGATCAGAATGTCGATGTCGAACGTCATCCTCGGTACGCCGTAGAGCACCGCGGCGACACCGCCCAACACCACGTACCGGCAGTTATTCGAGTGTAAGGACGCGAATACGTCCCGGTACCGGTTGAGCATCTTTTTTCTGAACCAGTTCTGGATTTAGCGCAAGCAGCATGTCCGACATCTCGACAAAGTGCTGCATGCGTTCTTCAATCGTCAGCGATTGGAACCAACGCGCTTTTGCCGCTGGAGTCTCTTCGGCGCGGTCGTGCGAAATCGAGTGCATCCACTTTCATTCTACGCCGCCCCGCAACCCGATATAATTATCGGCAAAGGAATGCTGAGACTACTTCTCTTCACAAGCGCGGTCTTCGCGCAGCCGCTGCAGTTCAATCGCGACATCCGGCCGATCCTTTCCGACCGCTGTCTGACCTGTCATGGGCAGGACGCCGCCAACAAGGGCACGCGGCTTCGGCTTGATCGTGAAGAATCCGCCAAAGGCGAGACGCGTGCGATCGTGCCCGGCAAACCGGAAGAAAGCGGGTTGATGAAGCGAATTACCAGCGAAAACAAAGCGCTTCGCATGCCGCCCGCGCACACCGGTGCTACAGTCTCTTCCAAAGAACGCGCCACGCTGGAACAGTGGATTGGCGAGGGCGCTCCGTGGCAGAAACACTGGTCTTTTATCAGCCCGGTCAAAGCCCAGGGAAAAACGAAAATCGACGATTTTGTTCGAGAGCGGTTGACGCGCGAAGGCCTTGCGATGTCGCCCGAAGCCGATCGCGCCACGTTGATCCGCCGCGTTTCGCTCGACCTCACCGGTCTGCCGCCGACGCCGGCCGAAGTCGACTCTTTCGTCCGCGACGGCAACTACGAGCGTGTCGTCGATCGCCTCCTTGCGAGCCCTCGCTACGCCGAGCGAATGGCGATCCGCTGGCTCGATGCAGCGCGCTACGCCGACACCAATGGCTACCAGACCGACGCCGAACGGATGATGTGGCGCTGGCGAGATTGGGTCATCGACGCCTTCGCGCAGAACATGCCGTTCAATCGGTTCGTCACCGAGCAGATCGCCGGCGATCTGCTGCCGAACGCGACGGTCTCGCAGCAGGTAGCGACGGGTTTCAGCCGCAATCATCGGGGAAATTCCGAAGGCGGAATTGTGCCCGAGGAATATTTGGTGGAATACGGCATCGACCGCGTCGAAACGATGTCGACGGTGCTGCTGGGTCTCACTGTCGGGTGCGCGCGTTGCCACAACCACAAGTACGATCCAATCACGCAGAAAGAGTTCTACCAGTTCTTCGCCTACTTCAATCACATTGGCGAACCGGGCCGCTATCTGAAGTACGGCAACTCGCCGCCCTTCGTCCAGGCGCCGACCGATTCCGATCGCGCCGAACTCGGACGCTTGCGCCGCGTTGCCGAAACGGCGGCCGCGGCTTTGCGCGCGAAGGAATCGGAGATCAAGACCGCGCAATCGGCGTGGGAGAAATCGCTGGCCGCCGACTCACGCTGGCAGTTGAACGACGCCCTGCGCGACGACGTTTCGCTCGACGGCATCACGTTCACTGGCGCCAATCAGTACGAGAGCGGCGATCACGCCCGCTTCGGTTTTCTCGACCGTTTCACCGTCGCGCTGCGTATCAACCCGCAATCGCCCGATGGAGTTTTGTTCCAACGAATGAACGGAACGGAGTTGTACTCGGAGGGCTATGGCGTCAATCTCGACAAGGGCTATCTCGAAGCCCACTTCGCGGTCCGCCGTTTGGACGATGCCATCATTGTGCGTTCGAAACAGCCGCTGCCAACCGGCGCCGCCACGCACATCGCCATCAGCTACGACGGCACGCGGCTGGCCAATGGCGTGAAGCTTTACGTTAACGGGAAGCCGGCTCAGTTAGAAATTCTGCTCGATGCGTTGAATCAGGATTTCCGCAAGCCTGGCAAACTGACGTTCGGCGCGGGCGGAGGTTGGCCGCATAGGTTCAAAGGTACGATGCGCGAGTTCCGCTCCTTCAACGATGTGCTCGATCCGAACGAAGTCGAAATGCTTGCGCTTGGCGACTCGCTTGGCGCCGTGGCGCGGAAGACGCAGCGAACAGCCGTCGAGTCCGGATTTGTTCGGCGCGCGTTCACCGCGCTTGCCGCCGCGCCGGAGATTCAGAAGCTGGCTAGTGACGAACGCGCCGCGCGCAAGGCCGCCGAAGTGTTCGATCGTTCGCTACCAACTGTGATGGTCATGCGCGAAAATCCTTCGCGCCCGGACACGCACGTTTTGCTGCGCGGCGCCTACGACAAGCCCGGCGCGAAAGTCGATCGCGGAACGCCCGCCGTTCTTCACGCGACGCCTGCCGGCGCGCCCGCCAATCGCCTTGGTCTCGCGCAGTGGTTGACCGATCGCGCCAATCCTCTGACGGCGCGTGTGACGGTGAATCGCATCTGGCAGATGGCCTTCGGCATGGGCATCGTCAAAACCGTCGAAGACTTCGGTGCGCAAGGCGATTGGCCTTCGAATCCGGAGCTGCTTGATTGGCTCGCGGTCGAGTTCATGGACTCCGGTTGGGACATGAAGAAATTGTGGAAGACGATCGTGATGAGCGAAACGTACCGGCAGTCGTCGAATGTCTCCGGCGCGTTGCGCGAACGCGATCCCGACAACCGGCTGCTGGCTCGCGGTCCGCGTTTTCGCATGCCCGCCGAAATGGTCCGCGATCAAGCGTTGCTTGTATCGGGGCTATTGATTGAAAAGACGGGCGGGCCCTCGGTTCGGCCGTATCAACCCGCTGGATTGTGGAGCGAAAACGGCGGCGCGGACTACGTGGCTGATCACGGCGAAAATCTTTATCGGCGCAGCTTGTACACATTCTGGCGAAGGACTTCGCCGCCTCCTTTCATGGCGACGTTCGATTCGGCGCTGCGTGAGAGTTGCACGGTGCGCGAGGGCCGCACCAATACTCCGCTGCAGGCGCTGCACCTGATGAACGACGAGCAGTTCCTCGAAGCCGCGCGGGTGCTGGCGCAGCGCGCGATTCAGGAATCGCCGGCCGATCAACGCATCGCGCACACGTTCCGCCTGGTCACCGGCCGCGCTCCGCGCGCGAAGGAGTCCGAGGCGCTGGCGCAGATGCTCGCGTACGCAAAAGACAGGTTCTTGTCCAAGAGAGAATCGGCGGTGCAGATGTTGAAGCAGGGCGAGTCGAAACGCGACGAATCGATCGATCCTGTCGAACACGCCGCATGGATGACCGTGGCCAGCCAGATCCTCAACCTCGACGCCGCGGTGACGAAGGAGTAGCGCATGGACCGCCGCCAATTTCTAACCAAATCACCCGCGGGCCTGGCCGCGCTGCAACAACTCCTCGCCGCCGAGGAAGGCGCGCTGCCGCATTTCGCGCCCAAAGCGAAACGCATCATCTATTTGTTCATGTACGGTGGGCCGTCGCAGATTGAGACGTTCGATTACAAGCCGCGGTTGAAGCAGATGCACGGCGAGGAGTTGCCCGGTTCGATCCGCATGGGCCAGCGACTTACGGCGATGACGGCGACGCAGACGAAGTTCCCCGTCGCGCAGTCGATCTACAACTTCGCACAGCACGGCAAGTCCGGCGCATGGGTCAGCGAATTGTTGCCGCACACGGCCAAGGTTGCCGACAGGTTGTGCTTCATCAAAACGATGCACACCGAGCAGATCAACCACGATCCGGGCATCACGTTTTTCCAAACCGGTTTTCAGCTCGCGGGCCGGCCGTCGCTTGGCGCGTGGCTGTACTACGGGCTCGGCAGCGAGAGCAAGGATCTGCCGTCGTATGTGGTGATGACGACCGCAGGATCGAAGAACGGCGATCAACCGCTGGCCGATCGCGTGTGGGGCAGTGGCTTTTTGCCGAGTAGTTTTCAGGGCGTGCGGTTCCGCTCCGGGGCCGACCCGGTGCTGCATCTTTCGAACCCCGCGGGAATGGATAGCGAGATGCGGCGGCGTTTTCTCGATGGCCTTGCTGAGATGAATCGCGATCAGCAGGCGCAGACCGGCGACGTCGAAATTGCCACGCGCATCGCGCAGTACGAGATGGCGTTCAAGATGCAATCGTCGGTGCCGGACTTGACCGATCTGTCGAAGGAGCCCGCGCATGTGGTCGATAATTATGGCCCGGACGCGCGTAAGCCGGGCTCATTCGCGGCGAACTGTTTGCTCGCGCGGCGATTGTCCGAGCGCGGCGTGCGCACGGTGCAGCTGTTCCATCGCGGATGGGATCATCACCGCAATTTGCAGGAGTCGTTGCCCTTGCAATGCAAGGCGGTGGATCAGGCGTCGGCGGCGCTGGTGGCCGATTTGGCGCAGCGCGGATTGTTGGACGAAACGCTCCTCGTGTGGGGCGGGGAGTTTGGGCGGACCGTCTACTGCCAAGGCCCGCTCACCCCGACCGAGTACGGCCGCGATCATCACCCGCGCTGCTTCACGATTTGGATGGCCGGCGGTGGCATCAAGCCGGGCATGACCCTCGGTGCGACCGACGATTTTTCTTACAACGTGACCGAAGATCCCGTGCACGTGCACGACCTGCACGCGACGATTCTTCATTGCATGGGGGTCGATCATACGCGGCTGACGTTTAAGTTTCAGGGCCGGCATTATCGGCTGACCGATGTGCATGGCAACGTCGTGAAAAAAGTCCTGGCATGAACCGCCGGACGTTTCTTGGAAGCAGCGCAGCGGCGCTTGCGGCCGCGCCCGCGGGCGGCGGCATCGCGCTCAACGAAGACTCTAATCACTACTTCGCCTCCAGGGCGGGGAAGCGGCTCACCGCGGCTGAGGTGTCGTCGTTCGTCGATCAATACGCCGGCACGCAGGTGCGCGAACTCTTGTTCAACGTTAACGCCATGCGCGCTGGATTTCTTTCGAAGACGCGCACGTCGTTCACAACCGGCTACGACCCGAACGGTCCCGATCAACAGCCGATGTTCGCGAGTGTCCCCGCCGCCGAGGCGAAGTTCGCGCGGGCCTGGGTGCATCAGGCGTGGCAGTTGGAGCAAGATGGTATCGACGTCTACAAACTCTGGCTTGCGCGCGCTCGCAAGCACCGCATCGGCGCATGGGTGTCGATGCGGATGAACGATCTTCACAACGTCGACGACGAACGGCACTATTTGCACAGCGAGTTCTGGAAAATCAATCCGCAGTTCCGCCGCGTGCCGTATCGCGGCGAGCAGCGCGACCGTGCGCTCGACTATTTGCACGCCGAGGTCCGCGAGCATAATTTTTCGTTCGTCGACGAGATCGCTTCGCGATACGAGTTCGACGGCCTTGAATTAGACTGGATGCGTTTCGGCTTTCACTTCGCCCAGGGCGGAGAAGCGCGCGGCGCTGAGTTGTTGACAGAGTTCCACCGCCGCGTTCGAAAGCGTTTGGGGACGGGCAGGCGAATCGCGGTGCGTGTCCCCTCGCGGCCTGAAACCGCCGCGCGGCTCGGTTTGGACGCCGTTCGCTGGGCGCGCGAGGGCCTCGTCGACGCCGTCACCGTTACCAACTTCTGGCGCACCGTCGATAACGACATGCCGATCGCGCTTTGGCGGCAACTCTTGCCGCGCAGCGTGCAGCTGCGCGCTGGTCTGGAACTTGGCTTGAATGCGTTTCAAGGCTCGGTGGCGGCGGGCGGCCGGCCGTTTCAGACGAACTCGATTGAGACAGTTCGCGGCTCCGCGCATGCCTACTTGTCGCAAGGCGCCGATGCGATCTACCTGTTCAACTACATGGACAGCCAGACCGCGATGGACGACAACGCGCGCTACAGCGAACTGCTTCGCGATGTGCGCGGGAAACTGCGCCGCCACGTTGTTACCTATCAGGACACTTGGGCACCCGGCGAAAAACCCGCCTACAAGTTGCCCGTGGAAACCGAAGCCGGACGGTGGTTTGCCATACGTGTCGCGACCGGTGAGGGGGCGATTTCGAAAGTGCGCATCGGCGTGCGTGGGGCCGATGCGTCGTCGTGGGCGATGCGTGTCAATGGCGCGGTGGCGGCCTTCACACGCGTCGAGACCGATTTGAAACCGGGGCCCGATACGCCCGTGTATCTCTTTACGGTACAGGCGCAAGGCCCGGAGATCGTCGTCGATACGCAGGCGAATGCGAAGGCGCGCGTGGAGTGGATGGAGGCGGTATCGGACGGCTGATCCTACTTGCGGCTTCACTGGGGTGCTTGGCCGAGTCGCCGGTGGTGACTCCCGCGTGGGTCAAGGCTCAGCGCAACGCGATCGTCGCCGAAGTGAGTTGGAACTCATCGAAAGACTATGACGCGGGGCACATCCCGGGTGCGATTCATATCAACACGGATGCATTCGAAAACGGTTCGCCGCGCTGGCATCTGCGGCCGGTTTCGGAGTTGCACGCGGCGATCGGCAAGCTGGGGATCCGGCCCGATTCGACGGTGGTGATTTACAGCGCGAAGACTATTGCCGCCGCGCGTGTGTGGTGGGTGCTTTCCTATGCCGGCGTACGCGACGTTCGGTATCTGGATGGCGGCCTCGCCGCTTGGAAGCGCGCGGGGTATGCGGTGTCGACAACACCGGCGAGGCGGCCGCCCGCGCAGTTCTTCGCGCCCACACGCGACGAATTACTGGCGACCACCGATTACGTCAAAACCGCGAAGGACGCGGTCCTCGCCGACGTTCGCAGCCCGCGCGAGTTTCGAGGCGATGTCAGCGGCTATTCCTATCTCGACGCCAAGGGCCGAATTCCCGGCGCGGTCGCCGTCAACGACGCCGACGATTCCGCTCGTTTGTATCAAAACGCCGACGGCACTCTCCGCGATCTTGCATCTATCCGCGCACGCTGGCGCGCCGCCGGCATCCTCGACGGCCGCGAAATCGTCTTCTACTGTGGCGGCGGCTGGCGATCGAGTCTTGCGTTCTTATACGCCCGCGCGATGGGCCTTGCCAACGTTCGCAACTACTCCGACGGCTGGAGCGCATGGAGCACGCTCTACGATCAGCCCGATGGCAAGACCTGGCGCCAGCGGCCGTCGGGAAATCCGATTGCGCGGGGCCGCTAGGCCTTGATGCCGTAGATGCGGAGTGTGTTCCGCCACGTCACCTTGCGGAACACTTTGGCATCCGTGTAGTTCTTGATCAGCGCCAGCGATTCGCGCGCCACGCAGCGTCCTTCCATGCGATTGGCTTCGGGCGGATCTTAGTCTCGGCTCCAAACAGAAATCGGCCTCTAAGTTGTTGTTAAAGAGGGGGTTAGAGGTTTTGTAAGCGGAATTTTGCCTGACTACGATTCAGCG
>Ga0194128_10002018_pt1 | contig 33833 bp, 26 predicted proteins | sample TA2KigCa65mmetaG_FD_148650 | JGI IMG/M metagenome (GOLD analysis project Ga0194128, IMG submission 148650) | Freshwater microbial communities from Lake Tanganyika, Tanzania - TA2015037 Kigoma Deep Cast 65m | ecosystem: Environmental > Aquatic > Freshwater > Lake | place: Tanzania: Lake...
GGAACTTGAAGCCCGCCGGCTGCGGTGACAGGTGGCCCGTGGCGCTCGTGATGCCGTGCCTAGCCGAATACTTCCCCGTGAGCAGGGACGCGCGCGTGGGCGAGCAAAGCGGCTGCGCGTAGGCGTCGGTGAAGCGCAGTGCTCGCGCGGCGAATTGGTCAATGCGCGGGGTGGGATAATACTTCGAGCCGTAAGCGCCGCAGTCCATCCAGCCCATGTCGTCCACAAGGAAGAGAATGACGTTGGGATGACCCGTGGCAGCGGACGCGGTGTTCAAAACCCAGGCGGCGAGCAGAAAGGTGAACAGATGCTTCATTTTGAGGAAAGAATCTTTACAGGCAGGGACGGAATTGCCAGCCCGTAGGTTGCGGCGAGGGCGCGCGCGCCGGCCCGAAATCCATGCTTGCAATGCCCCCTTGCTTGGCTACTTTCCGCCTCCGCTCGCGGGCAGGTCGTCCGTGCGGCGCATTGATTTAAGACTTCTATGGCCAACGTAACTGAAATCCGCAAGGGCATGGCGATTCGTCAAGGCGGCGACGTCGTCGTCGTGACTGAGGTCACCCATCGCACCCCCGGCAACCTCCGCGCTTTCGTGCAGATCGCGATGCGCAGCATCAAGACCGGCAAGACTTCCGAGTTGCGCTTTGCCTCCGGTGAGAAGGTCGAGGTCGTCCCGATGATGACCACCAAGATGGAATACAGTTACAAGGACGGTGAGGACTACGTCTTCACCAACCCGGAGAACTACGAGACCGTAACTTTACCGCCTGAATTGGTCGGCGACTGCAAGCACTACATGGTCGAGAATTGTCCTGTGACCATGGTGTTCGTCGAAGAAAAAGCCGTCTCCGTTGAACTGCCTTCTAGCGTTGTCCTCACCGTGGCGGAATCACCTGAGGGCATTCGTGGCGACAGCGCCAACAACGTCCAAAAGCCCGCCACGCTTGAGACCGGCGTAGCCATACAAGTGCCCTTGTTCATCAAGACTGGCGAGAAGATCAAGGTGGACACACGCACCGGTAAATACATGGAGCGCGCCTGAGCCGCGCGTCCAAGTCTCCTTCCCCCACGGCCCGCTGAAACAGCGGGCCGTTTTGCTTTTCCGCCTTAACGCGCCTCAACCCACGCCCGCTGCGCATACCGCTCCCGCACCAGCCGCGTCGTGGCCGCCTCCGGCCAGGGCAAAGTTGACGGTTCCGCTCCCCAAGCCGCCCGCAGCGCCTCCTTCACCGTGTCCGCTGCCAACGGCAGATTGACCAGAAACTCCACGTGTGGTCGCGCTGCCCGATACGCTGGCTGCCGCGAGGGCAGGGGCAGGCAACGCGTGATCAGTCCCAGATCGAAGCTGAGCAGGAACGTTCCGTGAAATAGCAGATGCGAGCGGCCGCGCCGTTGTGCGTTACCGGAGCACTTGCGCCCGCGCCAGATCAGGTCCGTGTCGCCGGCGCTGGCGACCTCGTCGCCCAGCAGCGCGCCCAGCGCGGCGGCCAGCCGGCGGAGGATGAAGGCATTCGTGCCGCAAACCGTGCTCAGCTCTGGCGCGAGGGCCAGCGGCAGCATAAGCGAATAATTCAGGCAGCCCGGCCCCAGCATCACCGTACCGCCGCCGCTACACCGTCGGAGCACCGGCACGCCAGCTGCCGCGCAGGCCGACACATTAACCTCACGCGCTGCTGTATTTGCGTAGCCGACTATCACGCACGGCGTCGGCATTTCCCAAAACCGAAGCGCCGCATCCCCGCGCATGGTGCAGTCCGCAAGCAACGCCTCGTCGCAGGCGAGGTTCTCGGCGGGCGTCGGCAATGTGAGGTCAAATAAGCGCAATTATGGGGATATGAGCATGACAGTCTGCCGGCGGAAAGCTTGGATGAATCGGTCGGCGTGATGAGACTGCCAACCTTACCTTGGCTTTTCAGGAATTCGTCTTTCGAGTTGTAGTGACGATATCTCCCGGGAGCAAAATAAAAACCGGCAGGCCAACGCTGGCCTGCCGGTTACGTGCCGTTATTGGACTAAAGAACTACTTGTCGGTCTCGGCGGCCTCGAAGGCGTGCTGGAGCGCGACTAGGTCATCGCCGGGCTTGAGCGAGTCGAGAACCTTCTGCTCTTCCTTAAGTTGCTCAGGGCTGTAGTTGGCAGCCTTGATGGAGAGGCCGATGCGGCGCTCGGCCCGGTCAATCTTAATGACGCGGGAGGTGACTTCTTGGCCGATGGTGAGGACATTCTTGATCTTGTCCACGCGGTCCTCGGTGATCTGGCTAATGTGTACGAGGCCGTCAATGTCATGGGCCAAGCCAATGAACGCGCCGAAGCTGGCGAGTTTGGTGACCTTGCCACTCACGAGGTCACCGACCTTGTAATGCTGGTCAATGGCGGACCACGGGTCGGTGCCGAGTTGTTTCATGCCGAGCGAAATGCGCTGGTTAGCCTTGTCAATCTCAAGCACCACCGCTTCGACCTCATCCCCCTTCTGGAAGACTTCGGACGGGTGGTTGACCTTGCGGGTCCAAGAGATGTCGGATACGTGCACCATACCGTCGAGGCCTTCTTCGAGTTCGACGAAGGCGCCGTAACTGGTGAGGTTGCGGACCTTGCCCTTGATCTTGGTGCCGGGCGGGTATTTGCCCTGAGCGGCTTCCCACGGGTTGGATTCGAGCTGACGGATGCCAAGAGAGATTTTCTGCTCTTCGCGGTTGATGCCAAGGACAACGGCCTCTACTTCCTGGCCGGGCTTGAGCACATCTGAGGGCTTGGCGATGCGCTTGGTCCAAGACAACTCGGTGACGTGGACAAGGCCCTCGATGCCGGGTTCCAGCTCGATGAATGCCCCGTAAGCGACGAGGTTGACGACCTTGCCCTTGACCTTGGTGCCGATGGGGAACTTGGTCTCGCAGGCTTCCCACGGGTTGGCGAGCTTCTGCTTGAGGCCGAGGCTGACGCGCTCCTTTTCCTTATTAACATCGAGCACGACCACGTCGATCTCCTGGCCGACCTTAAGGATTTCGCTCGGGTGGTTGATGCGGCCCCAGCTCATGTCGGTAATGTGGAGGAGGCCGTCCAGACCGTTGAGGTCAATGAACGCGCCAAAGTCGGTGATGTTCTTGACGGTACCCTTGCGGATGTCGCCGGGGGTCATCTCCGTGAAGAGCTTGGAGCGGCGCTCGGAGCGCTCGGCCTCGATCAGCTCGCGGCGTGAAAGGACGATGTTACGGCGGTCCTCGTTGATTTTAACCACCTTAAAGTCATACAGGTTGCCCACCATGGCGTTGACGTTCTTGGGCGGGACGACGTCAATTTGTGAGGCAGGCAGGAAGGCCTCGACACCGATGTTGACGATGAGGCCACCTTTGACGACCGCCTTGACCTTGCCGGTAATGGTGCCGCCCTCGCGGCAGATGGTCTGGATGCGATCCCAGTTCTTCTTAAATTCGGCCTGCTCGTGGGATAGGATGACCATGCCCTCTTTGTCTTCGAGCTTCTCAATGAGGACATCAATCTCGTCGCCGATCTTTACGGCCTCGGGGTCGAGGAACTCACCGCGGGAGACGACGCCCTCGGACTTGTAGCCAATATCCACGAGGACTTCCTTGTTACGGACTTCGAGAATGATTCCCTTTACAATTTCACCAGCGGCAAAGCGTTTCGTGCTCGCGCGCATGGCTTCTTCCATGGTTAACATAACTGCGTGTGTGTTTCTGCGGGAGACAAGCGGGCGAAGGCCCGGCGAGGCTCCATTGCCTAACGACCGACGTTGCAGGGCAACGGAGGTTAAGGGTTAGGTTGCGTTGTTTACCGACGTTTCTCAGCCTAAGTGAGCATCCGCACTCGCGGCGCTCAGGCGGGGCGGACAGTAGCCTCTTGAAACCGGCTGGCAAGGGGTTTTTCCGGCTGTTTACTAACGCAGGTTTTGCTGTAAAGGCCGCTTTTAATGGTCAATACGGGACGCCACGAGTTGAGGGTGCATCAAAAACCGTATGTTCTAGGGCGGCAACCTGGGCTGGGGATGGGTGTGGCCTGAGGTCAGAGCTTCTCCCGCCCGGCGTAGCCGGAGTCGAGGTCGTGCCAGTGGGTAATGTCCTCGTCCTCGAGTTCCCAGCACAAGAAGACCTCGCGACCGGCTTGAATAGCGGGGAAATCTACCAAGCCGCGCTCTAAGTCCTTGACCTGTATTTCACGCTGCTCGAACTCAGCTAGCAGTTCCTTGAACGCAGCGAGGTTGCGAACCCACTGGTTAACCTTACCCCCGCCGAAATCATCATCGCCCAACAGCGGAGCGGTGCTCTGGTCGTACGAGGCGAGGTCGCGGCGGAGGCGCTGCAGTTGCGGCAGCCAGACGCGCAGCTGGGGCAAAAGTTCGCGAGCCTCTGCTAGCGTGTAGTGCTTGGTGAAGCGCCGCTCCATGCGCGTCAGGGCCGGGCCGGCACGGCTTTGAGTTTCTTTTGGATTTCCTCGTTCGGTTCGATGGCAAGTGACCTTTCCCACTGATCGCGGGCTTTCTGCGGCTCCTTCAGCGCGAGGTAAATGTCGCCCAAATGGTCGTGTAGCGTGGCATCCGGCTCCTTTTGGAACTTAAGGGCCTTGAGTTGCAATTCGAGCGCCTCTTTCGGCTGCTTTTGCTTAAAAAGCACCCAAGCCAGGCTGTCGAGGAAGGCGGCGTTCTCTGGCTCTTGCTTCAAGGCCCGCTCGATCATTTCCCTCGCTTCGGTGAGGTTCTCGCCGCGCTCGGCCCACATGTAGCCGAGGTAGTTCAATGCCTCAGCGAAGTTCGGTGCAAGTTTGAGCGACTGACGGAAGTAGTTCTCTGCTTGTTTGAAGTCTTTGTGCCGCTCGTAGGCCGTGCCGACTTGGAAGAAGAATAGCCCGGTGAGCCGTTCCGGCTCGTCGCGCCGGGCAAGCAACTCGGCGGCGGTGAAGTGCTTGATGCTCGCGGCATGGTCCTTGGTGCGGCTGTGGGCGAGGGCGGTGTAAAATTCCAGGAGGAACGTGGTCTTGAACTTTGCGCGCGCTTTAGCCAGCAGCTTCAAGGCATTCTCAGAGTTGCCATTTGTGATGAGCACGCCCGCGAGGTCGTAATACACCGGCTCAAAAGGTTGCGGCGCACCCTCGTTGAGCAAGATCGCTTTTTCGTAGCACTCGATGGCTTTGTCCCAGTCTTTTTGCTCGGCGGCGATCGCTCCGAGGAAGTAATGCGCAAGCGGGTTAGTGGGCTGGTCGCGTACCATGGCGTCGAGTTGGACCTGCGCAGCTTTGAAGTCGTTTGCGCGGAGGAAGAGTTCAACGATCCGCGTCCGCAAGATGGCCTGATTGGGAAAGCGCTCAATCAATTTCACGTATAGCTCGGCTGCGCGCTTGTATTCACCGGTAAAACTCCACAGCTCTGCGAGCCTGATGACGAGCTGCTGGCCCCGAGGTTGCAGTTTCGCTGCGGCGTCGAGTATCGGTGCGATTTTAACCTTAACCACCTCGAAGTCGCGCGGTCGGGCGGCAACGTAATTGCGATAAGCCTCGCCAAGGTCGAGCAGGAACGAAATGTCGGGTGAAGGTAGCGCAGCTGCCTCGTCGAGCGCAGCGAGGGCCTGCTCAGGTTGCTTGGATTGAAGGTGAATCTGCGCGAGATTCTGGTAGCCCACCATGGACTTGGGGAGCTTGGTGATCGCCTTGCGGCTCGAGGCTAGAGCTTGGTCTGGCAGGTTGGCTTGCAAGTATGCCACGCCGAGCAGCGCGTCCACGAAGCCGGATGCGTTGGGTTGCGCGGCGACCTTGCTCAGCACTTCGATGGCCTTGCCCGTCTCCTTTTTGCGGATTAGCCGGCGCGCGACGTCAATCGCCAGCGGCTCGTTTGTCGGGTCGGCGACGACGGACTTGTAGAAGTTTTCGAGGGCCTCGTCGGGCTGTTCGCGTAGCTCGCCGCTCACGCCGGCCGCGAAACGCGCCAGTGCCTCAACACGCTTTTCCATTTCATCCTTCGATAGCGGCGGGTTGGGAGTAGGAATGTTCGCCACCGGGGCAGAGGTCCGCGCCTGCTTTTTCGCGCCAGCACAGCCAGATAGTGCGCTTAGCACGGTAAGCACGACCATAGAATGAAGCAGGAGCGTTCGCATGGTAACTAGCGGCTTGGACAAGAGCGACGGCACAGTCCCGCAAGGCAGGACTGTGCCGTCTGAAGCGTTTAAGAAAGCGCAGTGCGCTTACTTCTGCCAGGTGCGCTTCTTGTGTCGATTAAGGCGCAACTTCTTCCGGCGTTTGTGTTTGTTGATCTTGGCCTTCCGGCGTTTTTTCAGGGAACCCATAGCGTTAATATGATCTTTGCAATGCTTGGGCGGTCATTTAGCGACCACCCGTCGGTAAAACACGTTCAATATACCACTTTGTTCAAGGGATACTCAATGATTCCTTCGGCGCCGGCTGCCTTAAGCTGGGGAATAATCTCCCGAACGATTCTCTCGTCAATGATTGTCTCCACGGCCACCCACTCGGGATGACTAAGTTGCGAGATGGTCGGATTGCGCAGCGCGGGTAGTTCGTCGAGTAGCTTGGCGAGACCGGCGCGGGGCACGTTCATCTTGAGGCCCACCTTTGCCTCCGCCTCGAGAGCGCCTCGGAGCAGCAGGGAAAGCGTTTCGATCTTCCTTCGCTTCCATGCGTCCTTCCAAGAAGTGTGGTTAGCGACCAGGCGCGGCGTGGAGGTGAGCAGCGTCTCGACGATGCGCAGCTTGTTAGCGCGGAGCGAGGAGCCGGTCTCTGTGACCTCCACGATGGCGTCCACAAGTTCGTGCGCCTTCACCTCGGTCGCGCCCCAAGAAAATTCGACCTCCGCTTTTACGCCATTTTTCTTGAGCCAGCGTTGCGTAAGGTTCACGACTTCCGTGGCGATGCGTTTGCCTTGTAAATCTTTCACCGACTTGATTGGAGATTCCTCGGGCACCGCGAGCACCCAGCGCGTGGGCTGACGGGAAATCTTGCTGAAGATGAACTCACCGACCTCGTGGACTTTCGAGCCGTTCTCGACGATCCAATCGTGTCCCGTGATGCCCGCGTCCAGGTAGCCGTGCTCGACGTAACGGCTGATTTCCTGCGCGCGGATCAGGCGGATTTCCAACTCCTCGTCATCCACGTAGGGCACGTAGCTGCGGCTGCTGATCTGCACGTTGAAGCCCGCCTTGGCCATCTTTTCGATGGTGGCGTCCTGCAAGCTGCCTTTCGGCAGGCCCAGCCGGAGCTTTGGCTTTGCCGACTGTTTGGCTGCTGTTTTCTTCATTTGCTTAAAAACTAACCCGCACGGACGCCTTCCTTACGGTTTACGCATTAGGCGTCTCGTGACCGGGCATCCGCCCGCTTCGCCCGCGCTCGCGAATATTTCTTCGCTGACTCCACGACGCGCGTGGAGGGGTTTATCTGCCAAGTTCGGCGGGGAAAGGCGATGGTTTTTTTTGGTTTTCTCACACTGTGAACACTGGTTTGGTAACCTGAATTTGGCAGGCTGAGTAGTCATAAATGGCTACCGGGTTCTCCCTTAGGGCAATGAATTCTGCCTGCATTGCCGCGACCACCGCTGGCGTCACCTTGCCACGCGCGAACAACTGCTCCGTTCCGCTTAACCAAAGCGTCCGCCAATATTCGATGAATGCGCGGCGACGCGCGTTATTGGTCATTTGCGCGTCCATCCTTACGGGTAGCACGCGGAATTGGACTCCCATGAAGCCCGCGTCACGAGCGAGCACTTCCAATTCTGCTCCCACATCCGGCGCGCCGCCTAACTCGCGCTGCAGCCGGTTGAACGCCGCCCAATATTCTGCCATCGCCGGGCATGCTGGTTGCACGCGGAGGCTGGCATTGAAGACTTCTGTCACCGATAGCACGCCGCCCGGGCGTAACACACGCCTCGCCTCGCTCAGCGCCCGCACTGGGTCGCTCAGATGCTCCAGCACCCAGATGAGACACACACCATCGAAGCTCGCGTCGGCGAAGGGCAGTTCATAGGCGCTGCCTTCGCGAAGTTCCACGGAACCGGAAGCAAGCTCCGCGCGCAACAGCTTGCGGGCCTTCGCCAGTTGAGTTTCCGAGAGGTCCAGCCCCGTCAGCCGCGCCTGCGGGAAACGGCGATTTAGGATTTGCAGCTCCGCGCCTACGCCGCAGCCGACCTCCAGCACGCGCGCACACCCGTCGAGATCAATCGTGGGAAAAATGTAAGGCTCGAGAAACGCCGCTTGTGTTACGAGCCGCGCCTGTTCCTCGGCGGAGAAAGTGTGGATGTAGCCGGAGGACATGGCGGCATGTTTGAAGCCTGAAGGCTGAAGGTTGAAAGCCAGCGGCCCGAATCTCTCGCCCTTTACCCTGCCGACTGCGTCACCGTCTTGCGCCCTTCCACCCGCACCAACCCGCGCGCGAGAGCGGAGATGGCCATTGGGTAGAGCTGACGCTCGGCGACTTGGATGCGCCCATGCAGCGTATCTGCGTCGTCGCGGCTCAGGACGGGTACGGTCTGTTGTGCGATGATCGGGCCGGTGTCCACGCCTTGGTCCACGAAATGCACCGTGCAGCCGGTGTGTTTAACGCCGTAGTCAAGCGCTTGCTTCCACGCCTCCAAACCGGTGAAGGCGGGCAGCAGCGAAGGGTGGATGTTGATGACGCGTTGTGGAAACGCGCGAAGGAACTCGCCCTTGAGAATGCGCATGAATCCCGCGAGCACGACCAACTCGACGCCCGCCTCCTTGAGGGCTGCGATGTAGGCGGCCTCCGCCTCCTCGTCGAGCTTGGTGCGGAATTTGCCCGGCGGAATAAACTTTATTGGCAGTCCGCGCTCTTGCGCGCGCGTGAGAATGCCGGCATCGGCTACGTCGCTGATAACCACGGCGATCTTTGCCGGCACGCTGCCCGTCGCAATGCCGTCGGCGATGGCAACCATATTTGAGCCTTTGCCGGAACCAAGGATACCCAATCGCAGATGCTTTACTTCGCTCACGCGGCGAGTGAGTCACAGAAACTAAACAAGCCGCAAGCGGAAAGCCGGTTCCAAGGTTCGATGTGCCGCCTCTGTTAAGCAGCTGCGTGACCAGCGCTAGGCCCGTTGCGAGTTGGAAACACACGGCTTCCACTTTGTATGCCGTGTCCAAATCGACTAGCCGTCGGCCCACAGCGATAGTAAGAAACGGGGGGTTCGTTTTCGCAGTCGGCGGAGTTTGCTGCTCTAAACCGACTATTGACACCGCCACGCCCTGAGCGCAGGTTGCATCATCCTCAACCAAGAAACGCCATGAAAATCGTAATAATTGCCTTCGCTGTCGCTTCCGTCTTCGCCGCCCAAAGCGCCTTCGGGCAGGGTGCCGCCGTCATCATCAAGCAGCGCGCCAAAGAGGCCGCCGGCCGTCCGCCCGCCGCCGCGCCCGCTCCGGCTACGCAGCCGGGGGCCGCCGCTGTCGTCGCGCCCCAGGGCGGGGCCGCACAAGTGAACACCTCCAAGCTTGTGGCAGACATTGCCATCATCAAATCCCGGCCCGCGGCCTCGGCGGAACACAAGGACAAGCTGGCCGCAGACCTTTCCGCCGTCGCCACTGGTGCGAATAGGCCCTCGGGCGAGGCCGTCGCCGCCCTCGCCAACGCGGTGGCCGACGCCATCGCGGGCAAGAAAATTACCGCCGCTGACCAGACCTCGCTCGCCAACTCACTGGCCAGCGCTCTTAACGCTGCCGCCGGTTCGCCGCAGTTCCGTGGTGCGCTGCAAGGCGTGCAAGACGCATTAGTGCTGGCGGGTGTAAACGACGCCGGCGTACAAGCCGTCACCAAGGCTCTCACCAGCTTGACCACAAAGACCAAGTAGCCGCCGCCACCATTCCCCTCAGCCTGCTTTTGTTGCGCGCGCCTTCTCGGCTTTTAGAAATTGGGCTGATTTGGGTGAAAGGGGCAACCCCACGAGAGCTGCCGCTGAGCGGACTAGTTTCAGTCAGTGACTGCTAAAGAGGCACCCTCGTTTTACTTTACTACCATGTTCGTGAACGGCGGGACGTAGGCTTGGAGATAAACGAGGAGGCCCACGAGCGTCGCTAGTGCGAGGGAGTGAAAAAACACGTAGCGCAGGATGCTGCCTTCGTGGCCATACCAGTTGGTCGCCGTGCTCGCCACGACGATGCTTTGCGCATCTACCATCTTGCCCATCACGCCGCCGGAGCTGTTCGCCGCGCACATGAGCACAGGGTTGATGCCGGTCTGCTCGGCGGTGATCTTTTGCAGGCTGCCGAAGAGGACGTTGCTCGCGGTGTCGCTGCCCGTGAGTGCCACGCCGAGCCAGCCCAGCAGCGTGCCGAAGAACGGATATAACGCGCCGGTTTTAGCTAGTGCGAGGCCGAGTGTCGCGTCGGTACCGGAATACTTCGTGACGTAGCCGACCGCGAGCATCCCCGCGATGGTGATTAGCGAGAAGCGCACGGTCCACAGCGTGCGCCTATAGACGCGCACAAGTTCCGCCAACGAGAAGCCCATGTAAAACCCCGCGAGAATGGCGGCGGCGAGGATGCCGGTGCCAGTCGCCGAGAGCCAGTTAAGCGTGAACTCAGCAGCCTCGGGTTTGGTGGGTTTTTCCGGCGTGGGCTGCGGCACGACGGGGAAGGTCCGCACCGTTGCGTTGTGCAGCTGCGGCACGGGGAACTTTGGCGCGGACAGGGAATTGAGCTGCGTTTTCACCGCCGGCACGCCCCAGATAAACACCAAAACCGAGAGCAAAATCCATGGCACCCATGCGCGGCGGACGAGGTTAGGGTCTGGGGTCTGGGGTCTGGGGTCTGGGGTGGAGGCTGCGGTTTCAGTGAGGCTTTCCGTTTCCGTGGTCCGCGCCCCGCGCTCCGCGTTCCAGTTGTCCTTCGGCTGCCAGACCTTGAGCAGCGCGACGATTGCGAGGATGGAGCAGATGGCCGCGACGATGTCCACCAGCCATGGGCCATGGTAATTTGATACGAGAAACTGTGGGATGGCAAAACTCACACCCGCAGTAAGCGCCACTGGCCATACGCCGAGCATTCCTCGCCAACCGGCGTAAGCCCACACCACCCAGAATGGCACGATCAACGAGAAAAACGGCAGTTGTCGCCCAGCCATCGCCGAGAGGGCCTGCAGGTCAAGGCCCGTCACGCCCGCCAACGCGATGATGGGCGTGCCCAGCGCGCCGTAAGCCACCGGCGCGGTGTTCGCGATGAGCGAGAGACCGGCGGCTTGCAGCGGCTTGAAGCCAAGTTGCATCAGAATCGCCGCCGTCACCGCCACTGGCGTGCCGAAGCCCGCCGCGCCCTCGAAGAACGCGCCGAAGCTGAACGCGATGAGCACGAGTTGCACACGCGGGTCGGGCGCGAGATTTGCCAGGCTGCCGCGCAGCACCGCGAACAGGCCTTTGTCCACCGTGAGTTGGTAGAGGAAGATTAGGTTCAGGATGATCCAGCCGATGGGAAACAGCCCGTAAGCTGCGCCGTAGCCCGCGGTCGCCAGCGCTGCGTCCACCGGCATCTTGAAAGCGAACAGCGCAACCGCCAGCGCCACGCCAAGGCCCAGGAGCGCGGCGAGATGGATTTTGATTTCCAGCCATGCGATGGCCCCGAGCAGCACCACCACCGGCAGCGCGGCGACGAGCGTGGAGAGGAAGGGATTGCCAAAAGGATCGTAGTTTTGCGGCCAAGGCTGCATCGGTGTTGCGCAGAGGAAACGGGGAAGCCCGCATAAAGTCCAGCCCACAGGCCGTCGGCGATAAACTTGGCGCAAGTGCTTCTGCCCGGAGCTTCTGGGTCATGTGACGCTATCCCTCGACGGAAGCGGGGAAATTTGCACTTGTCTCAAGACAATAGGATTTCCCCGGATGATTGCCTGTCGCTGGCGCAGGCCGGCGAGGACGCGGAAACCTAAATCAGCTCTTCAATGGCCTTGCCGTGCGTCAGCACGGGAATCGGCTGGCCGAAGGCGTTGTGGAAGACCTCGTCGGTCGCAACGCCGAGCTGGCGGTAGATCGTGGCGAGCACGTCGTTGAAGTGGACGGGGCGGTCCAGCGGCAGGTCGCCGGCCTTCGTGCTGGAGCCGACCACCACGCCGCGCTTCAGCCCGCCGCCCGTGAGCATGACGGAGAAGACCTTCTCCCAATGGTCGCGGCCCGCGTTGGCGTTGATTTTGGGCGTGCGCCCGAATTCACCGAACATCGCCACGAGCGTCGTGTCGAGCAGGCCGCGCTCTTCGAGGTCATCCAGCAGCGCGCTCACCGCGAGGTCCATCGGTGGGAGCAGCTTGTCGCGCAACTGATTGAAATTGTCCTCGTGCGTGTCCCAGTCTTGGCCGCGCTCTTGGTTTAGCGTGTAGGCCAGCAAGGTGAACGGGACGCCTGCTTCGGCAAGTCGGCGGGCGAGGACGGTCTGTTGGCCCCAGAGGTGGTTGCCGTAGCGCTCCCGCTGGCGCAAGGGCTCGCGCGTGAGGTCGAAGGCTCCGCCCGCCACACCGCCAGAGAGCATCTCGAACGCATGGCGGTGATACCTGTCGAGGCTATCCACGGCGGCGGGACTGGCGTTGCCGCCGAGCGCGTTGAGCAGCGTGAGCCGGTCTTCCAAGCGTTTACCGGAAAGATTTTTCTGCAAGGCGAGGTCTGGCGGTCCACCGAACGGCATGCGCGAGTTCTCGGGCGGGAGGCCTGATTCCAGCGGCTCATACGCCACGCCCAACGGGCCGGCTGACGCATAGTGAACGCGATTGCCGAGCTGACCAGAATGCGGGATCGCCACGTAAGGCGGCAGCAACGGCGCGCGCGCCCCGCACGCGCGGGCGATGACGGAGCCAATGCTGGGATGGGTGAGATTACGGTTTTTTTCTTCAACGGAGGCATCCGGCAAATCTCCGCCGGTCAACGTTTGGTAAATTGCCACGGGATGACTCGGCGAATCCACGTAGGCGCTACGGATGAGGCTGAACTTGTGGGCGCGCTTCGCTAGCAGCGGCAGGTGCTCGGCAAAGTGAATGCCGGGCAGCGTCGTCGGGATGTCGCCGAACGTGCTGCGATAGGCAGACGGCGCATCGGGCTTCGGGTCGAAGCTCTCGTAGTGCGAGAGACCGCCTTGCAGGTAAATTACGATGCATGCTCGCGCCGGGAAGCGGGCGGCCTTGCGCGCCTCTCTGGCGCGGAGCAACTGCGGCCAAAGCATTGCGCCGGCTAAAGCCCCACCGCCTTGCAGCCAGCGACGACGGGTCATCGCCGCGAATGGGGCGGAGGGTGGCAAAGGCATGACTGAAAACTTAATTTGGACAGCGCGGAGGTGCCGAGAAATTCACTAAACCTATGGCGTCGGAGACGACTTTTTGAGCGTTTGCTCTTATAGGAAGTGATGGCGACTCCCCAAGTCGTCTAAGGCTTTTTACCAATGCACCAGAGATGCCTATGGGTGCGGATAAAAACCTCGCCGTTACTGATGGCATGCGAGGAGTTGCAAAGGTCGCCATCCAAGGTGTTCACGCGTACCAGTTCGAACTTCGGGCTGGCTTTGAGGACAATCGTCTCGCTGCTCTGGTTCAGGCACAGAATGTGGCCGTCCAACAGCACCATGGAGGACCACGAATCGCCCTTCTTGCCGGTCCCCTTCACGCGCTCTTGCCAAAGGGATTCGCCGGTCTTGAGGCTGAGGCATTCGGCGATGCCCTCGGTGTTGAGGATGTAGCAGTGACCCTCCGCGATGACCCCGGTGCCGAGTCGGTTCTTGGTGCGGACGGTCTGCCAAAGGCGATGTGTGCCGGTCACATCGCCGCTACCGCCGGTTTTCACCGCGAGACTGGTGCCGAAGAAACCGCCCATTGCCACGAGCACGCCTTCGCCGGCCACGGGCGAGCAGTAAACGAGCTCGTTTAACCCGTCGCAGTCCCAAAGCGGCTTTCCTGAGCGCGGGTCGAAGGCGCGCGTGAACTGTGGGAACGGTTGGATGAGTTCATCGCGCTGGCCCGTGCGCACGACCATCGGCGTGGCGAACGTGCCGATGACGCCGCCGCGCTCGTTGCCTTTGAAACCGTCGGTGCGCGGTCGGGACTCCGGCTTGGGCTCGGCGTATTCCCATAACGTCTTGCCCGTTGTTTTATCAAGGCCCATCAGCCGCGCGTTCAGGCCGGGTCCGAAGTAGAGCGCACACACATCACCGTGAATGAGCGGCGAGGCGGCGTAGGACCACTCGTGCTCATGCCGGCCTAGATCACGCCGCCAAAGCTCCTTGCCGTTCATGTCCCAGCAGAACAGCCCCGCTGAGCCAAAGAACGCGATGACGCGCTCGCCGTCGGTCACGGGTGAAGCGGCACAGGAGGGATTTTTTCCGTAGCGTTTCTCGGCCTGCGTCCAAGTCGTGCCGGACTTCCACAGCAACTTGCCATCGCGCCGGTCGTAGCACGTCACGGTGCGACCGCCTTCCTTCTCGAGGGACTGCGTGAGGAAAAGCTTGTCGCCCCACACGACGGGCGAGGAATCACCCGGCTCGGGCAGTTCGATTTTCCAACGCACGTTCTCTGTGGCGCTCCACTGGAGCGGCACATTCTTTTCCGGTGAGGAGCCATCACCGTTTGGCCCACGCCATGCGGGCCAATTCGCGGCGGTGGCAGAGAGTAGTGGTAAAGCGACTAGGGTTAGGGCTGGGGAAAGGCTTAGTTGCATGTGCGCAGTATAGGACGACGCGGCTTGCCGCCAAGTGGAGACAAATTTCAGGGGCGCTTTAACGCAGCCATTTCGCGGGGTTGAAACCGGTAATGAGCTGGAGGCCGGTGAGGAAGGTCATCGCATAAACCACCTTCATGAACAGCTGCTCCGAAATCTTCCGGTTGAGCCACACGCCGAGCCACACGCCCACGGGGACGAATGGCAGGAAGATGAGGCTCTGCCCGAGCGTCTGCGCGTTGATGATGGCCTCCGGAGCGAAGACCGGTAGGTCCACCAAGCTCCGATCTACGACGAAGAACGGCAGCTTGATCCAATTGATCCAAGTGAAGACCAGCACAGTCGTGGCCACGTAGCGCTCCTTGGGCATCTGCTGCGGGATGAGGAACACGCTCACCACCGGCCCCGCGCCGTGCGCGAAGGTGCTCGTGATACCCGCGCCGATGCCGCAGGGGACGCCGACCTTGTGGTTCGGGGCGAACGCGCCTTCCGCCGCGAAAATTTTCTCCTTTAGCAGTTGAAAGGCGACGAACGCCACGGCCAGCAGGCCGATGCACACGTTGAGTTCCCGCGCGGAAAACCGGCCGATGAGTTGCACGCCGATGACCACGCCGACGACCACGCCCGGCAGGAGGAACTTGAGGTTCGCACGCTCCCACTTGCCCCAGTAGTGATACACACTGAAGGCGTCACCCGCACAGAGCAGCGGCAGCAGGATGCCGATGGCGTCCCGCGGGCCGAAGGCCAGCACGCACAACGGAGTGGTGAGCATGCCTAACCCACCGCCAAAGCCCGCCTTCGACAAGCCGATGAAAAGCACGGCCACCGCCGCCAGCAACATGGAGGACCAGTCTTGCACGCGCGACGTGTAGAAGCGGGACCTCGGAAAGTCCAGCCGCCGATGAATGAGGATATGCGTTCATCCGCGTCCCGTAGTATTGCTACGGACAACGAATCCGTGGTTAATTTTCAGCCCATGAAGCTGCCGTGTTACGCATTTCCAAAGCTTTTTTGCCTTCTCTGTGCCTTTGCGCTGAACTCCTCCGCCACGCCGAAGCCCAACGTCCTCTTGCTCATGGCTGACGACCTGGCCAACACCCTCGGCTGCTACGGCCATCCGCTCGCGCAGACGCCGCACCTCGATGCGTTCGCGAAACGCGCCGTGCTCTTCGAGCGTGCGTATTGTCAACTCCCTCACTGCAATCCGTCCCGCGCCTCGATGCTTTCCGGCCTGCGCCCACACACGACGCGCGTCACGGACAACGCGGACAACCTCTACCAGAACCTCCCCGGCGTGGTGACGTTGCCGCATCACTTCCGGCGCAACGGCTACGCCACTGCGCGTTGCGGAAAGATTTTTCACCTCGGTGTGCCCTCGGGCGCAGAAAGCATGGATGACCCACAAGCATGGGATTTCGGCACGCCATTCAAGGATGAGCGGCCGTATCCGCCCAAGCGCGAGAGCGCGGTGAAAGTTGCGACCGGCAAGAGAGAGGGCTTGCCGTGGACCGAAACCACAGGCTCGGATGACGACCTCGTGGATGGCAACTTCGCCAAGACCGCCGTCGAGTGGTTGGAAAAGCGCGACCCGTCCAAGCCGTTCTTCCTCGCCGTCGGCTTTCATCGTCCGCATCTGCCACTGGTCGCGCCGGCGAAGTATTTTGACCTGTATCCGTTCGACTCCATCAAGCTGCCTGTCGAGCCAGCCGACGATGAAGCCGACATCCCCGCGCCTGCGCGCAACGGCTCCGTGCCTGGTTACGCGCTGACCACCACGCCGGAGCAGCGGCGTGCGGCCATTCGTGGTTACCTCGCTACGGTGAGTTTCATGGACGCGCAGGCCGGGCGCGTGCTTGACGCACTCAAGCGGCTCAAGCTGGAGGAAAACACCATTGTCATCTTCGCCGCCGACCACGGCTGGCACCTCGGTGAGCACGGGCTGTGGCACAAGCGCAGCCTCTTCGAGGAGAGCGCGCGCGTGCCGTTCCTCGTGCATTTGCCCGGCGCGAAGGGCAACGGCCAGCGCAGCAAATCCCTCGTCGAGCTGCTCGATGTTTATCCCACGCTCTGCGACCTCGCGGGCGTGCCGGCCCCGGCGAGTTTGCAGGGCAAGTCACTTCGGGCGGTGCTCAACCAGCCACAAGCGGTGTTCCACGAGGGCGCGTTCACGCAAGCCCGGCGCGGCGCGAAGGCAGAGTTCTGGGGCCGCAGCGTCCGCACCGCGCGTTGGCGCTGCACCGAGTGGGACGAGGGCCGCAACGGCATCGAGCTTTACGACCACGACTCCGACCCGCGTGAGTTCAAGAACCTCGCCAACGACCCGAAGCACGTGGCGGTGCTGAAGGAGTTGCGCGCGGTGCTCGCGGCGAAGTTGCCGCCGATTGCGAAGTAACCAGTGGTCAGTTTTCAGTGTCCAGTGTTCAGTCGGAAGCCGTCGCCCGAAGCTTTTCATGAAAACTCTCCCCCAACTCACCCGCCGCCTGTTCCTGCTGTTCGCACTCGCCGCACTGAACACTGAACACTGTTTACTGAACACTTCCCTCGCCGCCGCCCCCAAGCGCCCGAACATCCTCCTCATCTACTCGGACGACCAGTCCTACAAAACCGTCGGCTGCTACCCCGAGTCGTTCCCGTGGGTGAAGACGCCGAACATTGACCGGCTCGCGGCCTCGGGCGTGCGCTTCCATGCGGCTTATCTTGGCGCGTGGTGCATGCCGTCGCGCGCGGCGATGCTCACCGGCCATCACCCGCACGGCGTCGAGAGCATGCGGATGGAGGGCAAGTATCCCGCCAGCGCCTACGACCCGAAGCAATGTCCGTTCTGGCCCGCCGTCTTTCGGCAAAACGGCTACCACACCGCGCAAATCGGCAAGTGGCACACAGGCGTGGATGCGGGCTGGGGCCGCGATTGGGACCATCAGATTGTTTGGAACCGCCCGCTGCATCCAGAGAACGCGGGCGCTTACTACGAGCGGCAACTCGTCGCGCGCGACGGCAAGGAGGAATGGGTGGATGGTTATCCCGCCGACAACTATACGCAGTGGTCTGAGGACTACATCCGCGGCAAGACACGCGCGGCGGACAAGCCGTGGTTCCTCTGGCTGTGCTATGGCAGCATTCACGGTCCCTCCAAGCCCGCCGCGCGGCACAAGGGCCTTTACGCGAACGCCGAGGTGCTCGTGCCCAAGGACATTTTCCCGCCGCGCCCCGGCAAGCCCGATTATCTCAACCAAACGCAAGCGTGGGCGAAAGGCCCCGATGGCACGCCCATCGCGGGCAAGAGCGGCGAGACGTTCGGCGATACCAGCAAGCAGCAGCGACAGACCTTTGCCGGCTTCGTGCGGCAGATGAATGAATGCGTGCCGGCGATTGACGAGGGCGTGGGCAAGCTCATGGCCGCGTTGCGCGAGACGGGCCAGCTCGAAAACACCATCATCATCTACACCGCTGACCAGGGCTTCGGCATGGGTGAGCACGGCTTTCGCACGAAGCTCGGCCCTTACGACGCCACGTATCGCTCGCCGCTCATCATCGCGCAGCCCGGCCTCACGCCGTCAGGCCAAGTTTGCAACGTGCCGGTGAACGCGCCTGACCTCGTCGCGACCTTCGCCGCGCAGGCCGGGGTGAAAATCCCGTGGGCCATGCACGGCCGCGACCTGACGCCGCTCCTGAAAAACCCCGCCGCCGCATGGCCGCACCCGTGCCTCTATGAATTCACCGGTCACCACTACGGCTCCAGCGTGGCCAAACTGGCGAAGGAAGAACCCGACAAGGCGATTTACAACAACGTCCCGTGGTATGCCGCCGTAGTGCAGGACGGTTGGAAGCTCATTCACTACTTCAAGCCCGGCACCGGCGACGAACTTTACGACTTGAAGTCCGACCCGGACGAACTCACCAACCGCATCGCCGCGCCCGAGGCGAAAGAGCGGCTGGAGAAACTGCGCGTGGCGTTAAAGGCGGAGCTGGAGCGGACGCAGGCGGGGTTTACAGCGCGTCAGTAGCAAGTTCATTGTTTGATTTGTCCATTGCCTGATCCGTTTCGGGTGGGCGCAATCACGACATCGCTTTACTTAAGGGATGAAAAACCGACCCGTTTCGGAACGAGAGTGCGATCTGTGAGCGAGCGGCGCCAGCACTCCACGCCCGAAGATACCTGTTTCCTCCGCCCTAAATCCGTGGCAAAAATTTCGCCCTGACCTAAATGAAAAATCTCGCTCACTGGACGCTCACGCTGTTGGGCTGCGCACTGCTCACGCTCAAGACTCACGCGCAGGACATGCCGCTTTCGATGCTGCTGGTTCCTGGGGAAGATTGGCGGCTGGTATCCGAGGGGCACGCCTTTACCGATGCGCCGTGTGCGGATGAGAAGGGGAACTTTTACTTCAGCGACATGCGCAGCACGCCGCCAGCGATCTGGAAAGTCGCGCCCGACGGCACGAAGTCGAAGTTTCTTGAAGGCACGTCGTGCAGCGGCTTGAAGTGGGGCCCGGACGGGCGGCTCTATGGTTGCGTCGGCAAGGACAAGCAGCTCGTGGCGTTCGAGTTTCCCGGCGGAAAGAAGTCAGTGGTCGCCGAGGACGTGCAGCCCAATGACTTGGTGGTCACGCACAAGGGACATGTTTACTTCACCGAGACGGGCAAGAAGCAGATCACGTTCGTGAACCCCAAGACCGGCGAGAAGCGCGCCGTGGACACGGGCATCACCGCGCCCAATGGCATCACCGTCTCGCCGGACCAAGGCACGCTCGCGGTGTCGGACTCGGCGGGTGTGCATGTGTGGGCGCTGCGTATCGAGGCCGACGGCAGCCTCACACACAAGGAGCCTTACATGACCCTCCGCACCGAGGTGGATGTGAACGCGAAAAGTCCCGACGGCCGCTCGCCAGTCTACAAGACGCGCAGCAGCGGCGACGGCATGACCAGCGACCGGCAGGGCCGCTATTACGTGGCCAGCGCGGTGGGCGTTCAGGTGTTCGACCCCACGGGTCGCATGAGTGGCGTGTTGCCCAAGCCGACGGGCAAGTTCATGACGAGCTGCGGCTTCGGCGGACCAAACATGGACGTGCTTTACGTGACCTGTGCGGACCAAGTGTTCGCGCGCAAGACGAAGGCGAACGGCAACCTGTTCTTCCTCCCGCCACCGAAAGACCCGCCGCCGGCGGCGAAGAAGAAGTGAAGATCCTTTCCCGCGAAATATGCGAATGGGCGCGAAAAGGTTAAAATTGAAGCACTGCAGATCACGCTTCGCCTTTGCTTTGGCGTCTATTCGGGTGTTTTGCGGGCACACCAGTTAATACACTGCCCTTACCATGAAATTTCTCCTCGTTCCGTTCCTTTGCCTTGCCCTCGTCTCGCCATTGCCAGCCGCCGAGAAGAAGAAGGAGCCTTCGCCCGACGACCAATACCGCAAGCTCACACCCGATTCTGAGGAGCAGCCCGGCGTCCCGAAGGGCACGGTGACAGAACACGAGTGGAACGACAGCAAGATCTACCCCGGCACCGTGCGGAAGTATTTCGTTTACGTTCCGAAGCAATACGACGGCAAGACGCCTGCGTGCGTGTTCGTGTGCCAAGACGGCGTCTCCTACAAGGCTCCGACTGTCTTCGACAACCTCATCCACAAGCAGGAAATGCCGGTGACCATCGGCATCTTCATCCGGCCCGGTGACAAGCCGCTCAAGCCCGGCGAGCCGCCCCGCAAGCGTCCCGACGGTCGGCCGGCTTCCCCCGCGAACCGCAGCGTGGAATACGACACTTTGAGCGACTTGTATGCGCGCTTCTTGCTGGAGGAAATCCTTCCCGAGGTCGGCAAGAAGTATAACCTTACGAATGATCCGGCGGGCCGGTGCATCGCGGGCAGCAGCAGCGGCGGCATCTGCGCGTGGACGGTCTGCTGGGAGCGGCCCAATGAGTTCCGTAAGTGTTTCACCACGGTAGGCAGCTTCACGAATATCCGGGGCGGCAACAAATATCCCGAGTTGGTCCGCAGCAACCCGCGCAAACCCATCCGCATCTTTCAACAGGACGGCAGCAACGACATCGTAAATCAGTTCGGCTCGTGGCCCGAGGCGAACCAAGCAATGGCCGCCGCACTCAAGGAAAAGGGTTACGACCACAAGTTCGTCTTCGGCGAGGGCGTCCACAGTAGCGTCCACGGCACGCAACTCTTCCCCGAGGCCATGCGCTGGATTTGGCGCGATAGGAAGCAATGAGCGGCGCGCGCATTAACGCAGCGTTGACCCTGGCCCTTTTGCTGGTGGGCTGGGCCAGCACTCTCCCCGCCGCTGAGCCGCGCCCGAACATCATCCTCATTCTCGCGGATGACCTCGGCTATGGCGACCTCGGCTGTTACGGCCATCCGAAGTTCAAGACGCCGCATCTGGACCGCATGGCTGCCGAGGGCGCGCGACTCACGCAGTTCAACGCCCCGGCTGCCTTCTGTGCGCCGACGCGCGCCGCGCTGCTCACGGGCCGTTATCCGTTCCGCTGCGGCATGACGGCCAACCCCGCACCCGACGGCGGCCTCTTCGCTGACGTCGTGTCGTTGCCCGCCACAGAAGTCACTCTCGCGCAGCTCTTCAAGCAAGCCGGTTACGCCACGGGCATGGTGGGCAAGTGGCACCTCGGCCACAAAACTCCCGCGCAGATGCCGACGGGGCGCGGCTTCGACGAGTATCTCGGCATTCTCTACAGCAACGACATGCGCCCGGTGCAGCTCATGGACGGCACCAACGTCGTCGAGTATCCGCTCGTGCAAGCCACGCTCACGCGGCGTTACACCGAACGTGCCTTGAGCTTCATCGAGCGCAACCGGACAAAGCCCTTCTTCCTCTACTTCCCGCAAGTGATGCCGCACAAGCCGCTGGCCACGACGGAGAAGTTCTACAAGCAAAGTGGCGCGGGGCTTTACGGCGACGTGCTCGCTGACCTCGACCAAAGCGTCGGCGACCTGCTCGCGAAGGTGAAGGCGCTCGGCCTCGACGAACGCACGCTGGTCCTGTTCACCAGCGACAACGGCCCGTGGTTTGGCGGCAGCACCGGCGGCCTGCGCGGGATGAAGGGCAGCACTTACGAAGGTGGCTTCCGCGTGCCGTGCCTAGCGCGTTGGCCGGGCAAAATCCCCGCCGGCCACGTCAGCCACGCGCCCGCCGTGATGATGGATCTCTTCGCCACCGCGCTGAGGGCGGCGAACCTTGCGCCGCCTGCCGACCGTGTGATTGACGGACGCGACCTCCTGCCGCTCTTCACTTCCGCCGCGCCCAGCCCGCACGAAGCCATCCTCGGCCACCAAGGCGTGCCGCTTGCCACCATCCGCGACGCCCGCTGGAAGCTGCATGTGCTCCAGCCGCGCGATCCGTTCCTGAACTTGGACAAGTCCGGCCAACGCTGGGTGGATCCGCGTGGCCCCGACGGCGTGACCATTCTTGCGCCCCACGAACAATACCAACCGAGTGACCATCCCGGCGTCCGCACCGGCGTCGCGTCGGCCGCCATGCAACTCTTCGACCTGCAAGCCGATCCCGCCGAGCAGCAGAACGTCGCCGCCCAGCACCCGGACGTGGTCGCCCGGCTCAAGGCACGATTCGACGAAGTCAACCGCCTCGCTCTGCCAGCTCCCACGCAAAAGGCCAAAACCAACGTGTCCAATCCTCCGGCCAAGTAACCTTTTGCCTCATTCATGAAAGCCAGTTTTCCCCTTGTTATCGTAGCCGCCATCGCCTTGCTCGCCGGCACGTCAACCGCTCAGGATGCGAAACCGAAGGACGCCCCGAAGAAGGCCAAACCCACGCCCAACCCGGTCCTTGCGCCCATCACCGATGAGCCGGGGCTGCCGCGTGTGCTGCTCATTGGTGACTCCATCTCGATGGGCTACACGCTGCCCGTGCGCGCGATGCTGAAGGGCAAAGCCAACGTCCACCGCATCCCCACCAACGGCGGCCCGACGACCAACGGCCTCCGCAACCTCAAGGCATGGCTCGGCACCGGAAAGTGGGACGTGGTTCACTTCAACTTTGGCATTCACGACGCGAAGTTCATGGAGCCGGGCCGCCAGCAAGTGCCGCCGGAGGCCTACGAGAAAAACCTCCGCGAGTTGGTGGCGCAGATAAAAGCCACGGGCGCGAAGCTGATCTGGGCCACCGTCACACCCATCCCCGACGGTGAACTGACGCCGCCCCGCACGTTCGACAAGGTGCCCACCTACAACGCCATCGCCCGGCGCGTGATGGAGGAAAACGGCGTGGTCATCAACGATCTCAACGCGGCGGTCACACCGCACTTGGCGAAGCTGCAAAACCCGCGCGACGTCCACTTCAACGCCGCCGGGTCGGAGTTTCTCGCCAAGGAAGTCGCGGCGAAAATCTCCGCTCAACTCCCGGTGAAGTAGCGGCCCCTACTTCTTCAGCAAGTCGGCCACGAACTCAAAGAGCGCATTCGTAGCCGGGTCGTCCGGCAAGCCCACCTTCGCGTTGATGCGGCCGTGGTTGGTCTCGTGCCCGAAACCGTCTTGACGCCAAGGCTGCAGGCGGGACGATGCGCCATGCGCTTCGCCATCTCCCTGTTTGCCTTCCTGCTGTTCATCTCCTGTCCGGTTCGCGCGGCGGAGGCATTGTTAGATTACGTGCGCAAGCCCGACGCATCCTTTACTTGGCAGCGCGCCGAGCAACGCGACATGGACGGCTACACGGCGACGAAGTTGGAGATGACTTCGCAGACGTGGCGCGGGCACGAGTGGCGGCACCAAATCTTGGTGGTGCGCCCGCCGCAGGTGCGGAACAAGGACATCGCCTTCCTCTTCATCACGGGCGACGGCGACGTGTCGAAGCTGTTCAACCTGATGAAAACTCTGGCCGAGCGCGCCGGGGCGGTCGCGGCGGCGGTGAACAAAGTGCCGAATCAGCCGCTCTACGACGGACGCAAGGAGGACGCACTCATCGCCTACACGTTCAACGAGTATCTCAAGTCGGGCGATCGCGAGTGGCCGCTGCTCTTTCCGATGACCAAGTCCGCCGTGCGTGCGATGGACGCGGTGCAGGCATTCGTGAGCGAAGGCGGGGGCGCGAAGCCGACGCGTTTCGTCGTCTCCGGCGCGTCCAAACGCGGCTGGACCACCTGGCTCAGTGCCGCCGCGGATGCGCGCGTGGCCGGCATCGCACCGATGGTCATCGACATGCTCAACATGAAGGTGCAGACGCAGTGGGCACAGCAGGTCTATGGCAAGCAGAGCGAGAAAATCGGCGATTACACGGAGCTGAATCTCGTTGAGCGCATGGACGAACCGCGCATGGTCGAACTGCGCGGCTGGGTGGATCCGTTCAGTTACCGCCGCGCCTACACGCTGCCCAAGCTCATTCTCCTCGGCACCAACGACCCGTATTGGACCGTGGACGCGCTGCGGCATTACTTCCACGAACTGCCGGAGCCAAAGTTGATTTTTCAAACGCCCAACGCGGGCCACGACTTGGCCGGCGGTAAGGAAGCTACACAGACGCTGGCCGCGTTTTTTCAAATGATCGCCGATCGTGAACCGTTACCGACGGTGAGGTGGACGAGGGAAGAGGGCTCCGTATCCCGAATGGAGATGGCTGTCACGTTCCCGGCTAAGATTTTCCGCTTGTGGACGGCCGACTCACCGGACCGTGACTTGCGTAATGACCGCTGGAGCAGTGTGGAACTGACCGCAAAACAAGCAAACCGGGCGGCAGCAGAGATCATGCGGCCTGCGGAGGGATTCCGTGCATACCTAATGGAGGCGGAGTTTACCACCAAGTCTGGCCACGTCTTCAAACTATCTACTGAAGCGCGGGTGGTGCCAGATGTGCAGACGGTGAAGTGACCGAGCGAGGGGGCGATTGCCGAACCGCAGTGACTTAATGGCGTGTTCCGGCGCTGAACCGGTTAGCCCGGGAACTTCGATCCTTCGATAGGGTAGGGGAGCAAGTAAAGTGTGAGCATGCCTCACTTCAGCACTTTGAGGACCTCGCTCACCACTTGGTATATCCCCGCCGCTGCCATTGAAAGCGCTGCGACCCACACGCCGACTGTCCACGCCGCGCCGGGCTGCAACTCTCGCGGTGTGCGTTTGTAACGGAAGTACAGCGCCGCGCCGGCGAGGAACGGCAGCATGATGCCCTGCCCAACTGCCCCGACGAACACCAGCGTCACGGGCTTCTCCCAAACCATGAACATCCCCACCGAGATCGCCGGGAGCAGGCAAACCCACAGCTTGATGGCCCGCACGCGGTCCTCGGGTGAGTTGAGCTTGATGACTTTGAACAGCGCGAGGCCGTCCACCAGCAGGCGCGCGTTGGACGCGGTCGCGACGAAGGCCGTCGAGTAAAGCACGAAGAACGCGCCGATGAGGAACGCGTAGAAGCTCCAGGTCCCGAAGCTCTCGCGATACATGTGCGCCAGCGTGTCGATCATGCCCTTGTCCGTGACTTTCAGCCCTTTGGCAAAAAGCACCGCTGCGCCGAGCAGGTAAAAGGCCACCGTCGCCGTCGTGTAAACCACCATCGAGACCCACGCGTCCGTGCGCATCACGCGCATCCAGCCCTTTGCGCGCTCCGTCCACGCGGGCGAACCGTCGTTCGCGCCCACGTTCACGGCATAGCCCTTCTCCAGGCACCAATACGGATAATAAATCAGCTCCGACGCGCCCACGCCGATGATCCCGAACGCGCCGAAAGCCGTCATGAAATTGTCCGGCAGTGAGAAGGTGAAACCCTCGGCGATCTGCGCCCCGGAGATCGCGTAAGGCGACCATTGCAACGATCCGACCGCAAAGATGGTGGCGAGGGTGAACGCGACGACCATCGCTGTGGAGGCGTTCTCCACCAGCCGGTAGCGACTAAGCGCGAGCAGGACGGCACACGACGCCCCGACTGCGATGGCGATAAACTTTTTGTCGAGCGCCACGCCCGTCGACGCGAACACCTCCGCGATGCCGCCCACGATGCCTGCAACTTGGAACACGATGGCCACATACATCCCCAGCCACAGCCACAGGAGCCAGCTCACTACCAGCCGCGGGCCGGGGATGCTGTCGAGTGCCTCCAGCGTGGTCTTGCCCGTGGCGACGGCGTAGCGGCCCAGTTCGATCTGCACGAACACCTTGATCACGCAGCCCAGCAAGATGAGCCAAAGGAGTTTGAAGCCGGTTTCACCCGCGAGCTTGGGCGTCACGATCAACTCGCCCGAGCCGACGATGGACGCAGTGAGAATCAGTCCTGGTCCAACATGACGGAGGATTTGTGCCCAATGCGTCGGCGCGGTCTGTGGTGAGGACATGCGCGAGAGGGTAGGCGTCGGTGCGGGCGGGTCAAGGCGCGGAACTGCGCGATGGCAACTTGGTTGGTGATAAGGCAAAGCCCCAAACCCAAGATCCGAATCATCTTGGCGGCTGACGGGACGGAATCGGGAGCAGATTTTGATTCTTTTTCAATTCGCCCGCACTATGTATCGTCTCTACTTACCGAACAACAATGCACTGCACCTCATCCTCCAAACTTCGCCGTTGCATGACAACCGGGGCGCTATTCGCCGTTCTCCTTGCCGCCACGTTCACTACGTCAGCCCAACTCCCGAAGCCCAAGCTCTTCACCGTCTTTCCGCCCGGCGCAAAAGCGGGCGCGGCTGTGGACGTGACTGTGACCGGCACCGAACTGGACGAATTGCAGCTCCGCTTCAACCACCCGGGCATCACCGCCACGGCGCTCCCGGCGGCGAACCAGTTCGCCGTCACGGTCGGCGCCAACGTTCCGCCCGGCGCCTATGAGGCACGCGTGATGGCGCGCTTCGGCTTGTCAAACCCGCGCACCTTCATCGTCGGCACGCTGGCGGAGGCCGTGGAGAAGGGTGGCAACACTTCGCCCGGAGCGGCGCAGGAAGTCGCCCTGGAAACCACGGTGAACGGCCGCACCGACAGTCAGGCGGCTGACTACTACAAATTTGACGTCAAAAAGGGGCAGCGCGTGCTGATTGATTGTGCTGCGCAGGAACTGGATTCCCGCGCAGCGGACGCCTTGATGCTAATCACACCGGACGGCCACGAGTTGGAGCGCGCGCGAGCGGGCGAATTAATTGACCACACGGCGTCAGCGGACGGCCCGCTGATTGTGAAAGTCCATGACTTCACTTACCGCGGGGGCGATCAGTATTTCTACCGCCTAACCATTACGACGGGGCCGCACATTGATTACGTGTTTCCGCCAGCGGCGGAGCAGGGGAAGGCTGCAAAGGTCACGGTGTATGGTCGTAATCTACCCGGTGGCTCGCCCTCGAAATTCACGCTCAACGGCAAGGTACTCGACCAACTCGGGGTGGACCTTAACGCCCCTGGTGATCCGGCGGCCCGCCAGCGGCTTGCCACGACGCTCTCGCTCGGTGGCGCGAGCGCAGGGCTGGATGGCTTCGAGCACCGCGTGAAAGGTGTGAACGGCTTCCTCTCTAACCCGGCGCTGCTCACCTTCGCCAACGCGCCGATCATTGCCGAGGTTGAGCCCAACAATTCGGCCGACAAGGCGCAGAAAATTTCGCTGCCCGCCACGGTGGCCGGCCAGTTTGCCGCGCCCAACGACCGTGACTGGTTCGCTTTTGACGCGAAGAAGGGCGACGCGTTCTGGGTCGAGGTCACGTCGCACCGGTTGGGTTTGCCTACCGCGCCATTCGTGGTGATTCAGAAGGCAGCCAAGAGCGACAAGGGCGAGGAAACGTTTGCCGACGTGCAGGAGTTCACCGACTCCGCCGTCAACCTAGGCGGGCCGGAGTTCAACACCGCGCACCGCGACCCCAGCGGGCGCTTTGAGGCCAAGGAGGACGCCTCCTATCGCATCGGTATCCGTGATATCTTCGGCCGCACCGTGGCCAGCCCGCGCCACACGTATTTGCTCACCTTGCGGCGGGAATCGCCGGACTTCCGGCTCGTGGCCGTGCCTGATTCTGCACCCGCCAAGAAGCAGCCCGCCGATGTGTACACCAGCGCGCCCTCGTTGTGGCGCGGCGAAGCGTTGCCCATCAAGCTGCTCGTGATGCGCCGCGACGGCTTCAAGGAGGACATCAACGTGACCGTGAGCGGGCTGCCCGCCGGCCTCGTCGCGCCGTCGGTCAAGATTCCTGCTGCCTCCAACGTCTTCAGCCTGTTCCTCGCGGCGAAGGACGACGCGCCCGCTGGCCTCGGTGAAGTGAAAATCACCGGCACGGCCAAGTCAGGCGATACCTCACTAGTTCGGGAGGCACGGCTGACCACGGTCAACTGGGACCAAGCCGGCGACAATAACGCCACCGAGGCTCCGCAGGCGCGGCTAGCGCGCAGCTTCCCACTCGCCGTCACAGATCGCGAGTCCGCGCCGCTGACCTTTGCGATGGACGCCAAGCAGCCGCTGGAGACGTGCGTCTTCAACAAGCTGCTCATCCCCGTGAACTTCACACGCCGCGCGGACTTCAAGGCTGACGTGAAGCTCAAGGTCACGGGCAACAAGGATTTAGAAAAGCTTCCTGAGCTGGCCGGATCAGAGGGCACCAAATCCATCCAGTTAGTACTAAACCTAGCCGATCAGAAGCTTGCACCGGGCGAGCACACCTTTTGGTTGCAGACCCGCGCCAAAGGTAAGATGCGCCCCTACATGGACGCATCGAAGGTCGCCGAGGACGCTGCCAAAGCAGCAGAAAAAGAGGCTGCCGACGCTGTCAAGGCGGCGAATGAGGCCAAGGAAGCCGCCGCGAAAGTCAGCGCAACTCCCGAGGCCAAGGCCGTCGCCGAGAAGACGGCCAAGGAGGCTATGGCCAAAGCCAAGGAAGCCGAGGCGAAGAAAACTTCGACCGCTGCGAAGATGAAACAGATGGCCGACAAATCAAAGCCACGCGACGTGGACGCCGCGTTTTATTCGCTGCCCATTACACTCAAGGTCACGCCTGCGCCCATCACTGTCGGTGAGGTGCCCGCGCAGTCCCTGGCGCAGGGCGCGAAGACCGAGGTGCCCGTGAAGATCGCTCGCCTCTATGACTTTAAGGACGCGGTGGAGTTGAACCTCGTCGTGCCGGCCACCGTGAAGGGCGTCACTGCCGCCAAACTCACCATCCCGGCCAGCGGCACGGAAGCGAAACTTGCGCTGGAGACCAAGCCAGATGCCACGCCCGGCGAGCACAAGCTCACCGTGCAAGCTGAGCTGAAACTCAATGGCCAGACTATCAAGGTGGACCAACCGTTGACGCTTAAGGTCGCCGCTGTCGAAAAACCAAAGGCAAAGTAAACTGAGCCGATTAGATTGCGGCTTGAAATGGCTCCATGCGAATGCGGCGACCGAGGTGAAAGTGTTGAGCTATGTGCTTTCCTTTTGGTGCGTTGGGAGTCTTTGCAGCGCGAAAAGCCGCCACTCCTCCACCCATGCGCCCCCATCTCTTGGCTGACCAACCAGCCGGTCGTTTTGCTGGACTTTGCACTTTGGCCGGTGAGCCATCCGGGGAAAGACCCGGCTTGAAACATGGCTCGCGGTGTTGCTGAATTTCGCCTGACGGCAGATCATCAACCAACCCTTCGTTCACAATGAACCAATGCTCCACTCTGTCCGCTGTTCTCCTACTCACCTTGGTGTTTAACTCAACCGCCGCGCCCGGCGACTGGCCCACTTGGCGCGGACCCAAGCGCGATGGCATTAGCACTGAGACAGGACTCTTGAAACAGTGGCCCGCGGGCGGTCCGCCGCTGGCTTGGAAGATCAACGGGTGCGGCACCGGATACTCCAGTGTAGCAGTGATGGACGGCATGGTTGTGACCATGGGCGATGGCCCGGACGGTGCGCGCGTGTTGGCTTTCAGCGCCAAGGACGGTCGGCCTGTTTGGCAAACCGAGGTCATCGGCAAGCCCGGGGGCAACTACGCCGGCACCCGCTGCACGCCGGCGATTGACGGAGGGCTCATTTATGCCCTCGGCCAGTTTGGCGACTTCGTCTGCGTAGATGGCAAGTCCGGCAAGGTCTTGTGGAGCAAGTCCCTCCAAAAGGATTTCGGCGGCAACTACGCTGGTTGGAACTACACGGAAAGCCCGCTCGTTGACGGGGACAAGGTGCTTATCACTCCCGGTGGTCGGCAGGGCACCATGGTGGCCCTTAATAAAAAGACCGGCGTGTTGATCTGGCAGAGCAAGCAATGGACCGATGGCGCAGCCTACTCCTCCATCGTCCCCTCGGACTTCGGTGGCAAGCGGCACTACGTTCAGTTCACTGAGCAGAGCGTGACTGGCATTGACGCCGCGACGGGCAACCTCGTTTGGCGCGCTCCCCGCAAAGGCGCGACGGCGAGTATTCCCACTCCGGTGTTGAGCGGGGATCTCGTTTATGTCACCTCCGGTTATGGCGTCGGCTGCAATCTCTTCAAACTGCAACGCGCCGGCGGCGTCATTGCCGCTCAAGAAGTTTACGCGAACAAGAGCATGGTCAACCATCACGGCGGCGTCATCCTGATCGGCCAGCATGTTTATGGCCACTCCGATAGTGGCGGCTGGACCTGCATGGACCTACCCACAGGCAATGTTGCCTGGAGCAACAAAGGCGTCGGCAAGGGGGCCATCGCGTATGCGGACGGTCACTTCTACTGCCGCAGCGAGGGTGGCCAAGGCACCGTGGCGCTCATCGAAGCCACCCCCAGCGGCTACAAGGAAAAAGGGCGTTTCAATCAGCCTGACCGTAGCAAGCAAAACAGTTGGGCACACCCCGTCATCGCCAACGGCAAGCTCTACCTTCGCGATATGGACGTGCTGCTCTGCTACGACGTGAAGCAAAAATAAGTTGCGCCGTCAGTTCTTCATCAACGGCCACTACATTGCTCCATGAAGCTAAACACGTTCCTTGCCTTAACCTTCGCCCTCACCGCCCCTGCCGTCGCCTCTGCGCCCGACTGGCCGCAGTGGCGCGGGCCCAAGCAGGACGGCATCTCGCCTGAAAAGGGCCTGCTCAAGGAGTGGCCTAGCGATGGCCCGCCACTGGCTTGGCGCACCAAGGGCATCGGCAGCGGCATGTCCAGCGTTTCCATTGCGAATGGCCGCATTTACACGCTAGGCAAGCGCAACCGTGACGGAACCCAAGGGGTCTATGTCACCGCGCTCAACCTGACTGATGGCAGCGAGGTCTGGGCCACCGCCATCACCACCGGCGGCGGCCCCAATCCCAACGGCACGCCCACCGTGGACGGCAAGCTCCTCTTCGCCATCGGCAACAACGGCGACCTCGCCTGCCTGGAAACCGACACCGGCAAGCTGGTGTGGAAGAAGAGCTTCAGTGTGGACTTCGGCGGCAAGTGCATGTCCGGCTGGGGCTACAGCGAGTCGCCACTAGTGGATGGCGATCACCTCATTGTCGTGCCTGGCGCGCCGGACGCTGGCATCTCCGCGCTAAACAAGAAAACCGGCGAAGTCATTTGGAAGTCCGAGATTCCCGCCCTTGGGCGCGCGGGCAAGGACGGCGCGGGCTACACCGGCGTCGTCATCTCGCAAGGCGCGGGCGTGAAGCAATACGTCACGCTGACCGGCCGCGGCCTGGTGGGCGTGCGCGCCAGCGACGGCAAGTTCCTCTGGGGCTACAACCGCATCGCCAACGGCACGGCCGATATCCCCACACCGATTGTGAAGGGCGACTACGTCTTTGGCTCCAGCGGCTATGGCGACGGCGGCACCGCGCTCGTGAAGTTGGTGAAGAACGGCGACGGCGTGAAGGCCGAGGAGGTCTATTACCTCAAGGCTGGCGAACTGCAAAATCACCACGGCGGCATGATCCTCCTCGGCGACCATGTGTACATGGGCCACGGCCACAACAATGGCTTTCCCACGTGCGTCGAGTTGATGACCGGCAAGGTCGTCTGGGGCAAGGAGCGCGGGCCCGGCAGCGGCTCGGCGGCAATTGTCATGGCGGACGGCCACCTCTACTTCCGCTATGAGGACGCCGTGATGGCGCTCATCGAGGCCACGCCCAAGGGCTACAACCTGAAAAGCTCTTTCACTCTCGCCAGCAAGAACGGCAAGAGCTGGCCGCATCCTGTCATCCACAACGGCAAGCTTTACCTCCGCGATCAGGACACACTCCTTTGCTATCACGTGAAGGCGCAGTAAGCCTTTGCTGACGGGAAAATTTGATCATCGCCCTGCCCACGTCAGTTTTTTGGAAGCTCATGGACCGCCAGCCGAGGTCGGCCAACCAGTTAGTGGGCCGCGGCTTATCCCCAAGTGCAGTTAATCGTCCACAGCAAATGAGCGCGCTCATGGCCCGCGAACGTGCTGCCATGAGGCGGTTTGCCCAGAAGTTGTGCTTCTGGGGCCTTCTCGCGCTTGTGCTGTCGCAGGGCCTCGCGGCGCAGGCCGAGCACGTTCAGGTCATGCTCAAGAACGGGCAGGTCTTCATGGGGGGCGGAATCGTTTCTGAAAACGCGAGCAACCTGATGGTGCGGATATACGGGGATGTCACCCAGACGATTCCGAAAGCGGCGATCAACGGCTACGAGATCGTCAAGCGGGTCAAAGCGGGGACACCGATCCGCGCCAGGCCCCAGCCGGCTCCCGCCGCCGTTTTGACCCTAGAAGCGCAGGCGGAAAGAGAGAAGCGGATTGACGAATTCTTCGCCCTGACCGGGAAACGCGCCGAGACGCTGGCCGCTGTCCGGACGGCGGACGCCGTGCGGCCGGAGGAGATTGGCGAACTCAAGACACTCCTTTTTCGCAAGGCGCGCGAGGGCCGGAAACTCGCCGAGGGGGACAACACATTCGAGTTCGAAGGCCAGAAGGGAAGTGTCCACATCGAGGTATACCGCCAGACGCCGGCGGCCGGTAACAGTTCCAACGCGGCGCCGCTGACTGTGGCGCTGCTGCTTCACGGCGGGGGCCAGAACAACGGCAACTGGCGGTCGGGCGCAGATTTGTTCCGCGGGCCCTTGCGAAAAGCCTGTCCGGATCTGCTCCTGGTCTGCCCCACGGTCCTCGTCAAGCGCTACGCCGAGTGGGGCAAATTTCCTTTTGAGGAGGCCTATGTCAAAGAGATCATGAAGGCCGTCAAACGCACGTGGACGGTGGATCCTAACCGCGTCTATTGCATGGGCTATTCCATGGGCGGATACGGCACCTGGCATATCGGCGCTCACCAGGCGGACACCTTCGCAGGACTAGTCTCGGGTGCTGGCGGTATTCTCCTGAACCCCCATCTCAAGGAGTGCTGGGGGTGGGGCGTCCTGATGAACCTGGCGCACACGCCCATCGAGTTCCATCACGCCAACGGCGACGAAGCCGCGCCCATCTGGTCGGATCAGGCGTCGAACAGGATTCTTACGGAACTAGGCCGCCAGCACGAGGGCCTCTACCGCCACAAATACGTTGAGTATGCGACAGGGGGACACGGCGGCGCCACCAAGGGCATGGGGGACGCCGTGACACGGACGGCCGCCCTGCGCCGCGACCCCTATCCCCGCCGGGTGTTCTGGGAGCCCAGCCGCCCCTTTGTCCGGCAATTCTACTGGCTGCTGGCGGATGAACCGGCCTTCTTCACGCGGCTGGAAGCTTCCATCGAGGATAATGTCATCCGCCTGAAAACCTTGGATCTTGCCTCCGGGTTCAGCCTTTTGCTCAATGAGCATCTGGTGGATCTCGCAAAACCGGTCAAGGTGATCGCCAATGACGTCCCCGTCTTCGAGGGGAAAGTCATCCCCTCGCTGTCGGCCATGCTGGAAAGCATCGAGGACAAGCTGGACGAAGCCCAGTGGTTCTCCCACCGGATTGACTTCTAAAGCGGAACCATGCAGTTGACGCGCCCGGAGCGCGGCGTTCACGCCGCAGGAACGTCCGGCTGCCAAGGCGTCTGGAGAATCCGCCGATCCGCGCCCTCCACCAAACCATTTGGTTCGTTCCTACTGACTACTCGGAAGTTCACCAGGCCCGCGTGCCAACACCTTTCTGCGGACGCGCGCCGGCTGCATCGGTCCGGCCAAAGCTGGCTATCGCCCGCAACCCAAAGGTGGAATACGGCTATAAAAGAAATGGCAGCGCGCAGGACAGGCTGTGCCGCCTTGCGGCTTTGCCTTGAATAACTCCCTCCCACACCCGTCGGCAAATTATTGCTTGTAATTCGTGTTGGGACGCAAGCCACGCAGTCGCTTTCCTCCCGCACTCTTTGGCATGTGAGTTCCTCGAAGATAATGCTTATCGTGGTCGGCC
>Ga0194128_10002019_pt1 | contig 33830 bp, 28 predicted proteins | sample TA2KigCa65mmetaG_FD_148650 | JGI IMG/M metagenome (GOLD analysis project Ga0194128, IMG submission 148650) | Freshwater microbial communities from Lake Tanganyika, Tanzania - TA2015037 Kigoma Deep Cast 65m | ecosystem: Environmental > Aquatic > Freshwater > Lake | place: Tanzania: Lake...
GCCAACTCGCCGCTCGACAACCGGGCCCGCGGCCGCTGCAAGAACATGTACGCGCTGGGCATCCTGTACTGGATGTTCCACCGCGACGTGGCCCCGACCGAGAAGGCCATCGCGCAGAAGTTCGGCAAGAAGCCCGAGCTGGTCGAGGCCAACCTCGCGGCGATGCGCGCCGGCTTCGCCTACGCCGAGACCACCGAGGTCTTCCAGACCGCGTACCGCGTGCCGCCGGCGCCGATGCGGGCGGGCACGTACCGCAACATCATGGGCAACCAGGCCCTGTGCCTGGGCCTCGTCGCCGGCGCGCAGAAGGCCGGCCTGCAGTTGTTCCTCGGCAGCTATCCGATCACGCCGGCGTCGGACATCCTGCACCAGCTGAGCGGCTACAAGCACCTCGGCGTCGTCACCTTCCAGGCCGAGGACGAGATCGCCGCCGTCTGCGCCGCGATCGGCGCCTCGTACGCCGGGCGCTTGGGCATCACGTCGACGTCGGGTCCCGGCATCGCGCTCAAGAGCGAGGCGATGGGCCTCGCGGTGATGGCGGAGCTGCCGCTGATCGTCATCGACGTGCAGCGCGCCGGACCGAGCACCGGCATGCCGACCAAGACGCAGCAGGCGGACCTGCTGCAGGTCATGTACGGCCGCAATGGCGAGTCGCCGGTCTGCGTGCTGGCGGCGTCGACGCCCGCCGATGCGTTCGAAGTCGGCTACGAGGCCGTGCGCATCGCGACCACGCACATGGCGCCGGTCGTGGTGTTGTCCGACGGGTACATCGCCAACGGCAGCGAGCCGTGGCTGCTGCCCGACCCCGACGCGCTGCCGGCGATCCCGGTGGCGTTCGCGCCGGCGGGCGAGCCGGGCGTCAAGTTCATGCCGTACGCGCGCGACCCGAAGACGCTGGCGCGACCGTGGGCGCGGCCGGGCACCAAGGGACTCGTGCACCGCATCGGCGGCCTCGAGAAGGCCGACGTGACCGGCAACATCTGCTACGAGCCGGAGAACCATCAGCACATGGTGGACACGCGCGCGCAGAAGATCGCCAGCATTGCCGACGACCTGCCGCCGCTGCAGACCATCGGGCCGCGGCAGGGCGACGTGCTCGTGCTCGGCTGGGGCAGCCCGCGCGGCGCCATCACCGCGGCGACGCTGCGGCTGCAGCAACAGGGCCTCAAGGCCAGTTGCGCGTTCCTGCGCCACCTCAATCCGCTGCCCAACGACCTCGGCGACTTGATGAAGGGCTTCCGCCGTGTCGTGCTGCCGGAGCTCAACAAGGGCCAGCTGGCGATGATGCTGCGCAGCAAGTACCTGGTCGACGTGCAGAGCCACAGCCAGGTCAACGGCCAGCCGTTCAAGAGCCACGAGCTCGAACGGCATCTGCTGAAGGTGTTCGCCGAACTCGGAATAGAGGTGCGCCCGTGACCGCCGTCGACCGTCCCGTCATGCAGAAGAAGGACTACAAGACGGACCAGGAGGTCCGTTGGTGCCCCGGCTGCGGCGACTACTCGATCCTCAACGCCGTGCAGGGCGCGTTCGCCAAGCTCGGCAAGCAACTGCACGAGACCGTGATCATCAGCGGCATCGGCTGCAGCTCGCGCTTTCCGTACTACATGGAGACGTACGGGTTCCACACCATTCACGGCCGCGCGCCCGCGCTGGCAACCGGCGTGAAGGCCAGCAACCCGTCGCTCGACGTCTGGGTCGTCACTGGCGACGGCGACGCCTTGTCGATCGGCGGCAACCACTTCATCCATGCCATGCGGCGCAACGTCGGGCTCAAGATCCTGATGTTCAACAACCGCATCTACGGGCTGACCAAGGGCCAGTTCTCGCCGACGAGCGAGCAAGGCAAAGTCACCAAGAGCTCGCCGCTCGGCACCGTCGACTACCCGTTCTCGCCGATCGCGCTGGCGCTCGGCGCCGGCGGCACGTTCGTCGCGCGCGGCGTCGACATCCTCGGTCCGCACCTCGAGGACGTGGTCTGCCGCGCCAGCGCGCATGCCGGCACGGCCGTCGTCGAGATCTACCAGAACTGCAACATCTTCAACGACGGCGCCTACAAGGGCTTCACCGACAAGGAAGTTCGCGACGCGCGTCTGCTGCCGCTGCAGCACGGCCAGCCGTTGCTGTTCGGCGCCAACAAGGCCCAGGGCGTCGCCTTCGACGCCAACTTCCGGCCGTACCTCGTGACGGGCGCGGACCTCGGCAAGGCCTACGTCTGGGACGAGACCGCCGAGTCGCCGGCGCCGGCGATGGCGCTGGCGACGATGAGCGAGAGCGAGTTCCCGGTGCCGATCGGCGTGTTCCGTCGCCGCGAGAAGCCGACCTTCGAGGAGGGGCTGCAGGCGCAGATCGCCGCCGCCGCGGCGAAGAAGCAGGAGTCACTGCGCGACCTGCTGTACGCCGGCGAGATCTGGGACGTCCGGTAGGCGCTGCCGCAACAGACCTTCCGTCCGCCGTTGCGGTCGACCGAACCAGGAGGTCGCAGGTTGGTCCATGGAATATCACGATGTCGTGATATATTGATCCGACGATGGTGACGGCCCTGGTCAGCCTGCAAGCGACGCTCAAGCTCCTGTCGGACCCCGTCCGGCTGCGGCTGTGCGCGCTGCTGGCGCGCAACGAGCTGGCAGTGCAGGAAGTGGTCGCCGTGACCGGCATGCAGCAGAGCCGCATCAGCAACCAGCTGTCGCTGCTCAAGCGCGCCGGCCTCGTGCGCGACCGTCGCGAAGGCACGTGGAGCTTCCACAGCCTCGTCGAGCCGGCCGACGATGGGCCGTTGTCGCCGTCGCTGTTCGCGGCGACCGTGCAGCCGTGCCTCGACAGCGAGGAAGGCTGCGCCGACCAACAGGCTCTGCGCGCGGTGCTCGACCAGCGCCGGCAGAAGAGCCGTCAGGCGCACGACGCGCTCGCCGATCGGTGGAGCGCCGTCGGCGAGGAGTTCGCGCTTGGCACGCTGCGCGCCGAGCTGCTCGCGCACGCGTGGCCGGTCGGCGGCGTGGTCGCCGACCTGGGCTGCGGCGCCGGCTTCCTCGCCCGTTGGCTGGCCGAGCGCGGCGGCGAGGTGGTCGCCGTCGATCACAGCGCGCGCATGCTCGGCGAAGCCAAGCGCGGCAGCCGCACCGCGCGCGTCGAGTTCCGCCAGGGCGAACTCGATGCGCTGCCGCTCGCCGACGGCGAGGTCGACGCCGCCTTCTGCAACCTCGTCTGGCACCACCTGCCCGACCACGAGGCCGCCGCGCGCGAGACGTTGCGCGTGCTGCGTCCGGGCGGCGTCTGCGTCGTCAGCGACCTCGAGCCGCACGAGCGCGAGTGGATGCGCGAACGCATGGGCGACCTGCGCCTGGGACTCAAGCCCGACCAGGTCGTCGCCGCGCTGGCCCGCGCCGGCTTCCGCGACCTCCGCGTCGAGCGGCTCGCCGACCGTTACCGCGTCGCCGACACCGTCGGCGCACCGACCGACTTCCCGATGTTCGCCGTGCGCGGCCGCAAGCCGCTGCGCGGCGTGTGACCGACTCTGCTCCGTTTCTCCGACAACCCAGAAGAACGATGACTGCCACCAACGCTCCGAAGACGAAGACCCCCAAGGCCCGCGTGCTGGGCCCGAACGACTTCAAGGTGAAGGATCTCGCGCTGGCCGACTTCGGCCGCAAGGAGATCCTGCTCGCCGAAGTCGAGATGCCCGGCCTGATGGCGCTGCGCGAAGAGTACCGCAAGAAGCTGCCGCTCAAGGGCGCGCGCATCACCGGGTCGCTGCACATGACCATCCAGACGGCCGTGCTGATCGAGACGCTGGTCGAGCTCGGCGCCGAGGTCCGCTGGGCCTCTTGCAACATCTTCAGCACGCAGGACCACGCCGCCTCCGCGATCGCCGTCGGCCCGAAGGGCACGGTCGACAAGCCGATGGGCGTGCCGGTGTTCGCCTGGAAGGGCGAGACGCTCGAGGAGTACTGGCGGTGCACCGAGCAGGCGCTGACGTGGCCCGGCGAGGACGGCCCGAACATGATCCTCGACGACGGCGGCGACGCGACCATGATGGTCATGAAGGGCGCCGAGTGGGAGAAGGCCGGCAAGGTCCCGGTCGCCAAGAAGGACGACGGCGAGGACTGGGTCGAGCTGGTCAAGTGCATGAAGGCTTCGCTCGCCGCCGACAGCGGCAAGTGGAGCCGCATGCTGCCGGGCATCCGCGGCGTCTCCGAGGAGACGACGACCGGCGTGCACCGCCTCTATCAGCTGCAGAAGTGCGGCTCGCTGCCGTTCCCGGCGATGAACGTCAATGACAGCGTCACCAAGTCGAAGTTCGACAACGTCTACGGCTGCCGCCACTCGCTGACCGACGGCCTGATGCGTGCGACGGACGTCATGCTGTCGGGCAAGGTCGCGGTCGTCTTCGGCTACGGCGACGTCGGCAAGGGCTGCGCCCAGTCGCTGAAGGGCCAGGGCGCCCGCGTCATCGTCACCGAGATCGACCCGATCTGCGCGCTACAGGCGGCGATGGAGGGCTACCAGGTCCTCACCGTCGAGGACTGCATCGACTACGCCGACATCTTCATCACGGCGACCGGCAACTATCAGGTCATCACGGTCGACCACATGAAGCGGATGAAGAACAACGCGATCGTCGCGAACATCGGCCACTTCGACAACGAGATCGACATGGCCGGCCTCGCCAAGGTCAGCGGCATCGAGCGGCAGAACATCAAGCCGCAGACCGACCGCTGGGTGTTTCCGGACGGCCACGGCGTCATCGTGCTGGCCGAAGGTCGCCTGATGAACCTCGGCTGCGCGACCGGCCACCCGAGCTTCGTCATGTCGAACAGCTTCACCAACCAGGTGATGGCGCAGATCGAGCTGTTCAACAACAGCAAGAACTACGACAAGTGCGTCTACACGCTGCCCAAGCACCTGGACGAGAAGGTCGCGCGCCTGCACCTCGCCAAGCTCGGCGTGAAGCTCACCAAGCTGAGCAAGAAGCAGTCCGAATACCTCGGCGTGCCGGTCGATGGCCCATTCAAGCCCGGCCACTACCGCTACTAGTCGATCGTCCGGCGGCCGCGAGGCCGCCGTCCGCCGCGGCCGTTGGCGCGGTCGCGGCGCCGGCCCAGGCGCTCAGAGCGCCGCGACCCGCGCCGGCGGCCACAGCCGCGCGCGCACGACGCCGTGCAGCAGTTCGCACGGCACCAGTCCGAAGGCGCGCGAGTCGGCGCTGACCGGTCGATTGTCGCCGAGCACGAACACGTGGCCCTCGGGCACCCGTGTCTCCGCCACGTCGCAGCCATTGGGGAAACACGCGGAGTCGTCTGCTGCGGTGCCGTTGATGAACAGCACGCCGCCGCGAAGCGCCACGTAGTCGCCCGCGACGCCGACCACGCGCTTGACGTAGTCGACCCCGGATTCGATCGGGCTTCGGAGGACGACGATGTCGCCGCGCGATGGCGCGCCGAGCGCGCAGACGATCCGGTCGACAACGAGCCGGTCGCCGTCGCGCAGGCTTGGCTCCATCGAGGCTCCGCGCACGACCTTGACCTGCACGACGAACAGTTGCAGCGCCGCCATCGCCAGCGCGCCGAGCGCCATGGCGCGCAGCAGGCCGGAGCTCGGCGCGGCGACGCGGTGGCTGACGGCGTTCGTGGTCACGTCGCCGCTATCGGTCCTCGGTCACCTCGCGCCGGAGCCGCGGCGCCGGCGTGGCCAACGCCGGCGCGCGCCGTCTGGCGCTGTTCCCGCCATGGGAACGCTGCCACTCGTACGCCTTCAGGCCCAGCGTATGAACGCCGAAACAACGCCGACGCCGACCGACGAGGAAATTCGCATGAGCCGCGCGACGCTGAATGTGCTGGCGCAACGGGAGACGACCCGTCGCGACATCTTGCAGAAGAGCGACCTGATTCCGCCGCTGCCGGATCTCGTCACCCGCCTGCTCGTCGTCCTCAACGAGCAGTCGACCGAGCCGGCCGACCTCGAGGCGTTGCTGCAGAACGACCAGGTCCTGGTCGCCAAGATGCTGGCGATGGTCAACTCGCCGTTCTACGGCCTCAACCGGACGATCCGGACCATCAAGGAAGCGGTGATGGTGCTCGGCTTCCGCGGCGTGCGCAGCCTCGTGCTAGCGACTAGCGCGGCCCGCTACCTGCAGCGCGACTTCCGCTTCTACGGTCACGAACCCAAGGGTCTGTGGCTGCACGCGGTCTGCGTCGCTGCCGGCTCGCGCCATTTGGCCAGCCGCTGCAAGCTCGGTGTCGACGAGGCGGAGATCGCCTTCGTTGCCGGCCTGCTGCACGACATCGGCAAGCTGCTGCTGATCGGCTTCGCCGGCGATGCCGAGCCGCTCGCCGGCACGATGGCGCGCGTGTGCGAGCAGGAGCGGCGGCGTTTCGGCATGGACCACACCGAGGCCGGCGCGCTGGTCGTCGCCAAGTGGAACCTCGCGCCGGAGATCCAGCACGTCGTGCGCACGCACGAGGACGCGCCGGCCGGCGAGGACGGCAAGCTCGCTGCCGTCGTGCGCTTGGCCGAGGCCTTCGCGCACGAGCGCGGCACCGGCTACCTGCGCGGCATGCAACCGCCGGCCGAGGCGCACTTCGCCGACGTCGCCATCCTCGGGCTGACCGAGGAGACTTGGCTCGGGACGCGCGACGGACTGACCGTCGCCATGGATGGCGCCATCGCCGCCTTCGGGAGCGCCAGCGGCTGAGGCGCCCGTGCCGTTCCTCGCGCCAACTCCGCGACACTCGTCGCTCTCGGCTTTCGCCGAGTTGCACGCGCTCCGCACCGACGACGAACTCGACCGCGCCTTCATGGTGGAGTTCGCGACGCTCGCGCCCGGCGTGCCGGCGGCTGTGTGCGTTGACGCGGACGACGGCGCCTCGATGACGGTGCGGCTGGCCATCGGCGCCTGCCCGCTGCGCGGCGGCGAACGCGTCGCGTGCGACGCCTGGCGGCCGCCGGCGAGCCAGCGCCTGCCGCTGAGCTTCCGCGGCGAGGAGTTTGGCGCCGTGTTGGTCGGCGCCGTGCTGCCGTCCGACGTCCGTTCGCGGTTGGAGGCCTTGCTGGCGCACTTCGCCACCGCGATCGCCAACCTCGCGTTCCTCGACCACTGGGAACAGCGCAACGACGCGTACGCCGCCAAGTTGTTGGCGATCGAGGAGAGCATCGCGCTGTTCCAGGAGGAGGATCCGGCGGTCGTGCGCGCGCGCCTGCTGCAACTGGCGGCCAGCCTCGTGCAGGCCGCCGCCGGCATGCTGTACGTGCTGCCCAAGGTCGGCGACCCCGATTCGGGCCTCTTTCTCGCCGAATCGCTCGGCATCCCGGAGTCGCTGCTGCAGTCGTTCCACGGCATGGACGGCTCGCCGTGGCCGCATGGCTTGCTCGACGGTCCAGTTCGCATCGAGCGCCGCGGCGACGACGACGGCGCCGGCCGCGGCCTCGCGGGTCTCGATCCAAGCTGCATGCCGGTGATCCTGCACGGCGTGGTCGTGCTGCCGCTGCGAATCCAGGGCGTGCCGACCGGCGTCTGCGTGCTGTTCAATCCGGACGTGCCGGCCGAGGAGCACGCGCAACTCGCCGATCGGCTGGAGCTGTTCGCTTCGATGGCGGCGGCGTTGCTCTACCGTCTCTGCATCGAGGCGATCGCCGCGCAGAGCCGGACGATGGCGCGCGAACTGGAGATCGCCGAGTCGATCCAGCGGCGTGGCATCCCGACGCAGGCGCCGTCGACGCAGGCCTATGCCTTCGCCTGGGCGTCGACGCCCGCGCAGCAGATCGGCGGCGACTTCCTCGACCACGGCATGTCGCACTCGGGCGACGTGCACGCGGTGGTCGCCGACGCGTCGGGCCACGGCATCAACTCAGCGCTGTTGATGAACACGTTCCGCGCGCACTGGCGCGCCGGCGCTTTGACCAACGACGGCGGCCCATCGGCGCTGGCCGGCGAACTCGACCGCATCGTCGCGCATGACGCCGGCGCCGCCGGCATGTTCGTCACCGCAGTCTTCCTACGCCTGGCCAGCGACGGGTCGTCGGTGCAATTGTGCGGCGCCGGCCACAATCCGACGCTGCACTGGCGCGCCGCCGAGGGCCGGCTCGACGTCATCGTCGCCGACGGTCCGCCGCTCGGCCTGCTACCCGGCAGCGTCTACGGCGGCCGCGATGTCGCGCTGGCGCCGGGCGACGTGCTGCTGGTCTACACCGACGGCATCCCCGAGGCTACGCGCGATGGTGGCCCAATGTTCGGCGACGATCGGCTGCGCGCCGCGTTCGTCGCCGCCGCCGACCGGGAGCCGGCGGCTATCCTGGCGGCAGTGCGCCGAGCGCTGCACGACTGGACCGGGCGCGAGCGGCAAGATGACGACGTCTCGCTGCTGGTCGTGAAGGCGCTGGTCGGCGCCGACTAGAAGCGCTTGCGGCGCGTGCTGCTATCGATCCCCAGCGCCGTGCGGTACTTGGTGATCGTGCGCCGCGCGACGTGCACGCCGCGCTTGCCGAGCTCGTTGACGAGTTCGTCGTCTGACAGCGGATGGTCCTTGTCCTCGCTGTCGACGATGCCCTTCAGCGTGTCCTTGATGGCCTGCTGGCTGACCATGTCGCCGGCGTCGGACATCGTGCCGCTGCTGAAGAAGCGCTTCATGTCGAAGATGCCTTGCGGCGTCTGGATGAACTTGCCCGACGTCGCGCGGCTCACCGTCGAGATGTGCACGCGCACCGCGTCGGCGATGTCCTGCATCTTCATCGGCTTCAGGTGCTGCACGCCGCGGCGCAGGAAGCCTTCCTGACGCTGGACGATCTCGATGGCCACGCGCTCAATGGTGTTCTGCCGCTGGTGCACGGCTTCGATGAACCATTTGGCGGCGTCGATCTTGCGGCGCAGGTACTCGTAGACCTTGGGGTCGTTCTTCGCCTCCTGCAGCAGGTTGCGGTACACGCCGCTGATGGTCAACTCGGGCAATGAGCCGCGCTGCGACTTGACCTCGAATTTGCCGTCGACCTCCTCGATGACGACGTCAGGAACGACGCCGGTCGCTGGCCCGGGCTGGAACTCGGCGCCCGGGTGCGGGTTGCAGTGCACGCGCAGGAACTCCCAGCACTCCTTGATCTCGTCGATCGAGGCGCCGGTCTCCTTGGCGATCTTCGGCAGCTTGTTCATCGCCAGGTCGTCGAGGTGGTTCTCGACGAGCCGGCGCGTCAACGCCGGCACATACGTCATCTGGCTGAGTTGCATCAGCAGGCAGTCGCGCAGATTCTTGGCGCCGACGCCGATTGGCTCCAGGTCGCGGATGACCTGCACCGCCTCTTCGGCAAGCGGGATCGGCACGAGCAGCTGTTGTGCGATCGCTTCGGGGCTGTCGGCCAGCCGGCCGTCCTCGTCGAGCGAGAAGACCACGTGCTCGATCACGCGCACCAGCTCCGAGTCGCTCTCCTGCGTGCGCACCTGCGTCATCAGGTGCTCGGCCAACGAGGTGGCGCGGCCGGGCGTATTGGCCAGGGCTTCGAGCTTCTTGTCCTCCTCCTCGCCGCCGAGCGCGCCGCTGCGCTGCCGCCACGTCGGATCGCTGCGCGTCTCGAGCTGCTCGATCTCGGCGGCGAACTCGCGCTGCAGGCGGTCCTCGTAGGGCGCTTCGACCGGAGCGGCCGGTTCCTGGCCCGCGCCGGCGTCGGTCCGCTCGGTCTCGTCCTTGCGCTCGAGGAAGACGTTCTCCTGCAGTTCCTGGTCGATCTGGTCCTTGAGCTCCATCAGCGGGAGCTGCAGCACCTGCATCGCCTGGATCATCTGCGGCGACTGCATCAGCCGCTGCTCGGCGCGCATGGATTGTGACAGACCGATTCGCATGCCGTCCTTGTAGCCCAGCGTCGGGCGATCGTCACGGGCCGAAGGACCCGGACGCGGCGTGATCGTCAGCGGCCGCCGCGCAAGGCCGACAACTGGCCGAAGTACCCGCCGAAGAACGAGACGACGATCCAGACGACGCCGACGACCGCCGCGGCGTAGGCCACGTTGCCGGTGACCTTGGCGAGGCGGGTCATGGCGCGGCCGTGGACCTCCCGCCGGCGGCGCAGCGCGCGGCCGAGCGCGTCTTCGAGTTGGCCGGCGGTTTCGCCGATCTGCAGCAGCGCGCGCGTCTCCTGGTGCAACGCCATGGCGGTCGCCAGCGCCTCGGCGAGCGATCGGCCTTGTTGCAGCACACGGTCGGCGACGCGCAGCCGCTCGGCCGCGTGCCCGGGCGGCGCCGTGCCGACGGCCGCCGCGTTGGCCGGCAGCAGCGGCACACCGGAGCCGTACAACGCGTGCAGTGTCTCGAGGTAGGGGATCTCGGCGGCGCCGTCGAGCAAGGTGGCGGCGAACGGCAGCCGTCGGGGCCACGTCGCGCCCTTGCTGGCGGCACGACGGACGGCGACCAGCGCGACAGCGAGGCTGGCGTAGAGCGCGACCAGCGTCATCGCCGGCGCGGAGCCGATCACCTTGCTGGTGGCCACGCTGGCGAGCAGCAGCATGGCCGCGAGCAACGCCGGATACCGCAGGCCGGCGATGAGTTCGCGGGCGAACGTCGCACGCAGGCTGCGCGCCTCGGCGCACGCGCGCAGCGTCGCGCCGGCTTTGCCGGCCTGCCAGCCGTGTCGCAGGGCCAGGTCCTCGGTCGCCGTCAGCGTCACGCCGCGGCCCGCGAGCGCGGCGTGCACGGCCCGGTCCCCAGCCGCCGGATCGCCACCGATCGCCGCGAGCGGCAGGCCGGCGTCGAGCGCGCTGGCGACATCGGTGAAGCACAGGGCGGCGCGTTCGTCGGTGGCGATCGACTGCAGCATGGCGGGAGTCTCGGCGGTGGCCGGCAGAGCGGCAAGGCGCGCGCTTCTGTCGGCGGCGAACTTCTGCGACGATGCGGCGATGCGCCTTATTCCTCTCGGTCTCGCCGTCGCCGCTGCCGCTCCGCTCACGGCCCAGTCGGAGGCGTTCTTCGCCCGCATGGACGCGCCGTTGCAGGGGCTGTACCTGCACCTGCACCAGAATCCGGAGTTGTCGTTCAAGGAGGTCCAGACCGCCGCGCGCATGGCCGCCGAACTGCGCGCGCTCGGGCTCGAGGTCACCGAGAACGTCGGCGGCACTGGCGTCGTTGCCCTGCTGCGCCGTGGCGACGGCCCGGTCGTGCTGCTGCGCGCCGACATGGACGCGCTGCCGGTCGCCGAGGAGACCGGCCTGCCGTACGCGTCCAAGGTGCGCGCCGAGTCGGCCGACGGTCGCGCCATCGGCGTCATGCATGCCTGCGGCCACGACCTGCACATGACCTGCCTGATCGGCGCGGCGGCGCACTTCGCCGGCGACCCGGACAGCTGGCGCGGCACGCTCGTGTTCCAGCTGCAGCCGGCCGAGGAACGCGCCGGCGGCATGAAGGCGATGCTCAAGGACGGGCTGCTGACGCGCTTCCCGCGACCCGCGTTCGCGATCGCGCTGCACACCGCCCACGACCTGCCCAACGACCAGGTCGGCATCCGGCCGGGCTACGCCATGGCCAACGTCGACAACGTCGACATCACGCTGGTCGGCAAGGGCGGTCATGGCGCCGCGCCGCACCTGACCATCGACCCGGTGACGATGGGGGCGCAGCTGGTGCTCGAGCTGCAGACGATCGTCGCGCGCGAAATCGATCCCATCGACCCGTGCCTGATCACCGTCGGCTCGTTCCAGGCCGGCAACAAGCACAACATCACGCCCGACCGCTGCCATCTGCAGGCGACGGTCCGCAGCTACACGCCGCACGTGCGCGACAAGCTGATGGCCGCGATCGTGCGCAAGACGAACGCCGTGGCGGCGTCGTTCGGCGCGCCGGCGCCGACGGTCGAGTTCTCGGAGCCGACCCCGGCGCTGCGCAACGACCTGGCGCTGACCGACACGGTGCGCCAAGGCCTCGTCGCCGCCTTCGGCGCTGGCAAGGTCACCGAGGTGCCGCCGGCGATGGTCGCCGAGGACTTCGGCCGGCTCGACGGCGAGAAGATCCCGCTGTGCATGTTCCGCGTCGGCACCATCGCGCCGGAGCGCCTCGCCAAGATGCAGGCCGCCGGCGACGTGCCGGCGCTGCACAGCGCGCGCTTCCATCCGGACTACCAGGTCGCGATCCGCACCGGCGTGCGGGCGCTGGTCGCCGCGGCGCGCGCGGCGGCGGCGAAGAAGTGACGGCGCGGCGGCCGCTCAGCCGCGGAAGTGTTTGCTGAGCTTCAGGCCCTGGCCTTGGTAGTGCGAGCTGAGGCCGCGGTCGCCGTAGCAGATCTCGGGCTGTTCGAGCGTGCGGAAGAACTCGAGCTTGAAGAACACCTGCGCGTCCTCGAGCAGGAACGGCACGTCATGCGGCCGCACCTCGAGCACCGCGCGCGTGCCCTTGTCGCCGCCAAAGCCGTTGTCGAAGAAACCGGCGTAGTTGGTGCGCAGCTCACCGATGCCAACGTCGTAGGCGACCATCTCGGCGGCGAGGTGGCGCGGCACGCGGATGCGTTCCTTGCTGGCAAAGATGTAGAACTCCTCGGGCTCGACGATCAGCCGGCCGTTGCGCGGCTCGTGGATCACGTCGAAGTAGCCGTCGGCGTCGTGACCGTTCTCGAGCGCCATGTCGACGACGCCGGTGTAGCGGCGCGCGACGTAGCTGACCGGGCCGGTGAGGTCGCGGTCCTTCTTCAGCGCGATGCCCATCATCAGGCCGCGGTCGATGCGCAGCTTGTTGATCGGCAGCGGCTTGCCGGCGTCGTCGAACAGCAGGCCGCCGTTCTGGTGCTCGGCGCGCAGCTCGTCGTCGCTCAGCGACGCGTTGCCCTGCGAGAAGCGGATCTGGCACAGCGACAGCCCGGCCTTGACCTTGACCGGGAAGCTGCGCGGCACGATCTCGAGGAACAGCGGGCCGGTGTAGCCCGGCGGCAAAGTCTCGAAGCGGCCGCAGCGGTCGGCGAGCAGACGCGTGAACAGGTCCAGGCGCCCGGTCGACGACTTCGGGTTGGCGCGGACGAGGTACGGCAGCGGCTGCTCGATGCGCTCGAGCAGCGGCACGATGTAGCAGTGGCCCTTCTCCAGCACGGCGCCGTCGGTGAGGTCGAAGGCGTAGAGTTGCATCTCCTCGATGCGGTCGGCGACGCGCACGTTCTCCGGCAGGAAGCCGGAGCGCACGCGGTAGCCGCGGGTCGCGAGGCGTAGGTCGAGCGAACTCGGCTGGATCTGGGTCGGCGCGATTGCGGGGGTCGAGGCCAGCGCGCCGCGGGCGATCAGGGCCTTGATCTGCTGGTAGACGAGGATGCCGTCGGTCACGGGGCGAGAAGGTAGCGACGGCGGCGCGGAGATTCCCCTGCGGAGGCGGCGGAAAGCGCGACGTGGCGGTCAGAGCGGCCGGCTGAAGAACAACTCGCAGCCATGGTGGCCGGTGGCGCCTTCGGCGGCGGCCTGCGGCGCGAAGCCGGCGGCGCGGTAGAGCCGGTGGGCGGCCTGCATCCTGGCAGTCGTTTCCAGGTAGCAGCGGCGATAGCCCGCCTGGCGCATCTCGGCGAGCAGCAGTTCCATCATGGCTCTGCCGAGCCCGCGGCCGCGCGCCACCGGCAGGAAGTACATCTTGCGCAACTCGCAGACGCCGTCGGCCGCAGCAGTGCCGTGTAGTCGCGCGAAGCCTGCGCCGCCGAGCGCCGCGCCGTCGCGCTCGACGACGTAGTAGCGGGCGTCGGGGGCGGCGTAGGCTCCGCTCATGCCGTCGACCTCGGCGTCGTGGATGGCGAAACCCGGCCCCGACGCGCCGTGCGCGGTCATCACCTCGCGGATGATCGCCGCCATCGCTCGGTCATCGGTCGGTCGGATCGGCCGGAGGATCCACGGCGGCATCACGGCCTGAGCATCGCGCGCACGGCACGCGCCTCCTGCAGCACGCGGTCCCACTGGAAAGCGGGGCCGGGGTCCCGCTTGTTGGTCTGCACGTGGAAGTGGCCGACGATGCCGTCGAAGCCGCGCACCGCCGCCTCACCGAGGGCGCGGTTCACGACCGTGCCGTCGGGATTGCGCGGCGCTTCGAGCCGGATGCGCGGGAAGACCTGGTTGAGGCCAGCGCACAGCCGCGCCAGCGCCGCGTACTGCTGCGGCGTGAAGTCGATCTGGTGGTAGACGCTGCCCTGCACCTCGCCGGCGACGATGTCGGGGCGATCGGGGCGCGCGACGAAGCCCGGCGTGCGGATGCCCGGCGCCTGCATCCACGCCGGCGTCTTCATGAACCAGCCCTGGTCGTCCTTGCCGTACCAGCGCGCCATGTCGGCGTTCATCGGCTGCTTCCACGCGCCTGGGTGCGCGATCTCGACGCCGATCGAGAAGTCGTTGGCGTAGGTGGCGTGCCACGCCTTCTCGTGCAGGTCGAGCGTCTGGTAGATCGTGCCGTCGACGTCGAGCAGGAAGTGCACCGACAGCGTGCGCAGATCCTGCAGCACCTTGAAGCACTGCCGCGAGGTGCCGGCGACGTCGTAGTGGATCACGACCGTGTGCACGACCTGCCGCAGCTCATCGAGCGACAAGCGACCGCGCTCGGTCGCGGCGGCGGCGAGCGCCGCGGGCAGGTCGCCGCGCAACGGCGCGTAGCGCTTCTTGCCGTCCGGCGGCTCGCCGTCGGCGAAGCGCTTGCCCTCGAGGTAGGCGTCGTAGGCGCCGGGTTCGCGCCAGGTGACGACGCGCGCGCCGATCGGGAAGGCCTGGCCGCAGGCGACGATCGCCCGTTCACGTTCGGCCAGCGATGGGCCGTTGACGCAGCGCGCGACCAGCAGCAGCGCCAGCGCGGCGAGCGCGAACAGCAGGCGCCGCTGCGCGATGGGGAACGCTCGGAGGTTCATCTGGTCAGCGCTGGGCGCGCGCGGTGGTGATCGGTCACGCGCTGCCACGCGGCGGCGACGGCGAGCAGCGTCGTTTCACCATACAGCGAACCGACGAGTTGCAGCATTGTCGGCCGGCCGCCGTCGCGTTCGCTGCGACCGACCGGCAGCACGTAGGCCGGGTGGCCAGTGAGGTTGGTGGCGACCAGCGTCGAGCCGCCGTGCGTCGGCGCGACCACGACGTCGAGTCCGTCGAGCGCGCGCTGCATGTCGGCGCACAGCTGCGTGCGGGCGCGGCTCGCCTGCAGGTACTCGACCGCCGGGATCGTGCGGGCGCTGCGAAACTGGTTGGGCCAGTCGTTCGGGCCCTGGCCCGGCAGCTGGTCGAGCAGGCCGTTGCGCGTCGCTTCGTCGAAGGCGGCAGCCGCCTCGGCGTGCAGCATCGCCAGCATGCCGCCGTACGGCGCGTCGGGCAGCGTCACCTTGCGCACGCTGTGGGCAGCGCCTTCGAGCCACGCGAGAAACGCCTTGTCCTCGGCGCGCGACGGGAAGCCCTTCTGCTCGACGACGCCGACGCGCACGTGCTTGAGGTCGACGTCGAGCTCGGCCCGGAAGAACACATCGCGCGCCGCCGGATCGCGGCCGTCGGCGCCGCGGATCGCGTCGAACACCAGCGCCGCATCGACGGCGCTGCGCGCGATCGGGCCGACCTTGTCCATCGTCCACGACAGCGGCATCGCGCCGTGGCGGCTCACGGCGCCGAACGTCGGTCGCAGGCCGGCGACGCCGCACTGCCGGCACGGCGAGACGATCGATCCGAGCGTCTCGGTGCCGAGCGCGAACGGCACGAGGCCGGCGGCGACCGCGCTGGCCGAGCCCGCCGACGAGCCGCTGCTGCCCTTCTCGGGGTCGTACGGATTGCGCGTGCGCCCGCCGTGCCACAGGTCGCCCATGGCGAGCGCCCCGAGCGCCAGCTTGGCGACCAGCACAGCGCCGGCGTCGTGCAGCTTCTGCAGCGGCGTCGCCGTCGCGTCCCAGACGTGGTCGCGCCACGGTGCTCCGCCGAACGTCGTCGGCGCGCCGGGCCACGCGAACAGGTCCTTGGCGCCGTAGGGGATGCCGTGCAGTGGCCCGCGGTCGTTGCCGGCGGCGAGCTCGGCGTCGAGCGCCTTGGCGCGCGCCAGCGCTTCCTCGCGCAGCAGCGTGACGACGCAGAGCAACTGCGGGTCGAAGCGCTGCAGCCGGTCGAGCGTGAGCTGCGTCAGCTGCACGGACGTGACCTTGCGCTGGCGCAGCAGGCTGGCGAGGTCGAGCAGCGGCGCGAAGGCGAGGTCCGCGTCGCTCGCCGGCAGCGCTGCGTCCAGCGGGATCGACAGGGTCGCCTTCGGCGTCCACTGCGGTCGGCTCGCACCCGGCGGCAGCGGGTCGAAGGCGGCGCACGGCGGCAGCGCGAAGGGGATCTTCGTCTGCCGCACGGCCGCGTAGCCGTCGCGCAGTTCCTGCAACTGGCTCTTGGCCTGCCGGCGTTGCGCCTCGTCGAACGCGAGCCCGGCGAGCCGTCCGGCCGCCGCCATGTCGTCGGCGTCGTCGGCGCGCTGGCCGGGTCGCGTTGGCAACGCCAGCGGGGCGGCGGCGCCGAGCAGGAAGGCGCGGCGGCCCAGACGGGGCGACGGCGGCGGGGGCGTGGTCATCGGTGGCGACAGGGCAGCAGCCGGCGCGGCCACGTTGGCCCGATCCGGCGATCGTCGTATTGTCGCTCGGCTCGCTCCTGACACCAACGACCCTCTGATGCTCCTCCGGCCGCTGCCGTTCATCCTCTTCGCCGCCGCGCTGTTCGCCCAAGCTCCCGCCGAGACCGCGCCGGCCGCGGCGGCCACGCCGCCGACGCCACCGGCGGCGATGGCGACGATCACCAAGGACGAACTGCTGCGGCACGCGGCGTTCCTCGCCAGTGACGAGTTGCAAGGCCGCCTCACCGGGTCGCCCGGCCAACTCGCGGCGGCGACGTACATCCAGAAGCACTTCGCCGGTCTCGGACTCGAGCCGCTCGGCGACGAGAAGGACGGCGTCCGCGGCTGGTTCCAGAACTACGGCGTGCGTCGCACGTACGTGACCAAGGAGACGAAGCTCGAGTTCGGTGGCCTCGCGCTCGTCGACGGCTTCGCGGTGCTCGGCGGCCAGCCGCTCGAGTTCGTGCACAAGGGCGCCCTGCGCTTCTGCGGCCTCGGGCGCGTCCGCGGCGCCAACGCCGACGTCAAGGAGGACGAGTCGCTCGATGGCGCGGTCGCCGTCGTCGTCGCGCGGTCGCCGAAGGGCCGCATCGAAGGCAATCTGACCGTCGAGCAGAAGTTCGGCATGTCGTTCCAGACGTTCAACCAGATCGGCTCGACCGCCAAGGCGCTGGCCAAGAAGGGCGCGGTCGCGGTGGTGTTCGTGCAGCTCGAGGACCGCTACGGCCTCGCCGACGTGCTCAACTACCTCGCGGTCGCACCGGGCAAGGACTCGTTGCAGGCGCGCTTCGAAGGTGGCGAGGACGGCATGGGCGGGCTCGGCGCGATGCTGGGCGGCGGCCCGACGCCGAAGTTCGTGCTGTCGCAGCCGACGAGCGCCAAGCTGCTGGCCGAACTCGGCCTGCAGGTCGACGCGGTCGCAGCCTTCGTCGCCGGCACGGGCGAGCGTCCGCAGGCCAAGGAGGGCGTCGCCGCGAACATCGCGCTCGGCGTCAAGGTCGACGAGGCGGCCACCGCCTGCAACGTCGTCGCCGTGCTGCGCGGCAGCGATCCCGAACTGGTCAAGGAGGCGATCGTCTACAGCGCGCACATGGACCACGTCGGCACGCGCATCGACGGCGAGGTGTTCAACGGCGCCGACGACAACGCGTCGGGCTCGGCGGGCCTGTTGGCGATCGCGACCGCCTACGCCAAGGCGGCCGAGAAGCAGAAGCGCAGCGTGATCTTCCTGTCGGTCTCCGGCGAGGAGCTCGGCCTGTGGGGCTCGGCCTACTACGCCGACAACCCGACCTGGCCGGCCGACCGGATCGTCGCCAACGTCAACACCGACATGATCGGCCGCAGCGGCCCGGAGTCGGGCCCCGACGAGGTGACGGTCACGCCGAGCAACAAGCACAACATGTTCTCGACCATCGTCCGCGACGCCGCGACCTTCGGCGACACGATGGGCATGAAGTTCTCGTCGGGCGACAAGTACTACCAGCGCAGCGATCACTACAACTTCGCCAAGAAGGGCATCCCGGTGGTGTTCTTCTGCAACGGCGAGCACGAGGACTACCACCAGGTCAGCGACCACGCCGACAAGCTCGACGGCGCCAAGATGGAGCGCATCGCGCGACTGGCGTTCTGGACCGGCTGGTCGGTCGCCAACGCCTCCCACAAGCCGAAGAAGCTCGGCAAGCAGCCGGCGTGGCGCTGAGCCGGAGCCCCGCGATGCGCCAGCACGACCCGGACGTCGCCGCCTTCCTCGCCGTCGGCTCGTTCGCCGTCGTCGGCGCGTCGGCCGACCGCGGCAAGTACGGCAACAAGGTGCTGCGTTGCTACCAGCAGCACGGCCTGCCGGTCGTCGGCGTGCACCCGAAGCTGACGAGTTGCGAGGGCGCGCCGGTGCATCCGTCGCTCGCCGCCGTGCCGGGGGCGCCGCGCGCCGTCTCGATCGTGGCGCCGCCGGCCGCCGCGGCCGCGATCGTGCAGGACGCGCTCGCCGCCGGCTGCAAGCAGCTGTGGTTCCAGCCGGGCGCCGAGGAACCGGCTGCCATCGCGACCGCTCGCGCCGCCGGCCTGTCGGTGATCGCGGACGGCCCATGCGTGCTGGTGGCGCTCGGCTTCCGCGACGTCTGAGCGCGCGCCGTTGAGTCGGATCGGCGGGCCGGCTACCACTCGCTTATGAGCCTCGCGCGCGTCACCCAGGCCGCGGTCGCCGAACTCGACCGCCTGCGCTTCGCGCCGCCCGTGGCGTGCGTCTACGACCCGCTCGACTACGCCTGGCCGCTGCACGAGCAGTGGCTGCAACGCTTCGGCCAGGGCCAGAAGGAAGTGCTGCTGCTCGGCATGAATCCGGGGCCGTTCGGCATGGTGCAGACCGGCGTGCCGTTCGGCGAGATCGCGGCGGTGCGCGACTTCCTCGGCCTGTGCGCCGATGTTCGCCAGCCGGCGATGGCGCATCCCAAGCGCCCGATCGAAGGCCTTGCGTGCAAGCGCGCCGAGGTCAGCGGCCGGCGGTTGTGGGGCTGGGTGCGCGATCGCTTCGGCACGCCCGAGGCGTTCGCCCGGCGCTTCTTCGTCGCCAACTACTGCCCGCTGGCGTTCCTCGGCGTGAGCGGCGCGAACCTGACGCCCGACAAACTGCCCAAGGCCGAGACGGCGCCGCTGTTCGCCATCTGCGACCGCCTGCTGCGCGCCGTCGTCGACGAAGTCCGGCCGGCGTGGGTGGTTGGCGTCGGCGCGTTCGCCGAGGCCCGTGCGCGCGCCGTGCTCGGCGACGCGGTGCGCATCGGCCGCATCCCGCACCCAAGCCCGGCGAGTCCTGCGGCCAATCGTGGCTGGGAGAAGCTCGCCGACGAGGCGTTCGCGGGACTCGGCATCGCCGTGCCCTGACGCGGCCGCCGGCCCGCGCCGTTCAGGCCTGGAAGCAGGCCGGCGGCCGGCGCAGGCGGCCGAGGTGCTGGTGCAGCGCGCCGAACAGACGCTTGCGGGCGCGCATGATGCGGATCGCGACCGTGCCGGTGGGCAGGCTGAGCAGCTGGCCAGCTTCCTGGTACGGCTTGCCCTGGCGGATGCACAGATCGAACACCGAGCGGTAGGCATCCGGCAGGTCCTCCAGCGCCTGCTGGAAGGCCGTCATGAACTCCGCCTCTTCCAGTTCCTGCGCCTGCTCACGTGCCGGCAGGTCAGCGAACGGATCGGCGTCGCCGGGCAGCGCGAGGTTGCTGACCGGTCGCGGCAGCCGCTGCCGCGTGCGGATCGCCGTCAGCGCCTGGTTGCGCGCAACCTCGAACAGCCAGGCGCGGAAGTTGGTGCCGAGCCGGTAGAGGTTGTTCTTCATCAGCACCTTCTCGAAGACGTCCTGGGTGACGTCCTGTGCCAGGTGGCTGTCGCGCAGCATGCCGAGCACGAGGTGGTAGATGCGCTTGCCGTAACGGCGCTCGAGTTCGGTCAACGGCGCGTCGGTCTCGCCGCCCTGCATGCGGGCCACGAGGTCTTCGTCGGACAGCAGGTCGAGCGGCTTGGTGGAGCCAGCGTCCATGCTTGGGTTCGGCAACTGCCGTGCCACGTCGCGTCGTGCCGCCGTCGGCGCGGCGTATCCTTGTGAAACAACGGTTTACGGCAAGTTTCGGACAGTGGCTGCCGCAGCTGCCGCAAGCTTACGGCACCTACTGCCGCGCGGCGGCGGCGGCGAATTTCAGATTTTCGGCGGCGCGCGCGGCAGACCGTCGCGGCGACGCCGGCCGCCAACGATTCGCCGCTCAGGCCGGGAAGAAGCTGGCGCCGCCGTCGAGCGCGGCGTCGAGCAGCGCGAGATTGGCGCTTTGCCGCGGGTCCTCGTCGCCGTGCGCCACGTAGCCCCAGCGCAGCCGGCGCAGCGCCATATGCACGACGGCGCTGCGGATGCCCCATTCCGTGCGGATGCGGTCGCCGCCGTAGGCGCCGCCGATCCAGCGGCCGAGCAGGGCGCGCTTCCACTCTGGGCGCCGCTGGCTGCGGATCCAGAAGGTCGCGAAGTCGTGGTCGCGGTTGCCGATGCCGACGCACTCGAAGTCGACGAGGTGCGGCAGGCCGTCCTCGGTGACGACGATGTTGCTCTCACAGAAGTCGCCGTGCACGAGCACGTGCTTGCGACCGTCGGTCCAGCGCACCGCGTCGCCGAAGAAGCGCTGCACACCGCGCCAGCGCGCCTCGCCGATGACGACCAGCACGGCGTCGTACATGTGGCGGATCTCGTCGAGGTAGGCGATCGGGTCCCAGTGCTCGAGCGGGAAGCTGCGGCGGCCGATCAGGCGGTCGATCGGCATGTCGGCGAGTTTGTGCAGCAGTCCGAGCACTTGGTCTTGGCCGATGACCTCGGTGGCCGGGCCGGCCGCAAACGGCAGCCAATCGAACAAGACCCAGCGCGGCGGATCACCCGGCCCGAACGCGATCGTCCGCGGAGCTGGGAAGTCGCGGCGGTCGGGGTCGACGCTGTCGAGGAAGCGGTAGAAGCCCGACTCGCGGCGACCGTAGTCCTCAGCGTGCGCGCCCGCCGGCAGGATCGCCGCCGCGTGCAGCGGTAGGTAGTACTTGAGCAGGAAGCGCTTACCGCCCGCGCCTTCGGCGAGGATCGGCAGCGAGGTGCGCTGGGCGGACATCAGGCCGCGCGGTTGCTCGATCTCGCGCAGGCCGAGTTCGGCCAGCACGGTGCGCGCGTCTTGCCAGTGGGTTTCGGTCGAAGTGGTGCTCACGTGCCCCGCCAAGGCCGCATCGGCGGTTTGCCCCCCGGTCCGAGAGGGCCGAAGGGCGGTCGTCGCCGGCGCCCTTGGCGCCGGTTGTAGGACACACGCCGGGGGGGCTGCCAGCCCGCGCTGCGCAGGAATCGGGCGGCCGCGCAGGATGCGTCAAGAACCGCCCCAGGACTGGACGAAAACGAGGTGCCGATGTCCCAAGACGCGACGCCAGCCGAACTTGCTCCGCCGAACGCCGACGCCACCGAGCTCAAGGTGCGCATCGGCGCCTTCGTCGACGCGCTCGTGCACCACGACGACGCGGCGTACGAAGAGCAGTTCGTGCACTTGCTGACGTGCACGCGGGCGCTGGTCGATCGCAAGCTGCGCATGGACGGCAGGAAGTCGGACACGCGCGATGTGCTGGGCGAACTGATGTTCACCCGGCTGCGGCAGGCGATGCTGCAGTTCGTCGGCGCCGATGACGCGCGGCAGGCGACCAAGGCCGCCGCGTGGGCGATGGGCGCGCTGTGCGCCGTGGGCACGCTGCAGGAGTTCGCCAAAGCCTTCGACGAGTCGCTGCTGCGCGCCAGCGCCGACGCGCGCGACTTCAACTTCGCCGGCCGCACCGACTTCATCTGCGTCGAGGAGGTGCTGCAGATGCTCGCCGCCGGCAAGCACCTTGGCTGCCTGAGCCTGGAGAAGGCCGACAACCGTCTCGACATCTTCCTGAAGGACGGCCGCATCGTGCTGCTCGACCCGCACCATGTCGTGCGGCGCGTGCTGCCCGGCGACAGCATGCGCCACCGCGAACTCAGCGAGGCGATGGTCCACGAGGCCGAGACTCGCCGCGTCCGCGACGGCGTGCCGGCGCTGATTGCGCTCGTCGAACTGGGGGCCTGCAAGCCCGAGGAGTCGCGCGAACTGCTGCGCGCCTTCGGCAAGGAGATGCTGTTCGAGTTCATGCGCGAGGAGACGCCATTCCTGTTCTCGTACCGGCGGCTCGACGCCTTGCCTGCCAACGTCGAGGCGCATGACATTCGCGTCAACGTCACCGCGGCGTTGCTCGAGGGCAGCAAGCTCAACGACGACTGGAAGCGCCTGCAGCAGGCGTTCCCTGACCTCGACGCGCCGATCGAGCCGTGCGCCGACATGTTCGCGCGCCTGGCCAACACGCCGCTGTCCGTGCTCGAGATCAAGCTGCTGAGCCTCGTTCAGGGCGACACGTCGCCGCGCGCGATGGTCAGCCGGCTCGGCCTGCCGATCTTCGACGTCTGCGAGGTGCTCGCGCGGCTGGCCAGACTCGGCATCGTCACGGCCGCCGTCGGGCCGCGCGCGCTGCTCGGCGTTGGCGACGATCCGGCGCCGACCGACGTCAAGGAGTCGGTGCGCGCCGCCATGCAGGCGCTCGACGCCAACGACGACCAGGCGCAGCGCCGCAGCGCCATCGACCGCGTGTTCGGCGCGACGCCGGCGACGTCGGCGCTCAGCGCGCTCGACAAGGCGCTCGACAAGGCGCTCGACGGCAAGGACGGCGACGGTGGCCTCGACCAGCAATTGCTCAGGCTGCTGAAGCGACTGGGCGGCTAGCCGAGAGTCGACGGCGCGCGTTCGAAGGCCGCGACCCACAGATCGCGCGCGAACGGCAGCTCCGCGGCGACCGCCGTGCGGCGGAAGCCGTGGCGCGCGAACGCACGGTCGATCGCGCCCAGCGTGCGCGCGTAGCGACGGCTTGGGCGGCCAAGCCAACTGCCGACGAGGCGGCGCAGGCCGTGCGCGCTGCACGGATGGAAGAAGCTGGCGACGACGAAGCGGCGGGCGACCGCGCAGGCGCCGGCGATCGCCCGGTCGGCGGCGTCGGCCGGCAGGTGGTGGAGGAAGCGGAAGCACACGACGCCGTCGACGGAGCGGTCGGCGAACGGTGGCGCCAGGGCGTCGGCCTGCGCCCGTGGCGCCGCGGCGCGCGCGGCGGCCTCCCGCAGCATCGCCAGCGAGCCGTCGGCTTGTAGCACGCGCGCGCCGAAGCGCTCGCGCAACAACGACAGCAGGCGGCCGGCGCCGCACGGCAGGTCGAGCACGGTTTCGCCCGGTCGGCCCGGCCAGACGCGCGCGAGCAGTCGCATCTCGCGGGTCGAACGCGCCGGGTTGCGTCCGGCGTACGCCGCGCTCTTGCCCGGCGCATCGTAGCGGTCGGCGGTCGCCCACGGGGGCGCGGCTTCCAGCAGGGCGCGTCGGCGCGCGCGTCGGCAGCCGGCGGCGGCGAGCAGCGCGACGGCCGCGCGCAGGGCGAGCCGGGCCGGCAGGCCGACGTCGCGCAGCGAGCCGCGGCACCGGCGCAGCACCCGCCGCAGCAAGCGCGTCGGCGCCCGGCCTGGCGCCGCCAGCGCGCCGTTGTGCAGGTCGAGCACGCCAAAGCGCCTGTCGCCGTCGACGAAGACGTGGTCGGCGCTGAGGTCGGGCAGGTGGAAGCCCTTGGCCAGCAGCGCGCCGGCCCAACGCGCGGCGGCCCGCAGCAACGTGCCGTCGACGCCGGCGGCGAGCGCCGCGCTGAGCGGCCGACCCGGCAGTTCGGCGCACAGGTAGAACGACGCCGCGCCCTGGCGGCCGATGGCGAGCGGCCGCGGCGCGGCGATGCCGGCCGCGCGCAGGGCCTGCGTCATCGCGCACTCGCGGGCCGCGTCATCGGCGGCGAATGGCCGCGTCAGCGCGAACTTCGCCCGGTTCTTCCACTGCGTGCGCCGGAAGCGCTTGAGGAAGCACGGGCCGTGCGGCGTCGCGATGCGGCCGACGTCGCGCAGGCGGTTTTGCGGGCCGGCCGGCGTCGCCGGCAGCGCCAGCGTCGCCGCCAACGACGCGAACGTCGCGTGCTCGCGCGCGTCCTCGGTCAGCAACGTCCAGGCGTCCGCCACGGCGTGGCACCGTAGCCGCCGCGCCGCCTTGCCGCACCCGCGACCTCGCCGCATGATCGCGCCATGGCGAAGCCGAGCCTGTCGCGCGACCTGATCGCGCGTCTGCCGAAGTCCGACCTCCACCTGCATCTCGACGGCAGCCTGCGTCTGCCCACGCTGATCGAGCTGAGCCGCCAGCACAAGATCGCGCTGCCGAGCCGCACGCCGGAGGGCCTGCTGGAGCTCGTGTTCAAGCGCGCGTACCGCAACTTGCCCGAGTACCTGAAGGGCTTCGAGTTCACCGTCGCCTGCCTGCAGGACGCCGAGTCGCTCGAGCGCGCCGCCTACGAGCTGTGCCTCGATTGCCGCGCCGAGAACGTCTTCTACGTCGAGATCCGCTTCGCGCCGCAGCTGCACGTGCGCGGCGACTTCCGCGTCCGCGAGGTCTTGCGCGCCGTCTGCAAGGGCATCGAGCGGGCCAAGAAGCAGATCAACGCCGACCCCGAGGTGAAGCGCGGCTTGCTGCCGCGCTTCGAGGCCGGCGTCATCGTCTGCGCGCTGCGCTTCTTCCTACCGCAGTTCAGCGAGCACTACCGCGCCTACTTCGAGGCGCTGCCGAGCGCGCCGGCGAACGAGGTCTACGCGCTGGCGTCGCTGGAACTGGCGCGCGCCGCCATCGCCGCGGCCGAGGTCGATGGCCTGCCGGTGGTGGGCTTCGACCTCGCCGGCCAGGAGCGCGGCTTTCCGGCCAAGGACCACCAGGCCGCCTACCAACTGGCGCACGAGCACTTCTTCGGCAAGACCGTGCACGCCGGCGAGGACTACGGCCCGGAGTCGATCTTCCAGGCGATCTCCGATTGTCACGCCGATCGCATCGGCCATGGCACCTGGCTGTTCAGTCCGCGCCACATCCGCGACCGGTCGATCCGCGACAAGCAGGCGTTCATCGACAAGCTGGCGCGCTACATCGCCGAGCGCCGCATCACGCTCGAAGTTTGCCTGACCAGCAACCAGCAGACGATCCCCGAACTGCGCGCCGACCTGAAGAAGCATCCGTTCCGCAAGATGCGCGAGGCGCGCTGCAGCGTGACGCTGTGCACCGACAACCGGCTGGTGTCGCGCACGACGATGACCGACGAGGTCGAGAAGGCGGTGTCGGCCTTCGGGCTCGACGCCCGCGCGCTGAAGGACGTGCTGATCTACGGCTTCAAGCGCTCGTTCTTCCCCGGCTCGTACCCGCTCAAACGCGAGTGGGTGCGATCGGTCCTCAACCACATGGAGGACCAGTTCGCCGAGGCCGGCCACGACGTGCGCGCCGGTCGCCGGCCGTTGTGAAGCCGGTACATGGTCCGCGCCTTGCGCCGACCCGGTTCGAGGTCATGATGCGGCGATGCTCCGTCTCATTGCCATCGTCGCCGTCTCGTCGCTGCTCGCCGCCCAGGAGGGCCAGCCCGCCGCCGCCAAGTTGGACTTCCAGAAGCAGATCGCGCCAATCCTGCTCGAACGCTGCGTCGAGTGCCACGGCCCCAAGGTCCAGAAGGGCGACCTACGGCTCGACGCCAGGGAGCACTTGTTCGCTGGCGACCAGGAGGAGTGGAACGTGCTGCCCGGCAAGCCCGACGACAGCGAGTTGCTGCGGCGAATCGGCCTGCCGGTCGGCGACGACGACATCATGCCCGAAAAGGGCGAGCCGCTGCGCAAGGACCAGCAGGCGCTGATCCGCCAGTGGATCGCCGAGGGCGCCGAGTGGCCCGTCGCAGTGGACAAGTGGTTCGCCACGGCGATCGCCGCGAAGGTGATCCCGAAGATCACCTTCGAGCTGCCCAAGGTCGACGCCGAGGAGCAGGCGGCCATCGACGCCGCCGTCGCCGAGCTCAAGAAGCGCGGCGCGGTGGTGCAGCAGGTCGCCGCCGATACGCCGGCGATCGACGTCAATCTCTCGCTGCTGCGCGACAAGGTGACCGACGCCGACCTCGCGCTGCTTGTGCCGTTGCAGAAGCGCCTGGTGTGGCTCAACGTTTCACGCACGGCGATCAGCGACGACGGCCGCCAGCACCTGCAGAAGCTGACGCAGTTGCGCCGGTTGCACGCGGCCAACACGCAACTCGGCGACGCGACGTTCACGGCGCTCGTCGCCCTGCAGCATCTCGAGTACGTCAATGCGTACGCCACCGGGCTCGGCGACGACGGGCTGGCGAAGCTTGCCGAGCTGCCGAAGGCGGCGCGCATCTACGCGTGGCAGAGCAAGGTCACGCCGGCCGCGGCGCGGACGGTGCGCGCCGCCAAGCCGGCGCTGGCGCTCGACCTCGGCGACTACGTCGAGGAGCGGCTGGCGGCGGCGCAGAAGGAGATCGCCGAGCGCGCCGAGCGCAACAAGCCGGTCAACGACACCTGTCCGGTCGCCGACAAGCCGATCGACCCGAACCAAACCGTCGAGCACGACGGTCGCCGCATCGCGTTCTGCTGCGGCAAGTGCAAGGCGGCGTTCGAGAAGGAGCCGGCGAAGTTCCTCGCCAAGCTGCCGCCGAAGAAGTGAGCGGCGGCGCGCCGTGACGGCGCGCGCCGGGCCATCCGCCGGTCAGTGGTGGTGATGGCCGCCCGGACCGTGGGCGTGGCCGTGCTTCTTCTCCTCGGGCGTGGCGCGACGGACGTCGAGCACTTCGACCGCGAAGTTGAGGCGCTGGCCGGCCATCGGGTGGTTGGCCGTGATCGTCACGGTGTCGGCTGTGACCTCGCGCACGAAGACGGTCATCGGCTGGCCATTGCGGGCGCGCGTCTGGAACGCCCTGCCGACCTGGACGTCGACGTTCGGCGGGAACTGGCTGCGCGGCACCGACTGCTCGGCGGCCGGGTCGTACTCACCGTAGCCTTCGCCCGCCGGCACCTGGCAGTCGAACTTGTCGCCGATCTGCTTGCCGGCGAGCTGGCGCTCGAGCCCCGGCACGATGTTCTGCGCGCCGTGCAGGTAGACCAGGGGGTCGCCGCCGAACGACTGGTCGGCAATCGAGCCGTCGTCGAGGGTCAGCTTGTAGTGGATGGTGACGACGTGGCCTTCGGCGATCGCTGGTTTCATAGGGCAGAATGCTATGGATCGCGCGATCCGGCGACAGGCCGAGGGCCAGAACCCCGACGCGCCGGCGGCTCGGCGCGCCGGGCGGGTGGGCCGCCGCGCCGCGCCGGCGGACGGGGCCGCAAGGCGCATGGCCGTGACGCGCGCCGCCGAAGTCGGGCGGGGCGCGGTGCGTCGACCAGAGTCCGGTGCATGACGTTGCGCGCTTGCAGGCCCACGGTCGACCTCGGCGTCGACGCGATGAACGGGAACACTGGGAACTCGCGGCGAGGCGGCGCAGCCGCGACCTCGGACAGCAGAACTCGCCGCAACCCCAAATGGACGGCGTCATCCAGCGCCGGATCAACGCCACAACTGGCGACGGTCTCTGCACAGCCAGGTCGGGGCTTTCTTCGGTCGGGGCGATCGCTGATAACCAAGCGTATCCCGACCTCTCGCAGCCGCCCCGTTGAGCTCTGAAGCTTTCCGCCGCCTCCTGATCGAGACGAACGTCCTCGACCGCGACCGCCTCGCCAAGGCTGAGGGGACCGCGAGCGCTCGCGGCACGCCGCTCGAACGGGCGATTGTCACGCTCGGCCTCGCCGACGAGACGGCGGTCTGGCGCGCGTTGGCCAAGGCACATGGCATGAAGTTCGTCGACCCGACGAAGTACGCGCCGAATGCCGACGCCCTCAAGAAGGTGCCGAAGGAGCAGATCGAGCAGAACGAGGCGTTGCCAGTGGTCATGAAGGACGGCGAGCTCTGGGTCGCCATCGACGACCCGGTGAAGACGTTCGTCGCCGACAACCTGTCGTTCCTCGCCGGCTGCGCCGTGCAGTGCGCGCTGATGCCGCCGCAGGCGCTCAAGCAGGCGCTGCGCAAGGCCGTCGGCGCCGCCGACACCGTTGCCAAGCCGGTCGGCGGCGGCAAGGAGTCTGAGGGCGAGGATGCGCCGATCATCCGGCTGGTCGGCAAGACCATCGACGAGGCGCTGGCTGCACGCGCGAGTGATATCCACGTCGAGCCGTTCCAGCAGCGGGTGCGCGTGCGCTATCGCGTCGACGGCGTGCTCAAGGAGATCGCCTCGCTCGAGGCGTCGCTGCTGGCGCCGATGACTTCGCGCCTGAAGATCATGGCCGGCCTCGACATCGCCGAGAAGCGCAAGCCGCAGGACGGCCGCATCTCGTTCAAGGCGCAGGGCGGCCGCGACATCGACATCCGCACTTCGGTCCTGCCGGGCAACCACGGCGAGACCATCGTCATGCGTCTGCTCGACAAGGAGCGCGGCTTGATGAGTCTGCAAGCGCTCGGCTTCGAGGGCCGTGACCGCGAGCGCTTCCAGTCGGTGATCGGCCGGCCGAACGGCATCGTGCTGGTCACTGGCCCGACTGGCTCCGGCAAGACGACGACGCTCTACGCGGCGCTGCAGGAGCTCAATCGTCCCGACGTGAAGATCATCACGGCCGAGGATCCGGTCGAGTTCAACATCCGCGGCATCAACCAGTGCCAGGTGAAGGCGCGCATCGGCCTGACCTTCGCGCGCATCCTGCGCGCCATGCTGCGCCAGGCGCCAAACGTCATCCTCGTCGGCGAGATCCGCGACAAGGAGACTGCCGAGATCGCCGTGCAAGCGGCGCTCACCGGCCACCTGGTCTTCAGCACATTGCACACCAACGACAGCGCCTCGGCGATCACGCGACTGGTCGACATGGGCGTCAAGCCGTTTCTGGTCGCCGCCTCGGTGCAGGCGGTGCTGGCGCAGCGGCTGCTGCGCGTCGTGTGCAAGCAATGTCGCCAGTCTTACGAGCCGACGCCGACCGAGTTGCGCAGCGTCGGCATCGATCCCGGCCGCGCCGGTGACGCCACGTTCTACCGGGCCGAAGGCTGTGATGCTTGCGGCCACAGCGGTTACAAGGGGCGGCTAGGCATCTACGAATTGCTGCAGATGGACAACACCTTGCGCGAGATGACCTTCCGCGGCGAGCCAATGGTGCGCCTGCGCGACTACGCCTGGCAGTCGGGCGGCATGTCGACGCTGCTGCAAGACGGCGTGCGGAAGGTCATGCAGGGCCACACCACGATCCCCGAACTGCTGCGCGTCGTCGCGGCCCAGTGAACCCCAACGAGGCCAAGCAATGGACGTCTTTGCGTTGATGGACGAGGCGCACTCCCGCGGCGCCAGCGACCTGCACCTGTCGGTCGGACGCCGGCCGGTGTTGCGTCTCTCCGGCTCGTTGGTCGAGATCGGCGACGGGCCGCTCGCCGGCGCTGACACCGAAGCCATGGCCAAGGCGATCGCTCCGGCGCGCAATTGGGAAGAACTGCAGAAGGTCGGGACGACCGACTTCGGCTACGCCCACGGCAACAAGTGTCGTTTCCGCATCAGCATCCTGACCCAGAAGGGCGTCCGCGGGATCGTTATGCGCCAGATTCCGCAGAAGCTGCTGACGTTCGAGCAGATCGGCCTGCCTGAAACCGTGGTGAACCTGCTGTCGCTGCACCGCGGCCTCGTGCTCGTCACCGGCCCGACCGGCTCCGGCAAGACGACGACGTTGGCGACGATGATTGACTGGATCAACCGCAACCGCGACGCCCACATCATCACGATCGAGGACCCGGTCGAGTACTACCACACGCACAAGAAGTCGCAGGTGACCCAGCGAGAGGTCGGCACCGACGTGCCGACGTTCGCCGAGGCAATGCGCCGCGCGCTGCGCCAGGATCCCGACGTGGTCCTGCTCGGCGAGATGCGCGACCTGGAGACGACGTCGGCGGCGATCACCGCCGCCGAGACCGGCCACCTCGTGTTCGGCACGCTGCACACGACCGGCGCGGCCCGCACTGTCGATCGCATCATCGACCAGTACCCGCGCGAGTCGCAGGAGCAGATCCGTTCGCAGCTAGCGCAGTCGCTGGTGGCGGTGATCTCGCAGATCCTGATGCCAGCGGCCAGCGGCGGCCGCGTCGCGGCATTCGAGATCATGCTCAGCAACCCGGCGATCGAGAACCACATCCGCAAGTGCGAGACGTTCAAGATCCCGTCGGTGCTGCAGACGAGCCGCCGGCAGGGCATGGTGCTGATGGACGACTTCCTGCTCGACCTCTGGCGCGAGGGTCGCGTCACCAAGGAGGAGGCGCTCGAGCGCTCCTTTGACCGCAAGGCGCTGCTGGTCCGCATGGGCGAGGCGGCTGAGTAGCGCATGGCCCCGCGTCGCCTGCTCGGCCAGATCCTGAAGGAACTGGGCCTGATCCACGAGGGCATGGTCCAGGAGGCGTTGCAACTGCAGCGCGACAAGGGCGGCCGCATCGGCGAGATCCTGCTCGACCTCGGCCACATCGGCCCGGCTGATCTGTCGCGCGCGCTCGCCGAGCAGGCTGGCATCGCCTTCCACGACCTCGCGGCGGCGCCGCCGCAGCCAGAGGCCCTCGCCAAGGTCGACCTCGTCACGGCGCGGGCCTTCGGCGCGCTGCCGGTCGTCCTGCAGGGCAAGACGCTGAAGATCGCGATCGCCGACCCGGCGAGCGTCGCGATGCTGCAGGACCTGTCGTTCACCACCGGCTGCGAGATCGTCGGCGTGCTGGCCGACGGGGCGTTGCTGCAGCAGGCGCTCGATCGCCACTACCGCGAGGAAGCGGGCGAGAGCAAGCAGCGGCTGAAGGAGCTGGTGCAGGAGCTGCAGCAGCAGGGCGGCAAGATCGACCTCGAGGACAAGGCGGCGATGGCGTCCGCGGCCCCGGTCGTCAAGCTGCTCAACTACATCCTCTACCAGGCGATCCGCGACAAGGCGTCCGACATCCACCTCGAGCCGTTCGAGGGCGACTTCAAGATCCGCTATCGCGTCGACGGCTCGTTGTTCGAACTCGAAGCGCCGCCGCCGCACCTCGCCGAGGCGCTGATCGCGCGCGTCAAGGTCATGAGCGACCTCGACATCGCCGAGACCCGGCTGCCTCAGGACGGCCGCATCGAGCTGACTGTCGGCGGCCGCTCCGTCGATCTGCGCGTGTCGACCCTGCCGACGATGTACGGCGAGTCGACGGTCATGCGCATCCTCGACCGCTCCAACGTTTCGCTCAGTCTCGACAGCCTCGGACTCGTGCCCGCAGTGCGCGAGCATCTGCGCCGCTTCGTCGACCTGCCGCATGGCATCGTCCTGGTCACCGGCCCGACCGGCTCCGGCAAGACGACGACGCTGTACGCGATGCTCAACGAGGCCAACAAGGAGGACACCAAGGTCATCACCGTCGAGGACCCGGTCGAGTACGACCTCGAGGGCATCGTGCAGGTGCCGGTGAACGAGGAGATCGGCGTCAACTACGCCTCGGTCCTGCGCACGATCCTGCGCCAGGACCCCGACGTCATCCTGGTCGGTGAGATCCGCGACAAAGAGACGGCGCAGACGGCGATCGAGGCGAGCCTGACCGGCCACCTCGTGTTTACGACGTTGCACACCAACGATGCCTCGTCGGCGGTCACGCGCCTCGTCGACATCGGCATCGAGCCGTTCCTGCTTACCGCGACGGTGCAGGGCATCCTGGCGCAGCGGCTCGTCCGCCGCGTTTGCCGCGATTGCAAGACCTACTACGAGCCGGCGGACGACGTGCTGCGGCGGTTGGGCCTGACCGCCGATCAGGTCGTTGGCAAGAAGTTCGCCTATGGCAAGGGCTGCGCGACCTGCAACTTCACCGGCTACCGCGGCCGCATGGCGATCACCGAAATCCTCGACATCGACGACCGGCTGCGCGAGATGATCCTGCAGGGCGCATCGACGACGGCGCTGCAGGCGGCGGCGGTCGAGGGTGGGTTGGTGCCGCTGCGCGAAAACGGCCTGCAGGCGATCTTCGACGGCCACACCTCGGTCGAAGAGGTCCTGCGCGAGACGATCACGGTCTGATCCGGGCGTCGCGCGCGGCGGATCGCGCCATTGCCGCTGCCTTCTGCCTTGGGCTACAACCTTCAGTATGTCCGCTGTCCCGCCGAGCCCATTTGAGCAGAACGTCGCCGCCATGCTGCGCGCGCTCGATCCCGATCCGGCGCGCGAAGGCCTTCGTGACACGCCCAGGCGCGTGGAGATGGCCTTCCGTCACTACACGTCCGGCTACGGCGTCGACCCGAAGCAGGTCATCGGCGACGCGCTGTTCGAAGCCGAGACCGACGAGATGGTGGTGGTCAAGGACATCGAGATGTACTCGCTGTGCGAGCACCACCTCGCGCCGTTCTTCGGCAAGGCCCACGTGGCGTACATTCCGGCGGGCAAGATCGTCGGTCTGTCGAAGATCGCCCGCGTCGTCGAGTTGTACTCGCGGCGGCTACAGGTACAGGAGCGGCTGACGGCGCAGATCGCGAAGGCGCTGCAGGACGTCCTGCAGCCCAAGGGCGTCGGCGTGGTCATCGAGGCAAGCCACCTGTGCATGATGATGCGCGGCGTCGAGAAGCAGAACAGCAGGACGGTCACGTCCTGCCTGCTCGGCTCGTTCCGCAAGGACGAGCGCACTCGGTTGGAGTTCTTGAGCCTCGTCCGCCGCGATTGATCGGCGGTCGCGCCGCTGGGGCTGGCCTGAGCCGGGACCGCCAGCGTGGTGGCCACGTGCCGCCCGCGGCTGGTGGGCCGCAGGCGGGCGGTAGAAGTGGTAGCAGGAGCCGGACTTGAACCGGCGACCTACGGCTTATGAAGCCGCCGCTCTAACCAGCTGAGCTATCCTGCCTCGCCACGCGGGGCGGAGAGGAAACCAGAACGCCCCAGTCGACTCAAGCGAGAACTCGGTCCACCGTCGGTGGCGTGGTGTGCGACCGTTCGCGATGGCAGGATCTGCGGAAAATTGCAGGAGAATGCATCCATCCTGTAACTTTCGCGAAGCTCGTGCGTAGACAGAGACGGCGGGTTGCATGGACCCGCCAACGAGACGAGGTGGGCTCCCTGGCTGGATTCTTCCCCCTGGGAAGACCGGTTCCCCTGACCCACGGCTGCTCGAATCCCGCATTCGAACCGCACCCCCCGGCCAGGGAGCCCTTTTTTCACGCCGCAAGTGGCTGCGGCGTCGGCGTCTTGACGAGCGATCCCCATCCGGGTCGATGCCCGCCATGCCGCCAGCGCCGGCGCGCCGATCCGCTCCGACATGCTGCCGAGGGCTGGGCCGCAACCCGACCGGCGCGTTGTCGGCGCCGCTGGCGGCGCCGAGCTCCGCGACAATGCCGCCGCCATGGCCATCGGTTGCAAGAACCAGGCGATCCCGCGCCAGGCGCTCGCGAAGAACGGCGTTGCGCTGACCGCGGAGGACACCGGCGGCAACACGCCCCGCCCGTGCGCGCTCGACCTGCAGAACGGCACGGTCGTCGTCCGCGCGAAGGACGGCGACAAGTCCCTCTGGGCCCATGGCTCCGCCCTCACGCTGAAGCCGGCGACGCCATGCACCGTCGCTCCGCATCGTCGACGACTCGCCGCAGCGGCGGACGGCGGCTTCTGCGCGGTGCGTCGCAGCGACCTTGGCAAGCTGCTGGCGCTGGCGAACTGAGTGTGGTTGCGGCCGCTTGCGCCGACGCGCCGCATCCGCCAACGTGCGCGGCGATGGCGAAGGCGATCGAACTCACCGAGGCGCGTCGGCGCGTGCTGGCGCAGGCGCGCGTGCTGGCCGCCGTCGAGCGCGTGCCGCTGGCGGCAGCGCGTGGCCG
>Ga0194128_10002031_pt1 | contig 33753 bp, 27 predicted proteins | sample TA2KigCa65mmetaG_FD_148650 | JGI IMG/M metagenome (GOLD analysis project Ga0194128, IMG submission 148650) | Freshwater microbial communities from Lake Tanganyika, Tanzania - TA2015037 Kigoma Deep Cast 65m | ecosystem: Environmental > Aquatic > Freshwater > Lake | place: Tanzania: Lake...
CGGCGGCGGGCAGGGCGGCGCCGGCTGCGGTCGCGCCGGCTGCGGTCGCGGCGGCGCGCTGCTTGGCCACGTCGATCACGCTGCCGCACTTCTGGCACTTCGCTTGCGCGCCAGTGAACGTCTCCGGCAACTTGTACTTGGCGCCGCAGTTGTCACAGGTGATCTGGAGAACGGTCATCGTCGGGGTCCTTCGTCGGTGGGGATGCAGGTCGGGGCGCGGCGCGCCGCGTCACTTCTTCGGCTTCGTAACCGGCTTGTCGAGGCTCTCCTCGGCCTCGATGAACTCGGTGAGGTCGCCGTTGGCGTAGCGGTACCAGAACGCGAACCAGCGGCGGATCGCCGCCTCGCGCTCCTTCTTATCGCGCGCCGCGTCGGTCGAGTCCGTGGCGTCGTAGTTGGCGCCGCCGCCGGTCCAACCGCGCAGCGCGCGGTCGAGTTGGCTGATCTTGAGGTTGTTGGCCATCACGTCGCCGTACAGCTCGTACATGGCGTTGAGCGCGCGGGGCACGGCGGCCTTCTTCTCGTCCAACGTGCGGATCGACATCGTCGCCTTGTTGAACAGGTTGCCCGGCGCGTCGGGCGCGGCGGACTGCAGGATCAGCGCGACGACGTCGTCGGCCTTCTTCTGCAGCTCGGCCGAGGCGCCGCTCCAGTGCGGCACGGCGCTTGGCTCCGACTCCATGATCACCCGCTTCTGGCCGTCGACCACCGTCTCGACCGCCTTTGGCGTCGCGATCACGGTGTTGGGTTTGTAACTGCCGGGGCGATTCGGGTCGGGCTTCTTCGGGTTGCGCGCGGGCGCGGTCTTCACCGTGAGGCCGGTGACTTTCAACTGGTCGCCGTCCATGCGGAACGACGCCACCAGTTCGCCGCGGTAGCGCGCGAGGTAGGTGTCGTCGCCGCGCTTGGCCGTGACGAAGAGCAGCGCCGTGCCGGTCGCGCCGGTCATGTCGCCATCGCTCACAAGCTCGGCGGAGCCGCAGTCGAGCTCGCGCAGGAAGCGGGTCATCTCGTTGCTGCCGAGGGCCTGCAGCACCGCGTCGTTGCCGGTGTCCGTCAGCTGCATCGCCTTGCCGAGGGCCGGCAGGTCGCCGTGCGTCGACAGCACCAGCTGGTTGCCGCTGGCCACCGCCTGGGCCCACTTGAGCGCCATCGCCGTGCGCGGGTGGTCGCCGCGCGACATCGGTGCTGGCGCCGCGGCGACCGGCTTGCTCGCCTGCGGCGTGGCGTCGGCGCCGCTGCGCATCAGCACGAAGAGCGCGAGCACCACCACGACGCCGACGCCGATGCCGACGTAGGTCTTGGTGTAGTCCGGCGCCGTGACGCGCTTGCCGACGGTCGTCTTCGGGAGGAAGACGTGGTGGCACTCGCTGCACTCGAGCTTCTGGTCGAGCATGTCCTTGGTGACGCGGTACTGCGCTGCGCAGTGCGGGCAGGAGATGTCGACCTTGCCGTCGGTCCGCTCCCGTGGCAGACGCGAGGACGAGCCGGGACGGGACGAGCGAGGGTTACGTTGGGGCACAGCGGGGTCCTGTGGCGCAGGCGGAAGCGGGCGACGCTGGAGGCTACGGCGGGCGCGAAAGGGGGTCAACGGCGCGCGTTGCGCGCGGTTCGCCACCGCGCGCCCTGTCGCGCGTCGCGCGCATGGCGTAACACTCCGCCCATGCGCTTCCGCATGCACACCGACCTGCAGCCCGCCGGCGACCAGCCGCCGGCGATCGCGCAGTTGTCGGCGTGGATCGCCGGCGGCGCCAAGGCCAGCACACTGCTCGGCGTCACCGGCTCGGGCAAGACGTTTGCCGTCGCCAAGGTCATCGAGCAGGTGCAGCGGCCAACCCTCGTGCTGGCGCCCAACAAGACGCTCGCGGCGCAGTTGTACGCTGAGTTCAAGGCTTTCTTCCCGCAGAACGCGGTCGAGTACTTCGTCAGCTACTACGACTACTTCCAGCCCGAGGCGTACGTGCCGACGACGGACACGTACATCGAGAAGGACGCGCTGGTCAACGAGGCGATCGAGCGCATGCGCAACTCGGCGACGCGCTCGCTGATGGACCGGCGCGACGTGCTGATCGTCGCGTCGATCAGTTGCATCTACGGCCTCGGCTCGCCGGAGACGTACCGCGAACTGTCGGTGTCGCTGCAGCGCGGCCAGCGCATCGATCGCGACGTGCTGCTGCGCAACCTGACGGCGATCCAGTTCGTGCGCGACAACTACGACTTCCAGCCGGGCCGCTTCCGCGTCCGCGGCGACGTCGTCGAGGTCTACCCGTCGTACGAGGACGCGCGCGCGATCCGCGTCGAGATGTGGGGCGACGAGATCGAGGCGCTGGTCGCCATCGATCCGCTGCGCGGCGAGGTGCTGGAGGCGCTCAATCAGGTGACGGTCTACCCGACGACCCAGTACGTCGCGACCGGCGATCAGCTCAAGCGCGCCTGCGCGTCGATCGAGCAGGAACTGGAGGCCCGGCTCGTGGAGTTGGATGGCAAGCGCAAGCTGCTGGAGGCCCAGCGCCTCGGCCAGCGCTGTCGCCACGACCTCGAGATGCTGCGCGCGACCGGCCTCTGCCAGGGCATCGAGAACTACAGCCGCCACCTCGACGGCCGCACGCCAGGGCAGCCGCCGGCGACGCTGCTGCACTACTTCCCCGAGGACTGGCTGCTGGTCGTCGACGAGTCGCATGTGGCGATGCCGCAGGCCGGCGGCATGTACCGTGGCGACCGCGCGCGCAAGCAGACGCTCGTCGACTTCGGCTTCCGCCTGCCTAGCGCGCTCGACAACCGGCCGCTCAAGTTCGACGAGTTCGAGGCCCTGCAGCGGCAGGTGCTCTACGTCTCGGCGACGCCGGCGGCGTACGAGTTGCAGCGCAGCGAGGACCGCGTCGTCGAGCTCGTCGTGCGCCCGACCGGCCTCGTCGACCCGCCGGTCGAGGTGCGGCCGGCCAAGGGCCAGGTCGACGACGTCGTCGGCGAGGCGCGCAAGCACATCGCCAAGAAGGAGCGCGTGCTGATCACCACGCTGACCAAGCGCTCGGCCGAGGAACTGACCGACTACCTGCGCGATCTCGGCATCAAGGTGCGCTACCTGCACAGCGACATCGACAGCCTGGAGCGCACGGCGCTGATCCGCGACCTGCGCCTGGGCGTGTTCGACGTGTTGGTCGGCATCAACCTGCTGCGCGAGGGCCTCGACATCCCCGAGGTCGCGCTCGTCGCCGTGCTCGACGCCGACAAGGAAGGCTACCTGCGCAGCAAGACGTCGCTGATCCAGACCTGCGGCCGCGCCGCGCGCAACGCCGAGGGCCGCGTCGTGCTGTACGCCGACAAGCGCACCGACTCGATCGACGGCGCGCTGGCCGAGATGGACCGCCGCCGCCAGAAACAGCAGGCGCACAACGCCGAGCACGGCATCACGCCGCGCACGATCGTCAAGCCGGTGCGCGAGTTGCTCGAGCCGGTTGCCGAGGGCGACGACGCCGGTGACGGCGGCGGCAAGGGCAGGAAGGGCAAGGGCCGCGGCCGCGGCAAGGTCGCCGCGAGCGCAGCGCCCGTCGAAGTGCCGGCGCGGCCGCGCTTTGGCGATCACAAGGAGCTGCTGACGCACACCAAGCGCCTGCGCGAGGAGATGATGGCGGCGGCGAAGAACCTCGACTTCGAGCTCGCCGCCCGCATCCGCGACGAGGTTTACCGGCTCGAGCAGTTCGACATGGAGTTGCTGTAGCAGGCGATGGCGCGCGGCGAGATGCGTCCGGAGATCGTGGCCAAGGTCGCGCGCTTCCCGACCGGGCCCGGCGTCTACACCTTCCTCGACGACAAGGGCGACGCGCTCTACGTCGGCAAGGCCGCCGATCTGCGCGCGCGCGTGCGCAGCTACTGCAAGCCCGGCGGCGACGGCCGCTTCCTCTTGCAGTTCCTTGCCGCCGACGCGCACGACGTCGAGTTCGTCGCCACCGCGACCGACCAGGAGGCGCTGCTGCTCGAGAACACGGTGATCAAGAAGCGGCAGCCGCCGTACAACCTGAAGCTGAAGGATGACAAGGCGTTCCTGTTGCTGCGCCTCGACCGCCGTGAACCGTGGCCGTGGTACCGGTTGGTGCGTCGCCGACTGGACGACGGCGCGCAGTACTTCGGGCCGTTCGCGTCGGCCAAGGTCGTCCGCCGGACGCTGCGCCTGCTGCACAAGCTGGTGCCGCTGCGTGACTGTCGCGACGCGGTGTTCGCCAATCGCACGCGGCCGTGCATCAAGCACCAGATCGGTCGCTGCCCGGCGCCGTGCGTTGGCCTGATCGATCGCCCGGCGTACGACGCGTTGCTCGACCGCTCGGTGCGCCTGCTGCGCGGCGACGTCGGGCCGGTGCTCGCCGACCTGCGCCAGCGCATGGCGCAGGCCGCCGAGGCGCTGGAGTTCGAGCGCGCGCAGACGCTGAAGGAACAGCTCGACGCGCTGCAGCGCTTCGCCGAGCCGCAGGCGGTCGTGCCCGGCGGCGTCGACGAGGACGCGATCGGCGTGCACCGCGCCGGCAGCGACGTGGCGGTGGCGTTTTTGTCGTTCCGCGGCGGCGCGCTCGAGCGCTGCCAGCGCTTCGCCTGCCGCAGCGAGTTGCCCGACGACCTGCTGCTCGGCGAATTGCTGGCGCGCTGGTATGAGGGCGACCGCTACGTGCCGCCGCTGGTGCTGCTGCCGGCGGCGCCGGCGGAGGCGCCGATCCTGCAGGAGTGGCTGCAGGGCAAGCGCGGCGGCAAGGTTGAGTTGCACGTGCCGCAGCGCGGCGACAAGCGCCGCCACCTAGAACTGGCCGAGAGCAACGCGCGGCTGCAGGACGCCGTCGAGGCCGACGCGCAGGCCCGTCGCCGCGCTGCTGGCGAACGGCTCGCGACGCTGCTGGCGCTGCCCGAGCCGCCGGCGCGCCTGCACTGCCTCGACGTGTCGACGATCCAAGGCACCAACACGGTCGCGTCGCGCGTGTGCTTCGTCGACGGCAAGCCGTGCAAGGCCGACTACCGGCGATTCCGCATCAGCGCCGCCGCCGCCGGCGACGACTTCGCCGCCATGCAGGAGGCCGTGCGCCGCAGTCTGCAGCTGTGCCTCGAGCGCGACGACGAGGAACTGCCCGACCTGCTGGTCATCGACGGCGGCAAGGGCCAGCTGGCGGCGGCGCAGAAGGCGATCGCCGAGCTGGCGCTGGACGACGACCTGCAGGTCTGCGGCCTCGCCAAGAGCCGGCTCAAGGGCCTCGGCGACGCGCGCGCCGAGAGCGGCGAGCGCGTGTTCGCGCCCGGCGACGAACTGCCGCGGCCGCTGCCGCACGGCGCGCCGGAGACGCTGCTGCTGGCGGCGCTGCGCGACGAGGCGCACCGCTTCGCCATCACCTACCACCGGCAGGCGCGCGGCCGCATCGCCAGCGAACTCGACGAGGTTCCGGGCGTCGGCCCGACGCGCCGCAAGGCCATGCTGCGCCACTTCGGTTCGCTGTCAGCGCTGAAGGCGGCGAGCCGCGACGAACTGCGCGCGATGCCCGGCCTGCCGGCTGCGGTAGCCGACGCCGTGTTCGAGCGGCTGCGCGGCGCTGGCGCCGGGCCGGCATGAGTTCGTCCCACCTGTGCAACGTCGGCGGCGGGGGGTCGACTGCGTGCGCGTGCGGGGCGAGGATGCGTCGGCCATGAAGCTCCAACAACTCTTGCCGCTGGCCGCACTGCTCGGTGCGCTGCTGCCGGCCCAGAACCGTCAACAACCGAGCCAGGAGCAGCTGACCAAGCTGCGCGCCGAGAAGCTGGCGAAGCCCGTGTTCCAGAAGGCCCCCTGGGTCATGGACTACGACAAGGCGCGCGAGCAGGCGAAGAAGGACGGCAAGCTGCTGTTCACCTACTTCACGCGCAGCTACGCGGGTTGAGGCCCGTGTGACGCACTGGAGAGCGGTCCGCTCTCCGACCCCGAGTTCCCGAAGTTCGCCAAGGACGTCGTCCTCTTCCTGCACAACACCTCGCGCGTCGAGGACGAGCCGTACCCCAAGATGCTGCAGGAGAAGGGGTTCACCGGCTTCCCGTCGCTGTGCTTCATGGACGCCGACGGCAACGTGCTGACCAAGCCGCAGGCGCGCACGGTCGCCGCCTTCCGCGAGACGCACGCCAGCACCAAGGCGTTGGCGATGCTGCGGCAGAAGGGCGACAAGGCGACGCCGGCCGAGCAGCGCGAGCTGTTCCTCGCCGAGCTCAAGCTCGGCCTGATCAAGGCCGCCGACATCCAGGCGCGCGCCGACAAGGTGAAGCTGACGGATGCCGACAAGGCGCTGGTCGCCGGCAAGCTGGTCGACGCCGAGATCGGCGAGGTGATGGCGAATGCCCGCACGGCCGGCCCGGAGAAGACCGCCGAGGCGCTGGTCGCGATCCACGCGTCGGGTCGCAAGCCGAGCGCCGATGTGTCGCCGTTGTACTGGGTCCAGCTGCTCAACCACGCCGCCAAGCAGAAGGACGGCGCGCTGGCCGACGAGGCCTACGGCGCGCTCGAGGCGAAGCTCGGCAAGGACAAGGCAGCCGCGCGCGCGTTCGAAGGCTGGAAGAAGCTGCGCGACGACGCGCACGCCAAGTGACGCCGCCGCGGCGCGCGCCGGCGACGGCCGCGCCGCGTCAGGCTCCGCCCGCCGCCGCGTCGGCGGCTTCCGGCAGGCGTGCGATCAGCACGCGTTCGGCGCGGCGGTTGTTCGCCTTCGTCACCAGGAACCGGAAGCCGGCGTGGTCGACGACGTCGCCGGCGGTCGGCACGTGGCCGAGCTGCTCGGCGAGGTAGCCCGAGAGCGTCACGCTGTCGGTTTCCGGCGCCACCGCGCCGGCTCGCTCGCAGGCGATGGCGAGTTCGGCGGTGCCGCGGCACAGCCAGCTGCCGTCGGCCTTCTGCACCATGCTGGCGTCTTCCGTGTCGGACTCGTCCTCGATCTCGCCGACGATCTCCTCGAGCACGTCTTCGAGCGTGATGAGCCCGCGCGTGCTGCCGTACTCGTCGACGACGATGGCGAGATGCCGCCGCGCCTTCTGGAAGCGCCGCAGCACGTGGTTGAGCGTTGCCGTCTCCGGCACGACGAGCAGCGGGATCAGCAGTTCCTGCCAGTCCGGCTCAGTGCGTTCGCGCAGCGACAGCAGCAATTCCTTGGCCATGATCACGCCGAGCACATGGTCGAGCTCACCGTCGGGCGTGAACGGCAGGCGGCTGTGGCCGCTGCGCTGTAGCCGCAGCAGGTTCTCCTCGGTCGAGGACTTGCCCGACAGGTAGGCGATGCGGTCGCGCGCGACCATGACGTCGCGGGCCTTGGTGTCGCGCAGCCGCGTGGCGTTGTGAATCAGGTTGGCGGTGATCTGGCCGAACGCGCCCTGGCTCATGCCGACCGTCGTCAGCACGCGGATGTCCTCCAGCGAAGCTGCGTGGCTGCTCTGCCGCCGCGTGAACAGCCGGCTGAGCGTCCGCGTGACGAAGATCGCCGGCGTCAGCGTCAGCGCCATCGTGTGCACGACCCAGGCGACCGGCACGGCCAGCGCATTGGCGTAGGCGACGCCGATCGTCTTCGGCACGATCTCGGTGAGCGTCAGCACGGTGACCACGAACGCGGCGGCGAACCACGCCGGCGACACGTCGGGAAACGCGTGCTCGAACTCGGCGGTGGCGATCGCGGCGCCGCCGGAGTTGGCGACGGTGTTGAGGATCAGGATCGCGGCGATCGGCCGGTCCGGCTCCTGGCGGAAGCGCCGCAGCAGCAGGCCGGCGCGGCTGCCGGCCTGGGCCAGTCGCTCGATGCGCGCCGCGCTAACGCTCAGGACGGCCGCCTCGCACAGCGAGCAGACGAACGAGAAGACGATCGAGACGGCGACAGCGACGACGAAGACGAGCATCGTGGGGGGCGGGCGGAGCCCGCCGGCGCGTCCACGTTATGGCGCGGCGGCGGCGTGGTCCACCGCGGCCGCCTTGTCGGCGGCTACGCGGTCACGCCGGCTGGACAGCGCCGACCTTGGCCTCGCGGCATGCGAAGGCGTACTCGCCATTCTTGACGCGCACGGTCAGGTTCGCGCCGGCGCCGAGGTTGCGGTCGAGGATCAGCTCGGTGAGCGGGTCCTCGATGCGGCGCTTGATCAGGCGGCGCAGCTCGCGCGCGCCGAACTCCTCGGAGAAGCCGTGCTTGGCCAGCAAGATGCGCACGCCCGGCGAGAACGTCGTGGTGATGCCGCGGCGCTTCAGCAGGTCGGCGACCTCGCGCAGCATGTTGCCGGCGATGCGTTGGCAGACCTTTTCGTCCAGCGGGTTGAACATCACGACTTCGTCGATGCGGTTGACGAACTCGGGGCGGAAGCCCTCGCGCAGCGCCTCGAGCGTGATCGAGCGCAGGTCGATGTCGCTGAGGCTCTGGCGCTTGTGCGCCGCCGAGAAGCCCATGCGCGAGCGCACGGCGTCGATCTTCTCGATGCCGATGTTGCTCGTCATCAGGATCAGCGCCTGGTGGAACGAGACCGTCTGGCCCTTGCTGTCGGTGATGATGCCCTCGTCGAGCAGCTGCAGCAGCAGATTGTGGACCTTGAAGTGCGCCTTCTCGATCTCGTCGAACAGCACGACGCTGGTCGGCTTCTTCTTGATGCCCTCGGTGAGGAAGCCGCCTTCGTTGTGGCCGATGTAGCCGGGCGGCGAGCCGATCAGCTTGGCGTACTCGTGCGGCAGCGCGTACTCGCTGCAGTCGACACGGATCATCGCCGTCGGATCGTCGAACAGGTTGCGCGCGATCGCCTTGGCGAGCTCGGTCTTGCCGGTGCCGGTACGGCCGACCAGCAGGAACGTGCCGACCGGCTGGGTCGGGCGCTTGAGGCCGACGGCGGCCTTCTTGACGGCGCGGACGAGCGTCGTGATGGCGTCGTCCTGGCCGATGATCTGCTGGCGCAGATTGCGCTCCAGGTTGCTGACCCGGCGGTAGAGGTTCTGGCGGGCGACCTCGTTGCCGGCCTTGGCCGTGAACGGATCATCGGCCTCGCCGGCGGTCTTCGGCCCCTGGTTGGTCGGGATCGCGACTTGGTGGATCTCGAGTGACGGGTTGACGTCGATGCAGATCTGGTAGAGCAACTCTTCGACGATCTCGAGGTCGTAGCCGTCGTCCATCTTCTTGATGGCCGGCAGAACCTCCGACTCGAAGGTCGGCACGCACGATCGGACCACGCGTTGGCGGTAGTTTGCCTTGTTGTGGATCGGCGTGCCGTGCAGCTCCTGGAGCAGGTCGTCGGCGCTGCACCGGACCTTGATGAACTCGTCGATCAAGTCGAAGTACTTGATGACGAACGCCGCTCCTGGATGCTTCACTTCGTGATCCTCAGCCTGGGTACACCCCCTTTTTCGGGCGCGATGGCGCGGGGACTTGACCATTCTGTGACGATTCCTTGCGGCGTGGCGCAACCCCTCAGGTCCGCCCCATGAACGACCCCGTCAAGCTGCTCGCGCTGCTTGTGCACGGGGGTCTCGTCACCCCGGCCCAAGCGCGCACGGCGCTAGCCTCCGGCGCGCCGGCGAAGAGCCTCGTCGCGCAGGGCGTCTGCACCGACGAGCAGTGGCGGCACTGGGAGCGCACCGAGGGCGGCACCCGGCCGGTGCTGAGCCGCTACGAGGTCAAGGACCTGCTCGGCGAGGGCGGCGTCGGCCGTGTCTTCGCCGCCGTCGACAAGGTCGAGCGGCGCGAGGTGGCGCTCAAGGTGCTGCGCCCCGACCTCGCCAAGGACCCGGTCCAGGTCGACCGCTTCGTCCGCGAGGCGCGCCTGCTGATGGACCTGCGGCATCCGCACCTCGTGCAGGGCCTGCGCGTCGCCAAGGAGGGCGAGACGATTTTCTTCGCGATGGAGCGGCTGCCGGGCCGCAGCCTGCAGGACGCGCTGACCGACGACGGCCGGCTCGCCGAGGAGGACGCCCTGCAGGCCGTCGTCGACGTCGCCGGCGCGCTCGGCGAACTGCACAAGCGCGGCCTCGTGCACCGCGACGTCAAGCCGGGCAACGTGCTGTGGTCGCCAGAGCGCGGCGCCGTGTTGATCGACCTTGGCTTTGCCATCCCGCGCGACGCCGACGCTGGTGCGTCGGACACCACGGCTGGCACGGTGCACTACATCGCGCCGGAGCAGGCGCGCGGCAGTCTGTCGCTCGACGTGCGCGCCGACATCTACGCGCTCGGCGCGACGCTGTACCACCTCGTCACCGGTTCGCTGCCGTTCGAGGGCGCCGACAACGACGAGGTGCTGGCCAAGCAGCTGCTCGAGTCGCTGTCCGGCGAGCGCCTCCGCGAGCTCTCGCTGTCGCCGCAGCTGCACTACTTCCTCGAGAAGATGATGGCGAAGGACCCAGAGATCCGCTTCCAGGACCCCGCGCAGCTGCAGCGCGAGGTCGCGGCCTTCCTGGCCCAGCGCCAGCGCGAGCGCGCCGCCGCCGCCGAAGCCGATCAACGGCGCGCCGGGTTGCGACTGGGCGGCCATCGCCGTCCGCCGCCGGATCGGCCGCGCCGGGGGTGACGTCGTGGAGCGGCGCGAGGGCTTCCCGTTCGGTTGGGCCTGCCGGCGCTCGGGCAACTGTTGCGCCATCCCCGGTGGCTTCGTGCGCGTGACCGACGACGAGGCGACCGCGATCGCCGCGCGCCTGGGCATGGGCGAGGCGGCGTTCCGCTCGCGCTACCTGCAGCCGGACGGCGAGCGGCTCAAGGAGGGGCTCGGCGGCCGCTGCGTGTTCCTGCAGGATGGCGCGATGGCTGGCTGCTCGATCTACGCGGACCGGCCGGCGAAGTGCCGGGCGTGGCCGTTCTGGGACGAGATCCGCGACGACCCGCGCATGCAGGCGCTGGCGCTGCGCACGTGTCCGGGCATCGCGTGGGACGAGGACGGCGCGCGCGACGGCGGCGATCAGCCTTCGAAGCGCAGCCCGTAGAGGTCGAGCTCGCACGGCGCGTCGGCGAGGTCGAGGCGCAGCCACTGCACCTCGTCGGGCAGGCCCGGGCACGCCGACAAGTCGACGCGGTAGGCGTGCCGCGCGCCGTCGTTGCGCAGCGTGAACTTGACCGAAGCCGGCTCGGTGAACGTCTCGTCGGCGGGGCCCTTCCAGAACACCTGGGCGGTCAGCGTGCCCTGCGCCATGGCCGGCGCGTGCACGCGCAGTTCGATGGTCACCGCGCGGAGCCGCCGCTGCAGGCAAGGCGTCACGATCCACGGATCGTTGCCGGTCGCGCGCCACGAGAAGCCGTCGCCGCGCGGCTGCAACTGGTCGTTGGGCCAGAAGCCCTTCGTCGCCTCGCGGCGCGTCAGGTCGAGCGCGTCGCCGTCGACGCGATCGAACAGGAACAACCGATCGCGCAGGGCGAGCAGCGCCTCGCCGTGCGGCAGGCCGCGCACGCGCTCGGCCAGCGCCGCGCGCGGCGGGCTCGCCGCGTCGACGTCGACGAAGTCCGGCACGCCGTCGTGGAGCGGAACGCGCCGGCTGCCGACCAACGCGCCGGGCTCGCCGCGCAGCGGCGCGCGGGTGCTGGGATCGCACAGGCGCGCGCGAAAGCGCGCCTCGGCGTCGGCCGACGGCGGCGCTGCGCGCGCGCCGGGCGCGACGGTGACGTCGAGCAGCCGTTCGAGCAGTTCGCGGTCGCCGTGCCGCCGCGGCCGCGTCGCGAAGGCCGGCCCGGGGATGCGCGCGGCGACGCCGATGCGCCCCGGCCGCAGGTCGTCGGCCTGCGTGTGGGCCAGGATCCACGCCACCGTCTCGGCCCGCGGCAGCGCCGACGCCTCGGGCTCGCGGTCGCACTGCGGCCGCAGCGTCGCCGTCGGCAGCGCGGCGCGCAGGTCATCGGGGTGGAAGAGGTTGCGCTCCATGTGCGGCCAGCCGGGCCGCTTCCACAGGTAGGCGTCGATGTGCGCGCGGTCGTAGTGCACTTCCTCGGTGGTGAGGATCACGGCGACGCGGGCGACGCGCTGCAACTCGAGCAGCGTCTCGACCGGATTCTCGACGTGCTCGATCACCTCGCTGCACAGCACGACGTCGAAGGCGCCGTCGACGAACGGCAGCCGCCAGCAGTCGACGGCCGCCGAGGGCAGGCCGAACAGCTCGCGCGCGCGCAGGCTCGCCTGCAGCGACAGGTCGGCGCTCGCCGCCTCGCAGCCGAGGATGCGCGCGGCCGCGTGCGCGACGTAGCCCTCGGCGCCGCCGACGTCGAGCAGGCTCGTGAACGCGATGCCGTCGAGCTCCTGCAGGATGCGCAGGATGCGCGCGTAGCGCCGCAGATGGCCGCCCTCGGCGTCGGGATGGCCGAGGCCGTACACCGGCATGTGCGCGAAGTAGACGCCGGCGGGGGTGCGTTTGGCGAAGCGCTGCTCCAGCCAGTCGCGCGTGATCTTGGTGTAGAGGCCCATGCCGTTGGCGGGGAAGACTACGCGACGCGCGCATCCGAGGCGCGCGCGCGTTCCGCGCTCAGCGCGCCACCCGCTGCCATCGGCGCTTCGCGAGGTCGACGGCGTGCACGGCAAGGTCGCTGGCGCGCTCGACGTCGGCGCTCCAACTGCTGCCGCGGTAGTGCACGCGCTGCACGCAGCACAGGCCGAGGCCGGCGACGTCGAGCCAGTCGCCGCGCTGCACCGGCGCGCGGTCGGTCGCGGCGGCGGCGGCCGTCGCGGCGGCGCCGACGACCAACGGCCGGACCGGCGGCAGGCGCGCGTCCTGCCACGCCGCCGCGTCGGCGCAGACGTCGCAGCTGCCGCAGCCGTCCTGCAGGTCGTCGAAGCCGAAGTGCTCGTGGATCGTGCGCTTGCGGCACAGCCCTTCGGTGGCGTAGCGGACCATGCGCAAGAGACCCAGCAGGTCCGACTGGCGCTTGTCGTCGGGCAGCCACGCGGCGAGTTCGTCGTCGCTCGGCGGGCGCACGAACTGCAGGTCGCGGCCGATCTCGCCGGTGACGCAGCCGCCGCTGCGCAACAGCCGCAGCACGGTCTCGACGCGGCCGTCGCGCCGGTGCTTGCCGAGGAACACGGCGCGCAGCGCGTCGAGGTCGACGGCGTGCAGCCGGTCGCCGAGGCCCTGGAGGTGGCGGGCGACGTCGCGCGCGAACGCCGCGCCGGGATTGGCCCACTCGGTGAAGTCGCGCTGGATGGCGACGTCGTCGCTGGCGTACAGCAGCTCGCAGTAGGCGCCCTGGCCGTCGCGGCCGGCGCGGCCGACCTCCTGGTAGTAGGCCTCGAGCGTGCGCGGGATCTGCCAGTGCACGATGGCGCGGATGTCCGCCTTGTCGACGCCCATGCCGAAGGCGTTGGTGGCGAGCATCAGCGCGTCGGAGCGCTCCTGGAAGGCGCGCTGCTGCGCCTTGCGCTCGTGCGCCGACAGGTCGCCGTGGTAGACGAGCGGCCGCAGGCCCCGACGCTGCAGCTCGCCTTCGAGCCGCGCGAGGTCCTTGATCAACGCGCAGTAGACGATCGCCGGGCCGCCGGTGCGGTCGAGCACGGCCTGCAGCCGCGCCAGCTTGCCGGCTTCGCCGTCGGCCTCGCGCACCGACAGGAACAGGTTGTCGCGCGCGATGCCGGTGTGGTAGCGAACCGCGTCGCCCAGGCGCAGCACGGCGCGGATGTCGTCCTGCACCTGCGGCGTCGCCGTCGCGGTCAGGCACAGGACCGGCGGGTCGCCGAGTTCGCGCCGCACCTGCCCAAGCTTGAGGTACTCTGGGCGGAAGTCGTGGCCCCAATGGCTGACGCAGTGCGCCTCGTCGATCGCCATCGCCGCGACCCCGATCGCGCGCAGGCCGTCGAGGAAGCCGGGCACGGCGAAGCGCTCGGGCGTGATGTAGAGCAGCTTGACCTCGCCGCGGGCGGCGCGCTCGAGCCGGCGCTCGCGCTCGCCGCGCTCGATCTGGCTGTGGATGCAGGTCGCCGGCAGGCCCTTCGCTTGCAGCGCCGCGACCTGGTCGTCCATCAGCGCGATCAGCGGCGAGACCACGATCGTCAGGCCGTCGCGGACCAGCGCCGGCAGCTGGTAGCACAGCGACTTGCCCTCGCCGGTCGCCATCAGCACCAACGCCGAGCCGCCCCCGAGGTGGTGGGCGACGATGGCGCGCTGCGGGCCGCGGAAGGCGGCGTGGCCGAAGTGGCGGCGCAGTTGCTGCTCGAGGTCGCTCACGGCCGTCAGCCTACGCGGCCGTGGCCGCTGCCGCGCGGCCGCCGTAGAGTCAGCGCGCCATGAGCGAAGTCTCCCGTCGCGGATTCCTGTCGTCGGCGGTCGCCGGCGGTCTCGTCGCGCCGATCGCGGCGCCGGCGCTGCTGCGCTTGCGCTCCCCGGTCGCCATCTCCAGCTTCAACGGCCTCAAGGCGGTCGAGATCGCCTGGCAGCGCATGACCGAGGGCTGGCGGCCGGTCGACGCGGCCGTCGCCGGCGTGTCGGTGGTGGAGGACGACCCCGAGGACGATGGCGTCGGCATCGGCGGCCTGCCCAACGAGGACGGCGTCGTCGAACTCGACGCCAGCGTCATGGACGGGCCGTCCGGCCTGGCTGGCGCCGTAGCGTCGCTGCAGAACATCCAGAACCCAGCACAGGTGGCGCTCAAGGTCATGCGCCACACCGACCACGTGCTGTTGGTCGGCGAGGGCGCGCTGCGCTTCGCCCGCGCGCACGGCTTCCCCGAGGTCAATCTGCTGACCGAGGCGGCGCGCAAGAAGTGGCTCGAGTGGCGGGAGAAGCGCTCGGCGATCGACGACTGGATCTCGCCGGACGAGAACGGCGAGCACGGCAAGGCGTGGTTCGACAAGTACAAGCACAAGACCGGCACGATCCACCTCGGCGCGGTGGCGGCGAACGGCGACGTCGGCTCGTGCACGACGACATCGGGCCTCGCGTTCAAGCTCGCCGGCCGCGTCGGCGACTCGCCGGTGATCGGCTGCGGCAACTACTGCGACAACGACGTCGGCACTGGCGGCGGCACCGGCCGCGGCGAGGCCAGCATCCTGATCAACAGCGCCAGCTTCCTCGTGCAGCAGATGGGGCTCGGCAAGCCGCCGACCGACGCCTGCCTCGCGGCGGTGCAGCGCGTCGATCGCCTGACCAAGATCAAGCGCCTGCGCGACGACAAAGGCCGGCTGAACTTCCAGATCCAGTTCTACGCCACCAACAAGAAGGGCGAGTTCGGGTCGGCCTCGACCTACGCCGACCAGTTCGCGGTCTGCGACGACAAGGGTCCGCGCCGCGTCGACATGGCGTCGCTGTACGGCGAGCCGCCGCCGAAGTGACGGCGGCCGCGGCCGCCGAAGCCGCCGCCGCACTCAGCCGAGGTCGGCGAGGCTCTGTTCGACGCCGGCCAGCTGCGCCTGCAGCGCGGCGAGGTTGGCGCGCTCCTTGGCGATGACTTCGGGCGGCGCCTTGGCGACGAAGCCCTCGTTGCCGAGCTTGCGTTCGATGCCGCCGATCTGGCCGCGCAGCTTCTCGGCCTCCTTCAGCAGCTTCGCCTTCTCCTTCTCGAGGTCGACGACGCCGAGCAGGTGGCACTTGCCGGCGCCGAGCACGACGGTGGCGCTGTCCTTGGTGCGCTGCGCGTCGGCGGCGATCGTCACCTCGGCGAGGCCGGCCATGTGCGCCAGCAGCGGCGTCGTCGCGCGCAGCGTCGCGGCCAGCTCGCCGTCGGCGGCGAAGCGGGCGACGAGGCGGTCCCTGGGCGCCACCTGGTAGCGGGCGCGCGTCTCGCGGATCGCGACGCACCACTGCTGCATCAGCGCGACCTCGCGCTCGGCCGCGGCGCTGCGCCACGCGGTCGGCGCCGACGCCCAGGCCGCGCGCACCAGCAGCTCGCCGTCGGCGAACGGCGCGGTGACGCCGCGCACCGGCGCCAGCTCGCGCAGCTTGGTCCACAGCGTCTCGGTGAGGAACGGCACGAACGGATGCAGCAGGCGCAGCGTCTGGTCGAGCACGGCGGCGAGCGCCTGCTCGGCGACCGCGCGCAGGGTCGGGTCGGCGCCGTCCTTGCAGCGCGGCTTGACCATCTCCAGGTACCAGTCGCACAGCTCGTTCCAGAAGAAGTCGCGCGCCGCGCCGATCGCCGCCGACGGGTTGTAGGCGCCGAGGTGGCCGTCGACCGCGGCGACCGCGGCCGACAGGCGCGAGAGGATCCAGCGATCCTCGAGCGGCAACTGCGCTGGATCGAGCGGCCGGAACGGCGCGCCGGTCAGGTTGAGGAACGCGAAGCGCGCGGCGTTGAACAGCTTGTTGCCGAAGTTCGCGCCGACGGCGAAGCGGTCGCTGGTCGCCTTCGCCGGCGTGATGCCTTCCTTGCCGTACTGGCCGATCAGGTCCATCGGCTGCTTCGTCTCGGGGTCGAGGAAGGTGCCGAGGTAGGGGCCGGGCTTGGCGGTGGCGAGGTCGACCAGGCGCTCGGGCTCGCCGGCCTTGGTGAACGGCGAGATCGCCTGCACCGGCAGGCGGATGTCCTGCGTGCCGGTCTGCAGCTCGCAGACGACGTAGCGCAGCGCGTCGGCGCCGTAGCGCGAGATGATGTCGAGCGGGTCGATGCCGTTGCCCTTGCTCTTCGACATGCGCTCGCCCTTGCCGTCGAGGATCGTGGCGTGCAGGAACACGTCGGTGAACGGCACGTCGCCGAGGTTGTAGAGCCCGGTGACGACCATGCGCGCGACCCACAGCGTGATGATGTCGCGGCCGGTGACGAGGCAGCTGCCGGGGTAGTACGCCTGCAGCGACGACGGCCTTTCGCCTGCCGCGCCGAGCGGCGTCTGGCCGGCGTCGACCTGCGCCGTCGCCGGGTCGGGCCAGCCGAGCGTGCTGTGCGGCCACAGCGCCGAGCTGAACCACGTGTCGAGCACGTCGGGATCGAGCTGGAAGCCCGCGCCCTGCAGGACCGCAGCGAGCTGCTGGTCCTGCGCCGCGTCGCGGAAGCAGACCTGCACTTCGACCGACGCCGGCGCGCCGGGGGCGGCGAGCGCCGTGGCGGCGGCCTGCGGCGCGAGCTTGCCGCCGTCCGGCAGCACGATCCACGCCGCCGCGTCGTCGCGCTGCAGTTGCGCGCCGAGCATCGGCAGCAGCGAGCGCAGCGCCGCGGTCGGCATCTCGCCGCGCCAGACCGGGATGCGGTGGCCCCACCAGAGCTGGCGGCTGATGCACCAGTCGCGCTTCTCGCCGAGCCATTGGGCGTACATCTTGCGGTAGCGCTCGGGGTCGGGGTGGAAGCCGACCGCGGCGCGCGGCGTGCCGTCCGGCAGCTTTGGCAGCGCGCCGGCCGAGGCGTCGAGCGCGACCTGGGCGAGGCCCTTGGCGCGGAACTCCTTCTGGGTGCCGCGGCCCATGACGACGCCGCCGTCGACGTCGGCCATGCGCACGAACCACTGCCTGCTCAGGTACGGCTCGACGATGGTCTTGCTGCGGTCGCTGTGGTCGACCTCCAGCGCGCGGTCCTCGACCTTCTCGACGAGACCGAGCGCCTGCAGGTCGGCCATCACCTGCGTGCGCGCGGCGAAGCGATCGAGGCCCTGGTACCTGCCGCCGTGGCGGTTCACCGTGCCGTCCTCGTTCAGCACGTTGATCGCGCCGATGCGCGGATGGCGCTGCCAGACGGCGTAGTCGTTGGGGTCGTGCGCCGGCGTGATCTTGACGCAACCGGTGCCGAGCGCCGGGTCGGCCCACTCGTCGAGCAGCAGCGGGATCTCGCGGTCGACGAGCGGCAGGCGCAGCGTGCGGCCGGCGCGCGCCATCGCCGCGATCGCGGCGAGCGTCGGCACGACCTCGCGCTGGCGCTGCAGCAGGCGCTCGAGCTCGCGCTCGGCGTCGGCCTGTTCCTTGGGGCCGGCTTCGGCGGCCTTGCGCCGCTGCTCGGCGATCGCCGCCGCGAGCGCGCTCGCCGGGTCCGGGTGCACGGCGACGGCGGTGTCGCCGAGCATCGTCTCGGGCCGCGTCGTCGCCACCAGCACGTGCGTCGGTTCGCCGGCCTGCGGGCCCTGCACCGGGTAACGCAGGTAGTGGAACTTGCCCTGCACGGTCGCCTTGTAGAGCTCGTCGTCGGCGACGGCGGTCTGCAGGGCGCAGTCCCAGTTGACGAGGCGATTGCCGCGGAAGATCAGGCCGTCGCGGAACATCGCGAAGAACGTGCGCCGCACCGCGCGGGCGCAGACCTCGTCCATGGTGAAGCGCGCACGGTCCCAGTCGCACGAGCAGCCCATCGCCTGCTGCTGGCCGACGATGCGCTTCTTGCTGGTCGCCGCCCAGTCGTGGATGCGCTGCACCAGCGCCTCGCGGCCGACGTCGTGGCGGGTCTTGCCCTCGATCTCCTTGAGCCGCTTCTCGACGACCGCCTGCGTGGCGATGCCGGCGTGGTCGGTGCCGGCCTGCCACAGCGCGTCGAAGCCGCGCATGCGGTGCCAGCGCGTCAGCAGGTCCTGCATGACGTTGTCCATCGCGTGGCCCATGTGCAGCGCGCCGGTGACGTTCGGCAGCGGCATCATCACGACGTACGGCGTCTTGCCGGCGTCGGGGGTCGCGGCGAACGCCTTCGACGCGAGCCAGCGGGCGGTCACGGCTGGCTCCAGCGTCTGCGGTTCGTACTTCGGCGGCAGTTCGGTGCTCATCGACGGGCGGGGAGTGTAGGGACGCGACCGGCGGCAGGCACGCACCGGTTGCCGCGAGGCCCTTACGTCGGGTCGCGGCGCGGCTGACCTTGCCCACGCATGCCGTCGAGCGAACCGTCTGAGCCCGCGCCGTCCTGGCTCGCCCGCGTGCCAACCTCGCCGGCATCGCCGCCGCCGATCCGTTGTTCGTCGTCGCGATGGCCGGGCCCGCGCTCGGCGCTGCGGCCTTGGCGGCAACGACCGGCGCATGGCTGCCGCGGCTAGGGCCCGACGCCGGCGCGCAGCTGCCTCGACGACGCGGACTGCGCCGTTGTGCGGCGGCGGCCACGCGGCTATTCCCGGACCCAGATGTCCGCCAGTCCCACGGTCACGATCTACAGCGACGGCGCTTGCCTCGGCAATCCGGGGCCAGGCGGCTATGGCTCCGTGCTGCTGTTCGGCCAGCATCGCAAGGAGCTCTCGGCCGGCTTCCGGCGCACGACCAACAACCGCATGGAGCTGCTCGGCGCGATCGTCGGCCTCGAGGCGTTGACCAAGCCGTGCCACGTCGAGTTGTGGTCCGACTCGCAGTATCTGATCCACGCCATGGACAAGGGCTGGGTGGCGGGTTGGCAGAAGCGCGGCTGGCGCACGTCCAACAAGGAGCCGGTGAAGAACAAGGACCTGTGGCTGCGCCTGATCGCCGCGATCGCAGGCCACACGGTGCGCTGGCAGTGGGTGCGTGGCCACACCGGCAACCCCGAGAACGAGCGCTGCGACCAGCTTGCGGTGGCGGCGGCGCACGGCGGCGAACTGCAGGACGACGGCGGCTACGACGGTTGACCGCGCGGGCGCTCGCGGTCCGGCCGCAGACCACGCTGTGCGCCGCGCGAGCCGCGACTCACTTCGGCCGCAGCGCGACGGCGAACAAGCTGCCCGACGTCGGCGTTCCCGCGCCGCGCAGCCAGCCGAACCACTCGTCGGTGAACGGCGCTCGCACCGCGAGGCCGGCGAGCGTGCCGTCGTCGACGAGCAGCAGGCGGTCGTTCGCCGTTGGGCCGCGGAACCGCACTTCGCGGCCGGGGGCGCCGAGCTGGTTGTCGACCACACGCACCGCGAGGTCGACGATCGGCTCCGGCGGATACGTTGGCGCCGCCGTCGCCGGCTGGCCGAGCCATCGCGCCTCACGCCACGCGAACGGCCCGCAGCCGGCCGCGCGCAGCGGCGCGATCGCCGCGTGCAGGTCGGCGAGCATCGTCTCCTCCAATTCGAAGTCGGCGCCGAGCACGCCGGCGACGGCGCCGGCGGCGGTGCGCTCGGCGACGACGCGCTGCTTCCACGCGTAGCGCGTCGTCCAGACGTTGCTCGGCGCCAGCGTGGCCCAGAAGCCGAGCGCCAGCAGCAGCGCGCCGCGGCCGCTGCGCGCCGTCGCGACCGCATGCACCGCGAGTCCGGTCCACAGCAGCATCGACCATGGCAGGTACCGCTGCGTGGTCAGCTGGATCGGGTGCTCGATGAAGTAGTCGGCGCGCACAGCGACGACGAGGCCGCCGACGGCGAGGCCGGCCCAGGCGAGGCCGAGGCCGAAGCGCGCGACCGAGCCGGGATCGGCGGCGCGCGCGCGGGCTGTCACGCGCAGCAGCGTCAGCAGGCCAAGCGCGCCGAACAGCAGCGCTGGCCAGGGAGCCAGCAGCTTCGGGCCGAACGCGGCGTGCAGTGGCGTCGCGATCGCGTTCGCGAGCGTCGCCAAGCCGGGACCGGGCAGGCGTGCCGCGTGCGCTGGATCGAGCAGCGGGCTGAACACCCACGGGCTCGGCGCGCCGAGCCAGCGCAGCAGTTGTTCCAGCATGGTCGGCAGACCAGCCTCGCCCGACGCGACCTGGTGGTTGCTGCCGATCAGCAGGCTGAGCGCGGCGACCACGGCGCCGAGCGCAAGCGGCGCGAAGCAGCGCCGATCGGCGCGCCGCAGCCACAGCGCCACGGCGAACACCGGCACGCAGGCGAGCCCGGTGCTGAAGCAGAGCGTCGCCAGCAGCGTGTACGCAGCGAGCCGCCAGGCGGTGCCCGGCGTCGGCGGGGCGGCAGCGTCGATGGTGCGCAGGCCGATGCACAGCGCCAACAGCACGGGCGCGAAGTGGACGAGTTCGCTGCCGTGCGCGAGTTCGCGGAAGTTGCCGCCCCAGCAAGCGCCGGCGGCGAGCGCCAGCGCGGCGGCCGCGCGCGTCGCCGTCGCTAGGCCGGCGGTGGCGCGCCACGCGACCAGCGCCGCGAGGCCGAGCGCGGCGAGGCCGAAGCCGCTCTGCAGCCACGGCGCGCCGTCGCACCATGATAGATCGAGCAGGCGCACGACGTTGGGCAGGACCTCGCGGTGGCCGTTGTCCGACGCGAACGCCGCCGTCCAGAACGGCGTCTGCACCTGCAGCGTCGCGAAGCGCCACGGATCGGCGTAGAAGACGCGCGGCGCCAGCACGACGGCGGCGAAGACGGCGAGCAGCGCGCTTGCGATGGTCGCGAGTCGGGCTGCGAGCAACAACGCGCGCGGCGTGGCCGCGTCGGCTCGTGCGTCGTTGCCGTTCCGTGGCATCGCGGCAGATTCTATCGGCCGATTGCGCTCCGTCGCTAGCGCACGCGCACCAGCAGCTGCGTCGGCACCGCCAGCGCCTGCAGGTGCGGCGCGAGGTCGTCGAGGAAGCGGTGGCCGTCGACGTAGTAGCCGGCGGTCGGTCGCAGCCCCGGCACGCGCGCCTGGAACCATGCGTTCATGCAGCCGACCATGCGCTCGCGCACGTACTTGGCGAGGCAGCTGGCGAGCGCCGTCGGGAAGGCGCGGTCCTCGCCGCGTTCAGCGAACGTGACTGCGGTGACGCCGCCGCCGCTGCCGTCTCGGCGCACCCGGTAGCTGGACACCGCCGGTTCCTCGCGCACGACCTCGATGCGCGCGCCGGGGCGCAGCCGCCGCAGGTCAGTGCCGTAGTGCATGCGGCCACCGCACCGGTCGGCGACGACGTGGCCGTCGATGCCGGCGGGCACCGCGTCGAGCAGGCGCGCCAGCACTTCGCCGTAGGCGTGGAAGTGGGCCTTGCTCTTGTTGTCGGTCGCGGCGATCAGCGCGTTCCATTCCTCGACGTCTACCGGGCGCGCGGTGAGGTCGAGCATGGCGATGCCGTGCTCGCGCAGGCCGCGTGCAAGTCGTTCGCCGTGCAGCCGCACGAAGCCGTCGTCGGCGACGTGCACCAGCGGCTGCGACAGGTCCTCGTACCACGGGCATCGCGCCAGCGCCGTGCGATCGACCCCGAGCTGGTCGAACCAATCGCCGAGCGTTGCCGGCAGATCGCCGTGGCGGCAGGCCCAGAACGCCAGCGCCGTTTCCTCGAGCGCGCGCAGACCGTGCGGACCCTGGTGCACCTTCTTGCTGTCGGCGACCCGGATCTTGCCCTTCTCCTTGCGCTTGCGCGCGACCAGCGGCTGCAGGGCGGCCCAAGGGTCGGCGCCCTCGGGGCCCGACAGCGCAGCGCCACCGACGACGAGCGGCCCGAGGATGGGGCCTAGCCCTGCTTCGTCGACGCCGGCGAGGATCTTCACGCACGGCACAGGACACCGGCGCGGCGGCGGCGGGTCAAGCGTCGATGGCGGCGGAACTTCCGCGCCGGGTCACTGCGCGCGTGCCTTGGCGTCGATACGACCCGAACCATGGAAGCGTTGCTCGTCGAGCGGGACCCGTTGCTCCGCGACCAGATCAAGGTCGCGCTGCAGCAGTTTCCCGAGTTCACGGTGACCGTCGGCGTCGGCTACGCCGGCATCAACGAACTGCGCAGCCGGCCGTTCGACTGTGTGATCCTCGGCGTCGATCCAAAGCAGCGGGACACCGTCAAGCTGTTGCGCCACCTGCGCTCGTTCGACACGACGACGCAGCTGTTCGTCGTCACTGCGCCGGGCAACGTCAAGGACATGGCCGTCGACAAGGCGAAGTACGCGATCCACTCATTCGTGCAGGCGCCATTGGTCCCGCGCGAACTGTTCGGCATGCTCGGCCGCTTCGTCGAGCGCCGCGCCGGACGCAGCAACTCGCAACTGCTGCGCGCGCCGCGGGGCGCTGGCCTCCCGACCGCGCAGGACGCGCCGACCGCCGCCGGATGATCGGCGCGGGCGCGCGGCGCCGCCGCGCTTGCCCTCCGCGGCGGCGTCGGGTTCGCTAGCCGGCGATGTCCGATCCGGCCCAGCCACCACCGCAACCACCGCGGCCGCGCGTCGATCTCTGGCTCGAGTCGCGCTACCGCAAGCTCCGCCGCGGTCTGCCGCAGACGGTGTTCTTCTGTCCGCGCTGCAAGGGCGACCGCCGACGGCGCGACGGGTGCCCGGAGTGCCAGGGCTTCGGCAAGCTGACCAAGGAATCGGTGCAGGAGCTGATCGGGCGCCGCCTCGTGCCGGCGATGCAGGCCAAGCATGGCGTGTTCCACGGCGCTGGCCGCGAGGACATCGATGTGCTCATGCTAGGCCGCGGCCGGCCGTTCGTGTTCGAGGTGCAGGGCGCGCGCAACCCGGACATCGACCTCGAGGCGCTGCGCAAGGAGATCGAGCAGCGGGCCGCGGGAGCGATCGAACTGACGCCGTTCGTGCGCGTGCCGCGCCAGCGCGTTGCCTATTGGAAGGAGACGCACTTCGACAAGGTTTACCGCGCCGAGGTCGTCGTCAGCGCGGCGCCGGACGAGGCGGCGCTCGCAGCGGCGCGCGCGTTCGGCGGCATGGCCGTGCAGCGCACGCCGCAGCGTGTCGCGCACCGCCGCGCCGACCTCGATCGCGAGCGCGCACTGCGCGTGCTTGGACTGTCGCCGCTGCCCGATGGCGCGTTCGAGCTGCGCATCCTGTGCCAGCACGGCACCTACGTGAAGGAGTGGATCTCAGGCGACGAAGGGCGCACGACGCCGTCGCTGAGCTCGCTGCTCGGCGTGCCGTGCGCCTGCCGGCAGCTCGACGTCGAGGAGATCCTGACCGACGACATCGACGGCCCGCGGCTGCCTAAGCCGGCGCCGAAGGATGTCTGAACGTGGACGCGCCGGGGCCGCTGCCGCGGACGCCGTTGGCGCACCTCCGCAACAGCCGCAGCGACCTAGTGCGCGCGCTCGTCGAAAGGCAGCCGAACTGGGCGCATGTTCTGCCGGCGCACGCGCAGCAGGACGGCCCGCGCGGCGTCACGCTGCACCGGCTCGTGCCCGATTCGTTCGCGCTGCAGGTGCGCTGGCGGTGGTCCGGCGCGGCTTGGGAAGAAGGCGAAATCGACGTGCTGCCCGGCAGCGTCGTGGCCCTGCGGCTCGTGCTCGCCGATGTGCGCCCGGAGTCCGTGACCAAGGCGCTCGGGCTCGTGCCGACGCGTGCGTTCGCCAAGGGCGACATCGGGCCGATCGTCGGCGTCAAGCGACCGGAGGGATTGTGGATCCGCGAGTCGATGCCCGCCACGTTCTGCTTCGCCGAGGAGAAGGTGGCGGAGATCCTCGCGCTGCTGCGCGGCGCGGCGGGGTGGCGCGACGTCGTTGGCCGTGCCGGCGTGCGCTGGGCAGGAGTCGCCGTGAAGCTGAGGGGGCCGATCGAGCGGCCGACGTCGCTGGCGCTAGACGCGCGCACGCTGGAGGACCTGGTGGGGCTGTCGCTGGCGTTGGATGTGGAGGTCGCGACGGAGTGAGGGCGTGGGCGTGAGCGGTTGACAGGTGAACGGGGGGCTGAGTCGCGCCGCCGTGTTTGCCCTGTCGTCGCGAATGCGCGAAACCTGCTTCTCCCAGGTGTTATTCGCGGCGGCGTCGCGGCTGGCTGCCTTCGTACGCCCGCCGCATTTCAGGCGAAGTCAGCGCGCCTCACGCCGTCAGCTCCATCCGCTTCGCCCGCTCCCGCAGTCTGCCCCGGAACTCCCGCATGGCGGCGAAGTACCGCCAGACGTCCCGCAGCAGCCGCACGGTCGATTCCTTCTGGTCCCGCCGCACGAAGAAGCACGGCACCTCGACGACGCGCAAACCGTGCAGGTGGGCGAGCACCATGATCTCGCTGTCCCAGAACCAATGATGGTCCTTGGCTTCGGCGACGACCGGCAGGATGCGCTCGCGGACGAAGAACTTGAAGCCGGTCTCGGGGTCCTCGAACGGCGCGTCGAAGCAGCGGTGGAACAGCCAGCGGTAGCTGCGGCTGAGCGCCTTGCGCAGCCAGCCGTTGGCCGACACTCCCGGCGAGTAGTGACGCAACGCGGTCGCGCCGTCCGCTCCTTCGTCGATGGCGGTCAGCACCATCGGCAGGTGGCGACAGTGGACTTCGAGATCGATGTCGAGGAACCCGACGACACGGCCGCGCGCCAGCCGGAAGCCTTCGGCGACCGTCGCGCCGCGGCCCTGGTTGGTCTCGTGGTACACCGCCCGTCGCGCCGGGCGTTGGGCCACCAGTTCGGCGACGACGCGCGCGGTGCCGTCCGTGCTCTTGTCCTCGATGAAGATGAGCTCGTAGCTCCTACCCATGGCATCGAGCGTCGCGGTGAGTTCGCCGACCGAGGCGGCGAGGTGGCTTTCCTCCATGTAGCAGGCGATCACGACCGAGAGCTCGGGCGCGTCGTGGTTGGCGGCGTCACATTTCATGCTGTCGAGCGGATCCGTCCCGGGCATCGTCTGCGTCAGGGACGCGACTCCAGTAGCGTCGCAGACCGCCGTGGCAACGCGCCATTCCGCTCAACGACCCTGGGCCACGCGTAGCCAGCCGACGAACCCATGGTCGAACCGTAGCACGAACATGCGGCGCGCGCAGTGTGTCGGCGCGAACGCGCCGGCGGCATCGATGGAACCCGCTTCGAGCAAGCACGGGAACGCCGGGTCGAGATCCATCGTCGTCGGCACGCTCAGCGCCTCGCCGACGTATTCAGCGCCGCCGGCGCCGTAGCGCGCCGGCTCCGAGCGGCCGTCGCCGGCGAACCATGCCCGGAAGTCGAGCGCGCCGTCCTGCGCGTCGGCGGGCGCGTGGTCGCGGCACACGGTCGCGAGGTAGCCGTTGGCGGTGAACACCGTCAGCCGGTGCGCCATCGCGCGCACGCCCGGCGTCGTCAGCACGGGCCGCGGTCCGTTTTTCGGCAGCATGGCGTCGAGCGCGGGGCGGGTGAGATCGACGACGCCGCCGTCGATGCCGGCGACTGGCAGGTCCGGCAGGTCGATGCGCGGCAGCGCCTGCACTAGCGAGCCGGCGCCGTGGAACACCCACGTCGACCCGCGCGGCAGCGCCGCCGGCGCGCCGTCGACGAGTTCCAGCCGGAACGCCGAGTCCGACACGGCGAGCGGGCGGAAGGCGTAGAGCTGCCGTTCGTGCGCGGTGAACGGCGGCTGCAGCATGCGGTCGACGCCGAAGTGCAGCTGCACCGCGCCGCCGCGCTTGCGCGCGTGCGGCAGGCCGGCGACGAACATCGGATCCGGCGCCCCGTCCGCCGCCTCGCGCAGCAGCGCGCGGTGGATCGTCGCCGACTCGCGGTCGGCGGCGATCTGCTCGCCGCGCATCGCCACGAACGGCCACGCGAAGGCGATCAGGACGGCGACGACCGGCCAGCGGCCGGCGGCGGCGACGACGCCGACGAGCGCGACGCTCGGCAGGTACTGCAGCCGCAGCGTCTGCGGGTTGTCGGCGGCGGGCAGGAACGACGCGACCGGCGCGATCGCGACGAGGTAGGTGGCGAAGGCGACGAGCGCGAGGCGCGGGCGGCGCGCCGCCGTCAGCACGATGGCGGCAGCCACCGGCAGCGCCGCGGCGGTCGTCCACGCTTCCGCCGGCAGCGGCAAGCCGTCGGGCACGCCGATCCAGCGCAACGGCGCGCCCAACTGGCCGAGCACGCTGACTAGCCCGCGCGCCATCGCCGGCACGTCGAAGGGCGCCGCGTCGTAGCCGCCAAAGCGCCCGAGCGCCCACCAGCGAAACGGCAGGCACAGCGCCAGCGCCAGCCAGGCGCCGAGCGCGAGGCCGGCGCCGTCGCGCAGGCGCGTCGCCAAGCTGGACGCCGGCGAGCGCGCCGCCGCGGCCAGCGTGGCGAGCGCCGGCAGGACAAGCGCCGATTCCTTGCTCATCAGCGCGCCGACCGTCAGCGCGAACAGCGCCGGCGTTGGCGCTTCGCGGCGGTCGGCGCCGCGCAGCGCGACGACGACGGCGGCGAGGCACCAGACGGTGGTGTGGCTGTCGACGCGACCGACGGCCCAGCAGATCGAACCCTGGTGCGTCGGCATCAGCGCCCACAGCAGGCCGGCGAGGAACGCGTTCTCCGCGACGAGGAAACGCCGCCACACGCACGCGACCAGCAGCGCCGAGAGCGCGTGCGCCAGCACATTGCTGGCGTGCGACAGCGGCGGGAAGGGCCCGCCGAGCGCCTGGTCGAGCCAGAAGCTCGATGTGATCAGCGGCCGCCAGAACGCCCACAGATCGGGCGCGCCGTACTGCGGACCGGTGAAGTCGGCGAACGCGCGGCCGGCGTCCTGCGCGTAGTGAACGGCGACAAAGTCGTCGCTCTGCCACCACGGCGACACCGGCCACCACGCCACCAGCGCAATCGCCGGCAGGAACCAGAACCAGCGCGGCATCCGATCGTTGTCACAATCGTCCCGCCCGCGGCGCGCGCCGCTCACAGCATCACGCCCATGACGTGCGTCTCAAGCGTCATTTGGCCGTTGCAGAACACCTGCGCGTGCATCCTGGCGAGGCGGCGACCCGACAACTGCAGGTCGCCGGCGACGAAGTGTACGCGCGAACCCGGCAGGATCTGGCCGCGGATGCGCACGTCGTCGAGGCCGGCGAGGCCGATCATGCGGTCGCGCGCCCAGTCGCTCCTCTGCTTGACCAGGAACGTGGCGATCTGCGCCGCGCCTTCGATCATCAGCACGCCGGGCATGATGGGGCGGCCCGGCACGTGACCGCGGCCCCACCAGGGGTTGTCGTCCCAGTTCTTCCAGCCGACGGCGATGCCGCGCTCGGCGTCGTAGTGGCAGATGCCGTCGAGCAACTGGAATTCGTGCCGGTGGGGCAGGCACGCGCGCAGTTCGTCGTCTGGCACGACGGCGCGGCTGAGGTCAAGGGTCGCGAGGTCGACGATCGGTTGGCCCATTGCTCGCGCGGACGATAGCGGCGCGCCGCGGTGGCCGGAAGCGATTCGCCGTGCGTCTTCGTCCGGTCGTGGCGGCGTGCTCCCGGCTGTCAGCGACGGATCGGCACGAGGCGCGCTTCGAGCGCGATGGGATCCTGGAATGGCGTCACCGTGATCTGTCGGTCCCAAAGGTGGAAGCCCTCGAGCGTCACCGTCAGGTGCCATGTGCCGCCTTGCAGCAGCGGCAGTCGCGCCACGCCGCCGGCGTCGGAGGCCGCTTCGCGGACCGTCAGCTTCAGCCGGTCGGTCGCTGTCGCCGTGACCTTCACCGCCTCGATCGGCCGGCCGCTGCGGTCGACGACAGTGACGTCCACCGGCACGCCGCGTTCGATGATCAGCTTGTGCGCCTGGCCCGGGACGGCGGCGCGGTTGCCTGGTTGCACGACCACGCGCTCGGGGTCGCACACGAGCGCGCCGCCCTGCGTAGCGCGCAACTCGTACTCGCCGGCGAGCATGTCGGGCAGCACGAGCGAGCCAAAGTTGTCGGTGCGGCCGGCGCGCGGCGGGCGACCGGCGGGCTCGCCGAGCGGCTGCAGCGCGATGTCGAGGCCGGTGTAGGGAATCATCTCCTGGTCGCGCGCCAACAGCGAGAGCGCGACGCCCGGGGTGATCGCGAGCACGAGGTCTTCGTGCAGCGGTTGCTGCGCGTTGATGGTGACGATCGTGCGGCTGCCGTTGAGGCCCGGCGAACGCACCAGCACGACGTAGGGATGTTCCGAGAACGGCACATCGCGCAGTTCAAAGGTCGGTGTGCCGCGGCCGCGCTCGACCGTCGCGATCAGTCGCGTCGGCAGCTTGACCGCGCCGTCGGCGCCGATGGCGCTGCGCGCTTCGACGACTTCGACGGTGATGGACTGGATGCGGTCGAGGATCGAGACCGCCAACTGGATGTCGCCGCGGACGATGCCGCTCGTCCATCCGGTCGTGTCGACGCGAGTCGGCGCTGGGCGCGTCGTTGACGCCACCGGCGCCAGCGAACCGGTGGCCGGCGCGTTGGCCGCGCCGTCGTCCGCGGGCGCGTCTGTCGTCGCCGCCGGGGCCGGGTCGTCATCAAGCGGCGGCGGCGCGGCGCCGGCGTCCGGCGCGCACAACGCCACCACGGCCGCGCACAGCGCGATCATGGCGAGCAGCAAGGCGTCGGTGCGGCGGAGCGGCACGGCGGTCCGCTGAGGATAGTCCTGCGGTTCCCCAGGGCAACGCGCGCGTGCCGCGGTTCAGCCGGCGCGCAGCGGCTTGCGCACGCCGGCCGCGCGCCAGCGGGCACAGCGCAAGGCGGCGAGGCCGGCGAGGCAGAGCAGCAGGGCATCCGGTAGCGCGTTCACGGCGGCGAATGCTGCTGACCGCCGCGAGCGCGCGGCAAACGCCGCGTGAAGGTTCATCGCGCCGCGAGCGCGCGCGCGATCGCCGCGACGACGTGATCCGGCGGGCCGTCGCCGTCCACGGCGAGGCCATCGGCGCCGAGGTCTTCCCACGCCGCGAGTTGGCTCGGCAGCAGCGACGCCGGGAAGAAGTGGCCGACGCGGGCCGCCAGGCGCGCGGCCAGCGTGGCGGGCGGCACGCGCAAGTGCACGAACCGCAGCGGTGGCAGGCCGTCTTGCAGGCGCGTGCGATGGCGCGCGCGCAGCGCCGAACACGCGAGCACGACGCCGCCGCCGGCGTCAATGCGGCGCGCCAGTTCGCCGTGGACCGTCGTGAGCCAGCCGGCGCGGGCGCCGTCGTCGAGCGGTTCGCCGCGCGCCATGCGCGCGAGGTTGGCCGGCGGATGGAAGTCGTCGGCGTCGACGAAGGCGACGCCGAGCCGGTCGGCGAGGGCGCGGCCGACGGTGGTCTTGCCGCAGCCGGCGACGCCGCACAGGACGACGCGCGGCGGCGCCGTCACGCGCCGCGCACCGCGTCCTGGAGGCGCACGAGGTCGCGCAGCAGCGCCGGCAGGTCCGCGAGACGCAGCATGTTGGGGCCGTCGCTCGGCGCGTGGTCTGGATCTTCGTGCACCTCGAGGAACAGGCCGTCGACGCCGCACGCGACCGCGGCGCGGGCGAGGAACGGCACCTTGGTGCGGTCGCCGCCGGTCGACGCGCCCGCGCCGCCAGGGCGCTGCACCGAGTGGGTGGCGTCGAAGACGAGCGGTTGGCCGAAGCCGCGCATCGTCGGGAAGCCGGCGAAGTCGACGACCAGCGTGCGGTACCCGAACGATGTGCCACGTTCGGTGATCATCACGTTGGGGTTGCCCGACTGCAGCGGCTTGGCGAGCACGTTGCCGACGTCTTCGGGGGCGAGGAACTGGCCCTTCTTGACGTTGACCGCCTTGCCGGTGGCCGCGGCGGCGAGCAGCAGATCGGTCTGGCGGCAGAGGAACGCCGGGATCTGCAGGCAGTCGACGACCGCGCCGGCGGCGGCGCACTGTTCGCGTTCGTGCACGTCAGTCAGCACCGGCACGCCGAGCTCGCGGCGGACCTCGGCGAGAATCGCCAGGCCTTCCGGCATGCCGGGGCCGCGGAAGGCGCCGCCCGAGGTGCGGTTGGCCTTGTCGAAGCTGCACTTGAACACCAGCGGCACGTTGGCCGCGGCGCAGGCCGCGTGGATGGCGCGGGCGTGGCGCAGGCAATGCTCCCGGCTCTCGATGACGCAGGGGCCGGCGATCAGGGCGAAAGGCCGGCCGCCGCCGAAGACGACGTGGCCGACACGGACTTCGCGGACGGGCGCGAGGGAAGGCATCGAGCGCGGATGCTAGGAGTCTGCGTCAAGGAAGGCCACGCCGCGCGGCCCGCGTCGTCGCTTAGGGGGGCTCGCCGCTGACTCCCGGCAAATCCACCGCTTCGACGGTGGTCATCGGCTTCGCTCCGACCGCGAGCCTGCGCACCGTTTCGACTCTCGTCCCTTGGCGCCCCGTCTTGGCGACTGCGCCACGGCAGGCTGCGACGCCCGGCATGCGTCCTGGCGCCCACCCTTCGCGGCGGCGTCCGACGAATGCGCGCCACCGTGCTGGGGCGTCGAAAACGCGTTGTCGCCGACGCCGCGGCGCGCGCGCCGTCGTCTGACAGGTCGCTGCCGGCAGGGTATGATTTCTTGTCCGGCAATGCTCGTTGCCGGCGCTCCCCACCTTGTCGACTACTTCGCCTCTCGCCATGACGCAGTCATTCGTTGCATTCGCCGCCGCCGCCGTGTGCGCCGCATCGGCGTCCGCGCAGTCTTGCTTCGTCGGTTCTGGTGGCACAAGCGTCGTCGCCGCGCTGCTGTCGACGTCAGGCGGCGCTGACCCGCTGCACGACGAAGGCCGCACGTCGCCGCAGGCGATGGGGCTGACGTTTCCGCTGGCGGGCGTCGCCACCGCGCTGACGCACGCCAGCATCGACACCAACGGCCTGATCTACCTGTCGGGCGCCAGCGGTCCAGTCGGCGCTGCCGCGACCTACACCTATGGCAACCTCGCCAACCTGCGCGGCAGCGCTGGCAGCAGCCCGCGCATCGCGCCCTTCTGGCAGGACAACCAGGCCATGCCGACCGGCTGGGACATCACCGCCGAGACCGTGCCCGGCGTCTCGTACAAGGTGACGTGGCTCAACACGACGAACTACCTCGCCACCGCGCCGGCGCGCAGCTTCAGCGCCAAACTGTTCGCCACCGGCGCGATCGAGTTCAGCTACGACGTGTTCGCGATCTCGGCGACGTTCGTCGGCGTTTCGTCGGGCAACGCCGTCGGCGCCACATCGACGCCGGCGTCGAACTTCGCCAACGGCGCCAGCAGCGCGATCCCGCTGCTGTGGGAGTCCTTCGCCAACGCCGCGTCGTGGGACCTGTCCGGCAAGACGGTGCGCTTCGTGCCCAACGCCGGCGGCTACACGCAGACGATCGCGTGCAGCCCGACGCTGGCGACGCACGCTGCGTACGGCTCCGGTTGCTACACGCTCAGCGACTCGTTCTACGCGCTGTTCGCTGACGCCGTCGCCGCCAACGCCGGACTGCAGGGCCAGTCGTTCACGCTGACCAACACCGGGACCACATACCTGGTCACCGCTGGCGGCGGCACGTTCGTCCAGCCTGGCGCTGGCGCGACCAACGTCTTCGCCACGCCAGTGGACGACGCCGAGGCGCTGCTGCCGCTGAGCGCGCCGCTGCTGACGCCGCAGGGGCCGCAGGCGTCGCTGCGTGTGCACAGCAACGGCGTCATCTCATGGGGCGGCCTGCCGCAGACCTTTCCGGGCAGCAACAGCTTCACGCCGACGCCTGGCGGCTTCCTCAACGCCGGCAACGCCGGCGTATGGTTCTGGCACGACCACAACGAGCAGGAGCCCAACAGCGGCCGCATCGTGAGCCAGCAGGTCGGCGGCGTGCTCTACGTCACTTGGAACGACGTCGAGAGCTACGCCTTCCCCGAGGTGCAGAACCGCAGCACCATCCAGGCGCAGTTGACGCTGGCGACCGGCCAGATCGTCGTCATCTTCCAGCAGGTCAGCGCCAACGCCAGCAGCACGTTCGGCTCGGCGACGCTCGTCGGCTACTCGCCGGGCGGCCCGTCGGTGGACGGCGGCAGCCAGAACCTCGCGACCAGCCTGCCGTATGCGGTGTTGACGGCGAACCTCGCGCCCGTCGCGCTGACCGCGGCGCCAGCGCCGGTGTCGACCGCGACCACCGGCACGGTCGTGACGTACACGCACAGCGGCGTCCCCGAAGCGGGCTCCGGCAGCGGTCTCCACATCGGCCTGACGATCCTGAGTGTCGGCCAGAACCTCGCCGGCACGGACCTCGCCTTCCTCGGCGCGCCGGGCTGCCGGCTGCACGTGGCGTCGCTCGATGCGACGTTCTCGTTCCTCGGTGTCGGCGCCACGCAGACGACGACGTTCACGATCCCGCCGGGCGTGCCGGCCGGCTTCAACCTGTACGCGCAGGGCGCGGCCATCATTGCGGCGAACAGTTTGCCGAACGGGCAGAACAGTCTCGGCGTGGTGCTGTCGAACGCAATCGCCAGCACGATCCACGCGCAGTGACGCCGCGATCGGGGTCGCGCCGGGCCCGGGGCCTATCCAGCCATGGAATGCACGGCCGCCTTGTGCGCGCGCCGGCCATCGTCGATAAACAGCGCACGACACGGGGGCGATCGGCTTCGACCGGATGCCGACTCGACCTGCGGTGGCGCGCCGAGGGCCGGGCACCTCGTAAATCCGACCGGAAACAACCAAGTGCCAACACGCACTACTCCCTCGCTGCCTAAGAACTAGGCAACGACGCCGAGGTCCCTTCGCCTGCGGGGGGCCGAGGCGACACACAGCAGGCTGGTCGTCGGCGGCTGCTCGGCCCGTCGGCGACGAGACACAGTCGGGCTGGTCCGCGGCGATCCTGTTCGTCGGAGCGACGCGGATGACGACAAACGACGGACTACGCGCGTAGAGGCCCAGGACGGAGCATCTCGGGACGCGGGTTCGATTCCCGCCGCCTCCACCATTCGCCGCACCCCCGCAGCCGCGGGGGGGCGGCGTTCATTCTTCTCGCCACCGCGTTTGAACCTCCGCTGCCGCGCCGTGACGCCGCGCTTCCGCTTCCTCGCGCCGCTCTGCGCCGTCGCGCTCGCCCTCGCCGCGGCGCGCGCGCAGGACGTCGTGCCGTTCGGCTCGTCGCAGCAGTCGGCCTTGGTCGCGCGCGCCCTGCGCGAGTGGACGGCGGCGTTCGAGCAGGGGCGGCTTGGCGCGCGCGCCGTGCTGCAGCGTGGCGTCGAGCGCCAGCCTGCCTACGTCGCGCCGGCGCGCGCCGCCGGCTACGTCACCGAGCGCGACGAGACCAACATCACGCACACAGAGGCGCTGCAGAAGCTGATGCAGCACGCCGAGAAGCGCCCCGACGGCGAGCTCGGCGCGGCGCTGCTCGGCATCGCCGCGATCGGACTCGAGGGCGCGTTCCTCGACCGCGACGCGATCGAGCTGCGCGAACTCGGCCACGCCGCGCTGCTGCGCGTCGACGAGCCGCGCGTGTGGTCGATGCTGCTGCGCGCCGCCGCCGGCGATCGCATGTTGCTCGGCAGCCAGGGCGGCGTCGACGGCCGCGCCGACGCGCCGGTCGCGCCC
>Ga0194128_10002033_pt1 | contig 33740 bp, 29 predicted proteins | sample TA2KigCa65mmetaG_FD_148650 | JGI IMG/M metagenome (GOLD analysis project Ga0194128, IMG submission 148650) | Freshwater microbial communities from Lake Tanganyika, Tanzania - TA2015037 Kigoma Deep Cast 65m | ecosystem: Environmental > Aquatic > Freshwater > Lake | place: Tanzania: Lake...
GCAGCGAGGTGATGGCGGCCATGTAGGCGCCACGGCCCTTGCGACGGGAAATGACGCCCTCGACGACGAGTTTCAACTCAGCACATATCCACTGTGGTCCCTGGGATCACCCTCACCCTCGTCCCGATTCGCCGCGGCGAATCGGGACAGGCCTCTCCCCTCAAGGGAGAGGGAGCACCACCGCCCCTGCCAGCACGACCTTGACTAAGCGTTCTTGGACTTCATCAGGCCGAGGATGTACTCGACTTGCGCCTGGTGCTCGATCTCGTGAGAGAAGCAGTTCTGGAGGTAGCGGGTGACGGTCATTTCGGGCAGCTTGGGGTTGGGGCGGTCGTCCAGGCGGGTGATGTCCACGCCGCGGACGAACTCCACGGAACTCTTGCGGACGGCATCGGCGTAGGCGAGGAGGTCTTTGAGGGGAGGCACCTGGAAGTCGCCGACCTGTTGGGACGTCCAGCTATTGCCGGAGTTGAGGGGCGAGTCCTGGTCGGGCGGCTGAACGGGAAGCTTGTGCCTGGCTGCGTAGCCCTGCTTGAACCAGACCTCGCCCTTCTGGCTGAGCCAGCGGTGCGCGTAGCGGTCCTCGGCGCGGAAGATGTGGAAGAGGAAGAAGCCGACGTGGTTGGCGTCGGGGCCTGGCCGCCAGCGGAGCTGGGCATCGGTGAGGCCGCCGACGGCGTCGAGGGTGCGCTTCCTGGTACGCTCCATGGTCTGGACGACGGAGTCTCGCAGGTCCATGTATCCCTCCCTCGTTAGCTCCCTTTGGCCTCGGCGTCGAGGACCTTCTGGAGGCGGCGCTTATGGCGGGCCTCACCGCTGAACCTGGCGGAGAGGAAGGCTGTGACCAACTCCTTGGCGACCTCGCCGCCGACGATGCGCGCGCCGAGGCAGAGGACATTCATGTCGTCGTGCTCGACGCCCTGATGGGCGGAATAGGTATCGTGGCAGACGGAGGCGCGGACGCCCTTGACCTTGTTGGCTGCGACGGCTGCGCCGACGCCGCTGCCGCAGACCATGATGCCGCGCTCGGCCTTACCGGAGGCGACGGTGCGGGCGACGGCCAAGGCGAAGTCGGGATAGTCGTCGGCTGCTTCGTAGGCGTGGGCGCCCACGTCCACGACCTGGTGGCCCAGCTTCTCCAACAGGGGGACAAGCTCGACCTTGAGGGGAAACCCGCCGTGATCTGCGCCGATAACAACACGCATGGGACTGACCTTCCTTCCTAGTAGTGGAGTGTATGATTCGTGCAACCCAGCGTCAACAGCAATCAGGAGCGCGGGTGTGTTTGAGATAACACAGAGGCTGACGGTCAGGAAGGCGAAGCTGGTGCGGCTGCTGGGCGAGATGGCGTCCGGCGGCGAGTATAGCCACAGCCTGTACCTGACGCCGGACGCCCTCACCGCTTTGCGGCGACCAGCGTCGCAAAAGCCCTCTCCCCTCACGGGGCGAAGGGTGGTGCCGACCCCTCCCCCATCCATGGGGAAGGGCCTTCGGCTCCACGGCGGAGCCGAAGGGGTGAGGGCCGCTGCGGTTAGGCCCGAGGCGGCGGCGATGCTGGAAGCCATCGGGGAGAGCGATATGGGCGCGGCGCTGTTCTGGGGCGATGCAGGCGGCATGGCCGTGGCGCCGCCGTTCCCGCTGCAAAAGGATGAGGCGTTCGACCGGATGGAGGCCGGGCCGCTGAAGGCGCTGCTCGAGAGCAGGCCGACGGTCGGCGTCGTGCTGCTGCGGCTGGGCCGGTACGCGGTGGCGGTGCTGGAGGGCGAGGAGGTCGTGGTGTCGAAGACGGGGTCACGGTACGTGAAGGCGCGGCACCGCGCGGGCGGGTCGTCGCAGCGGCGGTACGAGCGGAGCCGCGAGCGGCTGGTGCGGGAGCTGTACGACGCGGCGTGCAGCGTGGTGGAGGGCGTGTTCGTCTCGGCGGGCCGGACGCCGGACTACGTGCTCCTGGGGGGAGAAAAGCACACCCTGGCCGAGTTCGTGAAGCGCTGCCCTGCGCTGGATGGGCTCGGCGAGCGGCTACTGTCGCGGCGTCTGGCCGTGGACCGGCCAGGCAACGATGCGCTGGACGGCATCGCAGGCGAGGTGTGGTCGAGCAGGGTGGCGGTGTATAGTCAAACAGGAGATTGAGGGTTCAATAGCACTGCATCAACGAGATGTGACACCAGCCGAAAGTCATAGTCTCAACTCCCAGCCAATACACCGCAACACTTGATGCTCTGGGTGTACTAACTGGTTTCTCCTCTCTTCGACTCTCTCACTCAAAGAAATACTCATCACCCTCGTGGCAATCAGTTCATATGAAGAAAGGAGAGGGTCTAGAGAAATCTTCGGCGGGTCATGCTCGTAACCAATTACAAAAAGACCTTTGTGCTGATAGCCACGTAGAGTGGATAGTTTAATAGCATCGCCGATAATGCTTACGTTGCCAACATATGGGTGTAAGAGATTGACACTCCAATTTTCGGCTTCCCTCCCGTTGTCACCAAATGGCCGAACAATCTTGAATTCCAAGGCCCAATCGCCCTGCACATCCATATCGGGAGTTCTTTTGGTCTGAGCTGATACTCCACGGCTTGACAGCCGCCTCGCAATTTCCCGAAGGATTTGCGGTTCACCGAACGGTCCAATACCCGGCTTGAAGTTCTTGTGAATTGGACCCTCGGCATCGAAGTCCTTGAGCACATCGGCGATGGCCTTTACTAACTCTGCATGAAGCATCTGCGCCCTGCCTGCTCTTCTTTCTGTACCTGTACAACTACACCGCCGTGTAGCCGCCGTCCACGATGAGGGGCGCGCCGGTCATGAAGGCGGACTCGTCGGAGGCGAGGAAGAGGGCGGCGTTAGCGATGTCCTCCGGCGTGCCCAGGCGTCCGATGGGGTGCTTCTCGGTGAGTGCCTTGTTCGCCTCTGGGTCGTTGAGCAGCTTCTCGGTGAGCGGCGAGACGACGAAGCCGGGGCAGATGCAGTTGACGCGGATGTTCTGCTTGGCGAAGTGGACGGCCATGTTGCGGGTGAGTTGCAACACCGCCCCTTTGGAGGGGTTGTAGGGGTTGAAGCCAGTCATGGCGCCGCCCCAGACCTGCACGCCCAGCGGGTACGCCACGAGGGACATGATGGAGCCGAGGTTGACGATGGCGCCGCCGCCAGCCTTGGCGATTTCGGTGACGGCGTACCACGAGACGAGGTAGGTGCCCTTGAGGTTGACGCCGATGACCTTGTCCCAGACGACCTCGTGCGGCGCGCCTGGCGGCGCCTGGCGGGCGCTGATGCCCGCGCTGTTGACGAGGACCTGGAGCCGCCCGTAGGCGCTGACGGCGGCCTTGACCATAGCCTCGGCGTCTTTGGGGGAGGTGACGTCGCCCGCGACGGGCGTGGCGGCACCCCCTGCGGCGCGGACCTCCTTGGCGACGGCCTTGGCGTTCTTGGCGGCTAGGTCGGCCACCACGACCTTTGCGCCCTCCCTGGCGAAAAGGAGGGCCGTGGCGCGGCCGATGCCGGAGCCGCCGCCGGTGATGAGGGCTACCCTGTCTTTGAGTCGCATGGCGCTGCTCCTGTGGGTGTGGTTTCGCTGGGTCGAATCATAGGGCCAGTAGCCACTCTGGTAAAGACGCCCGCTGGGTAGGGGCGAGGCACGCCTCGCCCCTACAGGTACAAGGCGCTGTTGCCATAGCTGGCCAGATATAGCATCATCATTGGGCCGAAGGACGCACGATGTTCACGTTCGACGTTCCCGCAGAGTTCATCCTCATCCGCGACTTCGCCATCATCATGGCGGTCGCGGGGGCCGCGGTCGTCCTCTTCCGGCGGCTGAAACTGCCGCCCATCTTGGGCTACCTGGTGGCGGGCGTGCTGGTCGGCCCGTTCACCTTCCCCAAACCGCCTGTCGAGGATGTGGAGATCATCCGGCTCCTGGCGGAACTGGGCTTGGTGCTGCTGCTGTACACGGTGGGGCTAGAGTTCGGATGGCGGCGCATCCGGCAGGTGGGGCTGACGGTGCTGCTCATCGGGACCATCGAGATGTTGCTGATGGTGTCGGTGGGCTACCAGGCGGGCCGGTTCCTGGGCTGGACGACGCTGGAGTCCATCTTCCTGGGGGCGGCGCTCTCCATCAGCAGCTCGGCGATCCTGGTGAAGGTGCTGGTGGACACAGGGCGGCTGACGTCCACATCCGGCAAGCTCATCGTGGGCATCCTGGTGGTGGAGGACTTCGCCGCAGTTATCATGCTGACGCTGCTGTCGGGCGTGGCGAGCACGGGCACGGCCGACCTCGGGGACATCGGCGAGCTGCTGGCGAAGCTGGCCATCTTCGGCGTGGCGGCGCTGGCGCTGGGCGCGGTGGTAGTGCACCGCATCGTGCATTACGTGGCGAAGTTCCGCTCGACGGAGACGATGATCCTGGTGTCGCTGGCGCTGTGCTTCTCGCTGGCGCTGCTGGGCCAGTCGCTCGGCCTGTCCGCCGCCGCGGGCGCGTTCCTCGTCGGGGCCATCATCGGCGACACGGACGAGGCGGAGGTGGTGACGCGGTCCATCTCGCCCATCCGGGACATGTTCGGCGCGGTATTCTTCGTGTCCATCGGGATGCTGATAAACGTGCATACGATACCCGAGCACCTGCTGCCTGCACTTATCATTTCGGTGGTGTTCATCCTGGGGAAGGTGGTGGCGAACACGCTGGGGAGCATCGTGGCGGGGCGGTCGGGCCGGGTGGCGCTGCACGTCGGCATGGGGATGCCGCAGGTCGGAGAGTTCTCGCTTGCCATGGTGAAGGTCGGGGTGGCCTACGGGGCCATCGGCGGGTTCGTCTATCAGCTGATCGCCGTGGTGACGGCGGTGACATCGCTGGTGTACCCGTACCTGGCGCGGTTGGCGGACCGGGTGGCGGACTTCTTTGAGAAGCGGTCCCCCGCCCTCGTGCGGGAGTACGCAGGCAGCGTTTCGGGGGCGGCGCGGGACTTTCGGCGTGGACTGACCCTGGATCAGGAGCTACGGCAGAGGGTGCGCGGCCCCGCGGTGACGGTGCTCATCAACGTGCTCATCATCGCGGTGGTGGTGGAAGCCGGGACGTTCGTGGGCGGGTTCGCGCCGGCGATGTCACGGGCGACGAGGCTTTCTGAGGACGTGGTCGGACTGATGGTGGGGGGCGGGACGCTGCTGCTGTGCGTGCCGTCGGCGCTGGCGGTGTGGTTCAACCTGCGGGAGCTGGCGGACGCCTTCGCATCGTACCTATTGCTGCGGCGCGGAGCGTCGGCGCGGTGGGTGCAGGAGCGGTTGCGCGGGGTCATCCGGGACTCGTTGGTGGTGCTTATCGTGGTGTTGGTGACGCTGTGGTCGCTGCCGTTCATCGCGCAGCTGCTGTCGCTGGGGAGCATCTCGACGCCGCTGCCGTTCATCCTCCTGGCGTTGGCGGCGTTCCTGGCGTTCCGCGCGCTGCGGAGAGTGCACGGCTTTTTGGTGAGCACTTTCAGCAGCACCTTACTCGGCGGAGCGGAGAGGACAAGCACAGTTGCCGCACCCCCACCTGCCGCGCCGGTTCAACCGGGACCAGTTGACGCAGCGCTGCACGAGGGACACATGCACTTGGCTGATGGACTGCGCCGCATCACCAGCAGCGAGGCGGAGATCATCGCACTTTCGGCGATGGTGGACGACCGGACGCCTTACCAGCGCAGGCTAGGGAAGCGCCTTGTGACCTTCGAGGTGAAGGATGTGGCAGAGCATCAGGGGTACTACAAAGTGACGCTGGCGTTCCGCGCGCCCTCGATGGCCGCGACGGACGTGGGCGAGGAGGAGGTGTATGTGGACCACTTCGGACATGTACGGGTGCGGCAGATCAAAAGTTGGCCGCCGAGCGTGGTGAAGGGACACCCGCACCTGGCGGTGTACGCGGCGGCGGTCGTGGCCGTGGCGGCGGTCATCGCGCTTGTCGTGTTGCTCGTGGCGAGAGGTTCTAGTACGCCGTAGGCACGGCATGGAGGAGAGATGAACAACACGGCGGACGTGGTGGTGGCCGGTGGAGGGGTGATGGGGTGCAGCATCCTGTATAACCTGGCCTCGATGGGCATGCGGCAGGCGCTGCTGCTGGAGTCGGGGACGCTGGCTGGCGGTTCGACCGGGCGCTCCATGGCCATACTGCGGATGCACTATTCGAACGAGGTGACGGCGCGGATGGCGTGGGAAAGCCTCGCGGTGTTCAGACACTTCGAGGAGGTGACGGGAGGGCCGTCGGGGTATGTGCGGACGGGGTATCTTCTGGTGGCACAGCCCGAGTACGGGCGTGCGTTGCGTGAGAACGTGGCGATGCAGCAGCGGGTGGGGGTGGATACGGCAGTCGTGGACGCGGACGGCATGGTCCCGATGGCATCGGGATGGTTCACCTTCTCTGAGGGTGAGGCGTGCGCATACGAGCCTGAGTCGGGCTATGCCGACCCGTACCTCGTGGCGACGGGATATGCCCGGAAAGCGCAGGAGATGGGGGCAGCGGTGCGGACAGGCACGCCAGTGGGAAGCATTGAGGTGGAGGATGGGAAGGTGGCGGGTGTGGTGACCGGGGACGGGCGAGTGGCGACGCGGACGGTCGTGGTGGCGACAGGAGTATGGTCGCAGCCGATGTTGGCTGCACTGGGTGTGGATGTGCCGCTGGAGTGCGTGCGGCACCAGGTGGTGACGCTGCGGAGGCCGTCGGAGGCGCTGCCCGACCACCCGACCATCGGCGACGTGGTGAACGGACTGTCGGCACGGCCGGACTCGGCGGGACTGACGCTCGTCGGCGTGGGCGAGGAGCCGGTACCGTCCCCCGACGGGTACAACCAGGGCGTGGACTGGATAGCGATGGAGGACTCGACGAAGCGGCTGGTCGCGCGGATGCCGCGGCTGGCAGGCGCGTACTACCGCGGTGGATGGTCTGGGCTGTTCGACGTGACGCCGGACTGGCACCCCGTCCTGGGCCGGGTCGAAGGCATCGAGGGGCTGTACCTGGCGGTGGGGTTCAGCGGGCATGGGTTCAAGTTGTCGCCCATGGTGGGGCAGACGATGGCCGAGCTTATCGTGAAGGGCGAGACGACGATAGACGTCTCGATCCTAGGTCTGGACCGGTTCCGGACGGGCAACTTGATGCGATCGAAGTATCCGCTGGCGGTGCTGGCGTGAGGAGTGCATGTGAAGCGGTTCGAGGGTAAGGTAGCTCTGGTGACCGGAGGGAACGTGGGCATCGGCCGCGCGGCGGCGGTGGCTTTCGCAGCAGAGGGCGCGCGCCTGGCTGTGGCCGCGCGGCGGCAAGTTGAAGGTGAGGCGACGGTGGAGGCCATCCATAGAGCAGGCGGCGAAGCCATCTTCGTGCGGACGGATGTGACACAGTTGGGGGAGGTGGAGGCGATGGTGGCGCGGACGGTGCAGGCGTTCGGGCGGCTGGACTGCGCGTTCAACAACGCGGGCGTGGAAGGGCCGGGCATCCCCACTGCTGACTATTCGGTGGAGGAGTGGGACCGCGTGATTGACGTGAACCTCAAGAGTGTGTGGCTTTGTATGAAGTACGAACTGCCGCACATGGTCAGGCAGGGCGGCGGGGGCATCGTGAACATGTCCTCAGTCCTCGGCCTGGTGGCTTACCCGAATACGTCGGCCTACACGGCGGCCAAGCACGGCGTCGTGGGGCTGACGAAGGCCGCGGCGCTGGAGTACGCGCGGGAACACATACGGGTCAACGCGTTATGCCCGGCCAGCGTCGTGACTCCGATGTTCGACCGGCACTGGGGGCCGGAGTCGTCGCGAAGCCCGGCCGAGTCGGCCGCGCTGCACCCTGTGGGCCGCGTGGCGGCAGCCGAGGAGATCGCCGCTGCAGTGCTGTGGCTTTGCTCGGACGCGGCTTCCTACGTCAACGGCCACGCGCTCAGCCTGGACGGCGCCTGGACAGCTCAGTAGCGGGTCTGTTGGCTAAAGGGTTACAGGGCTGCCCGAGCGGGCGGAGCGGTACACGGCATCGAGGATGGTGACGACGGCGTTGCCGTCTTCGATGGTGACGGCGGGCGGTCGGCGCTCCTTGAGGGAGGCGAGCCACTCCTTGAGTTCGGCGGCATACATATTGGACGGGTGGGGCGCGCCGGGCACGATGGTCGTTGGGTTGGCGTAGGCGGGGACGACGGCGCTCTGGACGGTGACGGTGTCGCCGGGGATGGTGGAGTACTCGGGAGGCCACTCAGCACGGACGCGGCCCTTGGTGCCGAAGACCTCGACGAAGTCCACCGCGCCCACCTGCTGGGAGCACAGGAAGCTCGCCAGGACGCCGTTCTTGAAGCGGATGGTATACGAGACGTCCTGCTCCACGCCGCCTTTGGGCCGCCAGGCGATGTCGGCGGTGACGCGCTCCGGCTCGGAGCCGACCATCCACAGTACCTGGTCAGTCACGTGCGAGCCGACCCATCGGATGGGGCCGCCCCCCATGGCTGGGTCGCTCTGCCAGCCGGTCAGCAGGGGCGGGGAGCCTTTGGCGGCGTTAACGTTGACGATGTCGCCGATGGCGCCCTCACTGATGAGGCGTTTCATGATGCGGCGGCCCTCGGCGAAGCGCTCGCAGTAGCCGACCATGAGCGAAGCGCCGGACTTCTTGGCGGCATCGCGCATCTCGCGGGCCTCGGCCGGGCTTGCGGCCATGGGCTTTTCGATGAAGACGTTGCGGCCTGCGCGGAGAGCGGCGACCGCGGCACCCGCGAGGCGGCTATGCGGCATCGCGATGACGACGCCGTGCAGGTCTTCCTTCGCAAGCATCGTGTTGTAGTCGAGATACGGGCGCTGGAAGTCGAACGAGCGCATGGCCTGGGCGGTCCGGCCCTCGTCCACATCGCAGCAGGCCACGAACTCGACCTCGGGCAGCTTCGAGAGGGGAGGGCAGAGGTAGTCCAGGGCGTGGGCGCCGCAGCCGATGAGGCTGAGGCGGAACACGCCCTGCTTCTTGGCGGTTGTCATGGGTTTTGGTTAGGCCTCGACCTCGATGATGGCCTCGATCTCGATGGGGATGTCGTTGGGCAGGGCGGCCATGCCGACGGCGGAGCGGGCGTGCTTGCCCTTGTCGCCGAAGACCTCGACGAGGAGGTCGGAGCAGCCGTTGGCGACCTTGGGTTGCTGGTTGAAGTCTGGTGCCGAGTTGACCATGGAGAGGAGCTTGACGACGCGCTTGACCCTGTCCAGGTCACCGCCCGCGCCGTCTTTCATGCGGGCGAGGAGGTTGATGCCTGTGAGCCTTGCAGCCTCGTAGCCCTGCTCGATGGTCAGATCCTTGCCCAGCTTGCCCTTGGGGATGGAGCCGTCGGCCCGTGGTGCGGGCCCGCAGCCGGCCAGGTACACGAGGTTGCCCGTGCGGACGGCGGGCACGTAGGTCGCCACCGGCGACGGGGGCCTCGGCAGGGTGATGCCCAACTTCTTCAGCTTGTCTTCGACGACGCCCATGTAATTCCTCCTATGGTTTTGCGTTGCGCGATTACTACGGTGTGAGGCGGTAGAACCGCAAGAATGGCTTCTCGATGGGAAGGACCTGCACGTCCCTGAAGCCAGCCTGCGCTGCGTAGCGCTTGAAGGTCGGGGCCCGCATGCCGGTGCCGGTGGCGGCGGACGGCTTCTCGGCCATGCCGCTGGGAAGGCAGACGAATATGCTGGCCCCGTACATGAACCACTCGGCATCATCGCCAGGGCCGTTGAAGGTGTCTGCGACGCGCTCGTCGGCCACGATGAGAGAGCCGCCGCGGGCATAGCGCTCGTTCACCTTGGCACGCTTGGCCAATTCTGCTGATGTGGAAGGGCCTTTTTCAGCCAGCGTCTTGTACAGTCCCAGCCGGTCGCCGACGTACACCGAGAGGAGGTCGATGCTGCCCAGGGCCGCGTTGAACAGCCGGCCGACGAAGGCCTCTGTCTTGGCAGTGTCACTCGTAGTTGTCATGGAATACACCTATCATGCGAAGGTGAGGATGCGCGAAGGGTTGTCCTCGATGATGGCGTCCACCTCGTCGTTGGAGAAGCCGCGCTTGCGCATCCGTGGGACGATGTTCTCGATGATGTGGTGGTAGCCGTGGCCGCCGTACTTGACGAGGCGGTGCTTGGTGCAGATGTCCTGGGCGACAACGACCTTTTCGCCGTAGCCCTTGTCCACCAGCAGGCGGATGTTGTCCAAGCGCTGGACGTCGCTGGGCATGTGGGAGCCCGGCAGAGGGTAGTGGGAGGACTCGTTGCCGAACAGGTCGTATTCGAGGAAGCAGCCGGTCTTGGCCAGGTCGAGGAGCTTGCGAGTGTCGAAGACGGTGCGGTCGAGGTGACCCATGATGACGCGGCTGACGTCGGCGCCGGACTCAGCGAGGACCTCGATGATTTCGAGGGGCGCGGCCTCGTTGCGGCCAGGGTGGATGAGGACGGGCGCGCCGGTGGTCTGCTGGGCCTTGGCGGCGGCGCGGAGGACCTTGCGCTCGTTGTCGGTGAGGGGCCAGGAGCAGCCGAGCTCGCCGATGATGCCCGCCTTGACTTGGGTGTCGCCGACGCCCTCGGTGATCTCCTTGATCATCTGAGCGGCGAGGTCGGCGTCGGTGCGCTGGGCCATGTCGCCAGGATGGACCTTGTCTATGTAGAAGCCCGCGCCCATGACGACGTTGAGGCCGGTGGCGCGGGAGATGCGGGTGAGGGCCAGCGGGTCGCGGCCGATACCGATGGTGGTGGCGTCCACGATGGTGCCGCCACCGGCCACGAAGTACTTGCGCGCCTCCTCGATGGCGGTCTTTTCGTCGAGGAGCTCCAGGTTGTCCTTATTGCTTAGCCAGTTGTAGCGGATCCAGCCCAGGTTCTCCATCGTGATGGGCTGGAGCGCCTTGAACTTCTGCGACGCCTCCTGGGGCATCTGGAGCATGAAAGCGAAGTCTATGAGCAGGTGCTCGTGGGTCATGGTGGCCCCGAGGTGCTCGGGCTTCACAGGGCCGAGCACGGTCTGGGCCATCCCGGACAGGCTGGACTTGGGCGCTCTGGGCAAAAGACACCTCCTCGCAAGACGATGGCGACAAGGCTAACAAGCTACCCCTACACCGTCAAGGGCCGCGCACTGGGGAACTGCTTCTAGACCGAAGAAGTTCCCCACGCCCCTGCCTTCATCATGTTCCAGAGTCTTTTCGAGGGGTCTGGAGAACCTTTTCTGCCCAGAAAGGGTTCTCCAGCGTGCCGCTCTCGATGGTCTAGCCGATGGTGAGGGCTTTGGCGCGGCGATCGGCCTGGTCAACGATGTCGAGGCCGACCATCTCGCCCCAAGCGGCCAGGATACGGGTCGTGATGGGGCCGGGGGCCTTCATATTGAGGTCGCGCTTGTCCACGCGGCCGATGGGCAGAATGCAGTAGGGCGTGCTGCTGATGAAGGCCTCGTCGGCGTTGTACACGTCGTAGGGCTGGATGCTCTCCTCGGCGGTGGGGATGCCAAGCTGGTCGCACAGCTCGAAAACGGTGGCGCGGGAGACGCCCTGGAGGGTGCTGTTGTCGCGGGGGGCCCGGACGACGCCGCCGGAGACGATGAAGAAGTTGGAGCCGATGCTCTCGGCGACGTTCCCCTCCAGGTCGAGGAGGACCGGGAAGGCGTCGGGGTCTATGTCGGTGGCCTCCAGGTCAGCGAGGACGAAGTTGAGGCGGCTGAAGTTCTTGGCCTTTGGGTCTATCTGCTGAGGGGAGGTGGTGCGCACCTTCGGGATGATCGCGCTGCCGCCCGAGTGGAAGATGGGGGCGTAGCGCACGAAGTCTATCGGGTCTATGAAGATGGAGACGGTCGGGTTCTTGGCCAGGTGGACGGGATAGCCGCTGCCGCGGGTGACGATGGGCGAGACCATGTAGTCGTCGTTGGCCTGGCGGCGCATCGGCTCGTTGCGCTTGACGGTCTCGTGGAGCAGGCGTTCCAGTTCGGCCATGGAGATGCCCGGGTCGATGCGGACGTACTTCAGGGTGCGGGCGAAGCGCTCCAGATGCTCCTCGACCTTGAACAGCTTGCCGTTGAAGGTGCGGAGCGTGTCGTAGACGACATCGCTCATGCGGAAGCCGCGGTCGGTTATGGGGATCTTAGCCTCGCTACGCGGGATGAACTTGCCGTTGAGCCATACGAGATAGTCCATCGTTCACCTCTCCGGGAAAGAATAGGGGGCTAGACGGCGCCGCCTTTGCCAGCCGAGGCGGGCATGGGTGGCTGAACGGTGTCGCCGAAGCGGACGGCGCCGGAGGTCACGACTCTGGCGAGGATGCCGCGGCGCTCCTCGAGTTGGTGGCGGAGACCGTCGCGCAGTTCGTCCATCCGGTAGCAGGGCGTGCAGCCGCCGGTGATTTCCAAGATTGTACCGCCGAGCGCCAGCCGACTGCCGGCGGGGATGGCGGCTAGGTCTATGCCCTGAGTAGTAACATTCTCACGAAGCTGGCCAGGCTGGAGGCCGTGCGTTGTGAGGGTTTCGATGTCCATAAGGAGGACTTGGCGCTTCTGGCCGTGGCCGTTGGCCGAAGCGTGGCGGTCGCCCTGAATGCCGTGCCCGGCCACGAATGCTGCCTGAGCCACCGAGCGCATAGGCTCGCGGTGGCCCAGGTAGAGGTGCAGGGCGACGACGGTGCCGTTCCGAGAGAGTGTCATCTAGCCTCGGCGGTCAGCGCTATTTCCACTCCCAGACCTTGTCCGTCGTGTTCTCGTGCTCGTCCGTCTCGTGCTCGACCATGCCGAGGACGTTGTTGAGGCGGGCCAGCTTGCCGGCCCGGGCCTGGTAGTTGACGCAGGCCGACCAGCGGACGCCCATGCCCTTCCCGGTCATCTACCCGACTCCGAAGCCGTGCCAGATGGCGGACTCTCCTTCGCTGGTCATGGTGATGCCCTGTCCCTCGCCGTAGAACTGCCCGGGCAGGCGCTCGTACACGACATAGGAGCCCATGTTCTGGGAGTCCATCCCAAGGAGCTTGCCCTGGCTCTGGAAGGTGACCTCCATCTTGACCATGCGGCCGTCCGCGCTGGGGAGGATGCGCATCCCTGTGACCTTGCCTTCGCCGAGCTTGTCTCCGAGCATGTTTCCGCCTACTCGTGATGAATTCTGAGCTGCGGGATAGAGGGTAGCACGAAGGGCGGCGGCGGACAACGCCAGAGGGTGAAGGGGGCATGCATACCTCGCTGAGCGGCGAACGGCATGCTGGGGAGTTGGATTGGTATAATCCGTCCGCGTTGAGGAGTTGAAACGATGAAGACAGCATTGAAGATGGGTTCGGGGAAGTTCACGTACCGTCTGGAGACGGGCTGGGAAAAGGTGCCGAAGGGCATGGGGTGGCGAGAGGTGGCTGGAGTGGCGGTAGGGCCGCAGGACAGGGTCTATGTGTTCGCGCGCAGCGAGCACCCGGTGATGGTGTTCGACCGCGACGGCAAGTTCATCAAGTCCTGGGGCGAAGGGGTCTTCTCGAACCCGCACGGGCTGACCCTGGGAGTGGAAGGCGACACGCTGTTCTGCATAGACAACGGCGACCACACGGTGCGGAAGTGCACGCTGGACGGGAAAGTGTTGATGACGCTGGGGGTGCCCGGCAAGCCGTCGCCGGCGTACAGCGGCAAGCCGTTCAGCAAGTGCACCCACGTCGCGCTCGACCCGAAGACGGGCGACATCTACGTGTCAGACGGGTACGCGAACGCCAACGTCCATAAGTATTCACCGGACGGGAGGCACCTGCTCTCCTGGGGCGCCCCTGGGACGGACCCGGGCGAGTTCAACCTGCCGCACAACATCGTCACCGACAAGGACGGGTACGTGTACGTGGCTGATCGGGAGAACCACCGCGTCCAGGTGTTCACCTCCAAGGGGAAGTACGAGGCGCAATGGGGCAACATGCATCGGCCGTGCGCGCTCTACCTCTCGAAGGAGCAGCACGTGTACGTCGGGGAGCTGGGCTTCGGGATGGAGGTGAACCGGCAAACGCCGAACCTGGGGCCGCGCATCAGCGTGTACACCACGAAGGGCGAGCGCCTTGCGAGGGTGGGGGACAGGGGCTTCGGGCTAGAGGAGGGGCAGTTCATCGCGCCGCACGGGATGGCGGTGGACTCGCGTGGCGACTTGTACATCGGCGAGGTGGCCAAGACGGCGATGAAGTTGGTTCAAACGCCCACGCCGGATGCGCCGCGCAGCCTGCAGAAGCTCGTGAGGGAGTAGCGAACGGGGGATCCACAGGACCCTGCCGGAACGCGGGGCCGCGAAGGAGACCATTCGGTGAAACCCGTTTACTTTAGCCGCCATGCGCTGCAGCAAATGTCCGACCGTGGCGCGTCAAGAGACGACGTAGAAGCTGCCATCGCCAGTGGAAAACAGCTACCTGCCAGGCAAGGCAGGTAGGCTTTTCGCAAGAACTTCGGATTTGAGTGAGAATGGAAACACCGATATTACGGGACCAAACAAGTGATGCCCATTGTGAAAGAGGAGGCTGAACGCCTAGTGGTCATAACGGTGTTTGTGTTCTATCTTGGAGGCGAGTCATGAAGATTAGCTATGACCCCTAAGTTGACGCCGCCTACATCAGCTTCAAGGCAGGGCCCACCGAAGTAACCACTGTGCGGATCAATGAAGACGTGGCGATAGACCTAGGCCCAAATGAGGAAATAGTTGGGATCGAGGTGTTGGATGCCTCCCGGCACTTTTGACTTCTCCAGAAAACGTCCGCAGGTAACGGTTGAGGTACTCGGACAGGCAGCACGCTCCTGAGATTTAACATAGAGCCTAGGGTTCGAGAGATGGCGACGACCACAAGGATAAAGGCGGATGCGAAGGCGATGGCGGAGGCGGCGCAGGCGTTCCTGGCGTCGCTGACGCCGGAGCAGCGGGCGAAAGCAACCTTCGCGTTCGAGGACAGCGAGCGGTGGAACTGGCACTACGTGCCGAAGGCGCGCAAGGGTCTGCCGCGCGGGGAGATGAGCGAGGCGCAGTTGGTGGCGTCGGAGGCGCTGATGGCGTCCGCCATGAGCGAGCGCGGGCTGCGGCAGGCCAACGCCATCTTCGAATTGGAGAGCATCCTGAAGAGCATCGAGCAGAAGAGCGGGACACTCATGTACCGGCGTGACCCTGGGCTGTACTACTTCACTGTATTCGGAACGCCGGGCAGAGACAAGCCCTGGGGCTGGCGTGTGGATGGTCACCACGTATCGTTGAACTTCACGGTGGTCGTTCGCGGCGAGGTGGTCTTGACGACACCCCTGTTCCTGGGGTCGAACCCAGCCGAGGTGCTGCACGGGCCGCATAGGGGGCAGCGCATTCTGCGGGACGAGGAGGACCTGGCCCGGAATCTGCTGCTCGGCTTGGACGCCGCACGGCGGGCGCGGGCGGTCATCTATCCGGCGGCGCCGCGCGATTTGTTCACGCGGGCCAGCCGTCGTGTGGAGATCGCGGAGCCTGCTGGGTTGCCCGCGTGGGCGATGTCGGCGGGCCAGCGGGAGACGCTGGCGGCGCTGGTGAAGAACTACGCCGGCCGGGCGGCGAAGGGACTTGCGGACGCGGCGCTGCGAAAGGTGGAGCGGGACGGGTTCGAGCGGCTGCACTTCGCGTGGGCTGGCAGCGAGCACCGACGGCAGCCGCATTACTACCGCATCCACGGGCCGTCGTTCTTCGCCGAGTACGACAACACGCAGGACATGGCGAACCACATCCACTCGGTGTGGCGGGACACCGAGGCCGACTTCGGGGCCGACGCCTTGGCGGCGCACTACGCCCAAGCGCACTAGAACTTAGAACAAGGTTGGCATACTTGTAGGGGCGGCCAACTGGCCGCCCCTACGTGTTTCCTGAATGCTCACCCCCAGGTGGCGGCCCTCTTACCCGCCTTCGTCCGGGACGAGGAGATCGGCGGTGTGGAGGAGGATGGTCTCGACGACCTGGCGGCCGACGATGTACACGGTCGCGCTGGAGGTGTTCCTGACCCAGTAGGACTCCTCGTCGCGCTCGAGGAAGACGATGCGCTGCGTGGCGGCGTTGAGGCCCTTCTTGGGCTCGAGGAGCAAGGAGGCGTCGGGGATGTCGAAGTTGAGGCGGGCGGACTCCGCTTCGCTGGCAAAGCCGGTGGCGCGGAGGGTCTGGACCGCACCGAGGATAGCAGCTGTCGCCTGGGTGTTGGCCTGGATGGGGCCTCCGTCGGTCTGGAGGTGGAAGAAGGGGGCCGACTCGGAGATGGAGACGGACATGACCTCTTCCGGGGTCTGGCGCGGGTAGCGGAGGGTGAAGGAGCCGAGGACCTCCAAGGGCATCGTGACGATGGTGGGGTCGCGCCAGGAGTCGGGGTCCGAAGCGAACAGGTCGGAGAAGCGGCAGGGGACGGCATAGACGTTGTCGCGGTCCTCACGGCGGAGGTAGCAGAGGGCGACGGTCTGGGAGCCGATGCCGACGATGAAGCGCTCTTGAACAGAGTTGCCGAGAAGGAACTGCACCTCGGTGCCGTTCTCGGCGTCCACGCCCATACGAAGGTGGCTGGCGCTGTTCTGAGCGACGAGCTGCGCGCCGTCGAACTTCTTGACGGTGTTCCAGAACTCCTGGAAGCGGGCCTGGTCTATGTTGAGCTGGCCCACGCGCCATACGTCGGCGGACTCGCCGACCCGTTTGAGGCTGACCTCGCTGTCCTTGGACTTGAGCACGACCTGGTCCACGACGTCGGGTGCGATGGGAAGTAGGCCGGAAAGGGACGAGTCGGCGGTTCCCGCGCTCACCAGCTTGAAGACGGCCACGGCTATGCCGAGGGCGATAAGGGCGATGAGGACGTAACCTACCTGCCTACTGTTCACGTTTGTACACCCGCATGCCGGTCTTGCGGCGGATGAAGAAGCGCCAGCCGCCGAAGAGGACGATGAGGAGAGGGACGCCGACCATGTTGGCGTACTGCGTGAGGTCTTTGAGGCCCTGGCTCTCGTACCTGAGCGGCCGTTGGGCGATGACCTTCGAGCGGATGGGTGCGAGAGACTCGTCCTGGGCGAGCCAGTCTATCCAGTTGAGGCTGAGGGCGATGTTGGACTCGCTGAACTGAATGGCAGCGTCTGTAATCCAATCGGAGTCGCCGACGACGATGATGCGCCAGGCAGCGCCGCTTGCGGTGCCCGTGCCCTCGGCTGCGGCGGCCATGAGCTGGTCCCCTAGGTCGCCTCGCTCGACGGCGTATTCGGCGGTCTCGCGTTTGGGGCTGACGTCGCCATAGTCGAACCGGAGGGCGCCTGTGGGCGAGGTTCTCATCAGCTCGATGTGACGGTCCACTCCTAGCTGTGCCTCCGTCTCCTGGCTCAACTCGACAGAGGCGGGCCAGGGCAGCACGACCGACTGGACGGAGCCGGAGATCCTGCGGTGCGTGGCGCTCTGCGCGACCGGCACCTTGGGCCAGTAGGGGTAGGGGAGGAGGACGCTCCCGCCACCGGCGCTGAAAGAGAGCTGCTGGTTGGAGCCCAGGTCCAGGACGACGTTGTCGTGAACGAAGATGCCGTAGCGGTTGAGCCACAGCGGCAGGTTGGTCTGGGTGGCGCCCAGACTGAAGGTTGTGATGTCCACTTGGGTGGTGTCCACCAGGAACATGGCCTTGCCGCCCCGGGCGAAGAAGTCGTCGAGGGCGTCCAGCTCGGGAGCTGAAAGGGGTTGGATGCCGCCTGGGACGATGAGGATCTCGATGCCAGTGAGGTCGAGGAGGCCGGTCGGGTCGGCGGAGACGTCCACCAGTTCATACTGTTCGCGGAGCTGGCCGGTGACGAAGAGCATCTCGCTGTTCCTATCATGCTCGCCGTGGCCGGTGAGGAAGCCGACCGTCGTGCGCTCCTCGCGGACCATGCTGCTGGTAAGCGCGGCGACGCGGTACTCCAAGCCGTCCACGGTGTCCACGAACTCTATGGCGCGTCGCTGGTTGGTGTAGGAGAGGGTGATGCCAAGCCAGCCGGTCTTGACCTGGAGTTCGTCTTCGGTCTGGATATTGAATTGCTGGGGCTGTACGCCGGCCAACTGGGCCTCCGCGGCAAGTTCGTCCTTCGAGGGGTCGGCGCCGGGGAAGCGCCGCACGAGGCGTATCAAGTCGGACTTGGAGTCTAGGTCGGCGAGGAAGGCTTCGACGTCGTCGGTGACGGTAGCGATCTGGACGGGCGGGTCTTTCGACATATAGAGGTTGATGACGAGCAGGTCGTCAAGGCCGTCCAGGATGTCCAGGGTGGCAGGGCTGAGGGTGTAGCGCTTGTCCTCGGTGAGGTCCCAGCGCCCGCCGATATCGTTGCCGAACCAGCCGACGAGGATGCTGGCGATGAGGAAGCCGAGGACGCCGAGCCGAAGGTTGCGGTACAAGGCCGTGTGGTGGCTGAGGGTGCGCCCCCGGACGAGGAGGTAAGTGCCGCAGAGGAAGGTCGAGATGAGGGCGGCGAAGTAGAGGAAGTCCCGCAGGTCAATGACGCCGCGGGCGATGTTGGCGTAGTGGCTGAGCGGGCTGATGTCCTGTAGGAGCACGGCGACGGAGGACGGGAGGGCCAGGTTACCCGACAGGCCGATGAGGATGAGGACGACGTTGATGAACAGGGCCAGGATGAAGACGACGATCTGGTTCCGGGTCATGGCGGAGGTGAACATGCCGATGGCGACGAACGATGCGGCGAGGAGGATGGCGCCGATGTACTGAGCGACGATGCCGCCGGCGTCGAGGTTGCCGCCGAACTGCAGGAACAGGGGGATGCCTACGGTGAGGAGGATTGCGACCGTGACGAAGGCGAGGCCTGCGATGAACTTGGCGAACAGGACGGTCCATGTCCTGATGGGGTGGGTCAGCAGGAGCTCGAGAGTGCCGTCGCGCAGCTCCTCGGCGAACAGCCTCATGCACGCGGCGGGCACGACGATCATGAGGACGAAGGGCAGGATGTCGAAGAGGGGGCGCAGGGACGCCTCATCGGTGACGAATGCTCCCCTGACGAAAAAGGCTCCGCGGAAGAAGGTGTAGGAGAGGATGCCGACGAAGAGGATGAGCAGAACGTAGCCGGTGGGCTGGTCGAAGTACGCCTTGAGGTCTTTGCGGATGAGGGCGAGGTAGGTGCGCATGCCCTACTGCTTGTCCTCCGATGACTTCGAAGGGCCGTGCGTTTCCGGCTTGGGAGCCTGCTGCTCGACGGTAAGGGCGTGGAAGATGTCCTGGAGACGGGCCTCGACCTCGTGGAGCTCCCAGAGCACCCAATCGCGCTTCTTGGCGAGCTGGAACACCTGGGGCCGCGGGTCGGCGTCGCCGGAGTAGTCGAGGATGAAGCGGAGCCTGCCCTCCGGCGAAGGCTGGGCATGGACGGCGGCGACGCCGTCCAGCTTGGCAAGAGCGGCCTCGACGTCCTTCCCTTGGACCTCGACGTGGATGGCGCGGGCGCCCTTAACGCGCTTGGAGATCTCCTTCACCGGGTCGTCGGCGATGAGCTTGCCCTTGTTGATGACGAGGAGGCGGTCACAGGTGCCCTCGATCTCCTGGAGGACATGGGTGCTGAGCATGATGGTGCGGTCGCGGCCGAGGTTGCGGATGAGTTCGCGGATGGTGACGCGCTGGTTGGGGTCGAGGCCCTCGGTGGGCTCGTCCATTATGAGGATGTCGGGCCGGTGAAGGATGGCGCCGGCGAGGCCGGTGCGCTGGCGGTAGCCTTTGGAGAGCGTGCTGACAGGCCGGTAGTAGTACTCCTGGAGGCCGGCTTCGTCCACCGTCGAGGCGATATTCTCGCGGCGCCTGGCCCCTTTGAGGCCGCGCACGTCGGCGACGAAGTCGAGGTACTCCTTGACGAGAAGGTCGCCGTAGAGGGGGTTGTTCTCGGGCAGGTAGCCGATGAACTCGCGGGTGGTGATGTCCTTCTCCTGCGTGTCTATGCCCTTAATCTTGATGCGCCCGACGTCGGGGCTGTAGTAGGAGGTGAGCATCCGCATAGTGGTCGTCTTCCCGGAGCCGTTGGGGCCGAGGAAGCCGACAATCTCGCCCTTGCGGATGCGGAAGGTGACGTCGTCCACGGCGCGGCGCTCGCCGAAGAGTTTGGTGACGTTCTGTACTTCTATCGCCAGCCCGTCGGTGTCCTGAGTTGCCTGCTGTGTTTCAGTCGTGGTCATGGCCTGCTAGAGAAAGCTACGCCCGATGGTGATAAACGGTTTGCTGCCCCGAGAGGTTAGCGAAGCCGCTTCCGAACGATGCATTGTAGCAGCGGAAGGCCCAGCTATCCAGAGCCTTTTGGTGCGTCCTGAAGGGCGATTCTGCAAGCTGGTCAGGAGCGGCGCTGCCCCTTGATGGCCTTGACGACGTTCCCGGGGGACATGGGCACCTCGGCGACACGGACGCCGATGGCGTCGTAGATAGCGTTGGAGATGGCGGGCAGAGGCGGGACGATGGAGGACTCGCCGACGCCACGGACGCCGTAGGGGTGGCCTGGGTTGGCGACCTCGATGATGACGGTGTCGATCATGGGAACGTCCAAGGGCGTGGGCGTTCGGTAGTCGAGCAGGCTGGGGTTGAGCATCTCGCCCTTGTCGTTGAAGACGTACTCCTCGAAGAGCGCCCAGCCGATGCCCTGGACCGTGCCACCCTGCATCTGGCCCTCCACATAGCTGGGGTGGATGGCCTTCCCCGCGTCCTGGAATACGGTGTAGCGCAGGATGTCCACCTTGCCGGTCTCCGGGTCCACCTGGACGTCCACGATGTTGGCGGAGTAGGAGCCGCCCCAGCCGCCGGGATTCATGGCCGCGCGGGCGACGATGGGGCCGCCCGTCTCGTTCATCGAGGCGCCGAGCTCCTTGAGGGTCAGGCGAAGCTCGGGGTCGGTCTTATGCTTGGCGGCGCCTCCGGCGAACTCCACCTGGTTCTCGGGAACGCCCCAGATGTGGGCCGCGCGGGCGATGAGGAGGCGCTTCATATCCTGGCCAGCCTCGTAGGCGGCCCAGCCGCTCTTGAAGGCGGAGCTGGAGCCGCTGGAGACATCGGTGAAGCCGATGGTATCGGTGTCGGCGACCTGGGGGTTGACCTCCTCCACGGGGATGCCCAGAACCTCGGCGAACTGCTGGGCGAGGCCGGTTCGGGTGCCGCCGATGTCCACGGAGCCCAGAGAGAGGGCGATCCTGCCATCGAAGACAAGGCTGGCGACCACGACAGCCGCGCCGGAGACGTTGCCGCTGTAGCCGAAGGAGACGCCGCGGCCCCGGTTGGGGCCGGAGCCCGCCAGAGGCGCTCTGTAGTGTGCATGACTGCGGATGGCCTCAAGGGTCTCGATGAAGCCGATGCGGGGGTTGCGGGTGCCGTCGGCCTTCCGGGTGCCCTCGCGGGCGGCGTTCTTCAGCCGGAAGTCGAGGCGGTCCATACCGAGCTTGCGGCACAGTTCCTCGACGACGGTCTCGGTGCCGAGGGCGCCGTTGGGCGTGCCGGGGGCGCGGTAAGCCCCGGTCTTGGGCTTGTTGTCGAGGACGTCGTAGCCGTCTATCCACATGTTCTCGATGTCGTAAGGGGCAAACATACAGTTGGCGGCGTTGTCCACGTAGGAGCCGGGATAGGCGCCTGCGTCAAAGGCGAGGTACGCCTTTGCGGCGGTGATGCGCCCGTCCTTGGTGGCGCCTATCTTGACGCGGACCACCCCGCCGCAGGTGGGGCCGGTGGCCTGCAGGACCTCTGCGCGGGACATGGTCATCTTGACCGGACGGCCCGCCTTGCGGGAGAGGACGGCGGCGATGGGCTCCAGGTGGCAGGTGATTTTTCCGCCGAAGCCGCCGCCGATCTCCATGGGGACGACCTTGACGCGCGACTCGGGCAGCCCGACGAGCTTGGCCGTCTCGTGGCGGACGCCGAAGTGGCCCTGGTTGCTGCACCAGATGGTGAGGATGTCGTCGGGTGCCCACCATGCGGTGGCGTTCTGTGGTTCGATGTAGCCCTGATGGACGGTTTTGGTGCGGTACTCGCGCTCGACGACGGCGTCGGCCTTGGCGAAGCCTTTGTCCACGTCGCCGAGGCGGACCTTGTGGTGGAGGGCGATGTTAGTGCCCTCCAGCGACCGGTCGCGCGGGTTCGCCGCGATGATGCGGTCGTGGAGGACGGGCGCGCCCGGCTTCATGGCCTCCTCCACGTCTGTCACGTGGGGCAGGACCTCGTAGTCCACCTTGATGAGGGAAAGGGCTTCCTCGGCGGCATGCGGGCTGGTGGCCGCGACGGCGGCGACGCCGTGGCCTTTGTAGAGCACCTTCCCGTCGGCGAGGACGTTATTGCTGAGGTAGCGGAAGCTGACCCAGTAGGCGGCGTACAGCTCGAACAGGCTGTCGTCCACCGGCGCGAGGTCGCGGGCGGTGACGACCGCAAGGACGCCGGGGAGCTTCTCGGCCTTGGAGGTGTCTATGGAGCGGATGCGCGCGTGGGCGTGGGGGCTGCGGAACACTTTGCCGTGGAGCATCCCGGACAGGTGGATGTCGGCGCCGTAGCGGGCGCGGCCTGTGACCTTGTCCACACCGTCGTGGCGGACGGGCCGCTGGCCGACGACCTTGAACTCCTTCTGGGAGAGGACGATGTTGTGCTCTGTCTTGGTTGCCATAGCTTGGCCTGCCTGTTCTGCGCCTATCTGGCGGGATGGGGACGCCATTGTAGCACGGGCGCTAGTTGCCGCGGACGGCGATGACGAGGAGGACGATGACGACAGGGATGATGAGCATCCAGAGGATGCGCCGCGGGGACAGCTTCATGGGGGTATTGTAATATGGAGTGGGCCTTGGAGGGCCTCTTTCTTTGGCAAAGCCTACCGGCAAGACGTACAAGCTCGTGGCGCTGGACGTGGACGGGACGATCCGCAGCAAGGAGCACCCTATCTCGGACCGGACTCGGCGCGCCATCGCCCAGGTGGTGGAGGCCGGCGCGGTGGTGACGCTGGCGACAGGGCGGTCGTACCGCTCAGCGGTGAAGCAGTCGCAGGAGGTGGGCGTCACCGCGCCCATCGTGTCGTTCCAGGGGGCGCACCTGGCGGACCCGGCGACGGAAGAGGTGTTCTGGCACCAGCCGCTGACCGAGGCGCTGACGCGGGAGGCGCTGGACGCGATGCGGGCGTGGAGCGGGGACGTCATGGCGTACTACGGCCACGAGGTCTATGTGAACAAGATGACGCCCTGGATCGAGGCGTACGGCGGGCGGAACGAGGTCGTCATCAACGAGGTGGGCGACCTGACGAAGGTGGCCGAGATGGAGCCAACGCGGCTGGTGGCGGTGGGCGACCCGGAAGAGGTGGAGAAGCTGGAGTCGCAGCTGCAGGGCATCTTCGATTCGGCGCTGCATGTGACGCGGTCGCTGCCGCAGTTCTGCGAGGTGCTTCACCCGCGGAGCGGCAAGGACAAGGCGCTGGAGCAGCTCTGCAAGCCGCTGGGCATCGGCAGGGAGAAGGTGGTGGCGTTCGGCAACGGGTACAACGACGTGGACATGCTGCGATGGGCCGGCCTGAGCGTCGCTATCGGTGGCGCGGTGCCGCAGGCGCTGGCGGCGGCAGACCGGACGGCGCCGCCGGTGGAGCAGGACGGCGTGGCCCAGGTGCTCGAGGAGCTACTGGCCCAAGGGATGTTCCGCTAGTTCGTGCAGGGTGCTCTGGCTTGACCGAGCGCGTGTGGGTACAATATCCACCACGTTACACTTCCAACTTCTGAGGTCTATGTGAGTCTTTAGCTATGTCGAACCTCATACCTGACTGGGCACAAAGGACGCTCACCGGAGAGGCGCTGTTCGCCCTCATCATCCTCGGCGGGGCACTGGCGCTTGCCCTCCTCGTACATCCGCTTGTCTCACGGGTCGCCAAGATGTTCACCCGCAAGACCAAGACGACGCTGGACGACCTGTTGATTGACGCCATCCAGGCCCCGCTCTTCGTCTTCATCCTGATCCAGGGCCTGTACCTCGCTGCCAGCAGCATCTCTGTGCTGCACGATACGCAGGGCGGCGTCACCAAGACCTGGCTGGTCATCATGTTCGTCATCCTCATGGTGGCCGCAACTCGGGTGATACGCGCGTTCATCACCTGGTACGGCCAGGAGATCGCCGTTAAGACCAAGAGCAACATGGACGAGAAGCTCCTGCCCATCGTCCGGCGCGTGTTGACGGTGTTGATCTATGCCATCGGCGGCCTGTTGATACTGGACAACTTGGGACTCGAACTGAGCCCCTTGATCGCGGGCCTGGGCCTCGGCGGCCTCGCCGTCGCGTTGGCCCTCCAGCCGATGCTGAGCAACTTCGTCGCCAGCGCGGCGATGGTCAGCGACCGGGCAATCTCCGTGGGGGACTTCGTCGAGCTTCAAGGCGGCCCGAGCGGGACGATCCAGGACATCGGCTGGCGGTCCACTAAGATCGTCACGCCTGTGGGTAACCTGGTGAGCATCCCGAACTCGAAGCTGGCGGACACCATCTTCACCAACTACGACATCCCCACCAAGGACGTGGCCGTGGTCCTCAACTGCGGCGTGTCCTACGAGAGCAACCTGGCGCAAGTTGAACAGACGGCGCTGGAGGTCGCGCAGGGGCTGGTCAAGGACCTGCCGGACACCGTGATATTCAAAACCTTCGAGCCGGTGCTGCGCTTCCGGGAGTTCGGCGACTCCAATATCACCTTCGTGCTGGTGGTCAAGGCAGTGGACAGGGTCCAGAGCTTTCTCGTGACCCACGAGCTGGTCAAGCGGCTCCACGAGCGGTTCGGGAAAGACGGCATCGAGATCAACTACCCCGTGCGGAAGCTCGTGTACGCCCAGGATGGGAAGAAGCCGGTGGCGTCCGCTGGCAAGCGGAGCGCGTCGTCCGATCGGACGGGTGTGCTGGGCGCTCCGGACGTGGACATGGACGCCGACGCTTAGGGGGCCACGCTGAGCAAGCCCTCGAACCCACCGACGGTGGTCGTCCTGGGTGGGATTAACATGAACTTCATCGGACTCACCCAGCGTGTGCCACAGCCTGGGGAGACGGTGACGGGCGAACGATTTTACACCGCCCCCGGCGGCAAGGGCGCGAACCAGGCGGTGGCGGCGTCGCGCATGGGCGGGCCGGTGCGGATGGTGGGCCGGGTGGGCCGCGACACGTTCGGCCCTGCGTTGCTGGAGGGCCTACGGCGCGACGGCATAGACGTATCGGGCATCGCTGAAGACCCCGACAACCCCTCGGGCATTGCCATCATCCTGCTGGACGGTAAGCGGCAGAACTATATCGTCCAAGTGCGCGGGGCGAACCTCCACTGTGATGCTACGCAGCTCCAGGCAGCCAAGGCAGCGATGCGCGGCGCTAGGGCGCTGATGATCCAACTCGAACTGCCCTTCTCGGTCACACTGGAGGCGGCGCGCCATGCCAAGGCCAACGGCGTGCTCGTGGTGTGGGACCCTGCGCCGCCGATGGAGCCGGTGAAGACGGCGTACCGCGCGGTGGACGTGCTGACGCCGAACCAGAACGAGGCGCAGTTCCTCACCGGCATCGAGGTCACCGGGCCGGAGACGGCGCGCAAGGCGGCGGAGGCGCTGGTGGCCGCCGGGGTGTCCATGGTGGTGGTGAAGCTTGCGGAGCAGGGGGCATGCTACGCGTCCAAGCGGGAGCAGGGGTATGTCCAGGGGTTCAAGGTGGATGTGGTGGACACCATCGGCGCGGGGGACGCCTTTGGCGGCGCGCTGACGGTGGCGCTGGCTGAGGGCAGGCCGGTGAGCGAGGCGGTGCGCTGGGGGTGCGCGGCGGGTGCCCTGGCGGTCACGAAGCCGGGTGCGCAGGGCGCCATGCCGATGCGGGCCGAGGTGGAGGCGCTGCTGGGCCGGAGCCCGTCCCGCTAGGCGAAAGAGAGTTTCAGGGAACCGTAGGGGCGCTCGGATACCTCAGGACGTCCCTACGTCGCTTCAGGCTTATGGCGTTGGTGACTCGGTTTCCTCGACAGGCGACTCTTTGGTAGGCGTCTCTTCGAAGAGCGCTTCGCCCGAGGAGGCCTCGTCATCCGGGGCGGCGAAGAGGTCAATCATCTCCAGGAACCTGGAGCGGCCTTCAGCCTCGGCCAGCCGCGCCTCGCGGACCTCCTCGCCTATGCCACGTGCGAAGCTGATAACCGCCTCTCCTCGCTCCCTGGCCAGCATCTCGAAATCGGGGGCATCGCCGCCGAAGAAGTCGGCATCGAGCGTGCGCAGGATGACGGCGCGGCGCTCGCCGGTCATCTCCCTGATCTTGGCGAAGGCAACCCGGGACATCATGCCCTCGAGGCGCTCCGGGTCGAACTCCTCGAGGTGTGCGTCGTCCAGCCCGTCCATCATGCCTTCGATGCGCTCGCGCTCCAGGCCCGTGATCTCGCGGGACAGGAAACCCTCGGCCAGCTCCTTGACCTTGTCGGGGCCGAAGTCGAGGAAGTCGGCCTGCTCTACCGTAAAGACGAATCTCTTGACCTTTTCACGGTCGAACTCCCCCAAGTCAGCAGCCTCGATGTTCTCGACGAAGGCTTTGATCCTATCGCGGCCCGCACCGGTGAGGTCGTCGGCCTCCAACGACTCGATGAAGCCCTTGATTTTGTCGCGGCCGAACTCTGGCATGTCCTCGGCCTCCAGGTTCTCGACGAAGGCCTTGACCTTGTCCCTGCCGAACCCACGCATGTCGCGGAAGTCGGCCCCGTCTACGAACGCCTTGATCTTGTCGCGGCCCACCTCCGCGATGTCATCGGGGTTCAAGGTCTCGATGAACCCCCTGACCTTGTCGCGGCCGAACTCTCGCATGTCCTCGGGGTCGAGGCCATCCACGAAGGCGCGTACTTTTTCGCGCCCGATGGCCGAGAGGTCATTTGCAGCCATCTCCTCGACGAATGCCTTGGCCTTTTCACGGCCGGCGGCGATAATGTCTTCGGGCACCAGGCCGTCCACGAACGCGCGGGCCTTCTCGCGGCCGAAGTTGCTGAGGTCTTCCGCGTCCAGCGTGTCGACGAACGCCCTGGCCTTCTCCGGGTCGAAGCCGGGGAGGTCTTTGGGGTCGAGGGTTTCGATGAACTCCCTGGCCCTGTCGCGCCCGAAGCCGCGGAAGTCGGCGGCGTCGAGGTTCTCGATGAAGGCTTTCACCTTCTCCTTGTCGAGGCCGCCGATGTCTTCGGCGCCGATGCCGTCCACGAAGGCCCTGAGCTTGTCGCGCCCCATCTCCTTCAGGTCTTTGGGGTCAAGGCCCCTTATGAACTCCCTGGCCTTGTCGCCTTCGAACTGGGACAGGTCTTTTGACTCCAAGCGGTCCACGAAGGCGCGGAGCTTCTCCCTGTCGAACTGCTCCAGGTCGGAGGAGTCGAGCTGCCCGAGGAACTCGCGGGCCTTTTCGGGGTCGAACTCCCTGAGGTCGTTGGTGTCCAGGTGCTCAACGAACTCACGCGCCTTCTCCCTGCCGAATCCAGCGACGTCTTCAGCCTCCAGGTTATCGAGGAAGGACTTGAGGCGGTCGCGGCCAAGCTGGTCGAGGTCGTCGGGGTTGAGGTTTTCGACGAAGTCGCGCGCCCTGTCGCGGCCGAGCCCGGCCAAGTCGTCCTTGCCGGCGCGCTCGAGGATGCCGCGGACGAAGTCGTTGCCGAGATCTTGGATGGCCTTGTCGTCTAGATCGCGGATGATGTCGAAGGCGGAGTCGGGGTCGAGTCTGCGCAGCTGGTCGCGGCCAAGCTCTTTGGCCCGCTCGAAGGCCTCACGTGCCTCGTCGCTGCGTGGGAGGTCACCGAACTCCCCGTCAGGCCTCTGGGGACAGTCGCCCACCGGGCAGTCACCGGGGAACCGACCGTCGGGGCCTGTGGGGCAGGTCTCTGGAGTGCAGCCGCCAGGGCCACCAGGGCCTGTGGGACAGGTCTCTGGGGTGCAGCCGCCAGGGCCAGGCCTGCCGGGCTGGCCGCCGGTGGGGTCGGGCGAAGGTGTCTGCGCGGATGCGATGCCGATGCTGAGGGCGAACGTCACCACCGCGATGGTCGTGAGCATCATCAGACGTTTCATGGCTTAACTCCTCGTTTACGGGGGCCTAAGGAGCGCACTCGAAGTTCGCCAGCAGGCGTTGGAACCTGATCTGGACGGTGACCGAGTCAACGCCGGTCACTGTGAGCACATAAGCCGTATCGGCGCTGGGGCAGAGCCACGTGCCGATCAGCCCGCCGCCTACGACGGTGTCTCCGGACGAGGCGGAGAAGCCGCCGAACCGGCCCGTTTGGCCGGAGACCTGGATGTCGGCCTCGCTGACGGCGGTGAAGGTGATGCTAGGGCGCGTGGCCTGGAGGGTCGCGTAGGCCTCCTCCAAGAGGGTCTGGGGGGTGTAGTCCACGGCAGGCAACCAGATGAGGATGGCGGTGACGCCGCTGTACTGGAACTGGACCTGGCCCTGCGACTCGGAAGGCTCGGACTCGGACCAGCCCGCCGACTGGACGTCCGCCTGGCCGTCTATGCGGAGGGTGAAGCCGAACCCGTCCACGAGCGTAAACTCGCCGAGCGGCGTAGGCGTCGGTGTGGCCGAGGGCCTCGGTGTGGGCGCCGCTGCTGGCTTGGCCGTCGGCGTCGGGGGTACGGGCGTCGGCGTGTTGGTGGCGGCTGGCGAAGGGATGGCCGCGGGGGTCGGGGTGAACGTTGGGTTGACCTCTACCTCGGCCTCGGGTTCGGGGGTGGACGTGGCCGCTTGCTCCTGTGCCGTAGGCTCGGTGGGCAAGGGCAGGGGAGTCTCGGCCTCCTCCGGCGCCTGGGTGGCCTGCAGGACGTGGGTTGCCTGCCGGGCAGCGGTTGGCGCGGGGGTCGGCTCGGCGCTCTTGGAACAGGCTGCTAGCGCCAGTGCCGTGAGAACCACGGCGACTGGCAGCAGCCAGACGAAGAACTTCCCAAGATGGTTAGATTGCATAAGCTTGACTTTGATTCTGCGGCTATGTGGGGAGATTTTCAAGGGGAATGTGTAGGAAGGCGGTGGTGATAGGATAAAGAGGTTGTGACAAATATGTGGCTTTCGCCAGGAATCCCTACAGGGGCGCGTCCTCCGACTCCAGGTCGCGGATCTCCTTCTCGAGCTGGCCAAGCTTGGCGAAAGACTGGTGGATGAGGTAGTAGGAGCGCTGGAGGTAGAGTTCTGCGAGGCGCGTGCTGCGCTGGTCGGCCCCCTTGGCGGCCTTGATGAGGCGGGCGATGTGGTGGTGCTCCGGCAAGTGGCGGGCAAGGACGCCGATCTCGTCCTCGGTCTCTTTGACTACGCCGGACTCGGCGCCCTCGACGGCGAAGCGCAGGCGGCCCACTAGTTTGGTCAGTTCGCTGAGTTTGTCGCCGTCACTCATGAGGCCGTAGAGCACCTCGTTGACGCCCATGCCGGAACCGGCGCCGTCGGCCTCCTGTTCCGAGGCTGCGACCCCCTCGGTGGCTCCGGTGTACAGGTCGGCGTACTTGTGGATGGCGTCGTTGACGGTGTACATGGCGGCGGCGACGTCGGCGACGTTGACGGCGCCGCCGTTCAGGATGTCGTCATCGCGGAGGGCGGCGAGGGCTTCGAGGTGAGCCTTGCCGTGCATCTTCTCGGGCGCGGGCGGGAAGGCGAAGGCCGAGAGGCCCTTGGGACCCGCGTCGCCGAGTTGGTTCATCAGGAAGGGCGGCACGTACTTGGAGACCTCGACCTCGATGGGCAAAATGATGAGGTACGTGGCCCAGACCTCCTGCCGGGTGGCCGAGTCGAGGAAGTAGAGCAGGGCGTGGCCCTTGGGCCGGTCGGCGGTGCCGCGCTCGAATGTCAGATCCATGTGGTCTGGGGTGCTCCCTTGGGGCCGGATAGTCGAATGACACGAGAGAGCTAAACTCCTATTATATCGGTCGCAAGAAGTCATTACGGTAAGCGGAGTTTGGTGGGTCTGATCCCGTATAAGTCACTGGTGAGGCCGGCGCTGTTCGCGCTGCCGCCCGAGCGGGCGCAGAAGGCGGCGGAGTGGGCGCTGCGGCAGGGCCTGCTATGGCGGCCAGGGCACGCCGGAGACGCGCGGCTGGCGACGGACCTGTGCGGGATGAAGCTGGCGAACCCCGTGGGCCTAGCCGCTGGGTTCGACAAGGACTGCCGGATGCTCCCGTCGCTGTCGCGGCTGGGGTTCGGGTATCTTGTCGTGGGGACAGTGGTGGCGCAGCCGCAGCCGGGGAACCCCAAACCGAGGATGCTGCGAGTACCCAGCCAGGGTGCGCTGGTGAACGCGTTGGGATTCCCCAGCCGGGGGCTGGAGTACGCGGCGGCGATGCTGGGGGAGGCCCAGGCCGTCCGCACCAAGACGCCTGTGGTGGCCAGCGTGTCCGGCGTGCAGGTCGAGGTGGTCGTGCGGTGCCACGAGCGGCTAGAACCGCTGGCCGACGCCGTCGAGGTCAACATCAGCTCGCCGAACACGGCGGGCCTGCGTGTGTTCCAGCAGCCAGAGGAGCTGGCGCGGCTGCTGCGGGCGCTGAACGACGGGCGGAAGAAGCCGCTGTTCGTCAAGCTGCCCCGGCAGGGCGAAGGAGTGAGCGCTGCCGAGGGGGATGCCAAGCTCGTGGAGCTGGCGCGGGTCTGCGTCCGCGAGGGGATAGAGGGCGTGACGGTGGCGAACACGAGGCCGGTGAAGGATGCGCGGCTGGCGGTCGGCGCAGGCGGGCTGAGCGGCAGGCCGCTGCTGGAGGAGACGCTGCGGCTGGTGGCGGCGGTGCGGGCCGAGGCCGGGAGCAAGCTTGCCATCAACGCTTGCGGCGGCATCACGACGGGCGAGGACGCCTGGCGGGCGCTGCGGGTGGGGGCCACGACGGTGCAGCTCTACACCGCGATGGTGTACGAGGGGCCGTGCGCCGCGCGGGACATCTCCCGCGACCTGCTGAAGCGGATGACTAGGTGACGAAGAAACGCTTGCCCAGGGCCTGTTTGAGCCGTTCGATGGAGAGGTTGCCGCCGCTGATGACGAGGGCGACCCGCTTGCCCTTGAGGCGGTCCTTGGCCTTGAGGGCGGCGGCCAGTGAGGCGGCGCCGGCGTGCTCGGTGAGGTTGTGGGTCTTCTCTAGGTGGAGCACGACGGCCTGCTCAAGCTCTTCCTCGGTGACGAGGACGTAGTCGTCCAGCAGGTCCCAGAGGATGCTCTGGGTCAGCTCGAAGCCGACGCGGGTGGCGAGGCCCTCGGCGATGGTCTCCATCTTGGACTCGGCGATGGTCCTGTTCTTCCAGGACAGATAGGCCGCCGGGGCCTTGGCAGCGCTGACGCCGATGACCTTGACCTTGGGGTTGAGCGACTTGGCCGCGATGCAGACGCCGCAGGCGCCGCTGCCGCCGCCGATGGGGACGATGATGACGTCCACATCGGGCAGGTCTTCCATGATCTCCAGGGTGTAGGTGCCGACGCCGGCGATGAGGGCGGGCTCGTTGGCCGAGTGGAGGTACTTGTACCCCTCCTCCTTGGCGAGGACCTCCACGTGCTCGCGGGCCTCGTCGAAGTCCTTGCCGTGGAAGACCACCTTGCCGCCCAGCAGGCGCATGGACTCGACCTTGCCGGAGTTGGCGCCGTTGGGGACGACGATGACGGTCTGGACGCCGAACAGGCTGCCGGCGTAGGCGATGGACTGGCCGTGGTTGCCGGTGGAGGAGCCGATGACGCCGCGGCGCTTCTCGTCGGGGGTGAGCTGCACGTAGTAGTTGACGCCGCCGCGCATCTTAAAGGAGCCGAGGCGCTGGTGGTTCTCGTGCTTGACGTACACCTGGGCGTCGAGGAGCTTGTCGAGGGTGAGGTAGCGGTGCAAGGGAGTGCGGGTGATGTACGGGGCGATGCGCTTCTTGGCGGCGACGATGTCGAGCAGGGTCGGTCTCTGGTCCACGGTTGGCACTCCTTCATTTACTTGTCATTCTGAGGGAGGGTCGGAGAAACCGTGCCCGACCGAAGAATCTGCTGCCGTTTAGGACGAGACGAGATTCTTCGTCCCGATTGCGTCGGGACTCAGAGTGGCAGGGGACTGTCCTGATTGTCCACGGGGGTCGGATGGCGTGTCAACCTTTGGATGGAACGCATGCCTACGTTGTAGGGGCGCAAGGCCGTGCGCCCCTACGTTCGAACGAGTTGCGTTTATAATCATCCCGCCATGCCCATACGCGTGCTTGCGCCCGAGGTGTCGTCGAAGATCGCGGCCGGAGAGGTCGTCGAGCGGCCAGCGTCGGTGGTGAAGGAGCTGGTGGAGAACGCGGTGGACGCGGGCGCGACCGAGGTGGCGGTGGAGATAACGGGCGGCGGCATCGAGTCCATCCGGGTCACCGACAACGGCAAGGGTATCCCTGCAGACGAGATGGAACTGGCGCTGCACCGCTTCGCCACGAGCAAGGTGTCGCGCATCGAGGACCTAGACGCCATCGCCACCCTGGGGTTCCGCGGCGAGGCGCTGGCGAGCATCGCGGCGGTGGCGGAGGTGTCGCTGGCCAGCAGGCCGCCGGACGCACAGTCGGGGTCGCGGCTGGAGGCGCGGGAGGGTGTGGTGGGAAGGGTGCATCCGCATGGTGTTGCGGTCGGCACCACGGTGACGGTGCGGCACTTGTTCCGCGACTTCCCGGCGCGGCGCAAGTTCCTCCGGTCGCCCGCTGCCGAGGCAGGGCGCATCCAAGGGATGGTCTCGCGGCTGGCGCTCGCCTACCCCGAGGTGCGCTGGCAGTTGGTAGCGGATGGCAAAGAAGCGCTGGCGACGGGCGGCTCCGGCGACCTGCGGGAGGCGTTCGGCGAGGTCTATGATGCGGAGATGGCGCGGCAGATGTTGGCCTTGGAGCCTCAGCCCTCATCCCCTACCCTTGGGGTTGAGGGGAGAGGGTTGGGGGTTGTGGTCACGGGCCTCATCGGCCCGCCATCGGTGACGCGGGCCAACCGCAGCTACATCACCTTCTTCGTGAACCGCCGGTGGGTGCAGAGCCGGACGCTGGGGTTCGCGCTAGAGCAGGCGTACCACGGCTTCCTGCAGGAGCACCGCTACCCCGTCGCGGTGGTCAACGTCGCGGTGCCGCCGGACCAGGTGGATGTGAACGTCCACCCGGCCAAGAGCGAGGTGCGGTTCCGGTACGAGGACCGGGTGTTCGCGGCGGTGCAACAGGCGGTGCGGCGGACGCTGACGCAGCACGCGCCGGTGCCGGAGGCGACGGACCGTATCCAGGCCCCAAACCCTATACTCCAAACCCCAGGGTCTGGGGGATTGGGTATGGGGTCTGGGGAGACGCCAAGGCCGATGGGGGTGGCGGCCTTCTGGCCGACGGAGATGCTGGACAAGGCCTCGCAGCCGTCCGCGCCATCGCAACCGGCCATGCCCGCCCATCACGATGCGCCGTCCGTGGAGCATGCGGCTTTGCGAGCCGCGCAGCCGACGCCGCCACACACGCCGAAGGGGGCGCTGCCGGTGCTGCGGGTGCTGGGCCAGGTGCAGAATACGTACGTCGTCGCGGAGGGGCCGGACGGGATGTACCTGGTAGACCAGCACGCGGCGCACGAGCGGGTGCTTTTCGAGCGGGTGAGGGCGCTGGCCCGGGATCGTGCGCCGGAGGCGCAGGCGCTGCTAGAGCCCGTGGTGCTGGAGCTGGATGCGCGGCTGCAGGAACTGGTGGACGGGCGGCTGGAGTTGCTGGCGAGCATGGGGTTCGCGCTGGAGCAGTTCGGGGCGACCGCGTACCTCCTGCGGGGCGTGCCCGGCGTGATGGGGGGGGGCGGGGACCCGCGGCAGGGGTTCGTGGACGTGCTCGACCTGATGGCCGACGGTGGCGGGTTCGAGAGTTGGGAGGAGCGTGCCGCGTACTCGGTCGCGTGCCACAGCGCCATACGAGCG